>Ga0208266_100359_pt1 | contig 15965 bp, 15 predicted proteins | sample LakWasMet67_HOW9_2_FD_183897 | JGI IMG/M metagenome (GOLD analysis project Ga0208266, IMG submission 183897) | Freshwater sediment methanotrophic microbial communities from Lake Washington under simulated oxygen tension - Sediment Metagenome... | ecosystem: Environmental > Aquatic > Freshwater >...
TATTTATCTAAAGATGCACTCTCGCGATTGGTAATCGATTTGGTTATTTTTAGTTGTCTCATGGTATATGGATGGTTTTATAAGCCAACAAAGATAGAAAAAAAAAGGCTTTTTTCCAATTCTGTATCGCTTTGATTATTAAATGATTAGGTTTTTGTTATGTTTTTAACATTTTAATTTTAAGTTTTTAGACTTATTGCAAGTGGTTCAAGACATAACACCTAAATCAAATGATAAATCTGTTGAAATAGAATACTTAAAGGCCAAAACCGTAATAGGCTCTCATTCCGTTTGGATACATACCTTCTATTAAAACGCCACCAGTTTTGTTTTCTAACATAGATTGAATGTCTTTTACGTTACTGATTTTTTTCTTGTCAACTGAGGTGATAATAAAACCTTCTTTAATCCCTGCATTTGCTAATTTACCGGCTTGTAGTTTAGCAATTTTTACGCCCGATGGAATATTAAATTTAGCTAAATCTTCTGCATTCAATTCTTCAAATTCAGCCCCTAAAGAGTTTACGGCTGTTCTAAATACTTCAGGTTTTTTAATCATGCCTAAACTGTTTTCTTTGTTTTTTAATACTACAGGTATAATCACTTCTTTTTCATTTCTAACTACAGTTACATTAATTTTATCACTTGGTCTAAATTTACCAACTTGTTCTAATAATTCAGAAGTACTTTTTACAGCTACATTTTCAATTTTGGTAACCACATCGCCAATTTTAATTCCTGCTTCTTCGCCTGCACCATTTTGAGTTAAGCCATTAATATAAACTCCTTTTAATTGTTTAATACGTTTTTCTTCAGCAAATTTCGCATCAATATCTTGAATGCTTAAACCAATAAAAGCACGTTGCACTGTTCCATATTCAATCAAATCTGAAACTACTTTTTTTACTATGTTTACTGGTATGGCAAATGAATATCCTTGGTAAGAACCATTATTAGACGCAATAGCAGTATTAATACCAACTAATTCTCCATTAGGATTTACCAAAGCACCACCACTATTTCCAGGATTCACGGCAGCATCTGTTTGAATAAATGATTCGATAGGAGCGAGGCTACCACCTTGAGCATTGTGTTCCAAAATATTAATGTTACGTCCTTTTGCACTCACTATACCAGCTGTTACTGTTGAGTTTAAGTTAAACGGATTCCCAACTGCCAATACCCATTCACCAACTTTAACATCATCAGAATTGCCATAATTTACAAACGGTAAATCTTTTTCTTTTACTTTTAATAATGCTAAATCAGTATTAGGGTCAGTTCCAATCACTTCGGCTACATAAGTTCGTTTGTCGTTTAATACCACTTCAATTTTTGTGGCATCATTTACAACGTGATTGTTTGTTACAATGTATCCATCCTGACTAATGATAACACCACTTCCGCTTCCTTGCATCATGTTTGGTTGACGTTGTCTGCCGCCAAAAAACCAATCCTGAAACGGATCATAAGCTAAATTATTTTTTTGCTCCACAATTGTTTTAATATGAACCACTGAGTTAACAGATTTTTCGGCTGAAGCTACAAAGTCGGGTGCATTAGCAGCTGCTGCTAAGCCACTGAAGTTAGTTAATTGTACTGGCGCAGCATAAGGATTATAATTACTTACCTGATTGCTATGTTGTTGATTAAAGTAATAATTTCCAGCCAACGCAAATGCTCCTCCTAAAGCACCTACAAATAATGATGAGATTACTTTTTTCATATTTATTTTTATTTAAAGGTTAATAGAAAATTTGTTTTTGTTGTATTCATAACGCAAAATTACATCAGAAGTTATACGAGTATTTTATTTTTAACAATACTTAACGGCAGTAAGGCGTTTGGAGGCTTTAAGCTAAAAAATTGTTAAAAATATCAGGAAGCAATGGCGTATATACTTGTTAATATTGTTAGCTAAACTGCTTAAAACTATAGCTAAATAGTTAAAAATAGTTTTGGGAAATTGTGTAATTTTAGTCTCCCAATTTAATATGAGATTTAAATATAAAATACCACCTTTTGTTTTTGGAGTATCTATTGGCTTGTTGGTAGGTGTTGCTTTTTTTATTTTTAAAATCGATGATTATCTAAAAAAAATAAATAAACCAGATATTGACAATATTAAAATTGTTGAACAAACGGTTTCAAATTCTTCTTCTGAAAATAAAGAAGAATCTAAATCAGGAAAAAAATCAAGTATCAATACTAAGAATTCGCCTACCATCAACTATAATGAAGTAGATGCTTTATTAAAGGAAGATGATATTAAAGTTGCTCAGGAAGAATTATTATCTGTAAAGAATATTAAGGTGATTGATTTAGATGCTACATCTAAACGCGATACATTAACTGGGCAATTAGCTGGTATTACTAGTTCTGATTATCCAAATTTATTTTTTGTGGAATTTTGGAAAACACCTTTAAATTCTAAAGGATATCGTATGACTCGTAATAGAGTTATTCTTTATGGTTTGTCAGATTTTAGTAGTATCACTATTTATAAAGTAGATGATAATTATTATTTAAAAAATGATGATGTGGTTTATAAAATATCTTCGGGTACAGAGTTTAAACCAATGGAGTTAGTTCAAGATACTGACTTATTAGCAAGAATTAATTAATTTTTTAAGATGCAGTTAGAATGCTACAAATATCAAGGTACAGGAAATGATTTTGTACTGATAGATAATCGTGAAAAAAATATTTCGTTAACTACCGAGCAAATAAAATGGTTATGCAATCGCCGTTTTGGAATAGGTGCTGATGGGTTAATGTTATTGGAATTAGAACCAGGTATTGATTTTAAAATGGTTTATTTTAACAGCGATGGTAACGAAAGCAGCATGTGTGGTAATGGAGGAAGATGTATTACCGCTTTTGCTAAACGATTAGGCATTATTATAAATGAAGCCAAATTTTTGGCTATTGATGGTATTCACGAAGCAAAAATTACGAATGGTATTGTTTCATTAAAAATGAATGATGTGAGACAAGTGGAAGTAGGTGAAGACTTTTTTTATTTAAATACAGGTTCACCACATTATGTAAAATTTGTAAATGATATTGAGAAGCTGAATGTGTTTGAAGAAGGAAAAAAAATTAGATACAATAATCGTTTTGCAGCAGAAGGCACAAATGTAAATTTTATAGAAAAAAAAGATAACGAATTATTTGTGAGAACATACGAGCGTGGAGTAGAGGACGAAACACTATCTTGTGGTACAGGTGTTACAGCTGCCGCTTTAATAGCGGCTTTTAAAGGACAAAGTACCGATAAAAATAATTGTGCTATTAAAACCTTAGGAGGAAATTTAAACGTAAAGTTTGATAAGGTTTTAGAAAGTACTTTTTATAATATTTGGCTAGAAGGGCCATCTAATTTTGTTTTTAAAACCATAATAGATGTTCCTGAAGAGAAGATTATTTAATTTTTGATTGATGTGCATAAGCAAATTAATAATCCTATATGTTTTCTTTTTATTGTCTCATTCATTTTTTGCTCAACGCTTAAATCGCTTCAATAAGCATGGCGAACGAACCGGGAAATGGATTGTTTATATAGATGATGCTAAAAAAATAAAATCATTTGAAGGGAAATTTAGAAATGGTATTAGCAAGGGTAAATGTTATTTCTATACCAATGATGGTGTTTTAGAGAGAAGAGAAATCAATCGATTTAAAAAAATGAAAACGACCTTTTACTATCCTAATGGAAAGGTAAAACTAAAAGGAAATGCCCGCATTGAAAATTTAACGGATAAAGTACATTATTATTTTTATGGGAAATGGCAATCGTTTAATGATAGTGGCATATTAGTAAAATGCCAGTATTATGAAAAAGGCGAGCTTGTTAAAACAGAATACTTAGATAAAAACAATAAAATAAATGATTCGCTTATTGAAGTTTTAAATAGTATTGATAAAGAATTTACACTACACAACACTATTTTAACTGATAGTATTAATGCACATTTAAAAGACAAGGAACTACGTGTAAAGCTTCAAAAGGAATTACAATTTTTAGATAGTATATCATTTAGTAAAATAACGCATATTATCGATGTGTTTGATTACCCATCTAGAGCCATTGCTGGCGAATCAAACAATATTCCATTTTATATTATAAGTTTTGCGCCAGTATTAATTAAAGAAAAATATTTGAATCAACTTATATTAGCGGCAGATAGAGATGATATTAGCTGGAAATCATTAGCATATTTTATAGATAAACTAAAAGTGGCTAAGGGCGAAAAGCAAATTTATGGCACTCAAGGTTCTTATGATAAAGAATTTAATTATACGATGTTTCCAGTAATTGACCCTGAAAAACTAAACGAAAGAAGAGCAAGAGTAGGGTTAGAGAATATTGACTAGAGGTTTTCTAATACTTTTTCGTTAATTTTAATAAACGAATTTAGTTTATGAAAAAAATCATACTTCTTTTAGTCATGAGTTTAGGTGTTTGTTTAATAAACGCCCAAACCTTTCTTAAAAATAAATCAAACAAAGCTTTAACGTTTAATGAATTAAAAAAACAATTCAATGACTTTAAAAAAAATAATGATTTAACTAAACAAAAACATTGGAAAAGCTACAAACGCTGGGAGCAAGAAATGGAATTGCATACCAATACTTCAGGCGAACCTGCTGGTTTTGATGTATACAGAAATGCAGCTATTCAAATGGCTAATTACAAACAACAATTAACGCAACAAAATTCATCTTCTATCTGGACACCCTTTGGCCCCAATGTTTTACCTAATAACTTAACAGGTTATATGGAAAATGGTATTGGACGTATTAACTGCATTGCTTTTCATCCAACCAATGCAAATACATTTTTTGTAGGAGTGGCGCAAGGCGGTGTTTGGAAAACGACAAACAATGGTGCGTCATGGATTCCATTAACTGATAATTTACCTATCACCCGTATTAGCGATATTTCTATCAATCCTACTAATCCAAACGAAATGTATATTTCTGTTTGCGATTTTGAATACATTGGTGTGAGTCTTCATTTAGATGGTAGAAAACGAAATACACATTATGGCATTGGTGTTTATAAAACTTTAGATGGGGGATTAACCTGGAACCAAACAGGTTTAACGTATAACTTAACTAATGGAGATGCTTCCTTAATTCGTAAAGTATTAATTAATCCATCAAATACTAGTGAGTTACTTGCCTGTGGGGTAAGCGGAATGTATAAATCATTAGATGCAGGAACAACGTGGGTTAAAAAATTAGATTCATTGTTTTGGGATATGCATCAAGATCCTGTTAATCCAAATATTATTTATGCCGCTACTGGTTGGATTATGAATTCAAACATTGGTAATGCAGGGGTTTATAAATCAACAGATTTTGGAAACACTTGGACGATGTTGAACACAAATATGCCTTTAACAGGCAATATACAACGTGTTAAATTAGCCATTTCTCCATCCAATAACAATATCATATATGCTTTATGTGTTGATGTTACAGGAGGGTTGTATGGTATTTATAAAACTTCAAATTCAGGTTTAAGCTGGAGTTTTATTCCTGCAACCGATAATATTTTATCTGGAGCTTCGTCGGGAAGTGGTACTGGAGGGCAAGGTAATTATGACTTAGGTTTGTTAGTTGATTTTTCGGATGCTAACACAGTTTATGTGGGAGGTGTAAATATTTGGGCAACTAGCGATGGCGCAAATACCTTTGCGCCTGTTGCTCATTGGACAACTCAGTTTGGTGCTACTTTGCATGGCGATATTCATTACATGGCACGTCATCCATTAAATGGTAATTATTTTGTTTGTAGCGATGGCGGGGTTTATCAAACATCGGCCATGATTGCAGATTCGTGGGGAACAAGTGCGTGGCCAACTGTGTGGACAAAAATGAATGATAATATTCAGGTAACTTCGTTTTACAGAATTTCAAGTTCAAAAACGACTAACGAACAATTAATTGGTGGTGCGCAGGATAATGCTTCTATGTATTACAATGCTGGAGCTTGGTCAACTATTTTTGGTGGAGATGGTATGGATAATTGTTTGTTACCAAATAGCCCAACAAATGTTATTGGAGCAAGTCAATTTGGAAATGTTTTTTACAGTAACGATAATGGATTTAGTTCGTTTTATCCTACCACTAATATTAATAATGAACAATCAGAATGGGTTACACCTATTGTTGCCGATTATAATAATCCAGGTACTATTTACATTGGACACGAAAATGTATCGCAATCAACAGATGGAGGTTTATCTTGGACACCATTAGCTACTATTAATTCAAATACATTAACAGGACAAAATACTGAGATTTCAGCATTAGCTGTTTCTAATTCTAACAGTCAGGTAATTTATGCTGCGCGAAGAGTACGATACGAATATGGATTAAATGGAATTGTTTTTAAAACCACAGATGGAGGATCAAGCTTTATAAATATTACTAATAATTTACCAGATAGTTTGTATTACACCAGCCTTGAAATTAATGCGAGTGATGCAAACGTTGCTTATATTACCATGGCAGGTTTTAGTGCAGCCGATAAAGTTTACACAACCGTTGATGGAGGAGCCACTTGGCAAAACATTACTTACAATTTACCAAACTTGCCGGTTAATTGTATTAAACAAATACCAGGAACTAACCATTTAATGGTAGCTACAGATATAGGAATTTATGTTTTAAACTCAGGAACTACTACTTGGGTAAATAATAGTTTTGGTTTACCTAATGTGATTGTAACAGATATTGAATTTAATCAGGCTTTAAATAAAGTATATGTCTCTACATTTGGACGAGGCATTTGGGAAAGCACTATTACCAGTATAGTTACCAATATAAACGAACATAAATCGAATAGCTACGAGTATCAATTATATCCTACTGTAAATAGTGGAAATTTTACTTTGGTATTTGATAACAATACACCTAAAACTATTGAAGTGATTGATGTAATGGGTAAAGTAGTTTATACCGAAACTACTAAACTACCAAAAGTGGATTTAAAATTAAATGTAAGCTCAGGTGCTTATTTTGTGCGAACTACATGCAACCATGTAATGGGTGTGAAAAAAATAATTGTGGAGTAGGAGGAGACGTGATAGAGTTAATACAATCAGATTTATCATCTAAAGATTATTTTTATTAGTAGCCTTTTCAGTCACACCAATTATGACTCCAAAATTGCCGTCTGTTTGTATCCATTTTTTTTCGGGCAAATAAGTTCTCGAAACAAAGCCGTCAAGATATAAGGCATTTTTGCAACCCAACTGCTGGAAATATTTTGCAAAGTCATAAAAATTTATGGCTGTTTTAGACATTGCAAATACCACTTTATTGTTAGGCAAAATACCAACACCGTTTCTAATATTTAAGTTAGATGAATTTTCGTTAAATGCAGAGTGTATTTGTCCATCAATCACTAACATTGGCCCTGATTGAGTAGCGTATTTAATTTTTTTATGATTCGTAAAGTTTGTTGTTTTGCAAACATAAGGCACATTATCCATCGTGATATAAAAAATACCATTTGGCTTTAAGTAAAAGTTCCCGTTTCCATCAGCCTTATTGATGTTTTTTTGCATTACACCTTCCTGAATAAAAAGCCCTAGTGGTTTAGAATCTTGCATATACATACCGCCATTCATAGCAAATTTTAATATTAAGTTTTTGCTTTCAACGTATGTTTTTAAGTTTTGAATACTTCCTAAAATTTTTCCATCATCATTTTTCCAATATAGATTCAGGTTTTGTTTTTTAGGATCAATTGTATAAGATAAAATTTTATCATCCCACGAAGGTTGAGCATACTTAAATGAAGCTAAGCCAAGAGTTAGTAAAATTAAAAGACCAAAGAAAAGTTTTGCTTTATGTTTCATTTTTCGTTTTGTTACTTCTAACAATGTTTGCTTTAGTTTTTTTACAAATGTTTGTTGGCATTTGCAATCCCTGCCGTTCCGTTCAGACGTTAAAATACTCTAATAGCTATTGAGCGTTTGTTGGCTGCTCGTATTGTTGGTAGGTTGTACTTTATTTATATTTTGGATCTTTAATATTTAGGTCTGCAAAGATAGATTGTAGTTCTTCTTTTGTTAATTTAGGTAACAACCCAAATGATTTGTTTTCTAATCGGTCTTTCCCCCAATCTGTTTCAAAATATTGTTTGTGATATTTGAATTTTAAATAGTTGTCCATTAAACCCCTTATACCTTCAAATTCATTAAAATTGTTTGAAAACGCATTTGAATAAATATGAAAATTGTTTTTAAAGAAGTTGGTATGTAATGATGTTACTGAATGAAGCAATAGCAAATCAAATGTCATTTGATATATTTGGTTTTGAAACATATTAATTTTGCTATGATCTTTAATCAATTTGCAAAATTTTGTTTGTAATAAGGAGTCATTAATCACTACCAATCTATAGTTAAAAGGTCCATGATAATAGCATTTTATGCGAAATTTTTGGTCGCTAAAATATATTTCACGTAATGCTAAATCTAAATTTAAATCTTCGCTTTTTATATGTTTTCTGTAGTTTTGATTCGAAAATTGATATAATTTATTTAGTGAATCCTCTCCAATATTTTTATTGGCTTGAAATAAATCTAAAATTATTGAGAGGTCAGAATTGCCCAACTTTAATTGATTTAGGATCGAGTCGTTAAAGTTTTTATTACTACTAGCAGCATCTTGTGCTTTTATATAAAGCGAAGTGAAAATCAATATACATAATATAAATATGTTTCTTTTCATATAGTTTTGTTTATTGTTTACTGGCAAGTTTTTTTGCTTTGTAAAGGTTTAACCAAACAGCTTTGAAATGTAATGGTGTTTTTTATTAAGGCTTGTTGCTTTCGTAAAATGAAAATAGCCTCAGTCAACTGGTTGTGTTATATAGGCTGCTATCTATAATTAGTTTATAGCACTTCTATTTCAATGTCGGCATTGCCCTTTTGGTCGGCATTACTGTATTTAATAGAAAGTGTTTTATTATCTACTACTAAATTAAATTGACCAGATTCTTTTTTGGATTTGCGCAAATGTTTTTCTGTTGCACGTATTGCTTTATTGTATAGTGCATAATACTTGCCTTCTTCCTTGGATATTTTAATAATGTATTTGTCTATTTTACAGGTTTCGTAACCCGCCCCACTACAAATTAAAGTATCGCAATTAGCAGATGTATTATTAAAGTGATAAACGTTATAGCCAATTTTACCAAAGGTTAAGAGCTTCTTTGCGCCACCATGTCGTGCAACATATATTTTTTTGTTTTGAGCATCGGCATATTGTGTAGCAACAAAACACATTAAAATAAGTAGAAATATTTTTTTCATAATAGTAGTTTTATGGTCTAACGTAAAATATGTATTAAAGATACAAATGTTGCTATGTTATTGCAATGCAAACATCTAAAAAGTTTCTGTAGTTCTTGCATCCCAATATCGAGTGCTTTGCTGAATGACACATTGCTGTTAGTTTCCGTATTTTTTCATTTTTAAACAAGAAGGGTTAGGTACTTTAATTTCTTTTCCTATCCTGGTTAGCAAGCCTGTTTTAATATCTCGTTTAAAAACAATAATGTTATTTGTAACCTGATTGGCTACTATAAGAAAATTTCCGGTTGGGTCGAGTGTAAAATTTCTAGGATGGTCGCCATAGGTTGATTGATGACCAATTAAAGTTAGTTTGCCATCGTTTTTATTAATTGAAAATATGGAAATGGTGTTTTCGTTGTCCCAGCGATTGGAAGCGTATAGAAATAGTCCGTCGGGAGAAATATGAATGTCAGCACTATTATATTCTTGCTGTAATTTTGAGTAGGAAAATATTTGATGTATGCTGTCTAACTTCCCGCTATCATACTCGAACGAAGTAATTGTTCCGCTTAGTTCTTCAATGCAATATGCAAAACGATTGTTTGGATGAAATGTGAAATGTCTTGGTCCGCTACCAGAAACAGTTGTATAGTCATAGTTTTCTAAAGACTCTAAAGGCTCATTGTTTTGTGAATTGAATTTGAACACCCGAATTTTATCTGCTCCTAAATCAGGAAAGAAAATATAATTGAAGTCAGGCGAAAAAACGGCCGCATGTATATGCGCTTTATCTTGTCGTCGAGCATTTGGCCCACTGCCTTTAAACTGTATTACTTGTAAAGATGAATTTAGGCTACCATCAGCATTTGTTTTAAAAACAGAAACCGTTCCCTCAGTGTAATTTGCATTAATAACAAATTGGTTATGTTTACTTGTAGTTAAATAAACTGGATTTTCTCCACCGCTTTTTTGTTTATTCAAAAATGTTAATGAACCATTAATGCTGTCGAACTTAAAAGCCGACACACTTCCTTCGGCAGGAAGCTTTGTATCAGTGCAAGCATACAGGTAATCGCCAGTAGGCGACAATGTGAGGAATGAAGGATTGGTAATATTTTGTCCGTTAAATACTTTCTTTAAATTTTCGGTTTTATAATTGAATTCATAAATATAAATTCCTTTATCAGGCTTTCCGTCAGTATATGTTCCTACAAACAAATACGTTTTGCCTGATTGTGCTGTGGCACAATATCCAATTATTGTTAGTAGTATTATAAGGACTGTTTTCATTTTTTAAATATGGTAGCTAACGGGAGTCTACCGAATTTTTTTACAAAAGCTATTACCTCGTATTTGCAAATTGGGTTTGCTTGGTGTTAGCGGTGGTTGTTAATAATATTCTATAAGGTCAATTACAATTTTGCTATTGTTTACAGTCTTATATTCCAATTTCACGAATCCGTATTTGTCATTGTAATAGCTCTTTAATTCAGTGTTTAATTGCCCGTTATTGAATTTTGAGAAACCATTTGCAATTGTAACATTACAGTTTAAGTCTCCAAATTTTGTTTTAACAACCTCATTTTTTTGTCTTTTGTAACTGTATTTAATTTTAATTAATTCAGTTGTATTAATCCATCTCTGGTCTAAATAAAAACCACCTGTTTCAAGTTCCCAAGACCATGTAGATGTAGAATTGTCTCTCACGTAAAATGGATATGGACACAATTGTAGAATTTTAAATGTGTAGTTTCTAGGCGGATGCATCCAAACGTTTTTAAGGTTGTCTATAACACCAGTTGCCTCATCACCGCAGGGTCTTTGGTATTTAGGATTAATGCGTTTAAAATATGCACAAACAGTATCTGCGGGTTGTTTGTCTTTGTTCAAATAGTCATAATTAAAAACTGTTTGAGAGTATGTACTGTCGAATGAAGAAAAAGTATTTAAATAATCACTAACAACAATTCTTAAATACTCGATTGTATTGTATTCATTTGAATCATACTTGGTGATATTTAGTTGGTTTTTATTATCCCATGATTCTTTATTTCTAAGGAATTTATATTTAATTCCAGAACTGTCTTGATAATAGTAGTCATAAATAAATGTAGTATTTAATTTATAAGAAATGTTGTCTAATGTATATTTATGTAAAAGAGTATCTCTTGGTCTTGCTTTTTCAACATAAATACCGTCTTCAAATACTAGGTCTTGCGCAACTGCAATTCGGAATGATAATAGGAAAAATAATATTTGTCTCATTTATGTTTGTCTAACAATTACTGCTATCGTTTTCCATGCAGGAAAAGTTTACTTTTAAAACAGTGTCTGCGGAATGTTTATTTAAAGATACAAATGTTTGTTGCTTTTGCAAAAATGAAAATTACTTTCGCGTGGCACCTGAGCTTGTCGAAGGGAAGCGACCTTGAGTTTGCAAATGATTTGGGGTGTGCCCGCATAAGTTTTAGGTGTGGTTATAGGTTGTGCGCCACCCATTGTTTATTTTGCGTCAATATATTTAGCTTTGCCGTCCTTATCATATATTTTGTATTGAATAAGTTTATTGTTTTTATATACAAATCCAGTGTCAGAAGACTCTCCATTTTCGTAGAAATAATATTTACGAAAACTAGTAATGTCTAGACTATCATAAACATAATAATCACCAAGCATTAATGTATCTTTCCAAGTGCCTTTGGCACTTATTTTTCCGTCTGAAAAATATTCTATAAATGGTCCATTTGCAATACTGTCTTTGTAAACAAGTTCAGACGAGATTTTCCCATTAATGTAGTAGTTAGTAGATTTTCCATTTAATAGTCCATTACTTGTGTGACCTATTCGGGTTTTTATTCCATCTTCGTTATAGTCTTCAAATTCGCCATTAGATAAACCATCTTTGAAATGATTAATTTGTTGCAGTTTACCGTTTGGAAAATAAAACTTCCATTCTCCAGTCTGTAAACCATTGTTAAATTGCCCTTCTGAAGATTTGTTTCCGTTTTCATACCAAGTAGTCCATGCACCAATTTGTTTGTCATTTTCGTATACACCTTCACTTCTTTTTTGCCCATTCTCAAAATATGTCACATAATTTCCATTTTTAAGCCCGTCGCTGCTTATTGTATATTTTGATGAGATTTGACCATTTGAATAAGGTTCTCCAAGTTTTTCAGTCGTAGATGAACAAGAAGTCAGAATGATGAAGATTATTATATAGTAGAAACATGTTTTCATGTCAAGGATAATTTTTATTTTCTGTGTGTCTGGGCGCATTACCTATAACTACCCGCTAAGCGCTACTTATCATTTGTAATTATTTATTAATGATTGTAGGCTTTTGTAATTAGTTTATGTATCGAATATAATAAAAAAACGCCGCTAAATTTCTTTAGCGGCGTTTTAATAGGGTAGGTGGTGAGATTACATCCAGGCTGATAAAATGCCACCCATAATAGCACAGCAAATAATCCAGTAACCAAAACTAATGGCCATGTATTTAAAACTTCTTCTTTCAAACAAGGATGAAATAACTATTACAGGTGTTATCATAAATATGCCTGTAATGGTTCCGTGAAAAGCACCATGTTTAAATGTGCGGTAAGCTGTGCCGTATTGGTCCATAATGGTTTTATACATCGCTCCAATTTCGGTGTTAGGATCTTCAAACCCCGATTTAAATAACATAGAACCAAAATGAAACTGATGAATCACTGCAAATTGTAAGGCAAATGCAAATAAAAAACTCATCACAAAGCTTACTCCAAAAACTACAGCCATGTTGGCGCCTTTCAATTTCTCTTCGTCTAAACCAGCTTCTCTTATCCATGCTGGAGCAAACGTTTTTGGACTATACCAAATAAAACCCATTACCATTGGCACTAAGGCCGTTACTAATACTGCTAAAAAATTAATATGCATATCTTTTTATTTTTAATGATTTAAATCAAATTTAAGATAGGCTAGGGGGAGTTTTAAATGCTTTTGAGTGTAAATTATAACATAAAGCTGTTAGTAAGCTTAAAATTGGTTTAAAAGGGTTATTTAACTACGTTTTATAATATAACGCAGATAGTTGTGATTATACTGGTGAAATGATAGAATTAAAATCCTCCCCCTGCCCCCTCCAGAGGGGGATAAGAGTTTATTATTTTTTTACCACATAGGCACATAGTTGTTTGTTTATAATGCAGGAGTTTGGGATAGTTGAAACTTTGTTTCTCATAGTATTTATGATTAAAACAAAGTTCTATATGCCAGATGTTACATTTAGTTTCTATGTTTCTATGTGGTTAGATGAAATTCTCTCCTGCCCCTTACAGAGGAGGATAAGTGTAATTGGTGGTAGAGGCTCTCCTCCAAAACAAAAAAGCCTCAAAACATTGTTTTGAGGCTTTTAAAAGATATTTGTAAAGATTATTCTGCTCCTTCAGCTGTAGCTTCTGCAGATCCTTTAGCGTCAGTCGTTTTTTTAGCACGGCTACGACGAGTTGTTTTAGCTTTTTCTGTTTTAGCAGCTTTACCGTTAGAGTAAATTTCGTTGAAATCAACTAACTCAATTAAAGCCATTTCAGCAGCATCACCTTGTCTGTTTCCAGTTTTGATGATACGAGTGTAACCACCATTTCTTTCAGCAACTTTAGTAGCTACGTCTTTAAATAACATAGAAACTACTTCTTTGTTTCTTAACGAAGCAAATACTGTTCTGCGGCTGTGAGTTGTATCTTCTTTAGATTTAGTAATGATTGGCTCAACATAAGTTCTTAAAGCTTTAGCTTTAGCTAAAGTTGTGAAAATACGTTTGTGCTCAATTAAAGAACAAGCCATGTTGTTCATTAATGCTTTACGGTGAGAAGCTGTTCTACCTAAATTATTTATTTTATCTCCGTGTCTCATTGTCTTTTTGATTCAAAATTCAAGATTCAAAATTCAAGAGCTTTCAACCTTGAATTTTAAACTTTAAACTTAAGTTATTAATCTTTGTCTAATTTATATTTAACTACATTCATTCCAAACTGTAACCCTTTTGTTGATACTAAATCTTCGAGCTCAGTTAAAGATTTCTTACCAAAATTACGGAATTTTAATAGGTCGTTTTTGTTGAATGATACAAGTTCTCCTAAAGTTTCTACATCTGCAGCTTTTAAACAATTTAAAGCACGAACAGATAAATCCATATCAACCAATTTAGTTTTTAATAATTGGCGCATGTGTAATGAAGTTTCATCAAATTCTTCTTCAGATTTTTTCTCTTCAGAGTCTAAAGTGATTTTCTCATCAGAGAATAACATGAAGTGATAAATTAAGATTTTAGCTGCTTCTTTTAAAGCTTCTTTCGGGTGGATAGATCCATCAGAAACGATATCTAAAATTAATTTTTCGTAATCTGTTTTTTGTTCAACACGGTAGTTTTCAATCGTGTATTTTACATTTTTAATTGGCGTGTAGATAGAATCGATGAAGATAGTACCTTGAGGTGCAGAATTAGTTTTGTTTTCTTCTGCTGGCACATATCCACGTCCTTTATCAATAGTTAATTCGATTTTTAATTTAACACTACTTTCGCAGTTAAAAATAACTAACTCTGGATTTAAGATTTGGAAACCATTTGCAAATTTACCGATTTCAGCAGCAGTGAATTTTTCGCTTCCTGCAAAGTGAATAACGATTTTTTCTACATCGTGGTTATCTAATTGCTTCTTAAAACGAACTTGTTTTAAATTTAAGATGATTTCAGTAACATCTTCTACAACACCTTTAATTGTTGAGAATTCGTGATCAACACCTTCAATTCTAACGCTAGTGATAGCATGTCCTTCTAATGAAGATAATAAAATACGACGTAATGAGTTACCTATAGTGATACCGAAACCTGGTTCTAAAGGACGGAATTCAAACTGCCCTTCAGTTTCGGTAGAGTTAATCATAACAACCTTATCTGGTTTTACGAAATTTAATATTGCCATTTTATTAATTTATATAGGTTAAAAAAAAATGCTAATTACTATTATTTAGAGTACAACTCGACGATTAGTTGTTCTTTAATGTTTTCAGGAATTTGAGAACGCTCTGGAACAGAGATAAATTTACCTGTAAAAGAAGCCTTGTCAAAGTCTAACCAAGAGTATTTATTAACAGATCCTGATAAAGAGTGATTAATTGCCTCTAAAGATTGAGATTTCTCACGAACACCTACAACGTCACCAGCTTTTAAAGTATAAGATGCAATGTTTACAACATTACCATTAACTGTAATATGAGCGTGGTTAACTAATTGACGAGCTGCACGACGAGAAGGAGCAATACCTAAACGGTAAACAACGTTATCTAAACGAGATTCGATTAATTGTAATAACACTTCACCAGTAATTCCGTGAGCACGAGCTGCTCTATCGAAAGTTTTAGCAAATTGTTTTTCTAAAATACCGTAAGTATATTTTGCTTTTTGCTTTTCCATTAACTGGATAGCGTATTCTGATTGTTTTGCACGTTTTTTACCTGCACCATGTTGTCCTGGAGGGTAGTTTTTTTTCTCTAAAGCTTTATCTGGGCCAAAAATTGGCTCTCTGAATTTTCTTGCAATCTTAGATTTAGGACCTGTATATCTTGCCATTTCTATATTTTAATTTCTGTTATTACTTT
>Ga0208266_100360_pt1 | contig 15940 bp, 12 predicted proteins | sample LakWasMet67_HOW9_2_FD_183897 | JGI IMG/M metagenome (GOLD analysis project Ga0208266, IMG submission 183897) | Freshwater sediment methanotrophic microbial communities from Lake Washington under simulated oxygen tension - Sediment Metagenome... | ecosystem: Environmental > Aquatic > Freshwater >...
ACAACTGTATATTTAAACATTGTAAATTTTTATACGGTGGCGAAGGACCAAGTGCAGGTGTAGGTCAACCCTCGCTTGAGTTTTCCTCATATTACGGTGTAATTGATAATTGTACGTTTGCAAATTGCGGTGGCGAAAGTACTTATAACGGTTACGGGGTTGTAGATGCACGTAATTGTCACAATACTAACTTCAGTATCACTAACAGTATTTTTTACGGTTGTATAAAACCATTATTTCTTAATCCGTTTTTAAGTATCGATAATAGTAATACTTTTCATAACCCGGCTGATTTGCTTCAAAAAAACGATTTAAATGGAATATTTATCACTAACGAAGCTAATGAAGCAACAACCAATGTAAGTTGGCTTGAAACTGAAGTACCCTTTGTTCTTAGCGGTTCGCTTTATGTTGGTGATGGATTAAAATTAATATTAGCACAAAATGTAATTATTAAAGTATCTGATCTTCCTGCAGCAGGCTTTAATAAAATATCCATTCGCGAAGGAATTTCGAGCATAGATGGATATAATTTACCTGGCGTTATATTTACAAGCTATCATGATGATGCTATTGGCGGTGATACTAATGGAAACGGTAATGCCACATCCCCAACTTCAAATGATTGGTATGGCATTCAGGATATCTCGGCAACCATTGCAACAAATAATTATTGTTATGCTTGGAGCAATATCCTGTACAGAAAATTCCCTTAAAACGAGCTATAACTGATGCCAACGTTTATTACCTTGATGGAACTTACTTAATTTTTAATAATTGCATCAAACTTACCAGCATTTTTTTTATGCTTGTTGGTTTCAAAAATTATTAAAGGCACTAAAAATACTGTTGGGCCTAACCACAAAACAATTCCCGGTGCAGGAATCCACCTGCCATTATTTACAGTAAATGCAGTTATAGCGCCAATATAACTTCCTAACATACCACCAATATGTGCAAGCAACCAATAGTTTTTATACACCAATTTTTTTTGGAAGCGCAGAATAGTTACATAATTTCCACGAATACCCAAAAGGCCAAACACCAAACTTATTATTCCCATTGCGGTATTATGCTCAAGTAATAGCATTATGGCAAAAACAATAAATCCAATATGCATTAAACCAAAAAACACTTCAATTGCCCAATCAAACCAAATTGGCTTTTGATTAACATGCAGTTTTTTTAGTTTTAATGATCGATAAGCTGTTAAACAAGCATAATAAGTAAAAAGAGAAACGCAGAACAAAAATATATTGGATTTATAAAGCGACATGAAAACAGCGCTAAAAAAAATCACTGTCATTGCCCAAAAATAAATTTTACCAATGGGTTTGTGCTTTTTAACATTGTTACGAAAAACGATTGCAAACAATCCAGATAACAAAGCAACTGAACCTGCGGTAATATGTATTACTAATATGATTTTATAAAACGTTTCCATGCTATTTAATTAAAGGTAAAAAATTAAAATTAATCACAAACGAGTTTAATAGGCTCTAGCTTTGAATAAATGAATACTCACTTGTATAAGTAACTTTATCGCCATTATTTCCAAAATATAATTTTGTTGCTGACTCCATTTTTAATTCCTTATTTCTTAACTCAACTAATTTGTAAGTAAATTCTGTTCTTAATTTATTAAAAATATGTTCATTGGTAATACCACCTGTAATTGTTTCTAATTTTAAAGTAATCTCCTCTTTTTTATTAGATTTACCAACCCCTAAATTAAAATCCCAATGACCACTTACATCTAAAACATCACCTGCAAAATTTTCTCTTAAATTAAATGTTCCATCTTTTTTAATATTTAAACTCAAAATGTAAGCCGCAGTATAAATAATTGCAGGCCCACCAGATTCAGTTTCATTAATTGTAGCCCTTGTTCCATTAAACGAAAAATTTTGATTAAAGGGAGGTTCGTTAGCAATTAATTGGGTAAGCGAAGCATTACCGCTCACCATTCGCCATTCGCCGGCAAGGCGAGCTTTCCGTGTTCTAAATGAAAAAAGAGGATCGTCCATTCCTTTTTTACAATTTGATAATAACAGAGTACTTGTAAAAACAAGAAGAGCCAATTTTAATTTATTTTTCATAAAGCGATTTTGTTAAATATAACAATAACATCGTTAACCGAAGTTTTTATATTCATCCCTAAAAAAGTAATCTTTATCGAAATAATTATTGGTAGATTTACTGAAAACCACTAAAAATTTCATTTTAATATGTTGATTAACAATTACTTATTCAATAATTTGCAAAAAGCGACTTTATTGTTTATATTTGTGTAAATCTTTTAAAACGAATAAATATTTAATTCTTCAATACAATTACAACTCCCCCCTATTTGCAATTCGTTTAATTTTTTAAAATTTTATTGGATTTTTAAACTAGCGCAAATACACAGGCAAATTTGTATTTTAGAATTTATAAAAATATAAGTGGTTTTGGGTCTAGCCCTTTTTCTCAAAACTGCTTTAATTAAATAAAATAAAAAGGGAAAAAATAAAAAAATAAAAAAATGGAAAAAGGAACAGTAAAGTTTTTCAACCAAACAAAAGGATTCGGATTCATTAAAGTTGAAGGTTCTGGAAAAGAAGTTTTCGTACACGTAAGTGGTATTAAAGAAGAAATTCGCGAGAACGACGAAGTTGTGTTTGATATTGAAGAAGGTAAAAAAGGATTAAATGCAGTTAACGTAAAGTTAGCTTAATTCTTTTTTAGTTAATTAAACAATTGCGATTACAAAAATTATAAATATATAAAATCAGTACACAATTTTAATTAACAAAAAAAACCTCTCAGTTAACTGAGAGGTTTTTTTGTGCGCTTATTTTTTTAAATTGTCATAATTTCTTTTTCTTTTTGCTCAACATGCTTATCTACTTTAACCGATGCAGCGTCTGTTAGCACTTGTATTTTGCCTTCGCCACTCTTAGCTTCATCTTCAGGCAATCCATCTTTTTGCAATTTTTTAATTTGCTCCATACTCTCTTTTCGAACATTACGAATGCCAACCTTTGCATCTTCGCCAAAACTTTTTGCTGTTTTAGATAATTGTTTACGACGCTCTTCGGTTAAAGCAGGTACCATAATACGAATTAATACACCATCATTTTGTGGATTAAAACCTAAGTTAGCTGCTTGAATTGCCTTTTCAATTGGAGTTAACATACTTTTTTCCCAAGGCTGAACAATTAATGTACGAGAGTCTTGAGAGTTTACGCTTGCGGTATTACTTAATGGCACCATACTTCCATAATAATCTACCATAATGCTTTCAAGCATTGCAGGGCTGGCTTTGCCGGCTCTTACTTTTTGCAGTTCTGACTCTAAGTGACTAATGGCTTTGTCCATAGAGATTTTAGCATGTTCTAATACTGAATTTATATCGCTCATAGTTGTGTTTTTTTTTAATTAATTTTTTTATTTTTTTTCGATTTTAAACAAATCAATTAAGTTTTTTAATACAAAATCAATTTCTTCTTTTGTGGTGTATTTACTAAAACTAAAACGCACCGAAGGACGCTCCATGTCTATGCCAATACCTCTTAATACATGGCTTCCCTGGTTACTTCCACTACTGCAGGCACTTCCTCCACTTGCGGCAATTCCTAAAATATCTAAATTAAACAATAACATTTCGGCATCGGGATGACTAGGAAAACGACAATTTAAAACAGTATATAATGCTTTTTCGTATGATGTTTCGCCATTAAATTCAGTACCCGGAATATTTTTAATTAATTGCTCGCGCATATAATCTTTTAATCCCATAATATGTTTTTGATGCGCTTCCATTTCATCAAAACAAATTTCTAATGCTTTTGCTAAACCAACAATACCGTATACATTTTCTGTTCCACCGCGCATATTGCGCTCTTGTGCTCCACCATGAATAAAAGGTGTTATTTTACAAAGATGATTGATGTATAAAAAACCAACGCCTTTTGGACCATGAAATTTATGGGCAGCGCAGGTAACAAAATGTACTTTTATATCACGTAAGTCCATTTTATAATGGCCCATTGTTTGTACAGTATCACTATGAAAAATAGCATTATACTTTTCGCAAATTTCGCCAACTTGTTTTAAAGGCAACAATGTTCCTAATTCGTTATTAGCATGCATTAAAGATACTAAGCTGCGCGGATTATTTTTTAATAGTTCCTCTAAATCTGCTAAATCAACATTCCCTTTATCGTCTAATTTTACCCAACTTACCTTAACCTTACCAGCCTTTTCTAATGTTTTAATAGTATGCTCTACCGCATGATGCTCTATTAAACTTGAAATAACATGTTTAATATCATAGGTTTCTATAGATTGATTGATGGCCATGTTATCGGCCTCGGTACCACCTGAAGTAAAAAATATTTCGGCAGGCGTTACATTTAATAATTTAGCAACTGTTTTACGAGCTGTTTCAATAACCGCACGAGTTTTTCTACCAAACGAATGAATGGAAGAAGGGTTGCCAAAATCTTCAACCATTAAAGGCATCATAGCTTTTAATACGTTTTCATCTAATTTGGTAGTTGCAGCGTTATCTAAGTATACTTTCATTTATTAATTTTTAATTTTTGATAATTTCTTTAATATCGGAAATAATTTTATTTGCTAAGCTATCTGCTGTAGACGCGGAGCGGCTTTCGCTGTAAATACGAATAATTGGCTCGGTATTACTTTTACGTAAATGCACCCACTCTTTATCAAATTCTATTTTAACACCATCAATACTATTTATGGGTTGGGCCTTGTATTTTTCTTTAACATCGGCTAAAACTTTATCTACATCAATTTGTGGCGTTAATTCAATTTTATTTTTTGAAATAAAATAACCCGGATACGTTTTACGAAGCATGGATACTGTTTTGCCATATTTTGCCAAATGGGTTAAAAAAATGGCAATACCAACTAAAGCGTCTCTACCGTAATGTAATTCGGGTAAAATAATTCCACCATTACCCTCACCGCCAATAATTGCATTTGTATCTTTCATCATTTTCACAACGTTTACTTCTCCAACTGCTGAGGCGGAATAGCTTCCACCCTGAGCCTCGGTAACATCACGTAACGCACGCGTACTTGATAAATTACTAACAGTGTTACCTTGTTTGTTTTTTTGAAGAATATAATCTGCAACAGCCACTAAAGTGTACTCTTCACCAAACATCTCACCATCTTCACAAACAAATGCTAAACGATCAACATCCGGATCTACACTAATACCAAGGTGTGCGTTTTGCTTAACTACCGTTTTACTCAAATCGGTTAAATGTTCTGGTAACGGTTCGGGGTTATGGGCAAAATTACCTGTTGGCTCCCCGTGAATAACTGTTACCGTTTTAACTCCTAATTTTTTTAATAAAGCAGGAACTACAATTCCTCCACTAGAATTAATTGCATCTAAAACAATCGAAAAATTTGCCTTTTCTATAGCCGCAATATCCACATAAGGTAAATCAATTATTTTTTGAAAATGGATATCTATAAAATCATTGTTAACCGAATAACTACCTAATTTATTTACATCTGCATAATTAAAATTGGTGTTTTGCGCCAAATTCAAAATTTCTGTGCCATTTGCTTCACTAATAAATTCACCTTTTTCATTCAATAACTTTAAGGCATTCCATTGTTTTGGATTATGACTTGCTGTTAAAATAATTCCGCCTTGCGCCTTTAATTCAGTAACAGCCATCTCTACGGTTGGTGTTGTACTTAACTCTAGGTCAATTACATTAATTCCTAATCCTACCAATGTTCCTGTAACAATACTTGAAACCATTGGACCGCTAAGTCTCGCATCTCGGCCAATAATAACGGTTACAGACTCTTTTGACGGGTGATTATTTAAAATCCAAGTGCCGTATGCAGAAGTAAATTTTACAATATCTAATGGTGTAAGGCCATCATCGGGTTTACCACCAATGGTTCCTCTAATTCCTGAAATGCTTTTTATAAGGGTCACAATATTAAAATTTTGAGTGGTAAAGATAAGAAAACTGGTTAATCTTTAAAACCATTTAAATGCAAGTTTATAATATATCTGAACATTAAATTAGTTGATAAAAATTGTTTATTTTTTGTTTGAATTACTGCAATTGACAGCGTTTTTATTACGAATTTTAGCAATATTCTACTTTAATGAGTGTAAAAAGCCTTTTTATAGCAATTTGTTTCTTTTTTTTACAAAAGATAGCTTTTGGATCGATGGTTCCGGAACAGAAATATTATATATTAGATACTGAATTAAAATTGGTGGATTCTGTTACGGTTTCGGATTTAAATTACGAAACAGAAAATATAAATAGACCAAATCCGTTATTACACTATTTTAAGACAAGGCAAAAAACCAACAAACGTATTACAGCCGCAATTTTAGCATTTCCTTTTCCGTTTGGAATTGTTGGCTTACATCGCATCTATTTAGGAACTGCACCCTATGTGCCAATAGTATATATTGCAAGCTTAGGCGGAATTTTTGGAGTATTGCCGTTTATTGATTTTTGTATTTTGATTTTAGATAAAGACGAAAAAAGATATATCGAAAATAAAAAAGTTTTTATGTGGATTAATTAATCTACTTTAATTTATGTGTGGAATAGCGGGAATAATTTTAAAACAAAAGGTAGATTTTAATTTAAATACTAAAATTTCTGCTATGACCCAAGCTATAAGCCACCGTGGACCAGATGGGGAAGGTTTTATTTTGGCCAACGAACAATTAATTACACCTTATTATAATTTGCTTAAACAAAATTACCATCGTTTAGATTTAAATTACATTCCTAAAACATCGTTACAAAATTTTAATACAAATGCATTTTTAGCTTTTGGTCACAGGCGATTATCTATTATAGATTTAAGTGAAACTGGCCACCAGCCAATGTGCCAAGCAGATGGAAAAACATGGATTACCTTTAATGGAGAAATTTATAATTACTTAGAAATAAAAACCGAATTAATAAAACTTGGCCACGCATTTATTTCAGAAAGTGATACCGAAGTTGTATTAGCAGCTTATAAAGAATGGGGATTTAATTGCGTTGAAAAATTTAACGGTATGTGGGCCTTTTGTATTTACGATAGTGTAAAACAAATTGCTTTTGCCTCACGTGATCGTTTAGGCGTTAAACCATTTTATTATATTAACGATAAAGAACTTTTTGCATTTGCTAGCGAACAAAAAGCGTTTGTAAAAGCTAACCTAATTAAAACAAAAGTAAACACCAAAGCCCTACATAATTATTTAATAAACGGGTTATTAGAAACACAAGCAAACAACTTTTTTGAAGGTATAACTGAATTAATGCCGGGAAACAATTTGGTTTTTAATTTAAAAACTCACGAAACTAAAGTTAGTACTTATTACAATTTAACAGATCGCATTACTTCAGACAATGATAATTTATCTGAAAAAGCATTAATAGATAAAATTGCTTACACCTTTGAAAATGCTGTTAAACTAAGACTTAGAAGCGATGTGGAAGTAGGAACTTGTTTAAGTGGTGGCATTGATAGCAGCGCTTTAGCAGTAACCATTTCTGAAATAACAAAACAACCTTTGTATTGCTTTACCTCTATTTTTAAAAACCAAAGCATTAACGAAGAACATTTTGCCGATGTTGTGGCAAATAAAATTAATGCAAAGCACTTTAAGGTAGAGCCAACATTAAATGGCTTTTTAGAAGAAGTAGATAATTTAATTTATTCGCAAGATGTGCCAATTTGGGACACAAGTACCTATGCACAATATAAGGTAATGGAACTGGCTAAAAAGAACAACATAAAAGTGGTTTTAGACGGACAAGGTGCTGATGAATTATTTGGCGGATACCATCACCATTTTTTAGCCAAATGGAATAATTTATTTTCGCAAGGGCATTTTATGCTGGCAATGCAGGAAATAAAAGCAAGTAAAAAAACTATTCCAAATCCTTTACAATTTTATTTAAAAGAGAAGCTAAAACAAAAATATTATTTTAATAAAAAAGCATTTAGCTCATTTTTAAATCCAGAATTTATTGATTGTGCCCCAATAAAAAATCCATCTGCCTATTTCAATTCTGTAAACGAACAATTAACAGATGATATTTACCACACGCGACTAAAGTCGTTTTTAAAATGCGAAGACCGCTGTGGCATGTGGCACAGTGTTGAAAGCAGAACGCCTTTTGCAGATGATGTAGAATTAATTAATTTATTGTTTTCGTTTAACGGCAATAAAAAAATAAAAGATGGTGTTTCTAAATATTTATTGCGTGAGGCTGTAAAAACAAAATTACCTGAAGAGATCTATAAACGATACGATAAAAAAGGATTTGAAACTCCAATGCAAATATGGATGCAAAAATTAAAACCTCAATTACTAAACGAAATTAAAGAGGCTAATTTTGATTTTGTAAATTATAAAGCCTTAGAAAAACTTAATTCAAATAGTATTTTTAACAACAAATTATTATTTAAATTATTTGTTTTGGCAAGATGGAAAAGGTTATTTAAAGCTCAGTAAAATAAAGCACGTACATTTAACTGGTTATAATTTCCCTTAAAATCAGTAATAGATTTCACAATCAATATTTAATTTAGCATTATCACTCTCAATTACTGACAAAGGTTATACCAAAGTGAATTAAAATTTACTTCAATAAATTTCCTCTCCCTTCGCCCTCGCCACATGAGAGGGATATGAAATGGTCTAAATTTTAATGCACGTTGGTATTCTGTAGAAATTAATCTAAAAGAGCATTCATAACTTAAACAATTGTAGCTTGTGAATTTTTAAAACATTGATTATATTTAAGTTATTAAAAAAAAACATGCGAAAATTATTAATACTTTTTACTTTATTAATATTTTACAGTAATAAAACTGTTTGCCAAAATTCGCAATCCGACTACAAAATTGGTGATATCGTAAACGAAAGCATTCCGCTTTATGATACAGCACTAAATGCTGTAAATTTTAAAATTCCAATTAAAGGCTCTTATGTTTTAGTTTATAGATATAGAACTGTAAGCATTGGAAAAGGAATTGACAATGCTGATTCAATTAAACTTTTAGAAGATAAAATCTCTTCACTTTTGTTAGGAGGAATGGTTGGAAATTTAAAGGTAATCTGCTTATCCTATGATAAAATAACCGACTATAATGAATGGCTTCAAAAAATAAAAACGAATCGCCCATTTAAACCAAGCACAAAATACAAAGTTGAATACCTTAATTTTCAAGGAATGGAAGCCAGCGAAGCAAAGGCTCGTAAACTTTTTACAAAACTATCAATGTTTGGGCCAGACGGAAGACTCATTAGAAACTCGAGTTCGATTGCCAAATTTGATTACCATATTAAAGATGAAACCATTAATGTAAAAGGGAAATTAATAACTACAGATAACGGAAAAAAAGAACCCTTAATCAACGCATTAGTTCACATTAGAACAGGCATGCGAAAAGATACTTTAGGAAAAACAAGAACAGATAAATATGGCGATTTTGAAATTAAGATTCCAAATAATGATACTGCCTATACGATAAGAGCTGAGCCAAATGATAAAAACACAAAAACAGTAATTTTATTATCGCAGGAAGGCAAAGAAATATCGCAGTTTAAAAAAATAAATTTAAGCTTTGAATATAAATTATTAAAAGTTGACATTCTTGAAATGGCTGATATGCCAGAAGATGACGATATTAAAATGATTTTTAATAAATTCGAAAAAAACAAACAAAAAGAATTACAAGTTATAGAAGATATAACCTATGACTCAGATAAATTTAGCATTGATAAAGAATCGCAGGAAAAACTTAATGAAATTATAACCCTACTAAAACAAAACACGAAAATAAAGCTAGAAATATTATCACATACCGATTCGCAAGGAGATGACGATTACAACCTAGATTTATCAAAAAAAAGAGCTAATACCGTAGCTGATTATCTTATTAAAAACGGCATTGATCAAAATAGGATAACTGCTAAAGGTAAAGGTGAAACCAGTATTCGCAACAGATGCGTAAATGATATTATTTGTTCAGATAAAGAACATAAATATAACCGAAGAACAGAATTTATTTTTATTAGATAAAATCCAGCAACAAAACTTACTCAATTTTTTATTAGTTAAGTTAGGCATCTAATTTTTTCACCGTCTATCGTAGACTAATCTCTTCTAACAATAAACGATTATTAAAACCAAATCATTATTTAGCAATAACAATGTTTGTTTTATTTTGCTAAAACTTTAAATTCAGTCCTTCTGTTCTTAGCTTTATTTTCGGGAGTATCGTTTTTTACTTTAGGTTTTAAATCGGCATAACCTTTATACTTTAGGCGAGCGGCATCAATTTTACTAGTAGAAATTAAATAATCATACACAGCTTTAGCACGATTTTCTGATAAAATAATATTACTTTTTCTAATACCATCGCTATCGGTATGCCCACCTAATTCAATTTTAAGGCTAGGGTTTTTAATTAGGAAAGCCCCTAACTTATCTAACTCAGCTTTACTTTCGGGTTTTAAATCTGCTTTGGCTACATCAAAAAACACATTTTTTAATTCTACTACAGTTCCTGTATCAATAGGGTCTAATGGAATATCCAATAAAAACGGCTTAGAAAAATCAGTTTCTTTTCCTTTTAAACTAAAGTTATCGCTGTAAAACAAAAAGCCATCTTTATTTACGTTTACTAAATAATTTTTATTAGCAGTTAGTGTAACAAAAAATTCGCCGTTCTTTTGAGAGTATGAGCGAGTTACAGATAATTGCGTTTCCAAATCAACTAATTCAAAATTTGCCTCAAGCGTTTCTTTTGTTTTTGAATTATATATTTTTCCTTTTACGTAGGTAATTTTTTCAGGACGAACATCTTCTGGTAAATCAAACTGATAAATATCTAAATCGCCATAACCGCCTGCTCTGTTGCTTGCAAAATAAGCAATTTTACCACCAGGGTTTACCAATAAACTATTATCGTCAACAAACGAATTAATTGGATAGCCTAAATTTATTGCCTTACCCCATTCACCATTTGGTTGACGTTTACTCATATATATATCTAAACCTCCCATACCAGGGTGCCCGGCACTACTAAAATACAAGGTCATGTTATCTGGATGAATAAAAACTGATTCTTCCATTTCTGAAGTATTAATATTTGGTCCTAATTTTACTGGCGGAGTAAATTTTCCGTCTTCAGAAATCTTACTTACATAAATATCATACTCCTTTGCTGCACCTCTATGTAATATCCCTCTTACAAAATACAACTCTTTACCATCACTACTAAAACTAGGCTGTGATTCAAAATTTGCTGTGTTAATTGCAGGGCCGGCGTTACGAGGCTTTGTCCATTTACCGTTTACTTTTTGCGAGTAAAAAATATCGCAACTACCATATCCCTTTCTGTCAGGAGCGCCATAATCTCCTGTTTCGTCGCTACACGATGCAAAAAACATAATATTACCATCTGCAGAAAGAGAAGGTGCTCCCTCATTACCATAACTATTAATTACTGAAATAGGCACGGCAGTTTGCCAAACATTATTTACATTATTGCTTGTGAAAAAATCTTCATTAAAAAAACCGGGCATTCCCTCACGCGGCAAACCTCGAGTAAATAAAAATTGTTTTCCATCTCCGGTAATTGCCGGAAAATATTCTCCATACTGCGTATTAATTCCAGAACCAGCATTAATAGGTGTAAAAGGTTTAGGATTTTTTACTGCTTCAACTCCAAATGTGGCATTAGCTAAATACTTTTGTGCACTTTCTTTTGTGTTAGGATTAATGCGATCAAATTTTAAAAACGTTTCAAGACTCGTTTTTGCATCTTGATATTGCCCAACGGCTAATTGTGATAAGGACATAAAGTAATAAGCGTTAGCAAAAAATTTAGGATTTATTTCTATGGCTTTCTTAAAATTAGCTATTGCTTCGGTGTGACGATTTGTAACCTGATATAAATTTGCTAAACCTAAAGCAGCTTCAATAAAATTTTTATCTTCCTCTAAAGCCTTTTTAAAATTCTTTTCTGCAACATCATCTTTTTTAACTTCATAAGCCAACTTACCTTCCTCCAAATACTTTATAGCCTTTTTATTAGTACTCGTATATTGCCCTGGAGGCATTTGCGCCTTAGCAAGATTAAATGTAAACCCTATAAGAAAAATAAAAAGTATTTTTTTTAAGATCATATGAAAAATATTTAATGTATAATACAAAATTTAAAATAAGTTACACGCCCACCCAAGCTCTTAGGGTTTGTTTTTGTTTATCGCTTAATCTTTGTTTTAAAGCAATTTGATTTTTACGAACTGTTTTACTTTTTTTAGCAACTGCACTTAATGTTTTAACTTTATATTTTCCTTTCTTTGATTTTGGTCGGTAAATTTCAACGGTAATTTTATCTCCTTCCTTTACTGTTTCGTAATAATTATTAATTATTTCCTTTACAGAATCCATTTTTATTTCTTTTCCATTTAACTTACTTAATTCATCTCCAATTTTAAATCCCATTGTTTTACCAAACTCATCCATATCTTGAATTCCGGCAATATACAATCTATTTGTATTTTCATTAAAATTAAGATCAGTATTCCCCAATGAAAATTCATAAGTAACAGTTTCTTTGGCAAAATCTATTCCAATTTTATCAAGTACCTCTTGCATTGGAAGGGGTTCTGTTCCCGAAACATATTTCCTTAAAAAGGTTCCAATTTCAGGATAGGTGAATTTTTCAATATCGCCAAAAAGATCAGCATCATTAAACGATTTATTTTTTCCATATTTTGTTGCAAGATCTTTCATCAAATCTTGTGTGCCATATTTTCCATCGCTGTAATGACGTAATAATACATCAAGGCACATTCCAATTAAAGCCCCTTTTTCGTAAACATTACCATATTGCCCATGAATTTTTTCTTCTAACACATGTTTACTCATATATGTAAAACTCATCGTATCATTATAACTTGAAATACTGTTTTCGTATTTATGCATCATAGTTCCAATAAGTTTATCAATATCAATTATTCCTCCCTTTGCTTGTGCATGATGAGCCGCATACTCTGTCATTCCCTCATATAACCACAAATGCTCACTCATTTTTGGGTTTGAGAAATCAAAATCACCTATTTCTTTTGCATGAATATTTAAAGGTGTAACAATGTGAAAAAACTCATGCGCAGCCACGTCTCTAATTTCTTGCTGTATAGAAATACTATCGTACTCGGGTAAAACATAAAACGAAGAATACGAATGTTCTAATGCACCACTTGAACCTGAAAGAGTTCCGCGATCCATAAAGTAAAATAAAAATGCATATTTACTTACCGGCAATTCCCCTCCTAAATAATCTTTTTGAGCATTTAATAATTCTTTTAATGTTGATGCGATAAAACGTGCATTTATTTTTTTATTTGGAGAATAGGATGCCACTAGCACTTTTGTGTTTCCAACTAAAACGGTTGATGTATCGGGTAATGAATACATAATCGGAGAGTCTACTAAATCGTGATAATCAAAAACCGAAATAACGTCTTTAGATTCTCCTATTTTAATTTCAGATAAACCGGTTGATGGATAAAACCCTTTTGGCTTTTCAAATTCTAAAACAAAATTTTTATTTAATTGGCCCTTTATAAAACCAAACATACTATGTGTATTAATAGAGAAATTTTTTCCTTCTTCAAAATTTGTTCCACCGGGTTCAAAAACAATTTTATCTTTTGTGTCAGGCAAATCTGTTTTATCCCAAGTATCATCAACATCATAGGTTATTTTCTCAATTTCAGTTGCAGGAGAAAGTTTATAGGTATTCACATCAACTTTTGAAACTTTTATTACTGCGCCCTTTTTGCCGATTGCTTTAAAATTAGAAATAAATCTACCAAAGTTATATACCTCATATGTGCCGGGCACCATTGCTGGGAAAGAAAATTCAATTTCGTTTTGAGTGATTGATGGAGGTGTTAATTGCACTGAAACTTTATCATTTACAACTTTTGTTAGATTGATATAATAACGATAGCTATCGTCGGCCACTAAAAAATTAGTAAGCAAAAAAGAACAAATAAGAATTAAATTCTTCATGAATTATTATTTTAATATTAATTTAAAATTAGTCCAACGATACTTGATTCGGAAAATTGAGAAGGTTGCTACAGCCATACAAAACCATAAAACAATTTCGGCGAATGGACTGCTTGAGGTAGATTCAAAAATAGAATAGCTTTTTATAACAGAGTGTGGTTCGTTTACCAAAACACTGCTAATAATATTATTGGCAAAATGAATACCAAATGCCAGTTCCAAGCCTTCGTCTATAAGTGTTATTGCGCCCATAAATAAAGCGAAACAAATAAAATATGTTAACATTATTGGCCAACCGTAGGCGCGTACCTCAGGATTACTCATATGTGCTAAACCAAAAAGAGACGAGGTGATTATTAACGGAACATATCCGTTTTTAAAAATCTGAGATAAGCCTTGCAACAAATATCCTCTAAAAATTAATTCTTCAATACCTGTTTGAATTGGCATAAAAATTACCATCAACAAGAGTGAAATTAAAAACCCTCCTAAATTAAAATTAATCACTAAAGTATCTGAACTAAAAAAATATTGTACAATAACAACTGTTGTTAAAAGCACTCCCCAAATACCAAAGGCAAACCAAAAACGGTTATACCTAAATTTTTGAAAACCAGTTAATACACTTGTAATTGTTTTTTTGTGAATGAATTTTAATCCAATCAAAAATCCAATAGCCGCAAAAACAAATAATCCAAATTGTATTAGTAGGATAATGTTCCTATCTAAATTCACAACTTCGCTATCAAAAAGCAAACTAGAATCGTTAGTTAATTGTTGTAAAGATATGCCACTTTCAAGTGCTTTATTAACTAAGGGTATAGTAAGCAGCGATCCAAAACCGAGATAACCTATAACCAAAAGAAGAATTGTAAACCCGTACATCCAAAATGCATTATAACCTGTAACTAAGCCCGAAAGCAAATACAAATTATTAAAGGGCAAATCCCTTTTAGGAGTATCTTGTTGTATGTGATCCATTAGACCTTAAAAGATGATATTTATTATAGTTTTTTAGAATAAATTTGAGTAAAATTATAATCTATAAATATATCCAAATTTTACACAAACTAATAATTAAGATACTTAAAAAACATGAAATCTTTACACTTTTTAATTCCCGGGTTATTCTTATTAATTGCATGTTCAAATACAAAAACAGAAAAGATTTTTGGAACAGAAGCACAATTAGGAGAAGCATTATATTTTGACCCAATCTTATCAAGAGATAGCACTATAAGCTGCGCCAGTTGCCATAAACCCGAATTTGCATTTGCAGATAACACACCGGTTAGTATTGGTATTTATCATCAAAAAGGTGGGCGTAACACTCCTTCATCTATGAATCAAACCAACCGAAACGCTTATTTTTGGGATGGCCGCGCTGAAACGCTCGAAGAACAAGCACTTGGGCCAATTCAAAATCCGGTTGAAATGGATCTTCCAATTTCTATTGCGGTTAGACGTTTAGTAAAATCAGAAAAATACAGAAACGCATTTGTTAGCATTTATGGCAAACAACCAAGTCCTGAACTATTAGCACAAGCAATTGCAGCCTTTGAAAAGACCTTAGAAACAAACAATAGTGCATTTGATAATTACATGAACGGAACTGACACTACTCAATTTTCTGAGAGTGCAAAACGAGGTTTAAACTTATTTAACGGTAAGGCAAACTGTTTTGATTGCCATTTTGGTGTAGACTTTACCGGTAACGATCAATTTAAAAACATTGGTTTATATAACGGCAAAGAATTAAATGATAAAGGAAGATTTGTTATTTCAGGAAAAACAAAAGACCTAGGAGCCTTTAAAATTCCCGGTCTACGCAATATAGC
>Ga0208266_100361_pt1 | contig 15927 bp, 14 predicted proteins | sample LakWasMet67_HOW9_2_FD_183897 | JGI IMG/M metagenome (GOLD analysis project Ga0208266, IMG submission 183897) | Freshwater sediment methanotrophic microbial communities from Lake Washington under simulated oxygen tension - Sediment Metagenome... | ecosystem: Environmental > Aquatic > Freshwater >...
GGCCTCGATCCAGCGCATGCAAGACATTCAGAAGAACCTGAAGGCGACGGTGATCATCCAGCACGACCCGCGCGACATCGACAAGCTGCCGGCCTTCCCCGCGGCCGCGCGGTGAGCAGTCGGCGCGGCCACCCGGCGCGGTGCGCCGCGCCGCCATTGCCGCCGACGCGCGGGCCGCGCTGCCCGGGCCTGCGCTTCGTGGTCTACAGCGCGCTGCTGTCGCGCCACCTGGCGCGGGTGCCGCTGTTGCTGCGGCTGGGCACCTGCTTCCTCGCCATCGACGGGCCCCTGGTCGTGTTGATGCAGGCCCCGTCCCGCGGCCTGCTGGGGCAGCGCGTGGCCTTGCTGAACGGCGCCAACCTGGTGACCGCGGCGGCGTGGTGCGGCAGCTCGGTGCTGGGCATCCCACTGGCGGCGCGGGTCACGCTGAGAGCACGCAGCTTCGTCCTGCAGCTGGATTGACAGCTGGAGCTCGCTCATCTCGTGGCGCGGGTGGCGTCAGGCGACCTACGCTGCGTCGTCCGCCAGGAGCGTGCGCGCCGTGTCGCGCGCGTCGCGCAGCCGGTGGGCGCCGCCTGCGGCAAGCACCAGCTGCGCCGCGCCGCTGCCCTCTCGATCGCGCTGCACGAGACCGATCTTCTCCATCGGCAGCACTTGACGCAGCAGCCCGGCCGGCGACCGGCCCATGGCGGCCGCAGCCTGATCCGTTGACAGCCGGCCGCCAGAGTCGTGCAGCGCATCGAGCAAGAGGAGGTCGCACCACGACAGGCCGTGGTGCAGGCCCAGTTCGTCGTCCAGCCTCTGCACCAGGCGCGCGAGCTGGCGGTGATGCCGAAGCGTGTGCGACAGGCGATCGGTGTCCGCGGTCATGGCGTGACCTCCGGCGACAGCTCCTGTCGGTACAGCGCCTCCAGGAGCGCCAACTCGGCGTCGTAATCAAACGACGGATCGTTGCGCTCGCGCACGAGTTCGAGCACCTCCATCGTCACGCCGTTGGCGCCGCGTGCATTCCACAGCGCCTGCAGACCGCGGTCGCGGTGACAGCCCTGGCGCAGCTCGAACGTCAGGCGATTGATCGCGCCCGGGACGTTGCGGCTCGACTTCACGCTGACGCGATTGGTGGCGCAGTTGCGGACCGCATACACGCCCATGGCCGGAAACGCGTCGCGCGCGCGGCGGGCCAGCAGTCGGCGGTCGGACGTTTGGGTAGACAGGTCGGTCATGGGTGTCCTTTTGAGCAAGTTCTAATTTCACCCGGATTAAATTGTTCTGTCAAGTATTTGTCCGGATAGAATTGGCTACTTGTTTCAGCGCCTCCGTTGAGGTTTCCTATGGCATCCCTCGCCGACACCTTCACGGCCTTCCGCGGAACGCTTGCACTGGGCAGTGGCTCGCTTGCGACGGTGGCGGTCGCGGCGCATCGCGCACTCGCGAAGGACCCGACGGCCGTGGTCACGATCGTCTGCCACGACACTGGACGAGTCGTGGATCTCGACCTGCGCGGCACCGAGGCCGACGTGGCGGCACGCCACGCGGCGCCGGACGCGCCACCAGCCGCAGAAGGCGCCGACGTCGCCCGCCCGCGCGGGCGAGGCCGTCCCCGGCTGGGCGTGGTGGCGCGCGAAGTGACGCTATTGCCCGAACACTGGGACTGGTTGGCTGGTCAGTCTGGCGGCGCTTCGGTGGCGCTGCGCAGGCTCGTGCTGCAGGGCATGCGCGACAGCGCCGGCCCTGACGCGTTGCGCCGCGCGCGCGACCGAACCTACGCGTTCATGTCGGCGATCGCCGGCGATCTGCCAGGCTTCGAGGAGGCCACGCGCGCACTGTTTGCTGGCGACGCCGACCGTTTGGCTGCGCATATCGCTGCCTGGCCGCCCGACGTGCGGCACCTCGTTGTCCGGCTGGCGCAGCCGCGTACCGGTGGCGAGGCCGGCTGAGGCACCTTGGCCCGCTCCCAAGACGCCGCGCCGTCGGGCTTCGCTTGTGGGTCGGAACGGCGAGTCGAGCCGAAGCGCGGCGGTCATCGATACGCCAGGATGTCGGCCAGCACGGGCAGCCAGGTGAGAGGCTCGGCGGTGCCCGGTGGTACGCCTGCCGGGTGCAGAACACCGTCGAAGTCGAGGAAGAGCAGGCGCATGGCTGGAGGCTAGCTCACATGGCCGAGGGCAGGACCGCGCGAGACCCAGCCCCACTTCCCCAAGCCCTTCGCCCCAGGGCGTTGTGTTCGCCCCGTCGCGTCAAGAGGTGGGTCCTCGCCGTGCGCGCCCGGTCCACCCCGACCCGCTGCGCGGAGCCCCTGGGCGGCTGCGGCCTGTGCGCGGCTGCGGTCCCGGCTGCCTGCGCAGCAACGGCCTACGCAATGGCGCAATCGATCCCGTGTCACCTCACGTCGGAGTCGCCCCACCAGCAGAGCCAGCGCTCGGTTCTCGGGAAATCCTCGCGACGGCGAGCTTCAAGCCGAGCATCCCGAAGATGCGATTCATCGTTTGTACGCTGCCCTCGCTGCGCTCCTGCTCGATGTCCTGCATGGTTCGATAGGCCACGCCGGAGAGCTTGGCCATCTCGGCGGTCGTCAAGCGCATTGTCTTCTTCAGATGACGCACGGACTCTGCCAGCGACCACTCAGGGTGCGACAGTACGTCCTCGACGGCCTTCCGGCGAAGCTCCAGCTGCTCGGGCAGCGTCAATGCGTTGAAGCGCTTGTCCATGGTGTTCAGGCCAAGGTGGCCAACTCCTCTGCTCGCGCTAGGATGTGCGGACGCAAGTGGTTCAGCACTCCGAACTCGACGCCCATTGCCTCACCTTGCTCGGCCACTTGGCGCAGGCCAGGCTCCATCGCCTTGAGCCCGGCTACGAGTGCTTCCCGCTCCAGCAGCGGTGGGCCTTTCTTCCTGCGCCCCTCTATCGTCCGCTGCGCCTGTGCTGCGAGCTCGCACACACGCTCAAGCACACGGCTCCAGTCGGGCTGACCGTCGTCGTTGCCCTCCCACCGGATGCGACGCGCGATGCCGTCCGGATGCAGATACATCGGAGCGAAGTCGTACAGCGGCGTCAGTGCGGTGCGGCCGGCGAAGTCCCGCCGCACGGCCGTGTTGCGGGCGTGGTTGTCCTTGTTCAGTAGCGCCAGGTTTGCCACGTCGCGCTTGATGTACTCGAGCACCTCGGCCTGTGGGTCAGTGCAGCGCCGAATCAAGGCCTCGCAGACTTGGTCATGGCTAGGGACTGCCTCGAAGCCTGGCAGGCCCGTCAAGGTGGCGATGCTCTCCTGCGCCAACCTCGTCACGACTCCACTTTGGGCAACGCGGTCAAACCTGGGGATGAAGAGTGCCCGCCTGCGCAGGGCCAAGGGAGCGTGGACACGCAGGCCCAGATGCTGGGCGATGTCCATGTACGGCGCTTCGTGCCGAAGGATGCTCGCCAGTTGCGTGTCTTGGCCGCGACCGAACTTGACGATGAAATGCTCGACAGCCCTGGCGTCCGGCAGCGTGTGGTCGAGGTAGAGCAGGCCATCTTCGGCTCGGGTCAGTAGAACCTTTGGCCACTCACCTTGGACTCCCGAGGAGCCGGCGACGAAGAGCCCATGGGTGGCCAGGTACTCGGCGAACTCATCACCGCGCTCGGCGACCTCGTCATCAGTGAAGCCGCGCAGAGTGCTGGACTGTGTGGCGAGCCAATCCGCTGCCTCCTTGACGCGAAGGTTGCCGATGGGGTTGCCAGCTCCCGCCAAGAGCAGTTTCCAGTCGGCTGCTATGCCGGCGGTAGGCGCCTGCCCGATGCGACGCAGCAGTTCCTGGCGTCCATAGCCTTGCGGAAGCATGTCGATGACGAACACCGGCCAGTGAGGCGACTGCAGTGGTTCCAATCCTACTGGCCAGCCCGCGCACATCGCATGGGCGTCGGTTGCACCGGCGTGTGCGAAGGCCCAGTCGACGTCATAGCCGGCGTATGTCGTCGCCTTCCAGCCCTCAACCTCTGGCCCAAGCAAGCTGACGCTCGCCACGTCGTGCCAAGCACCTGCGGCATGGAGCTGGAGGGTACACGTATTGAACATTTACACGGAATTCTAGCAATTTTAGAAGCAATATTCGCGACAATGTTGATAGATTTATGTGCAAGTAAGGTGAGTGGCTCAAGCTGGATCCGTCCAATCGCCAGGATGCGACTGCGCACCAGTGCTCGCAGGCCGCGTCCCAGCGAGTGGTGTAAGTCTTCATCCGTGCGGACAGGCGTGTAGGGCGTAGCCCGAAGCGGCTGGCCGCACGGCGGCGACCGCGCTGTGTTGGGTGGTCACCGTGATTCCGGATAGGGTTGAGGTGCGAATACCCACCTTGATCCAGTGAGCACCCGGAGGCCTTGACCATCCGGCGCGCCCTCGACTAGGAGTCTGCGCGGCAGGAGTTCAGCAGACGCGTTGTTCGTGCGCCTGAGGACAGCGGGCTGAGCGCGGCGAGTCTTGCTAGAGCTCGTGTGGCCGATGTGGTCGCCTCGCAGCCCTGGTGGGGGCGGCCGATAATTATTTTGAGTTCCGAGTTGCCTCGCGTGGTGGCCGACACATCGCCCGCGGTGGCCGGCGGCTCCACGGCGCCGACGGAGCCCAAAGCTGCTGACCCGGTTGCGTCGCGTGATGGTGCGGGCAAGTGGCACTGATCGGGCTCATGCCCATTCCCTCGCCGCGACCATGGCAGCGGGCACCACCTGCAATAGGGCTGTCAGCAGCAGGATCGCGACGCTGGGCGGCGGGCCGGGCGTGCCGCATCGCAATCTTGTTGCCGCGTCGCTGCCGATAGGCCACAGCATGCCGGTTGCGACATCGCCGTTGGCACCTCACCACTGTCCGAAGAACACGCCGGCCTTCTTGTGCGTGTCCGTGCGGCTGGCGACGAACTCGTCGCTGACCGAGGTGCGGTGCTTGCGGCGCGCCAGGAAGTCGAGCAGGCGGTCCCGCATCTGCGCGCGCAGCGCAGCGCTCATGGCATCGCGCCCCAGGTCCTGCAGTTCGTCGGGGTCGGCACGCAGGTCGAACAACTGCTCGGGCAGATCCAGCCAGTTCACGTAGCGGTGCGTGGTGGTGCGGATCGAGAACGCGCGCGATTCCTGCGGCGTGCGGCCCAGTGTGAGCCGGGCACCCTTGAAGCCGTAGTCCAGCTCGCTGTAGACGAAGTCGCGCCAGGCAGGCGACTCGCCGCGCAGCAATGGCAGCAGGCTGCGGCCTTCGACGCGGTGGCCGGGCACCGGCACGCCCAGCGCCTCCAGCACTGTCGGCACCACGTCTACGCATTCGACGAAGCGATCGTCGACCGTGCCGCGGGTGGCGTCCGCTTCGGCGCGTGGATCGGCCACGATGAAGGGCACGCGCTGCACGGTGTCGTAGAAAAGCTCCTTCTCTCCGAGCCAGTGGTCGCCCAGGAAGTCGCCGTGGTCGGCGCAGAAGATCACCAGTGTGTCGCGCGTCAGGCCCTGCTGGTCCATGAATTCGAACAGCCGGCCAAGGTGGTCGTCGAGCTGGGCGATCAGGCCCTGGTAGGCGGGCCTGACGTGGCGTGCCACTTCGTCACGCCCGAAGTTCCGGCTCTCCTCGTGCTGGCGGTAGGCGGCCACGGCCGGATGGGCGTTGCGCAGCTCGTCAGCATGCTTGACGACCGGCAGGCACTGGTCAGATGTGTACTTGGCGTGATAGGGCGCTGGTGCCATATAGGGCCAGTGCGGTTTCACGTAGCTCAGGTGCAGCACCCATGGCCGGTCGCCGCGCTCGTGCATGAACTCGATGGCGCGGTCGGTGGTGTAGGCGGTCTCGGAATGCGGCTCGGCCACGCGTGCCGGTAGGTGCACGTTGCGCATGTTCCAGCCGCTGACCACGCTGCCGTGCTCGTCCAACGCCGAGATCACGTAGTCCGACCACGGCGCCGGGCTGTCGTAGCCCTGCCGGCGCAGCCAGCCGGAATAGCCGTCGGCGTCGTGCGTTTCGTGGTGACCGTCGTGGCGGTCGATCTCGCGGAAGCCGCCGTGGCGCAGCAGATGGCCCAGCTCACCCTCGGCTTCGATGGCCAGGCGCGCCAACCCCTCGTCGTCGGGCATCACATGGGTCTTGCCGGCCAGCCACAGGTCGTGGCCTCGGCCGCCGGCGCGGATGTACTCGCCCAGCGTGCGTTCGCCCACGCCCAGCGGCACACGGTTCCAGGTGGCGCCATGGCTGATGGGATAGCGGCCGGTGTAGTAGCTCATGCGGCTGGGGCCGCAGACACCGCTGTTGACGAAGGCTTGCGAGAAACGCACGCCGCGCCCCGCCAGCGCGTCGATGTTCGGCGTGTGCAGGTAGGGGTGGCCGGTGCAGGACAGGTGGTCCCAGCGCAGCTGGTCGGCCATGATGAAGAGGATGTTCATGTCAGACGACCAGGGTGGAGACCGACTTGGTGTTCAGGTAGCCCTCCAGCGCCTCGGGCCCGCCCTCGCTGCCGTGGCCGGAGTCCTTCACGCCGCCGAACGGCAGCTCAGGCCACGCGGGCGCCGGCTGGTTGATCCACAGCATGCCGACCTCCAACTGCTGGCTGAGGGCATGCGCGGTGCGCAGACTGTTGGTGAAGGCATAGGCGGCCAGGCCGTAGGGCAGGCGGTTGGCCTCGGCAATGGCCTCGTCCAGCGTGTCGAAGGCCTGCACCGCAGCGACGGGGCCGAAAGGCTCCTCGTTGAAGACCCGGCAGTCGCGCGTGACGTCGTCGAGCACCGTGGGCGCGAAGAAGTTGCCGGCGCCGCCGCGCCGTTCACCGCCGGCGGCCAGCCTGGCGCCACGTTCGACGGCATCGCACACCAGGCGTTGCACCGCGTCCACCCGGCGGGAATTGGCCAGTGGCCCCATCACCGTGTCCTGCGCCAGGCCGTGGCCGAGCTTCAGCGCGCCGGCTGCGGCAGCCAGCCCGGCAACAAAGCGCTCGCGCACCGGCCGGGCGACCAGGAAGCGTGTCGGCGAGATGCACACCTGGCCGGCGTTGCGGAACTTCGCGCCAGCCGCGATCTTCGCCGCGCGGTCGACGTCGCAGTCCTCGGCCACGATCACCGGCGCATGGCCGCCCAGCTCCATCGTCACCCGCTTCATGTGTGCGCCCGCCAAGGCCGCCAGCTGCTTGCCCACCGCGGTGGAGCCGGTGAACGTGACCTTGCGGATCACCGGATGCGGGATCAGATGGTTGCTGATCATGTCGGGCCGGCCGTAGACCAGACCCAGCACGCCAGCCGGGATGCCGGCGTCGACGAAGGCGCGCACCAACTCTGCCGGCGACGCCGGCGTCTCCTCGGGCGCCTTCGCAATGACCGAACAGCCGGTGGCCAGCGCGCCGCAGAGCTTGCGCACCAGTTGGTTGATCGGAAAGTTCCACGGCGTGAACGCGGCCACCGGGCCCACCGGCTCCTTGAACACCTGGGCGATCTGGCCCTCGCCGCGTGGCGCGACAATGCGGCCGCCGATACGCGTGCCTTCGGCTGCGAACCAGTCGATGATGTCGGCGCCGAAGCGCAGCTCGGCCTGCGCCTCGGCCAGCGGCTTGCCGTTCTCCAGCGTCAGCAGTCGGGCGATGGGATCGGCGCGTTCGCGCAGCAGACGCGCGGCGGCCTGCATGCGCTGGGCGCGTTCCACCGCCGGCACGCGGCGCCACTGCGCGAAGCCGCGGGCGGCGGCCGCGAGCGCGTCGTCCAGATCCTCGCGCTCGGCCACGGCCACGCTGCCGATGCGTTGGCCGGTGGCGGGGTCGTGCACTGGCAGCGTGGCGCTGGCGCGGCCGCCGCGCCATTGGCCGTCGATGTGCAGCAGCACATCCGGGTAGTCGTTCATCGGGCGTCCTTCAGATGTCGAGCACCAGCCGCCGCGTCTTGGAGCGTGAGCAGCATACGGTGATGGTGCGGTTGCTGGCCTTCTCGCTGGCGGTCTGCACGTGGTCGCGGTGGTCGGGCATGCCGTCGATGACGCGGGTGACGCAGGTGCCGCACACGCCCGACTGGCAGGACATGCGGACGTCGATGCCATGGGCGATGAGCTGGTCGGCGATGCGCTCTCCCGGCTGCACCTCGAACGTCACCTGGCTGCGTGCCGCCACCACGGTGAACGGTGCGCCGTCGGTGTTGACCTCGGCGCCAAAGCGCTCCAGGTGCACCGTGCTCTCCTGCCAGCCCAGGCGCCGGGCGGCGTGGGTGACGAAGTCCATGAAGCCGTTCGGCCCGCAGACGTAGAGGTGGCGATCGGGCGCCGGCGCGGCCAGCACGGCGTCGGTGTCCAGATGCTGCGCCGCGGGCCCGTCGTCAAGGTGCAGCTGCAGCCGCGTGCCGAAGCGCTGAAGCTCGTCCAGGAAGGCCAGCCGCGCCGCGCTGCGGCCGCAGTAATGCAGCTCGAAGCTGCGGCCCGCGGCCTGCAGTGCGTGGGCCATCGCCAGGATCGGCGTGATGCCGATCCCACCGGCGAACAAGACCGAGTGCGTCGCGTCCAGGCGCAGCGGGAAGTTGTTGCGCGGGCGGCCGATCTCGACCGCCTGGCCGACCTGAAAGCCGGCATGCACTGCCGCCGAGCCGCCGCGCGACTTCGGGTCCAGCAGAACACCCAGCCGGTAGCGCCCGGCGGCCGCCGGATCGTTGCTCAGCGAGTATTGGCGCAGCAGCCCGTCCGCCACCCGCACGTCGACGTGCGCGCCGGGCTCGAAGGGTGGCAGCGGCATACCGTCGGCGCTCTCCAACTCGAGGGCGACGATGTCCTGTGCCGCCGCCCAGCGCGCGGCGACCCGCGCGTTGAGGGTCTCGTGCTCGGCCTGCGCCGGCTCGTCGACCGGCCCGATGGCGCTGTGGTCGGCCTCCACCACCACCGGCAACGACGCGTAGGCGCGGATCGTGTTGTTCATCGCCACCACCGGCTCGCCGGCCAGCGCCAGGGTCTTCACGCGCTGCGCCAGCGACTGCAGCAGGCTCACGATCTCCAGCCGCGCCAGGTGCATGCCCATGCACATGTGCACGCCTGAGCCGAAGCCCAGGTGATCGTGCACGTCGCGCGTGACGTCGAAGCGGTCGGGGTTGGCGAACTTGCGCTCATCGCGGTTGGCCGACGCGTACATCACCATCACGCGTGCGCCCTGCGGGATCGGCACGCCGGCGATCTCGGAATCCTCGGCCACGAAGCGCGTGAAGGCGCGGATCGGCGAGGCCAGCCGCACCACCTCCTCCACCGCGTTCGGGATCAGCTCGGGCCGCTCGCGCACCAGCGCCCATTGGTCCGGCGCATCGGCGAAGAACTTGATCGCCTGCCCGGTGGACGAGATGGTCGTGTCCAGGCTCGGGTTGATGTAATCGCGCATCAGCTGCGCGCAGGTCTCGAACGGGATGCCACGCTCGGCACCCACGTGAAAGATCCGCTGCGCCCATCCGCCGGGCTTCAGTTTCTCGGGCGTGCCGTATTCGTCGAGAAACGCCTTCAGGTCGCGCAGGTCGTCGAAGGCCGCCTTGGCGCGCTCGTTCTCGGGGCCGAACAGGTTGAAGGTGGCCGACGCCCAGGTCAGCATCTTCGCCCGCGCCGCGTCGGGCAGGCCCACCAGCTCGGCGACGATGGTCACCGGCAGGTACTGCGCGAAGTCGCTCACCGCATCGAAGTGGCCACGTGCCGTCAGCTCGGACACCAGGGCGTCTGCCGCCCTTCGGATGCGTGGCGCGATGGCCTCCAGCGCGCCAGGTAGCAGCGGTTCCGACGTGATGCTGCGCGTCACGTCGTGCTCCGGCGGATCGGAGTTCAGCGTGCTGCCCACCAGCAGACGGTTGGTGCGCTCGTTCAGCGACACGCCGCGCGAGCTGATGAAGCGCCTGGGTTGGCGCAGCACACTGGCTACCTCGGCATACCGGGGCAGCGCGTAAACCTGGTGCTGCGACAGCCAGACCACGGGCCCCAGCGCACGCAGCTGCGCGTAGATGGGGTAGGGGTCGCGGATGACGGCGTCGGCGTAGAGGTCTCCGCCGTACACGGGAACCTGCATCGTGGGCATGGGCATGGCGTGTCCTGCTTCAGAGCCGCAGTGCGGCCAGTCCCAGCGCGTCGCTGGCCGCAAATGCGCCCATGCCACCGTCGGGTGCGATCTCGGCGCCACGCAGCCAGCTGCTGTCCGAGCTCAGCAGGAAGTCAGCGATCGCGGCGATTTCTTCAGGCTGGCCGGGCCGCCCGGCACGCGCGACGTTGCGCGCCATGGCCTCGCCGAAGGCGGCCGCGAAGTCGGTCAAGAGCCCCGTGGCCACCGCGCCCGGGCACACGGCGTTGATGCGCAGACCGCGCGCGGTCATGGCCTCGCTCTCGCCCACGGTCCAGGCAATCAGCGCTTCCTTCGACAGGTTGTAGGCACGCACCGCGTCGATGCGCTCGTCGCGCACGAAGTCGGCCAGGTCGCGAGGATCCAGCGCCGCCAGGCGCTGCACCTGCGCGACGTTCTCGCGCCAGCGCGCACCGGCGCGCGAGGCCATGTTGACGATCGACGCACCCGGCGCCAGCCGCGTCAGCAGCGCGCGGGTGACGGCCCGCTGCGCGAAGTAGTTGATTTTGAGGATCCCGATCTCCTGGCCCGGCCGGGGCGATACGCCGGCGTTGTTGCACAGGCCGTCGAACGGACCGGCGGCGGCGGCGAGGGCCGGCGCGATGGCGTCGAGATCGCCCAGGTCCACCACGTGGCATGGGAAGGCAGCATCGGTGGACGGACGGACGTCGAAGCCGGTGACCCTGCAGCCGCCCGCCAGCAGCCGGGCAGCGAGGGCAGCGCCGATGCCGGAGGCGACCCCGGTGACGGCGTAGTGCGGTACGTTCATGGCGCAGCGTTCCGGGCGGCGGTCAATCGGCGCGGAAGCCGGTGGCCTTGACCACCGGCGCCCAGCGGGCCGTGCTGCTGCGCTCCAGCGCCGTCAGGTCGGCCGGGCTGCTGCCAGCGGCTTCCAGGCCCAGCTTGGCGAAGCGGTCCAGCACCTCCGGCTGGGTCAGCGCCTTGTTCAGCGCACGGTTGGCCGCGTCGATCGCCGCCTGAGGCGTCTTCGCCGGCGCATACATGCCAAACCAGCCTTGCGCCACCATGTTGGGATAACCCTGCTCCTTCAGCGTTGGCACGTCCGGCAGCACACTGCTGCGCTGTCCGCCCGAGGTGCCGATGACGCGCACCTTGCCCGTCTTGTGCGCTTCCAGCGTCTCCAGCACCACGTCGACACCGGCGCTGACCTGGTTGCCAACCAGGGCGCCCAGCAGCGCGGCACCGCCGGCGAACGGCACGTGCACGAGTTCGGCCCTGGCCTCGCGGCTGAGCATCTCGCCGAAGAAGTGCGGCAGGCTGCCCGCCGCCGGGGAACCGAAGTTGGCCTTCTGCGGGTTGGCCTTCAGCCAGGTCACCAGTTCTGCGACATTCTTCACAGGCAGCGCGGTCGGAACGGTGACCGCAAAGCTGAAGTTGCAGACATGGCCCACTGGCGAGAAATCGGTGGCAGCGTTGTAGTTGAGCTTGGAGAACACGAGTGGCGCCAGCACCGGCACGACCACCGGCGTGATCATCAGTGTGCTGCCGTCGGCCGGTGCCGACTTCAGCAGCTCGGCTGCAATCCGCCCGCCAGCGCCAGCGCGGTTCTCGACAATCACCGTGGTCTTCAATTCATCCTTCATCTTGTCGGCGAGCAGGCGCGCGACGATGTCGATGGAGCCGCCGGGCGGGAATCCGACAAGAATGCGGATCGTCTTGTCGCCCTGCGCCTGTGCGGCACCGCCGAGGCTGGCGAGGGTGGCGGTCAGCAGTGCGGCGAGGGTGGTCAGCTGGCGGCGGTTCATCGGGGGTCTCCATTAGGCGGTACCGCAATCTATGCGCCCCATAATCAATTGATCTAATCAATCGTCCCTGGGGTTGACCCGATGCAGCCTGTCGACCAGCCCGAGCGGCTGCGCCATCCGAAGGTCCTGGGGGACCTGTTGATCTACCGCCTGGGGCGGCTGTATGCGACGGCTGGCGCCATGACGCTGCGCGTTTGCGAAGGCGAGTTCGGCATCCCGCGGCGCGAATGGCGCCTGCTGGCGGTGCTGGGCGAGGGCGGCGAAATGCAGCCGTCGGAGTTGGCGGCGCGCGCCGAGCTGGACCGCACGCGCACCTCGCGGGCCCTGGCCGGCCTACAGGCCAGGGGGTTGGTCGAACGGCGCGTGGTCGCGAGTGATCGCCGCCTCGCGCGCGTCGGCCTCACCGAGCAGGGCCGCGCATTGCATGCACGCATATTGCCGCGTGTGGCGGCGATCAACGGCGCCGTGCTGGCGCTGCTGGACGACGACGAGGTGGCCGCGCTGGACGGCCTGCTCGGTGCGTTGCAGCGGCAGGCCACGCAGTTGTTGGGCGCGTCGACCTGGCCGAAGGCCGATCGGCGCCGCGGCCGGCGTCAGCCCGGTTGAGCCCGGTGTTCTGTCGGGCGATGCGCCGGCCGGTTTGACCGGTTCAGGCGTTAGACGTGTGCGTTGGCGGTGGCGGCACAAACCTCCTCGCGCTCGGAATCAGCCGCCCGTTGAGCGATTGAGCCAGCGGCGCATCAGCGGTGCGTCTCCCGCTCATCCGCCGGAGCGCGATCGGCTGCTGAACCCGCAACCGGGTGCACTCGACCCTGAGCGGTCCGGCGCACGGCGCAAGCGGACACGCCGCGAATGTAACCGCCGGCGCATTTGAGCGGTGCGGCAGCGCTTGCTGGCGAATCGCCAGCCCGTGCGGCACAACGCGACAGCTTGCGGGCTATACCTTGACGCGACCTCCCGAGAGACTGGCGACATCCCTGAACCCAGAAAGCCTGCCGTGTCCCACCAGAACCGCTATCCCAAGACTGTCTACCTGAGCGCCCGCGACCTCATCACGCTCGTGCAGCGCATGGGCCTCCCAGCCTGTATCGCCGGCGTCGCCGCGCGCATCGAGGCCGACTACCTGCGCTGGACCGAGTTCGACAAGACCGCACGCGTCGCCAGCCACTCCGAGGTCGGCGTCATCGAGTTGATGCCGATCGCCGACGCCGCGCAGTTCGCTTTCAAGTACGTCAACGGCCACCCCAGCAACCACCGCCACGGCCTGCCCACGGTGATGGCTTTCGGCGTGCTCGCAGACGTAGAAACCGGCGCGCCGCGCTTGCTGTCCGAACTGACGCTGACCACCGCGGTCCGCACCGCCGCCATGTCGGCCCTGGCCGCCCGCGTGCTGGCCCGTCCGGACAGCACCCGCATGGCGCTGATCGGTAACGGCGCGCAGAGCGAGTTCCAGGCGTTGGCCTTTCGCGACCTGGTCGGCATCCGCGAAGTGCGCCTGTTCGATACCGACCCTGCGGCCAGCGCCAAGCTCGTCGCCAACCTCGTGGGCCAGGGCCTACAGGTGCGGGTCTGCACCAGTACGGCCGACGCCGTGAAGGGCGCCGACATCGTCACCACCGTTACGGCCGACAAGACCAACGCGACCATCCTGATGCCCGGGATGATCGAGCCCGGCATGCATGTCAACGCGGTGGGCGGCGACTGCCCGGGCAAGACCGAGCTGCACCGCGGTGTGCTGGAAGCGGCCAGCGTGTTCGTCGAGTTCGAGCCGCAGACCCGCATCGAGGGTGACATCCAGCAGATGCCTGCAGACTTCATGGTGACCGAGTTCTGGCGTGTGCTGTCGGGTCAGGCCCCCGGCCGCACGGACACCGCGCAGGTGACGGTGTTCGACTCGGTGGGGTTTGCGCTCGAGGACTATTCGGCCCTGACGTTCATGCGCGACGCGGCGGCCCAGCTGGGCATCGGCGAGATCGTGGAGCTGGTGCCCGAGGCCACCGACCCCAAGAACCTGTTCGGCGTGCTGCGCGGCGAACCCAGGCCCGTCGCCGCCCCGACCGTCGCGCCGGCGCAGCACGCGGCGCAAACCGCCTGATCGGTCCGGCGCGGACCCCGCACTGTTGGCTGCCTCGCACAGCACATCGCCATGAACCGACCGCGCCCGCCAATCGCGCAGACGACATCGACCTCGGGCTGCAACCTGACGCCGGCACTGTCGCATTTGACGCTGGCCGCCTCACCGCAAATCGGCAGCGGGTGCCGCTGATCGCCGAGACCGGCGGCCAGACGCGATGGTGGTCAACCCGTCGCCGCCGCCTTCGACCGCACGGGTCTGGTGGTCGAGCGTTCGGCCAGCGGCAACACGGCTGCGGCCGGCGGCGATGCGAGCCTGATGACGCTTGGCTGATGCACATGCCCGCGGTCAGGGCGTCGCGCCGGCCCTGGCGCCGCACACCGTGGCCAGGCAGTGCGCAAAATGCTCGGCCGCGGGGGTCAGCGGCACGTCGGGCTGCGTCAGCAGCAGGAGCTCGATGTCGCTGGGACGGAAGGGCGCATCGGGCACGGCCACGATGCCGCGCGTTTCGGGGTGCCCCAGCAGCGGCTCGGGGAAAATGCTCACCGCATCCGAGTGGCGCAGGATGGACATCGCCGCCAGCGTCTCGCAGATCACCACACGGGAGGGCGGCGCCACGCCGGCGAGGGCGAACATGGCCTCGATGCGTGGCTGGCTCGACCCGGTGATCGGCTGCGTCAGCACCCATTCGAGCGCAGTCAGCGCCCGCGCGTCAGGGTCGCGCAGCACCGGGTGTCCTTCGCGCACGACGATTCGCTGCGGCGCGCGCAGCAGCCGCCGGGCGATGAACTCGTCGCCCTCGATCTCGCCCACGTCGGCTGCGACGGCCGCGATGTCCAGCGTGCCGTCGCGCAGCTTGGGCAGCACCCGCATCATCAAACCTTCGATGAGCTGCAGCTCGACGTTGCGGTAGCGCTGTCGGAACCAGCTGAAGGTCTCGCCCAGCGCCGTGAAGTTGAGAAACGGTGTCAGCCCCACGCGAAGCGTGCCGGCGTCTTCACCGACGGCCTGACGCAGGTCCTCTCGCGCCAGAACCACCTGGCGCGTGATCACGCGCGCGCGGCTCAGCAGGCGCTGCCCTGCCTCGGTGAGCGCCACACCCCGCGTGCGGCGGATCAACAGCGGCGTTCCCGCCTCGTCTTCCAGCAGGCGCATGGACTTCGTCACCGCCGCCTGGGACACGTTGAGGGCCCGGGATGCCGCGCGGATGCCACCGTGGTCCACGACGGCGACCAGGGCCTCGAACTGGTGGAGTTTCATGGCCTCGGGCAAAAAGACAACCAAATAGCGATGATTCTGATACGACGACATATTTGGTTGTTGCCAGTGCCTTGGCACATCGAGAACCTCCCAGGGTTTAACCGGTTAAATCCGAACAGATTGTGCGTTTCCTGCGCCGGTTCATGTGACAACCAAAAGTGTTCGTGTTCAAAAGATATTGCCTTTTCGATTGCCTGGCAACTTCCTACGATTCGGCATCGACATCGACGTTGCCATGCCCAATCGCCTCATCCAGTCCCTGAAAGCCCACGGCGAAGAATTCGTGGCGCTGCGCCGCGACCTGCATCGCCACCCGGAACTGGGGCTGAACGAAGTGCGCACCTCGCAGCGCATCGCCGATTGCCTGCAACGCTGGGGCTATGAAGTCCATCGTGGCCTGGCCACCACCGGCGTCGTCGGCACATTGCGCCGCGGCACTGGACATCGGCGACTGGGCCTGCGCGCCGACATGGATGCCCTGCCGCTGCAGGAGGCCACCGGCAAGCCCTGGACCAGCGCCCATGCCGGGGTCATGCATGCCTGCGGCCATGACGGGCATACCGCCATGCTGCTGGCCGCGGCCAGGCATCTGGCCGAGGTCGGTACCTTCACGGGTACCTTGCACCTGATCTTCCAGCCCGCCGAAGAGCACCCGGGCGGGGCGAAGCTGATGATCGAGCAGGGGCTGTTCGAGCGCTTCCCGTGCGACGCGATCTTTGCGATGCACAACATGCCGGGCATCGCACAAGGCCGGTTTGCGTTTCGGGAGGGCGCCATGATGGCC
>Ga0208266_100363_pt1 | contig 15865 bp, 14 predicted proteins | sample LakWasMet67_HOW9_2_FD_183897 | JGI IMG/M metagenome (GOLD analysis project Ga0208266, IMG submission 183897) | Freshwater sediment methanotrophic microbial communities from Lake Washington under simulated oxygen tension - Sediment Metagenome... | ecosystem: Environmental > Aquatic > Freshwater >...
GGCGGTCAGCACGATCAGCGTCTGACCGATGGCGATCACGCCCACCACCATCACCTGCTGCAGCACCAGCGACAGGTTGGCGCCGGTGAGGAAGCGGTCGGTCTGCGAGGCGAAAAACACACAGGCGATCAGCAGCGCGATGAAGGGGCCGAGCTGGCCGATCGGCGGCAGCTTGTCCTTGAGAGTCGACATGGTGGGTTCCCGGAAGGTGTGGTGTCAGGTATGCGCCTGGTCACGCGTGTCGCGCCGGCGCTTCAACCAAGCGGACGCCGCGGAACCGGCTACGCCGGGCCGCTGGCGTCGCCCCCTTGAGGGGGAGCGGCGCAGCCGCTTCGGGGGTGGATTACTTCTTTCCCCAGCAGAGCTCGGTACCGGTCTTGACGTCCTGGCTCTCGACGCCGGCCAGCGGCTTGGCGGCGATCAGCGTGACGCCGGTGTCGGTGTAACCCGCCACCTTCTTGCCACTCTTGGCGTACTCGATGCCGGCCTCCACGCCCATCGCGGCCATCTTCAGCGGGTACTGCTGGCTGGTGGCGGCGATGACGCCGGCGCCCACGTCCTTGATGCCGTCGCAGCCGCCGTCCACCGAAACGATGACCACACCCTTGTCCTTGCCGGCCTTCTTCAGCGCGTTGAAGGCGCCGGCGGCGGCCGGCTCGTTGATGGTGTAGACGAGGTTGACGTCGGGGTTCTTCTGCAGGCAGTTCTCCATCGCCGTCTGGCCCTTGGCGCGGTCACCGAAGCTGTCGGCCATGCAGACGATCTCGGCGCCCTTGCCCAGCTCGTTGCTCTTGGCGTCCGGCGCGGCCAGGCCGAAGCCCTTCAGGAAGCCGTTGTGGCGCTGCGCACCCACCGGGTGGCCGGGGAACAGGTCCAGCGTCACGATCTTGGCGGGCTTGCCCGGGGACTGTGCCGCAAGGGCCGCCTTGGCGTACTGGCCGATCAGCACGCCGGCCTTGTAGTTGTCGGTGGCGAACAGCGCGTCGGTGCCGTCGGCCGGGTCGGTGGGGCTGTCCAGCGCGATCACCATCACGCCCTTGTCGCGCGCCTTCTTGATGGCCGGGATGATGGCCTTGCTGTCGCTGGGCGTGATCAGGATGGTCTTGGCGCCGGCGGCAATCATGTTCTCCATCGCGGTGACCTGGCCGGCGTTGTCGCCGTCGGTCTTGCCGGCACCGCTCAGCAGCTTGGCGCCCTTGGCCTTGGCGGCCTGGGCGGCGCCTTCCTTCATCTTGACGAAGAAGGGGTTGGTCTCGGTCTTGGTGATCAGGCCGATCACCGGCTCGCCAGCGGCGAAGGCGCTGCCGGCCGCCAGGGTGGCCAGGGTCAGGGCGGAAGCGATCAGGGGGGTGCGCATGGGTGTCTCCTCGCGGGGTGTTGGACCTGGGATGCGGCACTGGAGGGGCCGGCCGCTGCCGTTGGGGATTCAACGGATGAGGCCATTCTGGCCGCCATGTTTTAATAAATCAAGTTGATTGATTAATGGAAAACCCCAAGGCACGGCACCACCAACCCGGGCCACAGTCCCTCCCCATCCCATTGCCCGATCCCAGGAGATCCCCATGTTCATCGTCTGCGGTGAAGCCCTGTTCGACGTGTTCGCCACCGGCAACACCCCCACTGGCATCAGCTTCGACGGCCGCATCGGCGGCTCGCCCTACAACGTGGCGCTGGGCCTGGCGCGGCTGGGGCAGCCGGTGGGCTTTTTCGGCGGCATCGGCACCGGCTTTGCCGGTGAGCGGCTGATGCAGTCGCTGCTGGACGAAGGCATCGACCCGCGCGCCACGGTGCGGCTGGACGCACCCACCACGCTCAGCCTGGTCGGCCTGGACGCGCGCGGTGTGCCGTCCTACGCGTTTTACGGCCAGGGCTGCGCTGACCGGCTGCTGCAGCCGGCGCACCTGGCGGCCATCCCGGCCGAGGCGCGGGCCTTCCATTTCGGCAGCTATGCGATGGTGGTGCGGCCCACGGCCGATGCCCAGCGGGCGCTGGTCGAGCGTGAACACCTGCGCAGCGTGATCGCCTACGACCCGAACATCCGCACCAATGTTGAGCCCGACCTGGCCGTGTGGCGCGACACGCTGCAGTGGATGCTGCCGCGCACCCACCTGCTGAAGGTCAGCGACGAGGACCTGGCCCTGCTCTACCCCGGCCTGGCCCCGGCGCGGTTCGCCGCCGACGCGCTGGCCGCCGGCACGCCGCTGGTGGTGGTGACCCGCGGTGGTGAGGGCGCCATCGGCTTCACCCGGCGCGACACGGTGGTGATGCCGCCGGTGCCGGTGAACGTGGTGGACACCGTCGGTGCCGGCGACACCGTCCAGGCGTCGCTGCTGACCTGGCTGGCCGAGACCGGCCGGCTGTCACCCGCGGCGATCGGCCAGATCGACGCCGGCGCACTGCAGCAGGCGCTGGGCTTCGCCGCCCGCGCCGCCGCCATCACCTGCGGCCGCCGCGGCGCCGACCTGCCGCGTCGCGCCGAACTGGGCTGAACCGTCCAACAGCGGCTGGAAGCTGTGCGGCGTGGCCTGGGCCCAGTAGCGCGCAAACACGTGCAGCGGCCAGTCGGCCTCACCCCGTTCGGCGGCCAGCAGCGCGCCGGGGGCCACGGTGGGCAGCAGGGTTTCCAGCGAGCGCACCTGCTGGTCGGCCTGGCGCCGCATGATGTGCTGGGGCCGGATGTCGCCCGGCTGGCGCAAGCCGGCGGCCTGCACCAGTTCACGCAGCGCGGCCAGGGTCTCGTGGTGGAAGCTGGCCACCCGCTCGATCTTGCTGGGCACCACCAGCGCGCGCGCACGGGCCGGGTCCTGCGTGGCCACGCCGGTGGGGCAGGCGCCGGTGTGGCAGTGTTGGGCCTGGATGCAGCCCAGCGCAAACATGAAACCACGCGCCGAGTTGCACCAGTCAGCGCCCAGCGCCAGCGCACGGGCGATGTCGAAGGCACTGACGATCTTGCCCGAGCAGCCGATGCGGATGTGCTGGCGCAGGTTCAGCCCGACCAGGGTGTTGTGCACCAGGCGCAGCCCCTCCTGCAGCGGCGCGCCCACATGGTCGGTGAACTCCAGCGGCGCCGCGCCGGTACCACCCTCGGCGCCGTCGACGACGATGAAGTCGGGCAGCAGCTGGGTCTCGCGCATCGCCTTGGCGATGGCAAACCATTCCCAGGGGTGGCCGATGCACAGCTTGAAGCCCACCGGCTTGCCGCCGGACAGCGTGCGCAGCCGGTCCAGGAACTGCAGCAGTTCCACCGGCGTGCCGAAGGCACTGTGCGCAGCCGGCGACACACAGTCCACGCCAGCCGGCACACCACGCGCATCGGCGATCTCGATCGTCACCTTGGGCCCCGGCAGCACGCCGCCATGGCCGGGCTTGGCGCCCTGGCTGAGCTTGAGCTCGATCAGCCGCACCTGCGGGTCGCGGGCCTGGATCATGAACCGGCCCTCGTCGAAGCGGCCGGCCTGATCGCGGCAACCGAAGTAGCCCGAGCCGATCTCCCAGACCAGGTCGCCCCCCTGCACCCGGTGGTGGGCGCTGATCGAGCCTTCGCCGGTGTCGTGGGCAAAGCCGCCGCGCCGGGCCCCGCCGTTGAGCGCCAGGATGGCGTTGGCCGACAGCGCACCGAAGCTCATCGCCGAGATGTTGAACAGGCTGGCCGCATAGGGCTGGCTGCAGCGTGGGCCGCCGATGCGCACGCGGAAATCGGCGCTGGGCAGCTGGCTGGGCTGCATCGAGTGGTTGATCCACTCGTAACCCGCCTGGTGCATGTCCAGCTGCGAGCCGAAGGGCCGCTTGTCCGACTCGCCCTTGCTGCGCTGGTAGACCAGCGAGCGCTGCTGGCGCGAGAACGGCACGGCCTCGCTGTCGCTGTCGATGAAGTACTGGCGGATCTCGGGGCGTATCCACTCCAGCAGGAACCGCAGGTGGCCGATGACCGGGTAGTTGCGCAGCACCGCGTGGCGGGCCTGCTGCAGGTCATGCACGCCCAGCAGCAGCAGCGCCGCACCGGCCGGGGCCAGCGCCGGCCAGCGGCCGAAACCGAACCAGGCGATGCCGCCGGCCAGCGCGGCCACGGCGGCGCCCAGCAGCGTCAGGTAGCGCACGGGGAAATGGCGGTCCAGGGCGTGCAGCCAGGTGGGCATGGGCGGTCTCCTCGGGCCGGGTCTGGCCTCGGCTGGGGGCCCCGGACGTCGCGCCGGGTGTGGGCCGATTGCACCGCGATGCGGCACGGCCGAGCAGCCGATGAGCCGGGCAAAACCGGCGCTGTTCGGCGCCGCGGCCAGCGGCCGGGTCAATCCACCGTCTGCCGGTAGCGCTTGAGGGCGATGGCCGCGGCCACCGCCAGAAAGGCCAGCATCGGCCACAGCTCGGGCAGCACCGCGGCCCAGCCGTTGCCCTTGAGCAGGATGCCGCGCACGATGCGCAGAAAGTGCGTCAGGGGCAGCACCTCGCCCAGCCACTGCGCCCACACCGGCATGCCGCGGAACGGGAACATGAAGCCCGACAGCAGCATCGACGGCAGGAAGAAGAAGAAGGTCATCTGCAGCGCCTGCAGCTGGTTGCGCGCCAGCGTGCTGAAGGTGAAGCCCACGCCCAGGTTGGCCAGCATGAACACGCCGATCATCAGCATCAGCAGCAGCAGGCTGCCGTTCATCGGCACCTCGAACAGCAGCGCCGCCGCGGCCATCACCACACCCAGCTGCACATAACCGACCAGCACATAGGGCAGGATCTTGCCCAGCATCACCTCCAGCGGCCGCACCGGCGTGGCCAGCAGGTTCTCCATCGTGCCGCGTTCACGCTCGCGGGTGATGGCCAGGCCGGTGAGCATCACCATTGTCATGGTCAGGATGGTGCCGACCAGACCGGGCACGATGTTCACGCGCGACAGGCCCTCGGGGTTGTAGCGCTTGTGGATGCGCAGCTCGAACGGCGGTTCCCGCGGCTGCAGGCCGGCCAGCGGGCCGACCAGGTCATGCACCAGCGCCTGCTGGTTGAGCTGGGCCAGCGCGGCGATGGCGTTGCCGGCGGCCGCCGGGTCGGTGGCGTCCACCGCCACCAGCACGGCCGGGCGCTCACCACGCTGCACCCGGGTGCTGAAGTCGGGCGGCAGCACCACCATGAACTGGGCCTGGCCGTCGGCCAGCAGGGCGTCGCCCTCGGCCTCGCTGGCCGTGCGCCGCACGATGTGGAAGTAGCCGCTGTTGCCCAGCGCCGCCACCAGGCTGCGGCCCAGCGGGCCGGCGTCCTGCGCCACCAGCACCGTCGGCAGGCCCTTGGGGTCGGTGTTGATGGCGTAACCGAACAGCACCAGCTGCAGGATGGGCACGCCCACCGCCATCGCGAAGGTCAGCCGGTCGCGCAGCATCTGCTGGAACTCCTTGATGAACACCGCCAGCAGACGGTGCCAGGAGAAGCGCGAACCGGCCCTCACTGGAAGTTGTCCTGTGCCCGGCCGACCAGGCGCACGAAGGCGTCCTCCAGGTCGCTGGCGCCGGCCTCGGCGACGATCTGCGCCGCCGTGCCCTGGGCCAGCACCCTGCCGTAGGCGATGTAGCACAGCGCGTCGCAGCGCTGCGCCTCGTCCATGTAGTGGGTGGACACCAGCACCGTGATGCCCCCCTCGGCCAGGCGGTGGATCTCGTCCCAGAACTGGCGCCGGGCCTGCGGGTCGACACCGGCGGTGGGCTCGTCCAGCAGCAGCAGGCGCGGCTGGTGCAGCAGGCAGGCGGCCAGCGCCAGGCGCTGCTTCCAGCCGCCCGACAAGGTGCCGGCCAGCTGGCGCTGGCGCGCGGCCAGGCCCAGCCGGTCCAGCGCCGCGTCCACCGCGGCGCGCCGGCCCGGCAGCTCGAACAGCCGGGCCACGAAGTCCAGGTTCTCGCGGATCGACAGGTCCTCGTAGAGGCCGAAGCGCTGCGTCATGTAGCCGACCTGGCGCTTGATGGCCGCCGCCTCGCGCTGGATGTCCAGGCCCAGGCAGCGGCCGCTGCCGGCGTCCGGCCGCAGCAGGCCGCAGAGCATGCGGATGGTGGTGGTCTTGCCGCTGCCGTTGGGGCCGAGGAACCCGCAGATGCTGCCGCGCCGCACCTGCAGGTCGATGCGGTCGACCACCGCGCGGCCACCGTAGTGCTTGCTCAGGCCACGCACCTCGATGGCCAGGTCGGCCGCCGCGGCGGCCGGGACCGCGCTGCCGCCGGGCATGGCGCCCGCGGCGCTCATCCGGGAGCCCGCCGCACGTCGACCGGCTGGCCGGGCCGCAGCCGGGCCGCGTCGGCCGGCTCGGGCCGGGCCTCGACCATGAACACCAGCCGGGACCGCTGGGCATTGGAATAGATCACCGGCGGCGTGTACTCGGCCTGGCTGGCGATGCGGCTGATGCGTGCCGCCAGCGGCGCACCGCAGCCGTCGCAGCGGACCAGCACCGCCTGGCCGGGCGCCAGGCCACCCAGCTCGGCCTCGCTGACAAAAAACCGCACCTTCACCGCGCCGGCGGGCAGCAGCGCCAGCACCGGGGCACCGGCCGGCACCCATTCACCGACGCGGAAATAGGTGTCGCTGACCAGCGCCGCCACCGGCGCACGCTGGGCCTTCTGCGCCAGCCGCCACTGGCTTTGCGCCAGGGCCTGGCTGGCGGCATCGGCGGCGGCATAGGCGGCGGCACGCTCGGCAGGGCGCGCCGGCAGATCGGCCACGCGCAGCGCGGCCTCCAGCTCGGCCACGCGCGCCGCGGCCTGCGCCACGGCGGCCTGGGCGTCGTCCAGCCGGGCCGGTGACACGAACCCCTGCTGCTGCAGCTGCTGCTGGCGCGCCAGCTCGCTGCGCGCCAGGGCTGCCTGGGCCCGCGCCTGGGCCAGCTGGGCCCGGGTGACGGCCACCTCGTCGGCGCGGCGGCCGCTGTCGGTATTGCGCGCCTGGGCCTGGCTGCTGGCCAGCCGGGCCAGGGCCTCGGCACGCGCCGCCAGCTCGGCCTCGGACTCCAGTGCAAACAGCGCCGCGCCGGCGGCCACCGTCTGCCCGGCCAGCACCGGCAGCGCGGCCAGCGTGCCGGCCAGCGGCGCGGCGACGCGCACGTACTCGCCCTCGGCATAACCGGCCCAGCCGGCCTCGGGCGGCGGTGCGCAGGCCGCCAGCAGCAGGGTGCAGGCCAGCAGCAGGGCGCTGCGGCGGGTCATGGTGCGGGCTGACGGCGTCGGGGCGAAGGCCATGCGCCATTGTTGGCGCCCGGCCCGGCGCTGCCAAGCGCTGCGGCTTGTGCCGGCGCAAGCCGCCACCCGGCGCAGCGGCAGACCGCTGGCTATACTCGCGGCCCACAGCGCCGATTTGTTCCTGATTGCGGGCGCTTTAACAAATGCCGCTAAAAGTGTGATGCCCGACCCGGTGGCCGAACGCTTGCAGCGGCGCTGGGTTTTTTGTTGCCGATGCACACCATGGCCTCGATCGGGCACGTCACACCGCAGAAGATGGTCTTCGAGCAGCCGCTGCCGCTGAAAAGCGGCACCGCCCTGTCCGGCGGCTACGAGCTGGTCTACGAGACCTACGGCACGCTCAATGCCGATCGCAGCAATGCGGTGCTGGTCTGCCATGCGCTCAACGCCAGCCACCATGTGGCCGGCACGCATGCCGGCGTCGAGCGCAGCGAGGGCTGGTGGGACAACCTGGTCGGCCCGGGCAAGCCGCTGGACACCCACCGCTTCTTCGTCATCGGCGTCAACAACCCGGGCTCCTGCTTCGGCTCGACCGGGCCGATGCACATCAACGCGGCCACCGGCCAGCCCTGGGGCGCCGACTTCCCGGTGATGACGGTGGAGGACTGGGTCGATGCCCAGGCCCGGCTGCTGGACCGGCTGGGCATACAGAAACTGGCCGCGGTGCTGGGTGGCAGCCTGGGCGGCATGCAGGCGCTGAGCTGGACGCTGCGCTTTCCCGCGCGTGTGGGCGAGTGCATCGCGGTGGCCACCGCACCCAACCTGTCAGCGCAGAACATCGCCTTCAACGAGGTGGCGCGGCGCGCCATCATCACCGACCCCGATTTCCACGGTGGCCATTTCTACGCGCATGGTGTGGTGCCCAAGCGCGGCCTGCGGGTGGCGCGCATGATCGGCCACATCACCTACCTGAGCGACGACTCGATGGAGGAGAAGTTCGGCCGCGAGCTGCGCGCCGCCGAGCTGGGCTACTCGACCCAGGACATCGAGTTCCAGATCGAAAGCTACCTGCGCTACCAGGGTGACAAGTTCAGCGAGTACTTCGACGCCAACACCTACCTGCTGATCACCCGCGCGCTGGACTACTTCGACCCGGCGCGCGACTTCGGCGGCGACCTGTCGGCGGCCTTTGCCGCGGCGCGTGGCCAGCGCTTCACCATCGTCAGCTTCACCACCGACTGGCGCTTCTCGCCGGCGCGCAGCCGCGAGATCGTCAAGGCCCTGGTCGACAACCGCATCGCCGTGAGCTACGCCGAGATCGCCGCGCCGCATGGCCACGACGCCTTCCTGCTGGAGGACCCGCGTTACCACGGCGTGCTGCGTGCCACCTTCGAACGCATCGCCCAGGAGTTGCCGCGATGAGCGAGACCCCGCGCGCCGTGACCACCGAGATGGAACTCATCGCCGACCTGGTGCCGGCTGGCGCCCGCGTGCTGGACCTGGGCTGCGGCAACGGCGCCCTGCTGGCCCATCTGCAGCAGGCCAAGGGCTGTACCGGCTACGGCGTGGAGATCGCCGACGAGAACGTGCTGGCCTGCGCGCAGCGGGGCGTCAACGTGCTGCAGCTCAACCTCGAAGAGGGCCTGGCGCTGTTCGACGACCACAGCTTCGACGTGGTGCTGCAGTTGCAGACCCTGCAGCACCTGCGCAATACCGAACGCATGCTGCGCGAGACGGCGCGGGTGGGCCGGCTGGGCATCGTCAGCTTCCCCAACTTCGCGCACTGGCCCAACCGCCTGTCGGTGCTGCGCGGGCGCATGCCGGTGACCAAGACCCTGCCCTACGAGTGGTACGACACGCCCAACATCCGCGTCGGCACCCATGCCGACTTCGAGGTGCTGGCGCGGCGCAACGGCTTGGCCATCCTGGACAGCTTCGGCTTCCACGCCGGCCAGGTGGTGCGGCGCTGGCCCAACCTGATGGCCAGCGTGGCGGTGTTCAAGATAGAGCGCGGGTAGATCCCCCCGAAGCGCACAAGCGCGCTCCCCCCCAGGGGGGCACCGCTGGCGGCCCGGCGGAGCCGGATCCGCGGCGGTCGCTGGGTGGGCAGTCGCTGGGTGGGCGGTCGCTGGGTGGGCGGCGCGGGTGTTCCGCGATGGCGGCTGGCGTTGGGGGCGGGTACAAACCGGGCTCCAACCTCGCCAGGAGACCCGCATGATCGGCTACGCCACCCTCGGCACCAACGACCTGCCCCGCGCGATGAAGTTCTACGACGAACTGCTGGCGCCGCTGGGCATCCAGCGCATCATGGACTTCGGCCGCGGTTATGCCTGGGGCACCACGATGGACCAGCCGGCGCTGGGCATCATGACGCCGTTCAACCAGCAGCCGGCCACCGCCGGCAACGGCACCATGGTGGCCATCGTTGTCGACAGCCAGCAGAAGGTCGATGAAGGCCATGCCCGCGCGCTGGCCCTGGGCGGCACCGACGAAGGCCCGGCCGGCCCACGCGGCGAGGGCTTTTACGCCGGCTACTTCCGCGACCTGGACGGCAACAAGCTGAACTTCTTCTGCATGGGCTGAGGCATGGCGCCGCTGCTCACCGCCGACGGCCTGGGGCTGCACCTGCACCCCGGCCCCCCACCTGCCGGCCCGGTGCGGGGCACGGTGCTGGTCGTGCATGGCCTGGGCGAGCATGGTGGGCGTTATGCCCATGTGGCCGCCCACCTGGCCGCGCAGGGGTGGGCCGTGCTGGCCTACGACCAGCGTGGCCATGGCCGCTCACCCGGCCCACGCGGTGGCCTGGCCCGCGACGACAGCCTGCTGGGCGACCTGGGCCAGCTGGTGCGGTGGGCCCGCACCCACCTGCCCGGCCCGCTGGTGCTGCTGGGCCACAGCATGGGCGGGCTGCTGGCCGGCCGCTTCGTGGCCGAAGGCCTGTCGCCGCAGCCGGCGCCCTGGTGGCATGTGGTGGACGCGCTGGTGATGTCGTCACCGGCACTCGATCCGGGCATGACGGCCGGCCAGAAGCTGCTGCTGGCGCTGGCCGCGCCGCTGCTGCCCGACCAGGCGCTGGGCAACGGGCTGAAGCCGGAATGGGTCTGCCGCGACCCGGCGGTGGTGCGCGCCTATGTCGCCGACCCACTGGTGCACGACCGCATCACGCCGCGGCTGGTGCGTTTCATCGTCGACAGCGGTGCGCTGGTGCGCCGGCTGGCGCCGCAGTGGCAGCTGCCCACGCTGCTGCAGTACGCCGGCGCCGACCGCTGCGTGGCGCCGGGCGGCAGCGCCGCCTTTGCCACCACCGCACCGGTCGCGGTGGTGACCCGCCAGTGTTACGACGGCCTGGCACACGAGATCTACAACGACCCCGAGCAGGCGCGTGTGCTGGCCGACCTGTCGACCTGGCTGTCCACACGTGCACCGGCCCACGGCTGATCACCGGCGACTAGACTTCGATGCTTGCGCCACCGGGGTGGCGCGCCCTGCCAGGAGGCCTCGCCATGAACGCCCGTGATCCGCTGCAGCCGCTGCAGCCCGATGAAGCCAGCGCCCTGGGCGCGTTTGCCGACCGCCGCTGGGACGAGGCCATCGTGCCGGCCCTGACCGACTACATCGGCGTGCCGGCCAAAAGCCCGATGTTCGATGCCGACTGGGCCGCCAACGGCCACCTCGACCGGGTGGTGCGTGATGCCGCCACCTGGGTCGAAGGCCGCAAGGTGCCTGGCCTGGTGCTGGAGGTGGTGCGCCTGCCCGGCCGCACGCCGGTGATCTTCTTCGAGATCGCCGCCACCAAGGCCGCCAGCACCGACACGGTGGTGATGTACGGCCACCTCGACAAGCAGCCCGAGTTCACCGGCTGGCGCAACGACCTGGGGCCCTGGACACCCAAGTACGACAACGGCCTGCTCTATGGCCGCGGCGGCGCCGACGACGGTTATGCGGTCTACGCCGCCATCACCGCGGTGGAGTCGCTCAAGGCCCAGGGCCTGACCCACCCGCGCATCGTCGGCCTGATCGAGACCTGCGAAGAAAGTGGTTCACACGACCTGCCGCCTTACCTGGACGCGCTGCGCCCCCGGCTGGGCAATGTCAGCCTGGTGGTGTGCCTGGATTCGGGCGCCGGCAACTACGACCAGCTCTGGCTCACCACCAGCCTGCGTGGCATGGTCTCGGGCGTGCTGAAGGTCGAGATCCTCACCGAAGGCATCCACTCGGGCGACTCCAGCGGCGTGGTGCCGTCCAGCTTCCGCATCCTGCGCCAGGTGCTCGACCGGCTGGAGGACTCGACCACCGGCCGGCTGCTGCCCGAAAGCTTCCACTGCCAGCTGCCCAGCGACCGCGCCGAGCAGGTGCGGGCCGCGGCGCAGATCCTGGGCGAGACGACCTGGAAGACCTTTCCCTGGGCCTGCGGTGCCGACGGCACGGCCACCCTGCCCACCACCACCGACCCGGTGGAGGCCCTGCTCAACCGCACCTGGCGGCCGACGCTGTCGGTCACCGGCGTCGACGGTTTCCCCGAGATGAAGAGCGCCGGCAACGTGCTGCGCCCCTTCACCGCCTTCAAGCTCAGCCTGCGGCTGCCGCCGCTGGTGGACGGCCATCAAGCCTCGATGACGCTGAAGGCGCTGCTGGAGGACAACGCGCCCTACAACGCCAAGGTCATCTTCCACCCCGATGGCCGTGCCGGTGCGCTGGGCGCCAACGGCTGGAACGCGCCGGCGCTGGCGCCCTGGCTGGCATCGGCGCTGGACACCGCGTCCCAGGCCCAGTTCGGCGCGCCGGTGGCCTACATCGGCCAGGGCGGCACCATCCCGCTGATGAGCCTGTTGCAGCAGGGCTTTCCACAGGCCCAGATGATGGTCTGCGGTGTGCTGGGCCCCAAGAGCAATGCCCATGGGCCCAACGAGTTCCTGCACGTGCCTTATGCCAAGCGGCTGACGGCGGCGGTGGCGCAGGTGATCGCGGCACACCCCTGAGGTCGCGCGCCAGACCATGAAAAAGGGCGGGCCTTGTGGGCCCGCCCTTTTTGCTGGCGTCAACAGGGGAGGCCGGTGGGCCTCCGCGGCATCAGCGGCCGGCTTGGGCCAGTTGCTGCGGCTTGGCCGGGTTGAAGCTGTAGACCTCGGCGTTGATCGCCTTGGCTTCGCCGCTGGCCAGCGCGCGGCGGGTCTCGGCCTTGACTTCGGCGCGCACCAGGTGCGTGCGCACCGGCTCCATGTAGCCGGCCGACCAGGACTTGGTCAGGCCGCTCTTGCGGGCCGCGGCCAGCTCGGCGCTGACGTCGGTACGGCTCTTGGTGCTGGTGGCGGCCTGCAGCCAGGTGTCGGGCGTGGCTTCCTGGGCGAAGGCGGCGCCGGCGCTCAGCAGGGCAGCGGCGGCGATGGTGGCGACAGTGATCAGTTGCTTGGTGGTCGACATGGTGAATTCCTGAGACGGGTTGGATGGGATCCGATCGACGGCGGGGCTCTATCGGCAGGGGCCGAAGGGGCGCGGCGTCGTGACCAGCCTCGGTGAGTCGTACTGGGGTTGCGGCTCATCGATGGACTGAACTGTAGGTAATAACCCGATGTTGAAAAATGGGCCCGGCGTGAATGGTTCATTCCACTGACGCGAACAATCGAGGCTCTTGAAATACCTTTATAGCCGCATGGAAAATAGCCGGCGATAATCAGCCATGGACCAATTGCGAGCGATGCGCGTGTTTGCGCGGGTGGCCGACGAGGGCAGCTTTGCCGGCGCGGCGCGGGCGCTGGACCTGGCCCCGGCGGTGGTCACCCGGGTGATCGCCGAGTTGGAAGAGCACCTGGGCGCCCGCCTGATGCACCGCACCACCCGGCGCCTGGCGCTGACCGAGGTGGGCGACGATTACCTGCTGCGGGTGCGCCAGATCCTGGCCGACATCGACGACGCCGAGGCCGTGGCCGGCACCGCCACCACCGAGCCGCGGGGCCATCTGCGCGTGCTGGTGCCCCCGGCGCTGGCCGTGCACCAGCTGGCCAAGCACCTGCCACGCTTCCACAAGCTGCACCCGCAGGTGACGGTGGAGCTGCATTCACCCGGCCCGGTGGACACGGTGGACGAGGCCTACGACCTGACCCTGCTGACCACCCGCCAGCCGCTGGCCGGCGAATTTGTCGCCCGGCGGCTGGCCCGCACCGAGGTCATCCTCTGCGCCTCGCCCGAGTACCTGGACCGCCGCGGCCGGCCCAGTCACCCCGAGCAGCTGGGCCACCACGACACGCTGCTGCCGCCCATCAGTGAGCTGCAGCGTGGCATCACCTTCTACGCCGGCGTGATCGGCGACGACGAGCCCCCGGGCGACACGGTGACGCTGGTGCCGCAGCGCCCGGTGCTGTCGACCAGCCACACCGACACCATGTACGCCGCGGCGCTGCACGGCCTGGGCATCGCCGGCCTGCCGTCCTTCGTGGTCGAGGACGCGCTGCTCGAACATGCGCTGGAGCGTGTGCTGCCCGCCTGGCGGCTGTTTGCGATCACGATCTGGGCGGCCATGCCCACACGCAAGCACCTGCCGGCGCGCACCCGGGTCTTTCTGGACTTCCTGGTCTCGGTCTTCGGCGGCGAGGACCGTGACCCCTGGCTGGCCGCCGCCGGCTGCGAGACCTGCCCGCTGGCCACGGCGGCGGCAGCCGCCCAGGCTCGGCGGCCGCAGGCCAGCCCGGTGGCGCCGGGCTGATCAGCGCAGCGAGAAGGCGGTGGTGGTCAGCGCGCCGGTCATCGGCTCGATCAGCCGCACCAGCGGCTTGAGCTCGACATAACGCAGCGCCACCTTGGTGACATAGGCGAAAAAGCGCGGCAGGTCGGCGGCATAGGCCGGCTTGCCGTCGCGGTGCTTGAGGCGGCAGAAGATGCCCAGCACCTTCAGGTGGCGCTGCAGGCCCATCCATTCCAGCGCACGCCAGCATTCGCCGAAGTCGCTGGCGAACACATGCTCGCCCAGCACGCCGGCGGCACGCGCCTGCTGCCACCAGCGCGCCGCCCAGTCGATCTCCTGCTCCTCGTCCCAGGACAGGAAGGCGTCGCGCAGCAGCGAGGCGATGTCGTAGGTCACCGGGCCACGCACCGCGTCCTGGAAGTCCAGGATGCCCGGGTTGGGCGTGGCCACCATCAGGTTGCGCGGCATCCAGTCGCGGTGCACCAGCACCTGCGGCTGGGCCAGCGCGCTGGCCACCAGCTTGTCGCACAGGCGCTGCCAGGTGGCGGCCTGCTCGGGCGTCCAGCTGATGCCGTACTCGCGGCCCACGCACCATTCGGGGAACAGCGCCAATTCGCGCCGCAGCAGGGCATCGTCGTAGACGGGCAGGCCGCTGGCGTCACCACGCTGCTGCAGTTGCACCAGGGCGGCCACGGCGTCGCGCATCAGGCGGTCGGCCGCGGCCGGCTCGGCGCCTTGCAGGGCCTTCAGGTAGAGCCGGTCGCCCAGGTCGTCCAGCAGCACGAAACCCAGCGCAGGGTCGGCAGCCAGCACGGTAGGGGCATGCAGGCCGGCGGTCTGCAGGCGCTGCGCCACGTCGATGAAGGGGTGCACGTCCTCCAGCGGCGGTGGTGCGTCCATCACGATGCAGGTCCGCCCGGCCGCGCCGTGCACGCGGAAATAGCGCCGGAAGCTGGCATCGGCCGAGGCCGGCGCCAGCGTGCCGGCATCCAGCTGCAGCGTCGGCGCCAGCGCGTTGAACCAGCACCAGAAGGCCGCCTCGCGTTGGGTATCGGGCCAGGCGATGGGGGACGTGGGGGGGGTCGGGGTCGAGGTCATCGCGGCGCGGGGCGGTTGGGGCAGCCCGGCAGGGCCTCATGGATAATCGCGCGATTCTACGAACCGCGAGCCCAGCGGGCCGCCCAGCCCCAGCCCCTGACCTGTGCCCGCCGTCCTTCGCGCCCCCCCTTGCCCCGCCCGGCCCCGGCTGGCCGCCCTGCCCGCGGCACTGCTGCTGGGCCTGGCCGCCGCCGCTGCACCGGCCGAGGAACTGCCGCTGGTGCTGCAGCCCAGCCCCCAACTGAACCCCGCGCCGGCGGGTGAGCCGGCACGCCAACGGCCGATGATCCTGCGTGCCGACGAGCTGCGCGTGCGGCCCGACCTGGACGCGGTGGCCGAGGGCAATGTCGAGTTCCGCCGCGCCGGCACGGTGATCCGCGCCGACCGGCTCAGTTATGACGGCGCCACCGACCTGGCGGTGGCCCGGGGCCAGGTCTCGGTCAGCCGCGACGGGGTGCGCTACCGCGGCCCCGAGCTGCACCTGCAGGTGCAGCGCTTCGAGGGCTTTTTCCTGCAGCCCGAGTTCGAGTTCGACCTCCTGCACGCCGGCGGCCGGGCCGAGCGCATCGACTTCCTCGACAGCTCACGCGCGCGGGCGCACCAGGCGGTCTATTCCAGCTGTCCACGAGAGGGCGGCGGCGAGCCCGACTGGCTGCTGCGCACCGACCGCGTCAAGCTCGACTTCGACCTCAACGAGGGTGTGGCCGAAGGCGCGGTGCTGCAGTTCCTGGGCGTGCCCATCCTGGCGCTGCCGGTGCTGAGCTTCCCGCTCACCGACGACCGCAAGAGCGGCTGGCTGCCGCCCAGCATCGGGCTGGACAGTCGCAGCGGTTTCGAGCTGGGCGTGCCCTACTACTGGAACATCGCGCCCAACCGCGACGCCACCCTCACGCCCACCGTGATGACCCGCCGCGGCCTGGCGCTGGACAGCGAGTTCCGCTACCTGGAG
>Ga0208266_100367_pt1 | contig 15730 bp, 12 predicted proteins | sample LakWasMet67_HOW9_2_FD_183897 | JGI IMG/M metagenome (GOLD analysis project Ga0208266, IMG submission 183897) | Freshwater sediment methanotrophic microbial communities from Lake Washington under simulated oxygen tension - Sediment Metagenome... | ecosystem: Environmental > Aquatic > Freshwater >...
ATGGCGCGGGTTGGGCAGCGGGTGGGGCTTGGGCGGCGCCGGGCGCGGGGCGGCGGGGCCGGCCGGGGTGGGGGGTGGGGTGTCGGTCATGGGCAGCCGCTGAATGTAACGCGCGCGACAAAAGCGTGGGCCGCTCGCCCCGTACCCTGCCCAACGATGAACAACGCCACCGACACCCTGGCCCTGGTCTGCGACCAGCTCAGCGACGATCTCTCCGGCCTGACGCTGCGGCGCTGGCCGCTGCCGGCCCTGGGCCCGGCCGACGTGCGGGTGCAGGTGCACGCCGTCAGCCTGAACTTCCCCGACCTGCTGATGACCCGCGGCCTGTACCAGGTCAAGCCGCCGGTGCCCTTTGTCTCGGGCATGGAGGGTTCGGGCGTGGTGGTCGAGGCCGGTCCGGCCAGCGGCTGGCAGGTGGGCGACCGGGTGGGCCTGGGCGCCAAGCACGGCCTGCTGGCGCAGCAGGTGGTGTTGCCGGGCAGCGCGCTGCGGCCGGTGCCGGCGGACATGTCGCTGGACCTGGCGGCCACCGTCACCGTCACCGGCCTGACCGCCTGGGTGGCGCTGGCCCGGCTGGGCCAGCTGCAGCGGGGCGAGACCTTGCTGGTGCATGGCGCCCGCGGCGGTGTCGGCCAGGCCTGCGTGCAGCTGGGCCAACACCTGGGCGCCAAGGTGATCGCCACCGCCAGCCAGCCCGAACGCCTGGCCGACCTGGCCGCCGCCGGCGTCACCGTGCTGCCGGCGCGCGGCTTCCGCGACGCCGTGCTGGCCGCCACCGACGGCCGTGGCGCCGACGTGGTGGCCGACCCGGTGGGCGGTGATGTGTTCGACGAATCACTGCGCTGCATCGCCTTCGGCGGCCGGCTGCTGGTGATGGGCTTTGCCAGTGGCCGCATCCCGGTGCTGGACGTCAACCGCGCGCTGATCAAGGGCTACAGCCTGGTCGGCGTGCGTGCCGGCGAGTACGGCCGCCGCTACCCCGAGCGCGGCCGCGAGCACCTGGCCGCGGTGGCCCGGCTGGCCACCGCGGGCGTGTTCCGCCCGGTGATCGGCGCGCGTTTCCCGCTGGCACAGGCCAAGGACGCGCTGGCGGCGATGGCCGCGCGCACCGTCACCGGCAAGATCTTGGTGACGGTGGCCGACGCCGGCTGAGCCGCGGCGCGCCGCCGGCGCGGCGGTTCAGCAGGACTGGATCAGCGCGGACATGCGCTGCACGTCGCGCTCGAAGGCGGTGATGGTGTGCTCGGAGATCGGCGTGTGCAGCAGCACGGTGCGCGCCACCTCGGCATTGCCCTCGAAGGTGCGCAGCAGCTCGGGGCGCAACGCCGCCGGCAGGTTGCCGAGCAGGGCGGTGACCAGCGCATCAAGCGCCACCAGGCTGCCCTTCAGGTCGCAGATGCGTTCGGTCGCTTCTTGCAGGTTTTTCATGGCCGGCCTCGGGGGGAAACCGCCCGGCGGTGGCCGTGGCAGCGGGTAGGGCCCTCAGCACCGGGCGACCCCCGAGTGTCGCCGACATGGGGCCGGCACCCGGCCGCCCCGGTCAGGTCGGCCCGTTCAGGCCGCCAACGCGGCGCGCATCGCGTCGATCACCGCCTTGTAGTCCGGCTGGCCGAAGATGGCGCTGCCGGCCACGAAGGTGTCGGCGCCGGCCTCGGCCACGCGGCGGATGTTGTCGGTCTTGATGCCGCCGTCCACCTCCAGCCGGATATCGCGGCCGCTGGCGTCGATCAGCTTGCGGATCTGCTCGATCTTGCGCAGCGCACCGGGGATGAAGCTCTGGCCACCGAAGCCCGGGTTGACGCTCATCACCAGCACCAGGTCCAGCTGGTCGAGGGTCCACTCCAGCACGTCGATCGGCATCGCCGGGTTGAACACCAGGCCGGCCTTGCAGCCGGCGCCCCGGATCAGCTGCAGCGTGCGGTCGACATGGGCGCTGGCGTCGGGGTGGAAGCTGATCAGGTCGGCGCCGGCCTGGGCAAAGGCCTGGGCCAGCGCGTCCACCGGCTGCACCATCAGGTGCACGTCGATCGGCACCGGCGTGCCGTCGGGCTTGACCGCATGCTTGCGCAGCGCCTGGCAGACCATCGGCCCGAAGGTCAGGTTGGGCACGTAGTGGTTGTCCATCACGTCGAAATGGATCCAGTCGGCGCCGTCGGCGATGACTTGCCGCACCTCGGCGCCGAGCTGGGCGAAGTCGGCCGACAGGATGCTGGGAGCGATGCGGTAGGTGGTGGTCATGGTGCGCTGCAACGTGGGATGGTGGGGATTTTCGCAGGCTTCCTAGAATGGCCCGCATGGCCAACCCTCGCTTCACCTCCACCGTGGCGGTTCGCCCGCTGCCCGAGCAGACCGATGCCACCCAGCAGATCTTCGGCTTTGCGTACACCATCACCATCCGCAATACCGGTGACGTGGCCGCCCAGCTGATCGGCCGGCGCTGGGTGATCACCGACCACCAGGGCACCACGCAGCAGGTGCGTGGCCTGGGCGTGATCGGCCACCAGCCGATGCTCAAGCCGGGCGAGCAATTCGAGTACACCAGCTGGGCGCAGATCGCCACGCCGCAGGGCTCGATGCAGGGCAGCTTCATCGGCATCACCGAAGACGCACAGTGGTTCGAGTCGCCGGTGGCCGAGTTCGCGCTGGCCGACACGGCCACGCTGCATTGATGGGGCCAGCACAGGCCGGCAAGCCGGCCGGCGCCGTCTGGGACCTGACGGCCCTGCTCAACGCCGCCGACCCGAAGGCACCGCGGCCCGACCGCCACCTGTGGCTGGTGCGCCTGGTGGAATGGCTGCGCCACGGCCCGGTCGAAAGCGGCAACGGCGATACGCCACGGCCGGTGCTGCGCCTGAAGCACCTGCTGAACGTGCTGGAGCGCCACGACGAACCACGCCTGCGCATCGTGGCGCTGCTGGGCCGCTTCTGGCGCGAGACCGACATGGCTGCGCTGTTCGCCGACCTGGGCTTCACCGCCCGGCGCGACCTGTGGGGCGAGGTGGGTGAACGCCTGGCACTGCGCCTGCTGCCCGGCACCCCCGACACCGAGGACGGCGCTGCGCTGTTCCAGCTGCTGTTCACGCGCGACGACGACGCTGCCTGGCTGGCCGCCATCGACCTCGACACCCTGGCCCGGCTGGCCCGGCTGCTGACCGCCGCGCGCACCGGCGGCCCGGCGCCCGCCGAAGACGAGCCGGCGGCCGGCAGCGCCGATGACTGGCGCGCCCCGCTGCTGCAGGCCATGACCTGGCTGGTCAGCGCCGTGCGCGCGGCGGCCTTCACCCCGGCGCTGCGCCGGCGCATGGACGCCGAACTGCTGGCCGACCGCCCGTTCGAACAGCTGGTGCGCGCCACCGAGGCCCTGGACGACGCGGTGCGCAGCGGCCCGCGCGAGGCCGCTGCGGCGCCGGCCACCTACCTGCGAGCGCTGCTGCAGCGCTGCCGCAACGCCGCCGACAGCGTGCATGCGCACCTGGAGGAGTACGGCGTCTCGGTCAACATCGTGTTCGAGGTGGAGCAACTGCACGAACGCACGCTGCGGCTGGAGGCGCTGCTGGACCTGGTGTTGTCCGACCAGCCGCAGCAGGAGCTGCAGCGCCTGCTGGTGGCCCTGGTGCAGCTGTCGCGCCAGCGGCGCAGCCTGCGCGCCCTGCTGTCGCGCCAGTACTCGCTGATGGCGCGGAAAGTGGCCGAGCGCCATGCCGAGACCGGCGAGCACTACATCACCCGCAACCGCGCCGAATACCGCCAGATGCTGGGCCATGCCGCCGGTGGCGGCGCCATCATCGCCGGCACCACCTTTGCCAAGTTCGCGCTGCTGGCGCTGGGCCTGGCCCCGTTCTGGAGCGGCTTTGCCGCCGGCATGAACTACGCGATCAGCTTCCTGATCGTGCACCTGCTGCACTGGACGGTGGCCACCAAGCAGCCGGCCATGACCGCACCGGCCATGGCCGAGAAGCTGGGCGCCCTGCATGCCGGCGGACCGGCCGTCGACGACCAGGCGGCGGTGGAGGGCTTTGTCGACGAAGTCAGCCACCTGGTGCGCTCGCAGATCGCCGGCATTGCCGGCAACCTGATGGCGGTGATCCCGGTGGTGCTGGTGGTGCAGTGGGCGGCCTGGGGCCTGTTCGGCCGGCCCCTGGTCAGCGACCAGGACGCACACCATGTGCTGCACGCGATCACCCTGCTGGGCCCGACCGCGCTGTACGCGGCCTTCACCGGCGTGCTGCTGTTCGGCAGCAGCCTGATCGCCGGCTGGGTGGAGAACTGGTTCGTCTACCACCGGCTGGACAGCGCGCTGGCGCACCACCCGGGCATCGTGGCGCGGCTGGGTGCACCGCGGGCGCAGCGCTGGTCGGCCTGGTGGCGAGCCAACATCTCGGGGCTGGCGGCCAACACCTCGCTGGGCCTGCTGCTGGGTCTGGTGCCGGTGCTGTTCGCCTTTGTCGGCCTGCCCATCGAGGTGCGCCACGTCACCCTGTCCACCGGCCAGCTGGCCGCCGCCGCCAGCACGCTGGGCTGGGCCACCCTGGCCACGCCGGACTTCTGGTGGTGTGTGGCGGCGCTGGGCATCACCGGCGTGCTGAACCTGGGCGTGAGCTTCGGCTTGGCGCTGAAGGTGGCGATGCGCTCACGCGGCATCACGCTGCACGACCGGCGCCGGCTGCATGCCGCCGTGTGGCGCCGCCTGCGCACGGCGCCACGCAGCTTTCTGCTGCCGGACTGAGCGCCCCGCAAGCTGGTCGGGAGAGGGCCTGCGATCGGCGCGTTGCGGCCTTTGGCGGGTGCTTCTTGACTGCGGACGTTGACCCGAGCGGTCGCGCCGCGCCGGGTGGCCTCGGCCAAGCGCCAGTCCAATGAACGTCTGCTCAGCAACGCGCCCCAAGCAGTTCCCCGTCCGACCTAATATGGCCCCCATGCCCCTGCCTGCCACCGAGCCCGACACCACCGTCACCACCTTGCCCAACGGCGTGCGTGTGGCCACCATCGCTCTGCCGCAGTTGCAGACGGCCAGCGTCAGCGTCTACGTGCGTTGCGGCAGCGCGCACGAGCGGCCACGCACCAACGGCATCGGCCATGTCATCGAGCACATGGCCTTCAAGGGCACGACCACACGCGACGCGCGGCACCTGAACCTGGACGCCGAGCAGCTGGGCGCCGAGGTCAATGCCCACACCGACAAGGACCACACCGCCTTCCACATGCGCGGGCTGGGGCCGCATGCGCCGTTGTTCGTGCGCATGCTGGGCGACATCGTGCGCCACGCCACCTTCCCCGAGGCCGAGCTGGCGCGCGAGCGCGAGGTGCTGCTGCACGAGTTCACCGAAGACGAAGACGACCCCATGTCCACCGCCTTCAAGCTGTTCGACCGCGCCTGCTGGGGCACCCACGCACTGGCCCAGCCGGTGATCGGCAGCCGGCGCAACATCGACCGTTTCACGCGCGACGAGCTGGTGGCCCATGTGCAGCAGCACTACACCGGCGCCAACACCGTGGTGGCCGCGGCCGGCGCCATCGACGTGGCGGCGGTGCAGCGCGAGGCCGCCGCCCTGTTCGGTGACATGCCGGCTGGCCAGCCGAATGCGCTGGTGCCGCCCACCTGGCAAGGCGGCGCACGGGCGCGTGGCCAGCCCGGCAGCAGCCAGACCCACCTGGTGCTGGGCTTCCCCCTGCCGCCGCTGCAGGCCGATGACCCCAGCGGCGCGGTGGCCGCCGCGCTGTTCGGCGAGGGCATGAGCTCACCGCTGATGGACCAGCTGCGCGAGCAGCGTGGCCTAGTCTATTACGCCGCCTGCTCGGCCGACGTGCTGGACAGCGGCGGCCAGTTCGTCATCGAGGCCTCGACCTCACCGGCCCGGGTCGACGAGGCCCTGACCGCGCTGGCCGCGCTGCTGGTGGCGCAGGCCGCGGCCATCGGTGCCGACGACCTGGTGCGGGCCAAGAACCAGATCCGCGTGCGCCGCCTGCGTGGGCTGGAAAAACCCGGCCGGCGGCTGGAGGAAGCGGCACTGGACCTGTTCGTGCACGGCCGGGTGCGCTCACGGGCCGACTGGTTGGCGCGGGTGGAGGCGGTCAGCGCCGAGCAGGTGCGCCAGGTCTTCGTGGGCATGCTGTCGGCGGGCGCGGCACTGGCCATCAGCGGCCGGGTGGCGCGTGGCCTGGCGGACCGGGCACAGGCACTGCTGGCCGCCCAGGGCCTGCGCATCGGACCGGCCGGCGCCTGAGCGGCGGGCTCAGCGTGGCGGCTCGTCGTCCGGCAGCCGCTCACCACCCCGCCGGCCCGAAAACATCGTCCACCAGACGATCAGGATCAAGACCAGCAGCGCACCCAGCGCTTCGAGCAGAACAAGCCACATGCGCTGATTATCCCGGGGCCGCCGGGCCGCACGGACGCGACCCGGCAGCGCGGGCTCACTCAGGGCACGTGCGCCAGCTGCGTGCTGGCCCGCACACCCTGGCCGCCCAGCACGGTGGCCCAGTTGCCGGTGGCCTGGTTGTCGTAACCACCGACCACGGCCGAGTACAGGCCGCTGGCGGTGTTGCCGGTGCCGCCGAGCACCGACGCAAAGTGGCCGGCGCTGCTGTTGACCGCGCCCAGCATCAGGGCGCCGGCCTGGCTGTAGTTCTGGCTGAAGCCCAGGATCAGGTTGTGCGAGCCGGTGCGGGTGTTGACCGCGCCGGCGCCGCCGCGCGGCTCGTTGTAGCCGATGACCAGGTTGCCCAGGCCGTTGAGCACCTGGTAGGTATAGCCCGAACCGTTGCGGATGTTGAGATTGGCCCCGGTGATGTAGACCTCGTTGCCGCTGCGGCTGAAGTGCGTGAGCTTGTCGGCCACCGGCGCCACCTTGCCATCGGCATAGGACTTGGCGCTGGCCAGCGCCGTGGCCGCCGCACTGTCGGTGTAGGTCTTGCTGGTGGTGGCCTGCTGGGCCAGCGCCGTCTGCAGCGTGGCCAGGCTGCCGGCCTGCTGCGTCAGCGTCGCCTGGGCGGCGGCCAGCGCCGCTTGCAAGGCGGCGATGGCGCTGGCCTGGGCGGCCTTGTCGGCCTGCAGGCTGGTGACGGCCTGGCCCAGCGAGGCCACCGTCGCCTCCAGGTTGGCCAGACGGGTGGCCGAACTGGCCGTGGGCTGCGCCTGCAGGCGCATCGGCAGCAGCACGGCGAACAGGATGGCGCACAGGCCGAGGACTCTGAGGGACTTCATGCCGGAATCTCCTGCGGGGGCCATGCCGGCGCCGCGGGCATGTGGGGTGGACGGGGTGGACGGGGTGGACGCCGCAAGCGTCCCTGGCGCACGGAAGCCTGACGATTATGGTGAGCGGAACAGCCCGTGCCCAGGGTGGAGACACCCCCCTCGGATCGGGGGCATGGGCCGCAATCCGGCGCCGACTAGACTGTTTGTCTGCCCTGCGCCGTGGCCGCGTCCGGGCCACGCCCGGAGGATCCGCCGATGAGACAACGCGCCGTACCTGTCGTGATGGCCCTGCTGGCAGGCACCGCCGGCCTCCTGCCCGCGGCCCAGGCGGCCAGTGCCATCACCTTGTCCTCGGTGAGCGCGGCGCCGGGCGCCACCTTCGATGGCTCGGGCTACACGCTGGGTTTCGAATTCCAGCTCAGCGCACCGGTGCGGGTGCTGTCGCTGGGTGTCTACGACCACGGCCGGGATGGGCTGGAGGCGGCCGCCGACGTGGGGCTGTGGTCGGACGATGGCGCGGTGGCGCTGCTGGCGTCGGCCACGGTGGCGGGCGGCAGCGCCGCGGCCCTGGACGGCTATTTCCGCTATGCGGCGATCACCCCGCTGCTGCTGCTGCCGGGCACACGCTACGTCGTCGGCGCGGCACTGAACGGCGCGCTGGCCACCTCGCTGGGCATCGGTGAGGGCAATGCCGGCGCCTTCGATCCACGTGTGCAGGCCGTCATCGACCGGTCCTGGGACCAGGGTTTCGACTTCCCGCTGGGGTCGGACGGCGTCGCCGGAGGCGCGTGGCTGGGCGCCAACTTCCAGTTGGCCGCGGTGCCCGAGCCCGCGGCGCCCTGGCTGTGGGCCGCCGGTCTGCTGGGCCTGCTGGGCTGGCGCCACGGGCCCTGGCGGCGCCAGGCCAGCGGTCGCGGACAACACCGCGGCTGACAGGCCCCCCGGTCGGGCACGGCACCCCGCCCACCGGGCTGTGCCGGTGCCCAGGCCGGCCGTCGGTCGGCCTGGCGGCCGGTGCACATGCCGCAGAATCCGCCCGATGTCGCCGCTTGACCCACGCCCCTGGATTCCGCTGGCCACGCTGGCGCTGCTGGCGGGCTGCGCCGTCGCGCCGCCCTCCGGTACCACTGGCCTGCCAGGCACGCCCGCTGCGCCAACCGCCGCCGCGCCGCCGCCGGCGGTCGACACCGTGCTGCAGCGCCCGCGGGCACGCTGGGTGGCGCAGGACTGGTCGGCCCTGCCCGGCTGGGGCGACGACCGCGCCGCCGAGCTGTGGCCGGCCTTGCGCGCCGGCTGCCAGCGGCCGGCACCCGGCTGGGCCGCGGTGTGCGCGCGCGCCGGGGCCTTCACCCCCCCCGACGACGGTTTTGCGCGCGACTTTCTGCAGCGCGAGCTGCAGCCCTACCGCGTCGAGTCACCCGAGGGCGAGGCGCAGGGCCTGGCCACCGGCTACTTCGAGCCCCTGGTGGCGGCCAGCCGGCGGCCCCGTCCGGGTTTTGCCGTGCCGCTGCACCGCCCGCCGGCCGACCTGGCCCAGCGCAAGCCCTACTGGACCCGACAGCAGCTCGATACCGTGCCGGCCGCCGCGGCGGCGCTGCGCGGCCAGGAGATCGCCTGGCTGGCCAGCCCGCTGGACCTGCTGGTGCTGCAGATCCAGGGCTCGGGCCGGCTGCGCATCAGCGAGCCGGACGGCAGTGAGCGCACCGTGCGCGTGGCCTTTGCCGGCCACAACGACCAGCCCTACAAATCGGTCGGCCGCTGGTTGATCGAGCAGGGTGAGCTGCGGCCCGACGGGGCCAACTGGCCGGCCATCCGCGACTGGGGCCAGCGCGCCAGCCCGCAGCGCCTGCAGCAGATGCTGTGGAGCAACCCGCGGGTGGTGTTCTTCCGCGAGGAGCCGGTGCCCGACGAGCGCCCGGGTGTGGCCAATGGCCCACGCGGCGCCCAGGGTGTGCCACTGAGCGCGGGCCGCTCGGTGGCGGTGGATCCGCAGGCTGTGCCCTACGGCACGCCGCTGTGGCTGGACACCACCGAGCCGCTGTCGGCCACGCCGCTGCGCCGCCTGGTGATGGCCCAGGACACCGGCAGCGCCATCACCGGCGCGGTGCGGGTGGACTATTTCTGGGGCAGCGGCGAGGCGGCCGAACAGCAGGCCGGCCGCATGAAGCAGCCGCTGCGCCTGTGGGCGCTGTGGCCCCGCTGAGCCCCAGGCGCGGCGGCCACGCCCGGTCGGGGGAGGGGGTCACGCCAACTCGACACAGTCCCGGCCCGCGTGCTTGGCACGGTACAGCGCCTGGTCGGCCCGCTCCAGCGCCTGGTCGGTGGTCTCCAGGTCAGCGCAGACCGCCACGCCGGCCGAGAAGCTGACCCGCAAGCCAGGCGCAATGCCGTCGAAGTTGGCGCGGCTCACACGCTGACGCAACCGCTCCAGCGCCTTGTGGGCATGGACCTGCGGGGTAGCCGGCATCAGCAGCAGGAACTCCTCGCCACCCCAGCGCGCCAGCGCGTCGCCGGCACGCAGCTCGGCGCGGGCCAGTTCGGCAAAACGCCGCAGCACCGCGTCGCCGGCGGGATGGCCGTGGCGGTCGTTGATGGCCTTGAACAGGTCGAGGTCGAGCAGGGCCAGCGCCATCGGCACACCGCTGCGGCGCTGGCGCGCCTGCTCCAGCGCCAGCAACTCGGCCATCGCACGGCGGTTCAGCAGGCCGGTGAGCATGTCGCGGGTGGCCAGCTGGCGGTTGATCTCCAGTGCCTGGCTGAGCGCGTCCTTCTGCGCCGACAGCCGGGCACGCAGCCGGCCCAGCCGCACCGCCAGCACGGTGGTGGCCGCCATCACGATGGCCGCCAGGAGCAGGTGCATCAGCTCCACCGCCACCGGGTAGCGTGCGGCAGGCCCCAGGCTGCGCCAGGCCATCACCGCCGCCAGACAGGCAAAGCCGATCGCCGCCAGCACCTTGGCCTGGCGCGGCGCCAGGCTGAACATGCTGAACAGGATCACCAGAATCATGATCGCCACGATCACGCCGCGTGCCGGCCCGGTGATGGCGTAGGACCAGCTGATCGACACCACCGCCACCACGCTCTGCGCCATGGTCAACGACGGTTCACGCGCCAGGCGGCGGCTCAGGCCGGACCGCACCAGGCCGTAGAAGCCCAGCGCCGCCACCAGGGTGAAGGCGCTGAGCCGGTTGGATTCAGCGCGGTCGACCAGGCCCAGCGCCACCTCGAACTGCTGCACCACGGCACACACCAGGTACACGCACAGGGCCAGCAGGGTGTAGGCGACACGCACCCGCACGTCCGGTGGGCGGCCCAGCAGGCCGTCCAGCAGGGCCTGGCGCGCAAATTGGAGCTTCACCACCGGGTTGTCGGCCACCGGCGACCGGGGCTTGAGCCCCGGCCCTGTCAGGAGTTCACGCCGGTCCGGTGTCGGGCAGGCGGTCGATGCGTGCGGCCACGGTCGACAGCGGTGCGTCGGTGTCCAGTGCCCAGGTGTCGCCGGCCTCGTCGTCGCCCGGCCACTCGGCCCAGGCCTGCTGTTCGGCCAGCACCGCCGGCGTGGCGTCGGACGGGTCGGCGCCACCGGCCCAGCGCGCCTGCACCCGCGCCTGCAGCACCGCCGCCGGCGCGCTGCACCGCAGCAGGTGGAAGGCCGCACCCCGGGCGCTGGCCAGCGCCCGCATCGCGTCCCGCTCGGCCCGCCGCAGGCTGGCGGCGTCCACCACCACCGACACCCCGGCGTCCAGCGCCTCGGCGGCCAGCTCCTGCAGCCGGTCGTAGGTGCGGCGGGTGGTGTCGGCGCTGTACAGGCCGGGGGCCGCGCGGGCGGTGGGTGGCAGGGCAAACAGGCGTTTGCGCTCGACATCCGAGCGCAGCCGCACCGCGCCCAGCCGCTCGGCCAGCAGCGCCGCCGCCACGCTCTTGCCCGAGCCCGACAGGCCGCAGGTCAGCACCAGCTGCCGCCGGCGCGCCGGCAGCGGCGCACCATCGGGGCCCAGGCCGGCCAGGGCCAGGGCCACACCCAGGTAGCGCCGCGCCTGGGCCAGCGCCGCATCCCGGGCGGCCTCGTCGGCCGCATCGGCGCCCAGCAGCGCCACCTTGGCCCGCACCACGGCCCGGTAGGTGGCCCACCAGGCCAGCAGCGGCAGCGCGGCATGGTCGCCGCTGGCGTCCAGCACTTGGCTGATGAAGCGCCAGGCCAGCCGCGGCTGGCCGTGGGCCAGCAGGTCCATGAAGGGGAAGGCCAGGTCGCCGACGGTGTCGATGTGGCGCAGCAGCTCGTTGAACTCCAGGGCGTCGAACAGCACCGGCTCGCCATCGGCCCAGACGATGTTGCCCAGGTGCAGGTCGCCGTGCACTTCGCGCACATGGCCGGTCAGGCAGCGCAGGTCCATCAGCGGCGCCAGCGCGGCGCCATGGTCCTCGGTCCAGCGCTGCAGCGCGGCCACCGCGGCCGGCCAGTGCGCGTCGCACCGCGCGGCCCAGTCCGGGTCGGCCAGCAGCGTGGCCAGCTCGGCCAGGTTCTCACGTGCCCAGTGGCGGGTGATGTCGGCCCGGCCATGGCCGGGCGGCGCCGGCGGCAGCTGGGCGTGGAACCGCGCCACCAGCGCGGCCAGTGCATCGATCTGCGCGGCGCCCAGCTGCCCGGCGGTGGCCAGGCGGTCGGCGCGCTGGCTGTCGTCGAAGCGGCGCATCTGCACCGCCCAGTCGAGCACCGGGCCGATGGCGGCGGCGGGGTCGTGCGCTGCGCTGAGCCGCGGGCCCGACGCGGTCTGCCGCACCGGCGCCAGGCCAAGGTACCAGCGGGGCGCGGTGCGGCGGTTCAGCCGCAACTCCTGCTCGCCCGCGGCGCGCCGCGCGGCCAGGGTGGAGAAATCGACAAAGCCGTTGCGCAGCGGCTTCTTCAGCTTGTAGACCTGGTCACCGGCGACCAGCAGCGACGACAGGTGGGTCTCGATCAGCGCGGCCGGGCCCGGGTGGTCGGCACAGGCGCCGGGTCGGCACAGCTGGGCCACCAGGACCGCATGGGCGCGCAACGCCGCAGCGTTGTCGGCCGCCTCGACGGCACTGGCCACGGGGGACGACGGCTTGGGGTGGGGCATGGTGGCGGTTCTCCTGGGTACATGCTCGCGCCATCCGGCATCGGCCGCCAGGGCGCGGCGCCGGCGGCCGCGCGCCGGCCACGATCTGGATCAAGCCGCTGTGCGGCCGGCCGGCCGCAGGTGGCCCAGCGGCAGCGCCGCCCCGGCCTTGACCTCGCCCAGCGAGAAGCTGGTGTGGATGTCCTTGACGTTGGGCAGCTTGAACAGCGTGTCGTGGGCCCAGCGTGAGTAGGCGTCCAGGTCGGTGCACAGCACCTGCAGCTCGAAGGTGCCGGCGCCGCTGATGTAGTGGCAGCTCACCACCTCGGGCAGGGCGCGGATCGCGTCCTCCAGCGCCCGGGTGGCGTCGGCGTTGTTGCGCTCGGCGTCCACCCGCACGAAGGCCAGCACCCCCAGGCCGATCTTGCGGCGATCGATCTCGGCCCGGTAGCCGGTGATGATGCCCTGCGCCTCCAGCCACTTGACACGCCGCCAGGTGGGCGCGGCCGACAGGCCGATGCGGGTGGCCAGCTCGGCATTGCTCAGGCGGGCGTCGCGCTGCAGTTCGTCGAGGATGGCCACGTCGTAGCGGTCCAGGCCGGCGCTGTGCGGCGGATCGGGCTCGTCGGACTCGGCGCCAGCACTCGGCGTTTTCCCCAATTTCGACTTGTTCGGCGCGTTTCTTTCCCGGATTGGCATTTTTTCAACCTGATTGTTGCCGGGAGTATCGCCATGACGGCATACAAAGAAAAGACTTCGCAGCCCCGATTTCCTACACTGGCCCATCCCCCGCCCGGAGCCCGCCTGCCATGAACGCCCCCCTGCCCGAGTCGATCCGCCAGGCCCTCGAATCCGTCACCCTCGACGACAAGTACACCCTGCCCGAGGGCCGCGCCTTCATGAGCGGCATCCAGGCCCTGGTGCGCCTGCCGATGCTGCAGCGCCAGCGTGACGCGCTGGCCGGGCTGAACACCGCCGGCTTCATCAGCGGCTACCGCGGCAGCCCGCTGGGCGGTTACGACCAGTCGCTGTGGGCGGCCAAAAAGCACCTGGCGGCGCAGAACATCGTGTTCCAGCCAGGTGTCAACGAGGAGCTGGCAGCCACCGCGGTGTGGGGCACGCAGCAGATCGAGTTCGACGCGGCGAACAAGAAGTTCGACGGCGTGTTCGGCATCTGGTACGGCAAGGGCCCGGGCGTGGACCGCTGCAGCGACGTCTTCAAGCACGCCAACATGGCCGGCACCGCGCCGCATGGTGGTGTCATCGCCATTGCCGGCGACGACCATGTGGCCAAGAGCAGCACCGCCGCGCACCAGAGCGACCACATCTTCAAGGCCTGCGGCCTGCCGGTGTTCTTCCCGGCCAGCGCCCAGGAGATCCTGGACCTGGGTCTGCACGCCTTTGCGATGAGCCGCTTTGCCGGGGTCTGGACGTCGATGAAGACGATCCAGGAGGTGGTGGAGTCGGCGGCCAGCATCGACGTCTCGCCCGACCGGGTGAAGATCGTGCTGCCCACCGATTTTGTGATGCCGCCCGGCGGCCTGCACATCCGCTGGCCCGACCCGGCGCTGGTGCAGGAGGCGCGGCTGTTCGACCACAAGTGGTACGCGGCGCTGGCCTATATCCGGGCCAACCAGCTCAACCACAACGTCATCGCCGGGCCGAACGACCGCTTCGGCATCATCGCCAGCGGCAAGGCCTACAACGACACCCGCCAGGCCCTGGCCGACCTGGGGCTGGACGACGACACCTGCCGCCAGATCGGCATCCGCCTGCACAAGGTCAGCGTGGTGTGGCCGCTGGAGGCCACCATCACGCGCGACTTCGCCCAGGGCCTGCAGGAGATCCTGGTGGTCGAGGAGAAGCGCCAGGTCATCGAATACCAGCTCAAGGAAGAGCTGTACAACTGGCGGCCCGACGTGCGGCCGAATGTGCTGGGCAAGTTCGACGAGGGCGAGGGTGATCTGTCGGGCGGTGAATGGAGCCAGGCCAACCCCAGCGGCAACTGGCTGCTGCGCGCCAATGCCGACCTGACGCCGACCCTCATCGGCCAGGCGATTGCCAAGCGGCTGAAGAAGCTGGGGGTGCCGGCCGACATCCAGGCCCGCATCGACGCCCGCATCGCGGTGATCGAGGCCAAGGAGCGCGCGATGGCCGAAGGCGCCACCGGCGGCGCCGAGCGCCAGCCCTGGTTCTGCAGCGGCTGCCCGCACAACACCAGCACCAAACTGCCCGAGGGCTCACGCGCGATGGCCGGCATCGGCTGCCACTTCATGGCCACCTGGATGGACCGCGCCACCGTCGGCTTCACCCAGATGGGCGGCGAGGGCACGCCCTGGATCGGCCAGGCGCCGTTCAGCCAGCGCCCGCACATGTTCGCCAACCTGGGCGACGGCACCTTCTACCACTCGGGCTCGCTGGCCATCCGCCAGAGCATCGCCGCCGGCGTCAACGTCACCTACAAGATCCTCTACAACGACGCGGTGGCGATGACCGGCGGCCAGCCGGTGGACGGCATCCTGACCGTGCCGCAGATGACGCGGGTGCTGGAGGCCGAGGGCGCCAGGCAGATCGTGGTCGTCACCGACGAGCCCGAGAAGTACAACGCCGGCCTGCGCCTGGCCCCCGGCGTGACGGTGCGCCACCGCGACGAGCTGGACGCGGTGCAGCGCGAGCTGCGTGAGGTGCCCGGCTGCACCATCCTGATCTACGACCAGACCTGCGCCACCGAAAAGCGCCGCCGCCGCAAGCGCGGCAAGCTGGTGGACCCGGCCAAGCGGGTGGTGATCAACGAGCTGGTCTGCGAAGGCTGCGGCGACTGCGGCGTGCAGAGCAACTGCCTGAGCGTGGAGCCGGTGGAGACCCCCTTCGGCCGCAAGCGCCGCATCAACCAGAGCACCTGCAACAAGGACTATTCCTGCACCAAGGGCTTCTGCCCCAGCTTCGTCACCGTCGAGGGTGGCCAACTGAAAAAGCCCAAGAAGGAAAAGCGCGCCGACCCGTTCAGCCTGCCGGCGATCGCCCAGCCGGTGCTGCCGCTGCCGCTGGACGCCCAAGGGCGTGACCGCGCCTGGGGCATCGTGGTGGCGGGCGTGGGCGGCACCGGTGTCATCACCATCGGCCAGCTGCTGGGCATGGCCGCCCACCTCGAAGGCAAGGGCGTGGTGACGCAGGACTCGGCCGGCCTGGCGCAAAAAGGTGGCGCCACCTGGAGCCACATCCAGATCGCCCAGACGCCCGAAACCATCCACACCACCAAGGTCGACACCGCCAAGGCCGACCTGGTGATCGCCTGCGACGGCATCGTCGCCGCCGGCAAGGCCACGCTGGCGCTGATGCAGCAAGGCCACACCTATGTGGCGCTGAACACCCATGCCACGCCCACCGCGGCCTTTGTCGGCAACCCCGACTGGCAGGCGCCCACGGCCGGCTGCGAGGCCGCGCTGCTGGCCGCCGT
>Ga0208266_100368_pt1 | contig 15718 bp, 10 predicted proteins | sample LakWasMet67_HOW9_2_FD_183897 | JGI IMG/M metagenome (GOLD analysis project Ga0208266, IMG submission 183897) | Freshwater sediment methanotrophic microbial communities from Lake Washington under simulated oxygen tension - Sediment Metagenome... | ecosystem: Environmental > Aquatic > Freshwater >...
AACGTAGACATGTAATACACTCTTGATTTACTCCGGCTTAAAAACTAAGCAGGATACATGGATTACCTGGTCAAAATTCGATCGGTACAAACCCCTCTAAATGGTCAATTTTCAATCGGCGCCAACATTTTGCAATATTCACCCCGGATAGCGAAGGCCAATACCGCAGAAAAAAAGCACAATTTGCAGCTCTTTACGCAGTCATGCTGGACGATGTAGGCGTTAAAGTTGCCGCTGAGCGAGTGACACTTGCACCGAGCTGGATAATCGAAACTTCATCGGGTAATCATCAGTACGGTTATATATTGGCCGAACCGTTATGCAGTGCGAATGACGCAACGATTTTGCTAGATTCCATTATAGCCGCTGGCTTATGCGATCCCGGCGCAAATGGGGCTTGTGCAAGAATCGGACGGTTGCCGGTTGCGGTAAATGGAAAGTATGACTTTAAATGCAGACTTGTCCAATGGAAACCTGAGCTTCGATATACTGTTCAACAAATTGTTGATGGCTTACAAATTGAGCTAAAAGATAAAGCAAGCCGTAGCCCAAAGAAGCGAGGGCGCGCAGAGCCGGAAGACCAAGACGATGTTCACACGCCGCGTTCCGACAAAAATCCTGTCATCACTGCATTATTAGAGCGTGGGCTTTACAAGCAGCCGCTAGGCGACGGTAAGCATGACATAACCTGCCCTTGGGTACTAGAACATACTGCCCAAGTAGACGGCGGCACAGCATATTGGGAACCATCAGAAACGTATCCCATTGGCGGCTTCAAATGCCAACACGGCCACTGTGCAGACAGGCGCGTTAGCAAACTGCACGAGTTTTTAAATATATCAAAAGCCGAAGCAAAACATTTGCCGATCATCCGCATACAGCCCGGTGAAATAAACCGCATCGTGGATATAGCTGAAAGCGAGCTGGCAAAAACACTTCGTCATTATCAACGCGGCGGGATTATTGTCACTATTTCAACTGATCCGGCTACACGCGCCACAACCGTAAAAATGCTAACAATACCGAGCCTGACCCGTGTTTTAGCCGGACTGGCTATCTGGCATCGTTTCGATAAACGTGAAATGGATTGGTTGACGTGTGACCCGCCCGAACGGCATATAAAAATTTTACATGATGCGATGCAATATCCCCACCTGCCGATTTTAAACGGCATTGCACGGCAACCTTATTTACGGCCTGATAGTAGTCTAGTTTCATCGTCAGGCTACGATGCAAAAACCGGAATGTTCGGCGTATTCGATCCGCGTCAATATAACGTGCCAGAAAATCCAACCTTAGCGCAGGCTCAAGCGGCATTATCAAAACTAACTGAATTGATAAGTGAGTTTGAGTTTAAAACGCCGCACGATGAAGCCGCCGCACTGTCCGCGATATTGACAGCGGTGATTAGACCCTCATTGCGCTTGGCGTTGATGTTTCATGTTTTAGCGGCACAAATTGCCAGTGGCAAAAGCTACCTGTGTGAATTAATAACGCTATTTGCAACGCCTGAAAAATCGACGCCTCATAGTTTTCCGGCAGATGACGAAGAAATGCGCAAACTATTATTAGCAGAGCTGCTAACAGCCCCCGCCGTTATTGAATTCGACAATTTAACTACTGACCTGATTCCGCATAAATCTTTATGCACAGCCTTAACCTCTGAACATATGAGCGGGCGTATTTTAGGCCAAAGCAAAACCGCCGAAGTCGGAACACGCACATTGTTTTTAAGCTCCGGGAACAATGTCGAACCCGTTCGCGATATGACCCGGCGTGTCATTACAATCAGGCTCGATCCTAAATGTGAAATCCCGGCAACACGGGAATTTAATAAAAATCCTGTTGATGACGTGCATAAAAAACGCGGTGAGTATATCGCTGCCGCTTTAATCATAGTGCGGGCATGGATTGTCGCTGGCAGACCGAAAACCGATTTAAAACCGCTCAATTCATACGGCGATTGGGCGGAGTTATGCAGACATCCTTTAGTCTGGCTTGGCCTTGCTGATCCAGCAACCGGCGTATTTGAAACCATGGCACACGATCCAGACCGAGAAGAATTAGCAGCGTTTCTCGAAGTATGGGAGCGCCATTTTTCAAAACATAGTACGTCAGTCAAACAGATTGTCGAATATTGCGGAAACCCAAATTATGAGGACTTGAAAGAGGTTGTTATAGAAATTGCCTCCGAGCGCGATGGCTCTCAATTAATAAAAAACGGCTGGGGTGGTGGATAAAACGGCATTCAGGCCGCGTGGTCAACGGTATGAGGCTGGTTATCGACGATAGTTTAAAAACAAATTCGGGGCGTTGGAAAATTGAGAAAATCAAAACCGAATCGGTTTCTTCGTTTTTATCGGTTTTGAATCCTTCCCTTGGTGAATTTAGCAGTACAGAAAAAATAAATGATGCGGAAGTTTTTTGTAACTAAAACATAGCATCCGGCAAGGCTTTTCTCACAATAGCTAAAAAGCTTTGTGAGTAGCCTTTTTGGCGACTTGAAACCCTTACTATTACTGACTTTCGGATGATATTACCCACGCAAGCTGAACGACAAAGAACCCGCCGGGAAAGGCTTAGAAAGAAAGGCTATCGTCGATTGGATATATCCCTCGATCCTGAGTTATTCGCCAGGTTACAACCTTATATTGCCATCTATGGTGGTGACACACATCCCGGCCTTGGTTTAGTTGAATTACTAAAGGATTGCGTAAAAGTTTGGGACAAGCTACCGGAATAAAATAAGGAAAAATAGAACCCGTAACAAAAGCGAAGTCATAGAACGCCTAGTTTACGGTAAGGTTTTCAATAAAATAGGACTAAAATGAGTACAGCAGATCAACGAAAAAGACTGAAAGCTTATTACACAAATTTTAATGCGATTTATGCCGAATGGCTGGCGCGTGGTGATATTCACCAACGACCAAAAATAGAACCGTTGTCGGCTGATTTAAAAAGCTTGCGGTGTGGTGCAAAAACTAGAGCCGGGACAGCTTGCAAGCAAAAGGCAATTTTTATTAATGGCCGTTGCAAATGGCATGGCGGGCTTAGTTCTGGCCCTAAGACTGAGGTAGGGAAAAAACGTTCGGCTTTGAACGGATTTTGTGAAAAGAAAAAGCGAAGTCAAACAGGTTGAAAAACCCTGACATTAAAAGGCTGAAACTAACATAGCTTTTTTGCATAGGGTATTATGCAAAGGCTTTTTACGTTGCATTATCTTGTAATAAGCTGAGTATAAGGCTGATGACAGTTGCCACTGCTCCTATTACAGTCGCCACAATTGTTACAATTTCTTTGGTCCAAAATTTTTGTACATCAACAAGCACAATGTGAGTTTTTGGAAATATAGCGCCATTCATATGCATTTTATATAGTTTAGGTATCAAACCTATTATAGATAATGCTATTAATCCCCCTATTAATTGTTTGCTATAGATAAAAAACAATAATGCGATAATGCCAATGCTTAGAAAAGATCCTAACATGAATGGAATTTGTGGCTCTAGTCGCCCATACCAAGGTTGCCGTAAATCAAAGAACTCTTTTAACTGTTGAGCTTTTCCTTTAAACCAAACCTCGTTTATCGAATGAATTTCATAATTTCCAAACCTTCTATGGAGACTCACAGTGATTCCTCCAATCCTAACTTTGTCTTCTGTTCTGCATATGACTTTGAAGTTCAGACTGTCAATATTTAGAGGGAGATTTTGCTTCAAGAGCTGTTCTATTGATTTTCCTTTAAATCGAGCTTCGCCCGCGCTTATCGAGATCGAGAAATCGAATTCGTCGTAGTGGCTCTTCATTTCTTCAGTTAGTATTGTTTCGAGCTTTTCAACATCGGCTCGTGTAAGAACGATTGCTGGCGTTTCAAATGTTCGTCTATATTCTGGCATTTGCTATCTTCTTTTATTTTAGTCATAGCGCGCAAATCAGGCATGATAAGCAGCTTTTATTTTTGTAGAAAGCCCCGGTGTAAAATGAATGACACCGAGTTTTTTTGCATAGCGTGCATTATGCAAGGTCTTCTTTTATGGTCTCTCGTGCGGCTATCGTGAATAATGCTCTGGCCCGTCTGTAATTTGCCATTCTTTCTTTAATATCTGGGGTAGGGTTCGCTGGTGCGTCGACTATTGCATTTATTAAGTTAATACTTGCGTTTGCTAGCGTTTCACTTCCAAGTATTGCAACTATTTCACTACTATTGAGAAATTTGTCATTAGCTTCTGCCCTGGATTGAAATTTTTCTGGTGTTGGGTCGTTCTGGTATTCTATTTTTTGCTCAAGATATTTTTGGCTATTTATCATGAAATTAACTATTGCCGCTTTAAGTTCTTTTTGTCTTTCAATCTGTTGAGCTAATTGTTGTTCTAGTTTTTTTGCTGTGTTAGCGCGATCTAAGCGATCTAATTCAAGAGACTTTTCGTATTCACGATCTTTGATTTTAGTGTATCGTGAATACACTGTACTTATGCCACCTACCATTAATGGGCCAGCTATCGCCCATATCTTTAAAAAACTATCCCAGTCAGACATATTTAATTTTCCTTGAATTATTATTTATTTTTATTTGAATATCCAATAAAGAACGAATCACAACAAATGCAAGGACAGGGTTAAGTAGTATTGTCCTTACAGCGTTTTCAAATTCAGTTAGTTACTAAAGGCGTGACAGGAGTGCAAGCTTCGCTTGCCAGCGCAGGCGAAGCCTGCACTCCAGCGACAGTGACATAGCCTTTTAACCGTGTAACTCATTTAAATTGAAATCACTATATGACCATAGATGATAATTTTCATATTGTATATCTACAAATACTTCGCATAATGCTTTTTATGGTCAATTTCAATCAACATTTCTATATAAACCAGTCAGTCATGACGGGCAGAAATTGGCTGAACTGAAACCGTCAATCTCAGGCTAAATCTAAACGAATGTTTTGAAACTGTCAGATCAAGTTCAGAGTTTTACATTTTTATAGCTAACTGCTAATTTCCACACTTAATGGCATATGATCACTGATATGTAACCATTTATCAGAAGCGCCAACTTCCAATCTGCTCATTCCGAGTAAATCACTGGAAGCAAAGACGTAATCAATATGATAGGGCTTATTCGTGTTTCGATGAAGAAAAAAGGTTGGCGTGGTTTCTTCGCCTTGCGCTTCATTGTGTTGGTGGTGATATAGGCTTTCTAATCCGATTTCATTCAGTTCGGCTATAACATCCGAGTGATTCCACCATCTATCCGCTTTATCCCAGATTTTATTGCTATTAAAATCGCCGAGTATTAGCGTATTTTCATTTTTAAGTTCATTGCGGTGAATCTGAAGATATTTCCAAAACTGGCCCATGTAGCCAAAGACTTCAGCCTCGCTGCCCTTAGTCCAGCAGCTTAGAATTGTTACCGCACCATTTAAAACAAAAGGAAGAAAAAGCTTTAAATCTTTTGTAGCCCATTGGAGTGAGCTACTTTTGCTTTTAAGTCCTGAAAGAGAAAATCGGCCATCCCAATCTAACGCTTTAACTGTATTTCCTTTCTTTGGAAATATACCAATGCCTTTGCTTTTTGATGAACCAATCCATAAATAATCACCGGCCCATGCAAGATAGGCTGCTTCTGTCGATTCCGCTGGATTTTCACATTCTTGAGCTATAACCACGTCCGCATCAAGACGATCAATGTCATGGAGCTTTTTTCTTAACGCGCCATTACAGTTCCATGTAACAATTTTCATATTGTCTTTTTTAATTATTAATTTGATTGGCGGGTTTTCAAGTATTTTGAATCAACTAAATATTGGCGGTTTTTTATGCCTAAAAATTCGGCAAGTGTTGCCAGTCATTTTATCCTCAAACAAATAAAAAAGCAGATGTGATGCTGTTTTGTTTTTTTAGTAAAAAGCAGAGCAACAAATAAAAGAAGCAGTAACTTTTACAGTAACTTAAAAACATGATTTATACTTATACTTAACTATCAATATATTGCAATGCGATTAGATACCGGCCATCGTACCAAACATTGGTTCAGAGCCGTGCAAAGAACTATTAAAACCCGCAAGTCGTAAGGCTTAGCGGGTTTTTTATTGTCCGACGAAGTACAATAGAGTCCGTTGACATCCGGCTCTTCCTGACGGTACATTTTTAACCGTCAAAAAAATACCGTCATGCCTCTCCTTAGATACCACTCTAAAAAGGGACTTGAGACTGCGCACCGCGTACACAGTGGAATCAGCCCCGCTTTCAGTTACGCAATAGCGCATGAACATCAAGACTTGGCACAACTACTACGCGACATATTCCACTATCAAGGTGCTTTTGTGGCGCAATGCCCGCTCAGGTTATCCCCTTGCCCTTCCAGCGCCGGCGAAATCAGGCAAATGGAATGGAAAGACGTTGATTTAGACGCTCAAGAATGGCGTTACTTTGTTACTAACTGATGTTACGCATTGTCCACGAAAGACACGAAAAATAGAGAGCCGTATGTTGCGCGCTAGTTCCCAAGCGGGAGAGGCTGTGAAAGTATTATCCAAATTAGGCTAAAAACATTTTTTACCACGAAGGCACGAAGAACACGAAATTTTCAATATATTGAATTTAAACGATTGTTTTTCTTCGTGTCCTTCGCGTCTTCGTGGTGAATTCTTTAATTTTTTCTAAAAACGAATACTTTCACAGCCTCGGGAGCTTGGGAACTAGCGTATCTCTTAGCGCTACGTGGAAATGCAGTCAAAGGCGCACTGCGCCGCGAGTTGAGTGCATCCTACGCACTACATCCAGACAGCACGAAAGACACGAAAAAAATAGAGCGCCGTATGTTTCCCGGTTTACGACATTCATCTTTCCAATCTTGACGATGGGCTTTACTTATTGTTCCTGTACCCGGTTTTTTTCGTGTCTTTCGTGCCTTTCGTGGACTACGCTTTTTTATTAGGTACATGCATAACATCAGTTACTAAAACAGAGGCGCTGCAACATCGTTCCCTTATCCACTCAGGCAATCACCATATTGGAAGGCATCAGGCCGCTAACCGGAAATGGTCGCTATGTATTCCCGTCAAGCCGTGGTGATGACCGGTCCATGTCAAACGGCACCATCAGAACCGCACTTAAAACGCTAGGCTATGGCAGCGATGTAATGACCGCTCACGAATTCAGGACAACAGCATCAACTTTGCTTAATGAACAAGGATGGGGCGCGGATGCAATTGAGCGACAACTTTGCCACATGCCGAGAGATACGCGTACAACCGGGCGCAGTACTTGATGAACGCCGGCGCATACGCCTAGAGTCGACACAGACAGCCTTGATCTGAAATTTTTCCAAATAAACCTCAAAAGACCTATAATATCTATTCACTAATTTATTCATGAATTAATTCACTCAATGACACTGCACGCTGATCACATCCGTATGCAACTATCCGGAGGACCGATGTCGGCGGCGCAATTGCGCGGAAAGCTAAGTATTAGTCAGCCGACAATGTCTCGTGCATTGGCTGAGCTTGGTGGTGAAATAGTACGGTTTGGCGCTGCGCGATCCATTCACTACACACTACGCGATAACACTCGCAGATTACCGGACATCCCGATCTATCGGGTTAATGCAGAAGGTTCTATTCGGCAATTGGGAACGCTGATTCCAGTTCGGCCGGATGGGTTTATCATGCGGCAAGAGGATGGTACGACCCTTCACAGCGACGGACTTCCGTGGTGGTTGTTCGACATGCGCCCACAAGGATATTTGGGGAGGGCGTATGTTGCTCGGCATGGTGCTGAACTGGGGCTACCGGATCGGCTTAAAGATTGGACAGATACCCACGCTTTGCGGGCGCTGCTGATGCATGGGCATGACATAGTCGGAAATATACTACTCGGCGAAAATGCAAGGGATCGTTTTCTCGCTACCCCTATGCCTGAACCGATTTCGTTGAGTCGGAAGACTGAGGAATATGCCCGATTGGCGCTTGAAGCGGCTCGCGGTGAGACACCGGGATCATCGGCCGGTGGCGAACAACCAAAATTTACCGCTTATGCCACGACACCGGATGGGGAGCGTCATGTTATTGTGAAATTTAGCGAACTGGAAGATGGCCCAGTAAGCGAGCGCTGGCGTGATCTGCTGCTGGCCGAAAATCTTGCGCTTGAGACATTGCGCGAAGGCGGCATTCCTGCTGCTAAAACGCAAATAATAGACCACGGTGGTCAGCGCTTTCTTGAGGTCGAGCGTTTTGATCGTATCGGCAGCCTTGGACGGCGTGCGTTACATTCTTTGTCCGCGCTTGATGCTGAGTTTGCAGGGTTAGGGACAGGTGGTTGGCCGGTTATTACTCGCATCCTTGCCGATGATCGTCAAATTCATCAGGAAGCAGCGGACAGCGCTAATATTCTATGGGCATTTGGTACGCTAATCGGCAATTCGGATATGCACAACGGAAACTTATCATTTATACCCGAACAGGGTCGACCCTATAGCATTGCACCCGCTTATGATATGACCCCAATGGCTTTCGCTCCCCGCAGTGGTGGAGGGCTTCCTGATACCTTATCCGAAGCGACGATTCTCGGCAGTGTATCTAACGAAACTTGGCGTCACGCAGAAGCTTTGGCGCGTACGTTCTTAGGTCGGATCATGGCGGCAAGTGGATTTAGCCACAGATTTGAACCCTGTATAGCCGCCCTGAAACACCACATAGAGACAGCCGGCGCTAAAATCGAACGACTGGAATGACACCGTTGCTGAAGCGGCTTGACTAGCGGACTTTTAAAACACGCTCTCTAGTGGAAAGTTTTCAACGCCGTTTGCCAAGTCAGTTTCACCGTCCATTTTAAAGTGCGCAACCGTGATCGTCAGGTGTTGTGTCTGCTCTTCGAGCGAGTCTGTTGCGGCAGCCGCTTGTTTTACTAAGGCGGCATTTTTCTGGGTTACTTCGTCCATCTGACCAAGAGACAGATTAACTTGTTCAATACCGGAAGTTTGCTTTACGGAAGCAGCGCTGATTTTGGACATGATGGCGGTAACGCCATGAATAGAGTTAGCAATATCCTCTATGGTTCTTCCGGTTTGGGTAACGAGTTGGCCGCCATCCTCAACTTTCTCAACCGATTCGCCAATCAAACTTTTAATTTCTGCGGCGGCAGACACAACGCGTTGCGCGAGGCTGCGCACTTCGCCAGCCACCACGGCAAAGCCTCGGCCCTGTTCTCCTGCCCGAGCCGCTTCTACTGCGGCATTAAGCGCGAGGATGTTGGTTTGGAAGGCAATACTGTCGATCACCGAAATAATTTCGACAACCTTGCGGGAAGACTCATTAATTCCTTCCATCATTTTTACAACCTGGCCAATTGCCATGACACCCTTGCCGGCGGTATCCGAAGCGCTAACGGCAAGCTCGCCGGCATGCTTGGCGTTAGCGCTATTTTGCTGCACAATTGAGATCAGCTCTTTCATGCTGGCGGAGGTTTGTTCCAAACTGGCAGCCTGTTCTTCAGTGCGCCGCGACAAAGATGTGTTGCCGGTTGCGATTTCTTTAGCCGCAGTGTGGATTGATTCGGCGACAATCTTGATTTGACCGATAATGTTATTCAAGTCATCCACCATAGTGTTAGCGTCCGCCTTAAGCTCCCCTAACGTCCCCGTATAGGGATTAGTAATTTTCACCCCCAGATCGCCATGTGACAGGACCTTAAATACGCGGGTCGCTTCATTAATAGCACACTCAGTGGTCTGCATAAGCTGGTTGATGGATTCACTCAACTCACGAAAAAAGCCTACTTTGCCTTTCATGACGATGCGTTTACTGAAATCCCCCATAACAGCAGCAACCAAAATAATAGCCACTTCTTCCTCCACCAAAACCTCGGCAGTGCGATCCAACCACTCGGCTACCGAACCTATATTCTTGCCTTCCGTAGTGATCACAGGAGTAACAACGACCTCCATAGAGGAACCCGCCATGCTAACATCGACAGTGGTAGAACCGGTAGCGGAGTCGGAATGTAGCAACTGGTGTTTAAAGATCTTGTGAAAGCTATCAAGATTGGTGCCCACCAGATTGACAACGGAGAAATTCGGCAACTGCTCACGGATGTAGTCTTCCGCTTTGCCAAACATGTTGACCACCGATTTATTGACGTAAACAATGTTGCGGTCGTTGTCCGCAAGAATCACGCCGGTGCTAACGTTATCCAGCGCTACCTTAATATGCAAATTCTCATCGGCAATGCGTTTAGCTTCCGCTACATCAAAGCCCAGCTTGATTTGCATTGCCTTAAGAGCCGCCATCACCTTGCTAATTTCATCCCTGCCTCTGATGTCGATAAGGGTATTGTAATTTCCTTGGGCGATTTGACCGAAATGGTTGATGGTATCTTTAAGCCGACGCACAATGGAGTTCAAAAGGGAGAAACTTAACCACAGGACCAGTAAGATGCCTGAAACAATCAAGACGCCGGCGATCTCTCGAGTGCTGTAGTAGCGTAACACGCTTGCATCTAACTCCTCGCTTGTATCATCAACCTGTGCTTGCAACAATTTCTGAATATCTTCCGCGACCGGTTCGTAAAGAAGATTAACCTTACCATTGACAAGCTTAGCGGCAAGCGCGGCATCATTGCTGCGCAATGCGGAAATAACGGGTTGCACACCCTCTATTAAATAGCGTTCTCTGTCGCTGACGAGCTTGTTAACTATAGCCTTTTCACCCGGGCTCAACGAAGTTTCAAAGTACGTACCCAAGGTCTTGCTAATCATTGCAGTATTTTGTTCCACTTCTGCAATATTCTTCTGTATCAACGCAGAATCAAGACTTAATAAGCAGGCGCTAAGACGCACTTGATTAACCAGCATCAATTTCTGAATGAGGGACGTCTGGTTCAAGGAAAGAACGTGATGCTTATAAACAGTGCGTAATCCCTCACTATCCTTGCTCATGCCAAAGAGCCCCATGCCGCCGATAACCATCAACAGAACAAACACCGCAGCGATGATCATCCATATGCGGACTTTGACGCTAATATTTTCTATGGGCGGTAATCGTCCTGACAATGTTTTTTTGACGATTTTTCCGTCCTTGATTTTTAAATTGCCGGCTTTACCTTCTCGAAACTTTTGGTAAGCATCGACAACCTCTGCAATTTGTTCTCGCTTGGGTTTGTTACGTACCGATATATAGCCAACCTGCTCGTTGTTTTCATAGATGGGAGCAACATTGGCCCACACCCAGAAAAAATCGCCATTTTTACAGCGGTCTTTGATCAGTGCGCTCCGTGGATAGCCCTTTTTCATAGAACGCCACAAATCCTGGAAAACTTCTGTCGGCATGTCCGGATGGCGCACTATATTGTGCGACGCGCCAATCAGCTCTTCCTTGGTAAATCCGCTGATTCGGATAAAATCGTCACTAGCATAGGTAATCTTCCCATTTAAGTCGGTTTTGGTGACAATGGAATCAGTATCCGTGAGGACATATTCAACATTGGTAATCGGCATGTTAATTTTCATGAGATATTCTTTTATTCAAAACTGGAAATAGATCCTGTGAAGTTGTAAGTTCTTTTGACACCGGACAAAGTAGTCAACCCGCGAAGACCGCACAATCAGGGCACTCGAGGACACATGACCGACGCAGATCAGGCCTCCTGCTAACGCCAAGCCATAGGAGGTTACCCTTCCATTCTCGCTAGTGAACATAACCGCTTTTTTAATCATGTATTAAATCTTAGCTTGATGAAGTCAATAGAGCTTGAAACGTGGAGAATGAGGCAGCTATAGCTAGCCGCAAAGAGGCCGTGTGGTATGGACTGGTATCCAACGGTTATCAAGGAGAACAGTTTTCAGAAGCGCCTTCGATTGATGGACGTTAGTCATACTGACGTCGACGAGTAATAGGCGTGAAACACTGGAATCAATCAAGGAGTGACGATATTGACCGGAAAAGAAAATTGCAATCTGTTTGAACACGCGCGTCCCCTGCTCTTTAGACATTCTTCGTCGATTCCCGCTTATCAAAGTAAGCCATCGCGGGCTGCTTATAAGCGTATTCTAAGCCTCAAAAATTCGGTACCGGGGTCAGGGGCGAACCGAAACAACTTATGATTTATATCCTATATTCCCCCTAAAATCAAAAGGAATTATCTTGAAACCCTTACTTCTTAGCATGATCAGCGAGCGCTTTGGATGAGTACACAGATTGCCCTACAGTATAACGATGGTCAATGCTCCAGATCCTGTCGCAAGGCTTGCTTCAATTCATCTTTGGCATTTGTGTAAATCTCAAACTGCTCGGCTGTCAGCGCGCTACGCAAAGTATCGTCTTTCTGTTCCAAAATGGCTTTGATGTCACGCATTTTAAAGAAACCGATGCTTGAGCCTTTTAATACGGGTTCAACTTTTTCCGCGTATTCCTGATTGATTTCCTGAACCTTGGCAACCTCATCCTCAGAAAGATTGAGCTTTGTTTTCATGAAGCGGGTTTGCGATGCCGCTCTTTCTGTCGGCGTGGAGTTGAGCAGGTAGGCCATATCGTCGGCATGTGCAATGGGAATGGACAGCGACAAACATAATGCAATTGTGTGTTTTAAGGTGCGCATCGTGTCTCCGGGGTAGTTAATATTTATTCTGTCATTGCCAGGTTCCAGCACTCATCGTTATACACGTAGTATTTCCGGGCTGTCGTCATTCCGACAGTCTCTTATCTAGCGTTAGCGAGAAACATCCCGATATGCAGACCTTCCAGGTTTTTAAAACCTGGAAGGTCTGACTTATAAGATTTTGTTTCGCCGGCCTTATTCCGTCCACGATATTATCAGTTTAGACGGTTAAACCGCTCATGGTTTCGACAAAGGCCGAAGTGCTCACAACGACGGCTTAACCCCCGATTAAGTTGATAGCAGAAACCTTTACGCCGCCCGCCAGACATAAGTCGCCACGGCGCTTGGCGGCAGGGTGGCTAGTGCATTTTTCCCTTGAAATCGGATAGTAAAGGATAATGATTCAGTGCCGTCATTAAGTACAAGCAGAACGATGTCGCCTGCGGGCGTCAAAAAGGCCACATTAGACAAAAACGCTTGTTGGCCGGAATAAATCCTCACCGAACCGGGCCGAACGCATTTCGCAGCATGGCCGATCACATAATAAGCGACGTTGCGGACCAGCTCTGCCCCGATGGTCAAAGCGCCTACGCAACGAGCCTCGCCTCCGGGCGTATGGGGGCAGCAAAACGGGTCGGAGGCCAGGTTCCATTCGAGCACGGTTTGGCTCCAATTGCGTATCGAACCGATCAGCACGTTTTTCACATGCCAGATTAAATCCCCGCCGAACTGCCCGTCCGATCCCACCCACTGCTCGGTGAAATACAGTTTCATTTCAGGGTAAAGCCGATGCACTTCGGAAAGCGTGGAAATGTCGCCCCCGTACAGGTGCCAAGCCGAGCCAGTCAGATAACGGCGCGCTTTTGCATCGGCGAAAACTTCCAACGGATACTCCGGGACATCGCAATTGTGGTCCCAACAAAACAGCTCCACACCGGCCAGCCCGGCTGCCGACAAAGCCGGTCCCAGATGATTTTTGATAAACTCGGCCTGCTCGCCCGCCGCCATGATCATGCTGGGTTCGTTTTTGAGGTTCAAGGGTTCGTTCTGCGGGGTGATGGCATGGACGATAATGCCTCGATCCCGCATGGCTTGCAGATATTTGGTCAGGTAAGCGGCGTAAGCAGTGTAGCAATCCGGCCTCAGTTTACCGCCGACGAAGCTCCGGTTGGTCTTCATCCAGGTTGGCGCCGACCACGCCGTAGCCATGATCCTGATCTCCGGATTAATAGCCAAAATTTCCTGCAACAGGGGGATGACTTCAAGGTCGCCGGCTTCGATGTCGAAATGGACAAGCTCGGGGTCCGATTGTCCATCCGGCCTGTCGTTATAGGTAAAGCAGCGCTCGCTCAGATCCGACGCGCCGATGCTCAGACGCAGAAAACTGACGCCGATGCCGTCGCCGTCGGGCAAGAACAATTCCCGCAACAATGCGCTACGGTCGGGAGCCTGCAAGCGACTGATCAGCATCGCGCTGCCCCCGGTCAAGGAAAATCCGAATCCCTCGATGACCTGATACTTCCGTTCGCTATCCACCGCTATTACCGGGAAATCACTGGCATTGTCGGCAAAGCGAAGATCATCCGCCTGTCGTTGCAGCAACAAGGTTTGGTCGGCACTGGTCAGCCATACCGCCAAAGAACAAGGATGTGGAATGGAATCATAAGGATTGCTTTGTTCAGACATGGAAGTCCCTTTGGCGAAACGACTTTACATTATAGATTATGAGACCGGAGGGCTTGGAACCGTTTTAGGGAGAGAGAATCTACAAACATACCGATTTAATTGTAGGACGGATAAGCGCACCCTACGTCTTGCATCAATAAACGGTATTTTTGTAATTTCTTCATCCCTTACTTCGGAGCAGTACCGCCTGTTATCGAGTGATTCGATCCGAAGGCCTTTATGCCGCAACCACGTTAACAATGCGCACGACCCACTATCGATCAACGCGCCCCGTTCTCAAAAACCACTACAGCCCGGCTATTGACCGAATAAAAAGCTTCGCGCACCGGTTTTTGGTGTTTCGGAAGCGCAATATCCTGCGGTGAATGCAGCGAAGTGTCCACGGCCAGATGCCATGTTCGACCGGCAATAATCGGCAATTCAATGCGAAGCTGTTGGTCGGACATGTTCATTGCAACATGCAAGTCGGGTTCGTCGGCTTCAATGCCCGCCAGGGTAAAAGCCAACACCTTCGCTTCATAATCGTCCCATAGCGGCTTGTCGATTTCAGTGCCGTGCCATTGAATTTCGGCTATACCCCGGCCATTGACAGGTTTTCCGGTCAAAAAACGCCGCCGCATAATAGCCGGATGCCGTTTGCGCAACGCGATCATCAGTTGGACAAAACGCAGCATATCGGCATTTTGCTCGGTCATGCTCCAGTCTATCCAGGACAATTCGTTATCCTGGCAGTAGCAGTTATTATTGCCGTGCTGGCTGTTTAATAACTCGTCGCCCGCCAATAACATGGGCACTCCCTGACTCAGCAACAACATGGCGAAAACATTTTTCACTTGTTTTCTGCGCAAGGCCAAAATGCCTGAATCGTCGGTGTCCCCTTCAATGCCGCAATTAAAACTTAAATTATTATTGCAGCCGTCCTGATTATATTCACCGTTGGCACTGTTATGCTTCTCGTTGTAGCTAAACAAATCGTACAGGGTAAAACCGTCGTGACAGGTGACGAAGTTGATGCTGTTAATCGGCAGCCGGCCTTTGTGCTCGTACAAATCGTTACTGCCGCACAGCCGGGTTGCCAACTCATTGACCAACCCTTTATCGCCGCGCACAAACCGCCGGATGACATCCCGATACCTGCCGTTCCATTCGGCCCAGCGGTAACCGGGAAAACTGCCGACCTGATACAGTCCCGCGGCGTCCCAGGCCTCGGCAATCAACTTGGTTTTGGCCAGCTGCTCCGAAAGCTCGATGCCCCAAAGCAAAGGCGGGTCTTGCAGCACCTCGCCGCCCTCCCCTCGCGCCAAGGCGCTGGCCAAGTCGAAACGAAAGCCGTCGACATGCATTTCCCTGACCCAGTATTCCAGGCAGCTGATAATAAAGTTGGCCACCAGCGGATGATTGGCGTTTACGGTATTGCCGCAGCCGGTATAGTCGTGAAGAATGC
>Ga0208266_100372_pt1 | contig 15546 bp, 16 predicted proteins | sample LakWasMet67_HOW9_2_FD_183897 | JGI IMG/M metagenome (GOLD analysis project Ga0208266, IMG submission 183897) | Freshwater sediment methanotrophic microbial communities from Lake Washington under simulated oxygen tension - Sediment Metagenome... | ecosystem: Environmental > Aquatic > Freshwater >...
TCGTGAGCGTTATGGCATGCAACCGACGCAAAAAGCGGAGGCCTTGGCGCCAGGCATCATAGAGGCGATCGGACAACTGGATGGACTGGTGCTAGAGCAGCAGTCATTTGACCCGATGCGTGCCCAAATGATGTTTACCCTGGCCCCTAACAGCTATGTCGAATATGTGCTGATTCCAGCAGTGGTGGCTAAATTGCGCGTGCTTGCACCGGGTATCAAACTGCGGATTACCCCTTTTGGCAATGACTTGGCTGAAACGGGGGTAATTTCAGGCAGTACGGCGCTGGTGTTGGGGCGTATCGTCGACCCGCCTGACAACTTGATTGTGCAGCATCTCATGGATGACAGCCTCGCTTGTGTGGTGCGGGCGGATCATCCGACCGTAGGCAACACCCTCAACAAGGCACAGTATGAGCAGCTCAAACATGTCAATGTAATGCCGCCGGGGCGCATGCGGGCCGGGCTGTTTCAAGCCTTAGACCGGCATGGCTTGAAACGAGAGGTCGCGGTATCGGTCACGCACTTTCTCTCGGTTCCCGAAGTCATTGCGGTCACCGATTATTGCACCACCTTACCGCATCAGATCTGCCGGCGCCTGGCGAATGATCCGCGCTTAAAAATCTTACCCACCCCGGTAGATTTGGGGACTTTTCCGGTGGAGATTGCTTGGCATGTCAGATATCGACACGATCCTGCGCATCGTTGGCTACGTGCTTTGATTGAAGATGTGGCACGTGCACTCTAGCCACTGCTAAGTAGCGTCAATCAGCCCATGCTTCATTGCAAGCCTTACCATTTCCACCGGGCTATTCACCGAGAGTTTCTGCTTAATCAGGGTATAGTAATTGGCCACAGTTTTCTGGCTGATTTTCAGCATATCCGCGACCTCTTCCACCCGTTTGCCCTCTGCCAACAACCGGAACACCTCAAATTCGCGCGAAGTGAGTTGTTGTAACGGATTACTTTCGCCTATCAGTGTTTGCAGGGCGACTTTTTGCGCCACATCTTGACTTAAAAAAGTACGACCTTTGGCCACATCCAACACCGCCTGCACCAAATCCTCAGCGACACCGGTTTTGGTCACATAGCCTTTCACCCCAGTTTTAAGGGCTTGAGAGGCAAAAGAGACCGCTTCATGCATCGAAAAAATCACAATCCTTGCTTGCGGATAGCGTTGCAAAATACGCTTGGCCGCCTCAAGGCCGCCCATCCCCGGCATAGAAATATCCATCAACATGACGTCGGGTACTATTTCACCATAGACCTGATAGGCCGCTTCACCCGTCTCAGCCTCCGCCACGATTTCAATGCCTTTGTGCGACTCTAACAAGCGCCGCAGACCAGAGCGCACGACACTGTGATCATCCACCAACACCACTTTAACTGTCATTTTGCTGCTTCCTGAAACCCTTGAATTGTTTGAAAACGCACTTCTATGCGTGTGCCTTGCCCAAGGGCGCTACTAATCTGCATAGTGCCCATCAGCCCCTCTACCCGCTCCTGCATGCCCGCCAGCCCATAACCGCGACTTTGCACACGGGGATCAAACCCACGCCCATCATCGGCAATCATCAAGTAAAGGCCTTGCGGGGTTTCATTCACCTCTATCGTCACTCGCGTCGCTGATGCATGCTTACTGATGTTGGTCAGGCACTCTTGCAAGATGCGGTACACCGTCACCGCGATGGCTTCGTCGGGGGGTGACAGATGGTTAGAAATCGCATTCACCACCATGATGCCGCGATTGCGATCGCGCCAATGGTGTATGAGTTCGGCCAAGGCCAAGCTCAGGCCAAGTTCATCCAGCACACGTGGTCGTAATCGCGCCAGAATGTCTTGAATCGTCACCATCATCTGCCGAGTGATTTGCGCAATGGCCTGCGCACTCTCACGTGCGATGCTGAGTTTTTTTGCCGCCACCAGCGCACTCGCATCGACGTGTACAGCGGTGAGGTATTGCCCAATTTCATCGTGCAAATCGCGCGCCAGCTTCTTACGTTCTTCTTCCTGCAGGTGAATAATTTGCTGCGTGAGTCTGTGGTTGTTGCGGATGCTTTGCTCTAGCGTGCTGGCCATGCTGTTAAATTTATCGCTGATTTCACTCAGCTCAATCTGCTCAAAACCGGGTAAGCGGCTTTGGTACTCGCCCCGTTCAATCTGGTTCAGGCCATGAATAATTTGCTTGACCGGTTTGAAGGTGGCGCGCACTGTCCAATACACAAACAACAGCACACTCAGCCCAAACAAGCCCACAATCGCCAGCAGGCCAGAGGTATCATCCCAGATTTCACGCAGCTCAAAACTGGGATCAGGGGTAATCACCAACTCACCGATGGCGCGCCCATTCAATACAATATGCTTGCGTTTAGGCTCATTGAGCACACTGGAGATATCCAACAGGCTCACAAACCACTTGGGCGGATCTTCGCCAGTATGGACGATACGCGTCGAGCGGTTAGATTCACGCAAATGCCCGCGCATGTCAAAAAAGTCGACTTTCAAATGGCGGATATTGGTTAGCTCTTCTAGCCTGAAGATATTAATTTGGCCATCTTGTTTGTGTGCCAGCCAAGCAAAATCCGTCATGTAATGCGCGATTTCTGCGTCGAGCAAGTGCATGACGAGGTCGGTGGTGGACTCGACCTCCGCCAGCACATCTTCCCGCGCATTTTTAATCACGGACACCGCCCAAGTCAGCAACAACCCCAGCAGAAGCAGGGTGATAATCAGATTGAGTTTGAACTGTAGGCTAAACGATTTCATAACATCGGGCAGATTCTAAAGACTATTCAGTAAAAAAAATCGGGAATTTTTCCCGACCGATGTACCAACTGCTTCTATTATAGAAGCAGTCTACTGAAACAAGAACCGCGCTTGCGCGTGCCAACCTTTGTTCGCTGGCACAGATTAGGTGCGCCTAATCGGCGATCGGTGACCAGCTAACGGATCACCACCCCCCAAGGCAGCGTTCCCACCGAGATGTCTTTCAACTTGACTTGCGCCTCGGTATCAATCACTGAAACGCTATTACTCCGCCCATTCGCCACATAGAGTTTTTTGCCATCCGGCGTGAGCGCCATATTCCAAGGGCGCTGCCCGACCGCCACAGTGGCGATCACTTGGCGACTAGCGCTATCAATGATACTCACCGTGTGATCACCGCCATTACTGACATAAATGCGGCGACCATCTGCATTCACTTTTACCCCATTGGCACGCAGGCCTACTTGAATATTGGCCTGCACTTTCCAGTCTGCGGTGGAGACAATTTCGAGCAGATTTGCCGCCTCATTTGCCACGTAAACCCACTTCGCGTCTGGACTGAACCCAATGCCGCGCGGATGCTTGGTGGCCGCAATCAGATGCACAGACTGGCGCAATTTGAGATCAATCACATCGACATTATTACTTTTTTCATTACTGGCCAATAACCACTGCTGATCCGGTGAAAACAAGCAGTGTTCTGGGTTATTACCCTGCGTGGGAATGGTGTGCACACGTTGAAGCGTGTGCAAATCGACCAGTGCCACGGCGTTTTCTTCTTCTAGGCAAGCAGCCAGCCAACGCCCATCTGCTGAGATATCGATGCCCTCAGGCTCATCGCCCACGTTGATCAACGCCGTCTGTTTACCTTGCGAAATGTCGATCACGGCGACGGCATTTTTGTCGCGGACCACCACATATAACTGTTGGCTGCTAGGATGGATCGCTGCTGCTTGCACTTTTTTACCAAGCCGCCCTTTGACAGGCAAGCGGTTAACCACCGCATCTGTCTGGGTATCAATCACTGAAACCGTCCCATCTTTTTCATTGGGCACGTAGGCAAATGGTTGGGCAAAAGCAGGCGAATAGAGGCTGATCAAACTGGCCGCAAGGAGGAGGGATGGCAGGATTTTTTGCATAGAGTGTCCTAAAAAAGTCGACCAGTTGCTGCAACAACTGGCCTTGAACATGGAGATATACTTTATGCAAATCAATTAAATTCATCATTTAAATGATGATTGCATCTTAATGCGACTTCGCGGCCGTCAATAGTGGCAGGATTCCTGATTTCACTAGGATAAGTTCCCATCCTCCACAGCCGTTTAATGGACATGACCAATAAATTGACCCAATGCCCGTGGTTGTGCGCCTACGCTGATCGGCGCTTTTAGGGACAAGTCATCGGCGTCAATGACCGTCAACACGTTATCCATCCAGCTGGCCACCAGCAGTTGCTGATGCGCAGCGTCGTAAGCGATGCCTTCCGGCGTCCCTGCCACGCGCATCGTGCGCAATAATTGGTGATTATTCAGATCAATCATGCTCACGGAATCTTCCCCCGTATTCGTCACAAACAAACGCTGGCCCAGCGCATCCGGCGTCGCACAATAAGGATGACGACCGACGGCGATTGTGGCAACGACCTCATCACGTTGGGTATCGATCACGCTGATGGCGTCTGAATAGACATTTACAACGAATAATTGCTTACCATCCGGTCGGATACTGAGGCCAAACGGGTGTTGCCCTACTTTGATTCGAGCACGCCGCTGGTGCGTCCGCGTATCAATCACATGCACTTCATTGCTATCGCGACTGGCAACATACAACGTGGCTTCATCGTGACTCAGTTGGAGGCCACCAGGGGCTTGCCCCACCTCGACTTGCGCGATCACGTCACCGTGTTTGGGGTCGACAACCAACAAGCGATCGTGATACCAGTCAGCCACATAAACACGATCACCAGCCTGATTGACGACGATCCCTACCGGCGCGATTGGCAAAGTGATGGTTTGAGTCACCTGCTGACGCCGCATGTCAATCACCGACAGTGAGTGACCTTCTACATTGCTCACGTACACTTTTTGCTGACGGCGATCGATAGCCACACCAACCGGTGCCAGGCCCACCACTATCGTCTTCACCACTAGGCGCTGCTGCAAATCCACCACCGACACGGTGTTATCACCTTGGTTGGTGATATAGGCATAGTCTGCGGCCTGCGCAGTCAGCACCCAGCCAAGGGCCAGCCAAACACCGATTGATTGCATCATCTAATACATCTGCCTATTGGTCTTGATAGGGGGCATCGCAATGGGATGCCCTAGCGCATCAGCACTATAGGCCCTGATGCCTGCCGCGGATTGAGCATCTCTCCCGCAAGCCACCGGGATTTATTCACGGGGACTTGCGGGGGCGGTACGCAGCGGGCGTTCATCTAGGGACTCTTTTTGCGCAAAATGGCGATTAATTGCCGTCATCTCCAGCGCTTGCCACATCTGCACATGCTGTCGCAGCGCGTGCGCATGCATGGCGCCAATCACACGGTCGATCACTACCCGATCGCGAATCACCATGAGTGCAGGCACTTGCGTGACCTGAAAGTTGGCCGCGAGGTCTGTGGCCGTATCGATATCAGCAACGGCAAATAACGCCTGCGGCGATTGTGATGCAAGCTCGGCAAAAACTGGCGCAAACTGCTGGCATGGCGCGCACCACTTGGCGGTAAATAAAACAATCACAAACGGATGTTTGGCCACCACCCCATTAAATTGGGATTGGCCGTCTAACGATTGAGGCAGGTTGAATTTCATGGAGACGCCTGAGAAGGTAAGCCCGCTGCTGGCAGACGCTTGATCGTACTAAGGGTCCAATGCTGCGGGCCAGCAATACTTTGCGAACAGCCCAGCGCCACTTCAGGCTGCTGCGCGGTCAGCAGATGCCGAGTATGGTCAGCGGTTTGCACTTGCATAAACCAACGGTCTACCCAGACTTCTGTAGGGGCGTCAGCCGTTGCTAGTGCTAAATCGGTGAGCCTGACTGAAATCAACTGGCCGCCATGCGCGAGACAAAGTGAATCGTCGGATTCAACCAACTGGACCCTTGCCTCGACCTCAGCCGCTAACGCCGGCTGGCCTAACAGCATGACCAGCAGGCCGAGGGCGTAGCTGCATAAAGTAGTCATTGATGGCGCACTTAAGCACACACCGACACCCCTAGGCTTTTCAATAGTGGCCGCAGGCTCACGCAAATTTTATTGCGCCAGCCAATACTGCTAGCGGCTGCATTGATGCGACCTTCTTTCAGTCCTTGTAAGCCGTCTTTAACAAAGCGATCCACGGCATTTTTCGCGGATTCGTCATCTTGCCCAGCCGGCGGTTCATTGCCGGTAAACGCACGGTAATACCGGGCGGTCCAAGTCACTTTGGCATGGGCACCCTCGGCGGCAACTTTGATTTTGCCATTGAGTGAACTCACTGGCAGCGCGTCAAGATCCACATCCCCCGACAAGCGGTAAGAGACCGTCATGTCTGTCGCTGACACCTCATCAATCTCTTGCAACAACTGCTTGCCATTATTGAGGGTGATTTTTTGTTGCTTGTCATTTACGGTTTCGCAGGCTTTCACTTGCGGATGCCATTGCGCCAGACCACACGGGGCACTCACACGTTGCCACAAGGCGTCTGCTGCTGCATTTGCCTGAATGGATTCATCGGTTTTTTGCGGGGTCGGACCATGTGCCCACACTTGTGCACTCATGAGTCCAATCAGTAATAAAGACCACTTCATTGTTGCTCCTTCTGTAAAAAAATTGATTTGCGTGACTGATGCAATGACTTACGTATCGCCTGCCAAATGCCTAAAACCCCTGTTGCGCTGGTAAACGTCAGTAACAAATACAGCAGCCAACAGACGATGACTGGAATCGCCAACCAAGGTCTGAGATCAGTATCGGCCCAGCGCCAAGCGGTCATACCCAAGCCGGTGGCCCAGTGGCTGGCCTGCGCAGACTGGTCTAAACGCACAAATTGCAAGCCGCTGCTATCCGCCAACCGCTGCAAATTCTGCGCATCTAACGCCGACAGGTGTGCATTGTTCAGCAGATCATTGCCGGGGCCATGACCGGCATTGCGGTCATGCTGACCTTGTTCCATCGCCAATACCGATAAGGTCTCCGCCATCCCGAAATTGCCAAATTGCTGCACCTCTTCCTGCGCCCAATAACCGGAAATTGCATTCTTTTCATCTAGCTTAGGGATTTTGCTGGGCGTAGGTTTGCCCATCCCGACCAGATAGCCCTGAACATCCCCTGCTTTGCCGGCATAAGCAGGCATATATTTTGGATTGGCGGGTGGGGCTTGTTGGCCATCAGTGAAAAACATCAAGCGCATCTGTTTACCAAGCGCCGGCGTCTGTTCGAGCGCGTGAAACACCCCATGGGTAATAAAAGAATCTGCCGCCCAAGCCATGCGCCAATCCATGCTGGCAACCGTTTGATCCAGGGCGGCGAAATGCGCACAGACCTCTACGGGCTCCACCAGCTTGACCACATTGCGCTCTGTAAACATGCCCAGCGCCACCTGCGAGCCGCAAGGCAAGGCCGATATGGTGCTGCGGATGCTCTCTTTCGCAACTTGCAGACGGCTGAGACTTTTACCCGCCCTTTGATAATCGGCCACATTCATGCTCTGGGTGATGTCCACCACGAAATACCAGTCATAGACGCGATTCGGTAGTCGCGCGTGGGGACGCAACAAAATGAGCGTCAGCAAAACAAAAGTCACCAGCAGCGCCCGCATGCGCCAGACATCTCGCTGCGAACCGTCACCACGCAAGGGATCGATACGCCTGTGCAACGCGGCGCGCCCTGCTTCAATCCACTGAAAACGCATTAAGGCATGCCTCTCGGGTTGCCCGGCATGGCAGGCCAGCCACTGGGCTCCTCTTCTGCTTTGATCTGCTCATCTTCATATTGCTGCGGCCCGGACATGCCGTGTGTGGTCGGCGCCAAGCGCAATGCCAGATGGTAGTTATATTTTGCTTCTGACCAATCGGGGTCGAGTCTCAACGCTTTTTGATAACTTTCTTTCGCCAGTGCCACTAAGGGACCGGCCTCATCCCACGCAGGTAATCCGCGCTGTTCCAACAAGCGAATCGCCGTGCGCAGATAGACATTGCCAGAGTTAAAGTGGGCTTGTTGCCGCAACGCATCCCCTTCTTGCACGTTGCGTATCAGGGCGGCGTAAGCGTTTAATGCCTGATCAACCTGGTGCTGGTTGTCATAAAATACCGCGTTGGCAAACAAGGCTTGCGGTGTCTGATGCGCATCCAGCCATGTATTTTCAATCAGCCGGTGGGGTTGTAAACTGCGGCGATAAACCTCCGCCTGATAGATCTGCATCAGTTGCTTGATCAGCATCACGCACGCAATCAGGATGATCACGCCTGCCCAAAGTACACCCCGCCGCGCAAACACGCGCAGCCTTCCAGTCATGCCTGCCATCGTTTCAGTTCCAATGCATATAAACAAATCAAACATATAGACGCTAGCCAAGCCAAAGCATAGGCGTATGGGCTCAGGTCCTGCCGGGAGACCGGCTCAAGATAGCGCGTCGGTTTATTTTTGAGTTTAGAAATATCGTTCACCGCGGCCCTCACCGCTTCGGGGTTTTCAGCCTCATACACGCGGTAAGGCACATGCAGTGTTTGAAAATATTCATGTAGGGCATATTCAGGATAGGCATCAATATTTTCGCCCTCTGCCAAACGCTGCTTGAGGCTGACACCACTTTCAGAGCGCAGATAAATCCAATACAGCGATGCCTTTTGCCGCATAAACATGGCGCGCAGCATGTCCTGCGTTTTGCCATCCAAGTGCGCGCCACCGTCAGACACTAACACCATGGCACGTGCGCCAGTGACTGGCTGGTCAGCAAAGTAATCGAGCGCCATGCCCAAGCCCCGCGCCACCGCAGTAAATCCCATGCCGCCTGCCTCAGTGGCATCCAGTGCGGCCTGCACAAAGCCCCTGTCATTACCCAGTGGCGCCGCTAAAATCGGTGAGGTGCTAAACGTCACCATGCCCATTAAGTCATCATGCCCTTGCGCTACCAGTGTTTTCAGCACGTTGCGGGCGACCGCCATCTTAGGGACGCGCGCTTGCTGCTCACCTGTGTTTGCAAAGGGTTCATTCATGCTGGCACTGCGATCCAGCACAATCATGACATGGGCGCCCCGCCCGACCTTCTCCACATACTGTGCTTTGAGGTATGGACCACTCAGCGCGAAGCTCAATGCCAGCATCAATAGACTGAGGGCGATTTTCCACAGCCGATCCAGCCAAGCGGATAGCGGATCTTCGGGCAGGCCTTGCAAGGCAGGATGCGGAAAATTCATTTGCCCGCTTAACACCCATGGCAATATCGATAGTGGTAGCAAAAGAAACGGCCAGACACTCGTTAGCCCCCAATGCTCGCCAGCGCCTGTCGCCAGCCACACTGTTTGCGCGCCCGCCTCCCACATGCTCAAGAAATCTCCAGATGGCTGAGATTTTTAGCCAGTTGTCGCAATGCATTCAAAGAGAAAGACACCGGTTTGCCCGCAAAAAACGTTTGTTGCACATCCTGATAATAATGTTGCAAGCTATCGCGATGTGGCGCCATGGCTGCATGCGAAGCCAGTAATCGGGGCAAGTTCTCTGTCGTAACCGCGTATCCGGCAAATTGATCTACAGCGCGGCTGATCAGGCGCATCGCTTGCATACGCGTCGCCTGTTGATCCGTTTTGAGTCGGCGGATTGCACGCCATGCCTGTCTAAATGGCATGCGTTTTTCTTGCGGGAACTGCAGCCAGCCCAGATACCACGCAACATAACCGATGCCTAGCATGAGTAAGCTTCCCCAGCCAGCCAGCGCCCACAGTTGGGCAGCACGCGGCCATGCTGGCAGCGGCGCATCCGGGTAGAGTTTGACGTGCTCGGCATCAATGCGAGCCGGCAATAGGCTGGAGACAATGACTTTGTCAGCGGGCAAATCGATCGCTAGCCGTTGCTGGTCGCGCTTGAATTGCAAATGCAGCGGCTTCAGCGGCAGGGTTTTTACCGTATCGCCTGCGACAAAAATTTGCCAATCGATCTCTAATTGAATCACGCGTTCGCTTTTATCGTCGCGCGTTGTCCAGTAGGCTTTTCTGAGTTCTATCGCCTCATTTTGTGCGGGCAGCGGTAAACTGTCTGGATCCAGTTCAAAACCAGCTGGGACATGCAGCGTAATGTGTTGTCGCGCAATACTGCCCAAGGTGTAATCTACTTCGCGGGTGTAGCTTTCGGCATGGGGTTGAAGATTCGTAGCGCCGTATGCGGCCTGCATCCCAGCCAGCGTAATGAGGCTAGCCATTAGATAAAATGTCCAGCATGGCGTTTGCCTATGCGATGCATACAAGCCCAGCTTCATGCCATGGTCTCCATTAAATGACGCGTCACGTCTTCGGCGCGCCACCCCGGGTTGAGCCATAAGGGTGAGCGCGTTCCCGCTTTTAATAAGCTGGCATTGAGCGCATCGGTTTGCTGGGCAACATGGTCAGCAATTTGCTGATGCAATCGCCGTCTAAGCATCCAGCTTCGCACTTCACCGGTTTCCATATCGCGCAGGCGCGCCCAGCCAAACGCAGGCAAGCCAGTCGTGGCTGTGCGGTCGCGGAGGACAACTGGGACCACATCGTGCTGCTGCGCCGCGGTTAGGGTTTGTTGCAGCAAGGCATCCGACCAGTAAAAATCAGATAACAAAAACACCAGCGCCCGTTGCGGACCGAGCGAGCGGATGGTTTGCGGGAGTCCGCTGGCCGTGCGCCCTGCTGCATGAGGCTGTGACGCCGCTTGTTGCCAATATTGTGTGACTTGCTGTGCCACCACCTGCGCCGTCCCCGGCTGAAAACTAGGCAACACTTGCCATGCCGCTTGTTCAGCGGTATCTGCGCCGCACATGCCGAACGCATCGCCTTGCCGATTGGCAGACCAAGCTAGCGAGCAAACAAATTCAGTCACTTGTTGGCGCATGTGGGCCTCGCCCTCAAACCACATTGAGCTAGAGAGATCGATAATGGCGTATACCCTGACAGCGGCGCGTTCGAGATAGGTTCTGACTAACCACTGCTTGGGCACCGTGCGCACACTGGCGCGGATGTCGATGCGTTTCGGGTCAGGGCATGCCAGTAAAGAGGCAAAACCAGCAAAGTCACTGCCATTGCCATGATGGTTGGTCAAGGTAGCCCCGACATGATAGGACTGAGCGCGCCAGTGCACATTGTAGAAAAACTGGCGCGGCTCAAAACCAGCATGTACCAATGCGGTAGGCTGACGCATGTCAACAACATGTCCGGGAGATGCAGAAATAATCGCCATATCAACCTAAGGCGCGGACACTTTGTCCAGAACCGCGCGCAGCAGCAGGGGCGCCAGTCGTGCGTGTTGCAAGGCATAAGCGCCATTAAAAAAGACACGATGGGTCATCACAAACGGCCACACAGCACGGATATCATCCGGCGTTAAATAATCACGGCCTTCGATCCAAGCACGCGTGCGCGCACTGCGCATCAACATGGCGGTGCCACGCGGGCTGGCGCCGCCAGCCAACAAGCGTGACATATCCACATCAGGCAGCTGGATGCCTGCGGCCAACGGGTCTTTTAACACGCGCCAAAGGTCAACGGCATATTCCTGCAATGGCAGCTCTGCCCGCACCGACGCCTGTATGGTTTCTGCCACCGCATTCAGTTGATCGTAAGGCGTTAACCCTGCCGGCAGCTTGCTGATCAATGCATCGACATCATAAAAGCGGGTATCGAACATCAACGCCCGTTGCAGGTCACGCGCATCGGGGGCCTGCACCGGAATCTCCATTAAAAAACGATCACGGGCAGCCGCTGGGATTTCAAAGGTTTCTTCACGTTCTAGGCGATTTCTGTCGGCAAATACGGTGAGGTGCGGAAAACGATACTCGCGGTTAAAGGCATTGACCGAACGCTCAGCCATCAGCCGCAAAAACAAGGCATGTGCTTGCGGCCGGGCACGATTGATTTCATTAAAGAAAAATACAGCCAGTGCATCATCATGCTGCAATAGCGGGCCCGGCTGCACCGCGGCTTGTCCGTGCTCATCGATATAGGCATGATAAAGAAAATCGCTAGGCATCAAGTCAATCGCGCCTTCAATGCGCTGGTAGCCGCCACCTAACAATTGTGCGGCGGCGCGAAGCAAGGTGGTTTTACCCACGCCGACATCGCCTTCTAGCAACACATGCCCACGTGAAAAAATCGCAATCGTCAATGCGCGTACCTGCGCGGACATCCCCAGCACAACACTGTTCAGGGCTTGCTCAAACGCACAAGCGCGCTCACGCCACTCAGATAACGCTATTTGTTTTTCCATACTTTATCCATGGTTCAGATTGAAACAAGCCACTACCCACTGCTGACAGAGGGAACCGGATTGCCACATTCATACGGGAAACGAAGCTGACATCAGAAGCGATGCCAGCTTCTTGGGGGGAAATTCAGATTACTTCACGTCAAACACGAAATTACCGCTGGATTTAGCATTGGCAATACGTTTTGCATTGCGTGCATCCATGGCTTTGATGGCTTCCTCTTGCTTGTTGAGTTCTACCGGATCATGTTTTGGGTCATATTTCGAACCCGCAATTTTTTCCGGGTAGCCGGGCTTGGCTTCCCAGCAATTGCCTGGCTCTTTACAGTTTTGACCGTCATAAGCCAGTGCCTGATTGGACAGTGCAAACACACTGGCCATTGCCAGTAATGTCAGTACGTGTTTCATCACTTTCTCCTTTATTACAAATTAGCTGGTGTATTGTTTTGATCTAACGAATGGCCCACCAGCCTCACCATCCGCTAATTCTTTTTCCTACTTAGGCGTGAGGGGCAGCACCGTCGGTTTTCAGGTTTTCTTCAGCCTGATGACGAATCCAAGCAATCACATGCAAAATTTCGTCGACCGACAAACGTCCTTGTTGCGGGCCCATCATGCCCGCCGCACCCCCGTAAATGGTTTCAAAAATACCCTTATCCGTTTCGTTTTTAGGATAGGTCCAGTAAGCATCCGCCAACGCGGGGCCTAGCTTGCCCTCGGCCAAATGACCATGACAACCAGAACAGGCAGTTGAAAAAATGGTGTAGCCTTTTTTCACCGCTTCCGCATCGCCTTTATAGGGGTTCTCCCCCGTTGCCATAAAGTGCTTGGCCTCAGGCGTAAAGGTCTCGCCTTCCATCGGGGATAATTCCAGCACGTCGCCTGATAAGGTGCCGCGAAACTCCATGGCGGGGCCGTCTTTCAATGCTAAGTGCGTGGCTGCCGTATCCGTAGCGGTTTGTGCACTGGCGGCATCCTCCCGCGCGCACGCCACGGTGAGAAAAGTGGCCATCACTAAGGCAGAGAGCCCCAAGCTCAAGGCGAGCGGGTGTTTCAGGGGGCGCGATTGCGGTTGTTGAAAATCTTTCACTTCAAACTCCAAAACTGAATAAATGGAAATTACGACGATTTACTGACTCAAGAGCGGAATACCTTCGTCGTTGAGAATGCTGGTGATTTCTGCGCCATGTGCGTCAATCACGCGATTCAACACATCGACTAACTCAGGGTGCTGTTTGCTGACCCCCATCACCACGCTGTAATGCATGGGGATTTTTTCACCATTGGTTTTTTGCGCGTTGTCATCTACCAGCACCATATTGAGTGGCACCTCAGACGTACGCACATAACGCGCAGCTTCTGGCGCCCACAGCATGGCTATGTGCAGATGCATATTCGAGACATCATTGACCAAGCGAGATGGCTCGACGTGAATATAGCGATTGCGCGTCGATTGGAAATTCTGAATCTCGGTGAAGTAATCAAACATGTCATCAAAGCGATTAATTTGCAGCAGCATGTTTTTACCTGGGCTGTCAGGCATTACACCAATACGAAAATTCTTTTGCTTTAAATAAGGATGATCCCAGCTAGTCACCTCAATTTCGCGGTCTTGCCGCGTAACGAATACATAGCCAGAACGGTAATAAGGTTTGGTCACCAGCACACGCGGGTCTTGAGGATCGGTGCCGATCAACACATCACACTTGCCCGCCTCCATGTCTTTTTGCAAGACCAGCGGGTTAGTCCACCAGAAATAATTGACCGGCATATTCAATGCCTTGCCAATCACATTTGCAATTTTGTTTTCAAAGCCTTCTTTCTTATCATTAGAAAAAGGCAACTCGGTTTTACCGGCACAAATATTCAGAGTATTGGCCGCCATACTAGGCAAGGCACACACACCCAGTGCCACAGACAAGCAAATGCTCAACCATGCACGACGACTTTTTTTCACTTCAGGCAACATTTGTTCTCTTCTCCATTGAGAGAACAGGATGACCGGCCCGCCATAGGGCTGGCGGCCATCCTGGTCACGACTTGACAAGGTTATGGTTGAATTACAGGCTGAACACCATCAAACCGCCACCCATTTGTGTGTGGTTTTGCAGCTCTTTGAACGCACCCACCGCACCCAAACCAGCACTTGGATCAGTCAGGTCAAACACCAAACCAACTCCTGGCCAGCCACCTACGCCATACATACTGCCGACGTACTGTTTGCCTTTAAAGGAGTAAGTCATTGGAGAACCGATACCACCGGATGGCATCTTGAAGTTCCACAGTTCTTTACCGTCTTTGTTATCCAAAGCCTTCAGGTAACCGTCCAGCGTTGCGTACCAAACCAAACCGCCTTTGGTGTACAAAGTACCGCCCCATGCAGCAAACTTCTCCCACTTGGTCCATTTTGCTTTACCAGTGGTCAAGTCAAATGCACGGATCTGACCCATTTCTTTCTTGGTCGGGCCGTTAGGTCCTGGGTACATCGCCAGTGTGGCACCAACGAAGAACTGACCTGCACGGTATGGCAGCATGAACGGCTCCCAATCCATACAAATATGGTTCAGGCCTGCATACAGTGTCCGGCTTTCAGGATCGTAAGAATCCACCCCTTGGTTATGGAAACCCATTGCGGATGGGCAAATGTTGGTGCCTTTATGATCCATCCGTGTGGCGAACTCAGGATCGCGTACTGGCGTCCCTGTTTTCAAGTCCACTTTTTTGAACACATTGACAGCTGGGTCCACTTTTTCAGCCACCACTAAGTTGCCGTTTTCACGGTTCAAGGTGTACAAGATACCGTTACGGTCAATGTGGCTCAGCAGCGGCGTCATTTTGCCGTTCACCGGCTGATCGGTCAGCACCATCTGGTTCACACCAGCAAAGTCCCACTCATCGTGTGGCGTTTTTTGATAACCCCATTTGGCCATGCCAGTGTCCAGATCACGACCCCAGATAGTCATGGTCCACTTGTTGTCGCCAGGACGCATGGTTTCGTTCCATGGTGCTGGGTTACCTGAACCGTAGTAGAACAGGTTCAATTTTGGATCATAAGCATACCAACCCCAGTTTGTACCGCCGCCAATTTTCCAAGCGTCGCCTTCCCAGGTTTTTAAGCCCAGACCAAACTGACCATAATGTGGATTGTCTTTATTGAAGTCTTTTGACAAGCGGATAGACTCGTCTGAACCGGTGGCAAATGCACGCCACTTCAATTCACCTGTTTTTAGATCATAGGCATTGACTGCGCCACGCACACCCAACTCAGCACCCGAGCAGCCCATTAACACGGTGTCTTTCGCCACAAACGGCGCTTGTGTCAGTGTCTGACCCACTTTCGGATCACAGACTTCAACTTCCCA
>Ga0208266_100373_pt1 | contig 15532 bp, 15 predicted proteins | sample LakWasMet67_HOW9_2_FD_183897 | JGI IMG/M metagenome (GOLD analysis project Ga0208266, IMG submission 183897) | Freshwater sediment methanotrophic microbial communities from Lake Washington under simulated oxygen tension - Sediment Metagenome... | ecosystem: Environmental > Aquatic > Freshwater >...
CTGGTGTCGGGCCTGCGCAGCGAGGCCCTGTTCCTGGCCGACCTGGTGTGCAGCCTGCTGCCCGCCGACGCCGGCCGTGCCGAGGCCGAAGGCCTGCTGGCGCTGATGCTGTTCTGCGAGGCCCGCAGTGGTGCGCGGCGCGGGCCGGACGGCGCCTTCGTGCCGCTGGCCGCGCAGGACACCGCCGCCTGGGACGCACCGCTGATCGCCCAGGCCGAGCGCCTGCTGGCCGGTGCCGCACGCTGGGCCGCGCCAGGGCCGTTCCAGCTCGAAGCGGCGATCCAGTCGGCGCACTGCGAGCGCCTGCACCGCGGGCGCACCCCGTGGGCCGGCATCGTCGTGCTCTACGAGCGCCTGCTGGCGCTGGCGCCCAGCCTGGGGGCCCGGGTGGCGTTTGCGGTGGCCTGCGCACAGGCCGGGGACGTGGCGCGGGCCGACCAGCTGCTGGCCACGCTGGACCACCCGCGCCTGGCCAGCTACCAGCCGGCCTGGGTGGCGCGGGGCCATGTCGCCGCGCTGGCCGGCCGGCCGGACGAGGCCCGCCTGGCGCTGCAGCGGGCGATCGGGCTGACCATCGCCCCGGCCGTGCGGGCGCACCTGCAGGGCCGGCTGGCGCGGCTGGCCTGACCGGGCGCCGCCGGCCGGCTCAGTTCAGCACCGGTGGTGGCGCGGGCGGTGCATCGGCCGCGGCCGCGGGCGGCGCCACCAGGCCCCAGTCGGCCTCGGCCAGGGCTTTGTCCAGCAGGCGCAGCAAGGCGGTGGCCAGGTCGTTGCTCAGCGTCAGTGTGAGGCTGCGGCCCTCACCCTCACGCGCCCGCAGCTTCAGGCCCAGGCCGTCGGCACCAGGCCCCAGGTCGATGGCCGTGGGCAGCAGTGGCTCCTGGCCCAGCGGCTGGGCCACCGGCTTGGGGTTGAAGGGCTGGCTGAAGTCGGCCTGGGGCAGTGGCCGCTCGCGGGCGGTCTGGGCCAGCATCGCGCGCGCCTCGGGCACCAGCACGGCGGCCTGCGGCGCCAGCTGCGCCACGCCGGCCTGGGTGACCAGCTGCTGCAGCGGCGGCCACAGCTGGCGCATCATGCGGCGTGTCAGCCACAGCGCAAACAGCTCACCGCCGCCCGTGCGCACCTGCCACAGCACCCGGTCGGCGGCCGGCTGGTAACGCACCTGCATCTGTTGGATGTCCACCCGCTGATTCTAGGGACCGGTGTGCCGCGCGCGTTTGACCCTGCCCTTGCGTGAGGGTTGATACTGCCCGCGCAGCGGGCGGGCGGTCGGCCGGTGGAGGCGAGGCATGGGATGTTGAAGGTGGGCGAACTGGCCCGGCGCAGTGGCCTGACGGTGCGTGCGCTGCACCACTTCGACCAGATCGGCCTGCTCAGCCCGTCGGCCCGCTCGGACGCCGGTTACCGGCTCTACGGCCGCGACGACGTGGCGCGGCTGCACGCCATCCAGGCGCTGCGCCACCTCGGCCTGCCGCTCAAGGAGGTCGCCGCGATGCTGGCCGGCGACGGTGAGCCGTTGCCGGTGATCGTGGCCCGCCAGATCCGCGCGCTGGACCACGAGATCGCGCGGGCCAGCGCGCTGCGTGGCCGCCTGTCGCTGCTGATGGACAAGTTCTCGGCCGGTGGCCAGCCCGAGATGGGCGAGTGGCTGGAATCGCTGTCGCTGATGACCACCTACGCGCGCTACTTCAGCACCGAGGAGATCCGCACCATCGTCGGCAACTGGCAATTGATCGGCGCCGAGTGGGCACCACTGATGGCGCGGGTGCGTGCGCTGATGGACCAGGGGGTGCCCGCCACCGACCCGCAGGTGCAGCCGCTGGCCCAGCACTGGATGGGCTTGATCCACCACTGGCTGGGCGGCGACTTCGACCTGATCGAGCGCTGGGGCCGCATGTACCTGCAAGAGCCCTTGGCGCGCCAGGCCGGCACGCCCGAGGTGGCCATGGTGCGCTATATCGAGCAGGCCACGGCCTTGCGCCTGGCGGCTTGGCTGCGCCATTTCAGCCTGGCGGAAATGAGCCGGTTTCAGCGGGTTGACGAAGCGCAGTGGGCCACGCTGGCCGCCGACGCCGAAGGCCTGATGGCCGCCCCGCTGCCGGCGTCGTCACCGGCGGCCCAGGCGCTGGCCGGCCGGCTGCAGGCCCTGATCGGCCAGACCGTGGGCAACGACCCGTCACTGGTGCAGAAGATGGCCGCCGCCTTGGCCGCCGAGCCCCTGCTGCGCGCGGGCGTCATGCTGCCTGCCGCGGCCAAGGCCTGTCTGCAGGCGGCAGCGGCCAGCGCCGTCAAGCGGTCTCGGTGACGGTGCATCTGGCCAATTCTTGGGCGCCGGGCGGCTCGAACTGGGTCTCCATGAAGTCGAACATGCCGGGCGTCACTTCAAACGCAAAGGTGTCACCCCGATCGTGGTTGCGCTGCAGCACCCGCTGCCTGCGCGCCGCCAGCGGCGCGGTGACGAAATGGGCGCGCAGCGGCAGGCCCTGGGCGTGGGCCAGGGCGGCCAGGCGCTCGCGGTCGGCCACCTTCATGCAGCCCAGATCCAGGATGGCGGTGCCACCACGCTGCACCAGGTCGGCGGCCACCGCCCAGATGCGCCGCTCGCAGCGCTGCACACGCGCCATGATCCAGGGCAGGTTCAGCGGCTGCGGCATGTCGGGCGAAAACAGCTCGCCCATCCAGTCGTCGATGGAAAAGCGCACGCCTTGCACCTGATCGGCCAGCTGGCGCGCCAGGGTGGATTTGCCGGCACCCTGGGGGCCGAAGAGGAGGTGGATCATGGTCGGGGGGGTGACGGGTTGAGGGTGGTGCACGGTAAGGCCTGACGCAACGTCAAGGTCAAGTGGCTGTGGCGCCAGCTCGGGTGGCCGTGGGGCACGGCGGCCTCGGCTTGACCTTCACACCGCATCAGGGCCGACCGTGGCGACCATGATCTCCAAGCCATCAGCCCGGCAGGCGGCCGGACCCACCGTCGCCCCGGCGGCACCGCAGCGTCCCACACGGGCTGGCGGGGTGCTGGTCGCCACCGTCGGCTCCGTCGGCGACGTGCATCCCTTTCTCAGCCTGGGCCAGGCGCTGCAGCGCCAGGGGCACGCGGTGCGTTTCATGGCGTCGCCGGTGCATGCCGAGCGGGTACACGCCAGCGGCCCGCACACCCCGCCCGAAGCGGCGCTGGCGCTGCCCGCCGACGGGCCGGCCACCTTGCTGGTGCACCCGCTGCTGTTGCTCGCGCTGTGATGGCGCATCGACCGCCGCTTCATCGACACGGCGGCCCCCCGAGCTCAATGCCGCCCGGGTGGCCGCCGGCCTGGCGCCGGTGGCGAATTTCATGCCCCACCTGAACGCAGTGGCCGACCACGCGGTCACCTTGTTTCCGGGCTGGTTTGCCGGCACGGCGCCGGACTGGCCGCAGCCCCTGCTGCGTGGCGGCTTTCCGCTGTTCGAGCCCGCCGCCGACACCGGGCTGTCGGCCGAGGTTCTTGGTTTCCTGGCGGCCGGCGAGGCCCCCGTGGTCTCACCCTGGGCACTTTCCAGCGCCATGGCGGGCCGCTGATGGCCCAGGTGGTGGCCGCGGCCCGTGCGCTGGGCCGGCGCACCCTGGTGCTGGCCACCGACCGGGCGCAACTGCCCCTGCCGCCCGCAGACGACCTGCTGTGGCAGCCCGATGTGCCCTTGCGGCACCTGCTGCCGCGGGCCGCGGCGCCGGTGCACCACGGCGGCATCGGCACCACGGCCGAGGCCCTGCGCGCGGCCGTGCCGCAGCTGGTGCTGCTCTGGGCCTTCGACCAGTTTGACGACGCCCAGCGGGTGGTGGTGCTGGGCGTGGGCCTGACCTTGCCCTCGCGCCGCTTGCGCACCGGCCGGCTGCAGCGGGCCTGGCGGGTGTTGCTGGGCTCGCCGGTCCTGGTGGCGGCCTGCCAGGCCCGGGCTGCCCAACTGGCGGCAGACCCGGGCCCGGATCAGGTCTGCCAGGCCCTGTGGCCCCCTGTGACAACTTGATCCACCGCAAGCGCGGCGCCCGGCCCGGTGGGCGATCGGGCTTGAAATGCCGGCCCAGGGCCCAATGTCCTTGCCAATTCGGAGGACATCCCATGCGTCTCGACAAGCTCACCACCGCCTTCCAGCAAGCCCTGGCCGAAGGGCAGTCCCTGGCCGTTGCCCGCGACAACCCCTACATCGAGCCCAGCCATGTGCTGGCGGCCATGCTGGCCCAACCCGACGGCCCCAAGGCCTTGCTGGACCGCGCCGGCGCCAACACCGCCGCGCTGAAGACGGCAATGGACACCGCCATCGCCGGCCTGCCCAGCGTGCAGGGTGGTGGCCAGGTGCAGGCCGGGCGCGACCTGGTGCAACTGCTGCAGGCCGCCGACAAGGAAGCCACCAAGCGCGGTGACCAGTTCATCGCCAGCGAGATGTTCCTGCTGGCGCTGGCCGACAGCAAGAGCGACATCGGCGGCATCGTGCGCGGCCATGGCCTGAACCGCAAGGCGCTGGAAGCCGCGGTGGAAGCCGTGCGCGGCGGCGCCAGCGTTGATTCGGCCGAGGCCGAGGGCCAGCGCGAGGCGCTGAAGAAGTACACCCTGGACCTGACCGAGCGCGCCCGCCAGGGCAAGCTCGACCCGGTGATCGGCCGCGACGACGAGATCCGCCGCGCCATCCAGGTGCTGCAGCGCCGCAGCAAGAACAACCCGGTGCTGATCGGCGAGCCCGGCGTGGGCAAGACCGCCATCGTCGAGGGCCTGGCCCAGCGCATCGTCGCCGGCGAGGTGCCCGACACCCTGCGCGACAAGAAGGTGCTGGTGCTGGACATGGCCGGCCTGCTGGCCGGCGCCAAGTACCGCGGTGAGTTCGAGGAGCGGCTGAAGGCCGTGCTCAAGGAAGTGGCCGCCGACGAAGGCCGCATCATCCTGTTCATCGACGAGCTGCACACCATGGTGGGCGCCGGCAAGGCCGAGGGCGCGATGGACGCCGGCAACATGCTCAAGCCCGCGCTGGCGCGTGGTGAGCTGCACTGCATCGGCGCCACCACGCTGGACGAGTACCGCAAATACGTTGAGAAGGACGCCGCGCTGGAGCGCCGCTTCCAGAAGGTGCTGGTCGACGAGCCGACGGTGGAGGCCACCATCGCCATCCTGCGTGGCCTGCAGGAGAAGTACGAGGTGCACCACGGTGTGGAGATCACCGACCCGGCCATCGTCGCCGCGGCCGAACTGAGCCACCGCTACATCACCGACCGCTTCCTGCCCGACAAGGCCATCGACCTGATCGACGAGGCCGCGGCCAAAATCAAGATCGAGATCGACAGCAAGCCCGAGGTGATGGACAAGCTGGACCGCCGGCTGATCCAGCTGAAGATCGAGCGCGAGGCGATGAAGAAGGAGCACGACGAAGGCTCGCAGCGCCGGCTCGGCCTGATCGAGGAAGAGATCGTTAAGATCGAACGGGAGTACGCGGACCTGGAAGAGATCTGGAAGGCCGAAAAGGCCACCGCCCAGGGTTCGGCCCATGTCAAGGAAGAGATCGAGAAGATCAAGTTCCAGATCGAGGAACTCAAGCGCAAGGGCGACTTCAACAAGGTGGCCGAGCTGCAGTACGGCAAGCTGCCCGAACTGGAAAAGACGCTGAAGGAGGCCCAGGCCAAGGAAAGTGGCAAGGCCAAGGGCGCCAAGGACGGCACCGGCGGCCCGCAGCTGCTGCGCACCATGGTCGGCGCCGAGGAGATTGCCGAGGTGGTGTCACGCGCCACCGGCATCCCGGTCAGCAAGCTGATGCAGGGTGAGCGCGACAAGCTGCTGCAGATGGAAGACAAGCTGCACCAGCGTGTGGTGGGCCAGGACGAGGCCATCGTGGCCGTGGCCGACGCCATCCGCCGCAGCCGCGCCGGCCTGTCGGACCCGAACCGGCCGCTGGGCAGCTTCCTGTTCCTCGGCCCCACCGGCGTGGGCAAGACCGAGCTGTGCAAGGCGCTGGCCGGCTTCCTGTTCGACAGCGAGGACCACATGATCCGCGTCGACATGAGCGAGTTCATGGAAAAGCACTCGGTCAGCCGCCTGATCGGCGCGCCCCCGGGTTATGTCGGCTATGACGAGGGCGGCACGCTGACGGAAGCAGTGCGCCGCAAGCCCTACAGCGTGCTGCTGCTCGACGAGGTGGAGAAGGCCCACCCGGACGTGTTCAACGTGCTGCTGCAGGTGCTGGACGATGGCCGCCTGACCGACGGCCAGGGCCGCACCGTGGACTTCAAGAACACCGTGATCGTGATGACCAGCAACCTGGGCAGCCACCTGATCATGCAGATGGCCGGCCAGGACGGCGAACTGATCCGCGAGGCGGTGTGGGGCGAAGTCAAGAGCCATTTCCGGCCCGAGTTCCTCAACCGCATTGACGAGACGGTGGTGTTCCACGCGCTGGACGAGGCCAACATCAAGGCCATCGCCCGCATCCAGCTCAAGCTGCTGGAAAGCCGCCTGGCCAAGCTGGAGATGGGGCTGGAGGTGTCGGAAGACGCGCTGGCCGAAATCGCCAAGGTCGGCTTCGACCCGGTGTTCGGCGCCCGGCCGCTCAAGCGCGCCATCCAGCAGCGCATCGAAAACCCGGTGTCCAAGCTGATCCTGCAGGGCCGCTTCGGCCCCAAGGACGTGATCCCGGTGGACGTGCGCGACGGCAACTTCGAGTTCGGCCGAACGGTGCACTGACAGCAGCGTGGCTCTTGCCCAGCGGGCGCCGCGGGTCCGGCTCCGCCGGCCCGCTGGCGCCGCCCCCTGGAGGGGGCGCGCCGCAGGCGCTGCGGGGGTGGGTCAACGTCTTGCGGCCATGACGTGCCGGGCCTGGACGTAGCCGAAGGCGAAGTCGACCGACTCGTCGATGTTGCGCCGGGTGGCCTGGCGTTCCTTCTCGGTGGTGAAAAAGGCCAGGTCGGCGCTGTGGCGGATGTAGTGCGGCGTCATGCGGTTGAGCGCGACGCAGGCCACGTCGGCCAGCAGTTCGGCATCGTCGGCGATGCCGGGGTAGCGCGGCGCGGCGGTGGCCACGGCCTCGAAAATGGCTTTTTCGTGGATGTTTTGAACCGATGAGAAATCCATCGTGAGCGCTCCTCGGGCGGGACGGGGGAAACGTCTGTATCGGCAGTTCCCCCGCCCGGCTTGAGGGCGCCAGCACCGGCCGTGGTTCAGGCCAGCAGGCGCTCGGCGTCCAGCAGCTTGAAGCGCAGCAGCGACAGGTTGGCCTGGGCACGTTCCAGCAGCGCCACGAAGGCGAGGCTGCCGTCGCCCGGCAACACCCGCAGCAGGGCCTGATGCGGGCCGGCGGTGATCAGGATCTCGTCCGGCGCGTGGTGGCCACCACCGGCCACGAGGTGGGCCCGGCGCGCCGCGCACAGGGCCAGCGTCAGGCCGGGCAGATCATCCGGCCCCGATTCGTGTGTCTGGCTGGCCAGCAGGTCACCGCGGGCCAGGTCGACGATGCCGCAGGCCAGCAGACCCTCACTGCGTGCCAGCGGCAGCAGCAGCCGGTTCAGCGCCAGTGGCGGCGGGGTGACGGGCGGGCCGCTGTCGGCGGGACGGGCCACCGTCGGGTCAGCCCCCGGGGCCACTGACGGGCCGGGTGGGGGCTGCAGCCGTTCGGGGTCCCGCCGGCGCAGGCGCTCGGCGGCGTGGCCGACCAGCAGCGCTTCGCCCTGGATCGCCTCCCAGGCGCCGAGCACGCAGTTCCAGACGCTGGCGGCGCTGGCCAGCGGCTCGGCCACCGCGCTGACCCGCACCGCGGCCGGCCAAGGCTGGTCGAGGATGCGCTGGCGCAGCGCCGCCGCGGCCGGCGGCAGGATGAACACCAGCCAGGGGCAGCGCCACTCGGGCTGGCGGGCGGCGTCCAGCAGCGCACGCAGCAGGGCCACCAGCGCATGCGGTTGCAGCGTGCCGACGATCACCGCCGTCAGCTGGCTGCCTTCGGCCAGGGCGTTGCCGATCGCCTCCGGGTCCAGGCCCGGCAGCAGGGCGCTGGCGCGTTGGTCGGCGTGGTAGACGCGCAGCGCCTGCGCACCGCGGCGTGGCACCAGCGTGCGCTCGACCACCGCCAGCGTGCGCAGCGTGCTGCGCTCGCGCAGGTTCAGCCGCTGCACCGGTTGGCCGGCGGCGTCCGACAGCGCATGCACCACCTGCGAGGCCCACAGCCGCGACGGGTCCAGCAGGGTGACCATGGCGCTGGCGTTGCGCAGGTCCTGGCGGTGTTCGGCGAAGTGGCGGCGCACGGCCTCGGCGGTCGAGCCGTCGACCAGCAGGTCGGTGGTCGTCGGCGCCACGGCAACCGCGGCCATGCCCGGCGGCCCATCGGGCGCGGCAGGCCGTGCGGAGGTCGCCGACGCCGGCAGATGCGGCGGCGGCAGGTCGCCAAACAGGCTGTTGAGCATGCACTTCTCCCAGTCGTTGTGCTGTTCAGCCACTCTAGGCGCACCCGGTCAAGCAGACGTTTCGTGATGTTGTGCCGACGCCGGGCCGGCCCAGGGCGGGGCGCTACCCTTGCTTACAAGATCGCCGGTCGCGGCCGGCCGCCGGTCGTGGCCCGGGGCTTGTCCCGCAGGGGCCAGCCGCGGGTCCGCGGCCTGACTACCATCCCGCCATGACCTCTGCCTGCCACCCCGCCCCGGCCACCGCCCTCCCGGCCTGCGGGGGCCGGGGCCACCACCGCCCGGATCGTGCTGCGTGCGGGGGCATGCGATGAGCACGCTGGCCGCCCGCGCCGCGCCGCCGCTGCGCCAGGACGCCACCGTCATCGGCCTGGTCGGCCTGGCCCATGGTGTCAGCCATTTCAGCCAGCTGCTGCTGGCACCGCTGTTCCCCTGGCTGAAGGACAGCTTCGGTGTCGGCTACACCGAGCTGGGTGGGCTGCTGACCATCTTCTACGTCGTTTCCACCGGGGTGCAGGCGGCCTCGGGTTTTGTCGTCGACCGCTTCGGGCCGCGGCCGGTGCTGCTGGGCGGGCTGGCGCTGCTGGGGACCGCGGCGCTGGGTTATGCCAGCAGCCCCAGCTACTGGGCGATGGCCGCCTGGGCGGTGCTGGCCGGCATCGGCAATGGCGTGTTCCACCCGGTGGACTACACGCTGCTGAACCGCAAGGTGCATCCCAGCCGGCTGGGCCATGCCTACAGCGCCCACGGCATCACCGGCACGCTGGGCTGGGCCCTGGCGCCGGCGCTGATGGTGCCGGTGGCGCTGGCGGCGGGCTGGCGCACGGCCCTGGTCTGCGCCGCCGTGGTGGCCTGGGGCGTGCTGGCGCTGCTGTGGTGGCAGCGCGACCGGCTGGCGCTGGACCTGGCGGCCACGCCGGCCGGTGCCGGCCCGGGCCCGGGCCGGGTGACGGCGCCACTCGCCGCCCCGGTCGAAGGGCCGTTCGACTTCCTGCGCCTGCCCGCGGTGTGGATGTGCCTGGGCTTCTTTCTTTTTTACGCCATCGCGCTGAGCGTGGTGCAGAGCTTTGCCCCCGAGGCCGCGCGCCAGCTGCATGCGGTGCCCGCGCACTGGGTGGCGGCCTGCCTGTCGATCTACATGGTGGGCAGCGCCAGTGGCATGGTGGGCGGCGGCTTTCTGGCGTCCGACCCCGACCGCTGCGCCCGCATCGTCGGCATTGGCATGGGCCTGGCGGCGGCCATCGCGCTGAGCGTGGCGCTGCTGCCGCTGCCGGGCTGGTCGGTGCCGCTGCTGTTCGGCCTGATGGGCCTGGTCACCGGCAGCGCCAGCCCGTCGCGCGACATGCTGGTCAAGCGCTCGACGCCCGAAAACGCCAGCGGCCGCGTCTTCGGCGTGGTCTATTCGGGCCTGGACATCGGCCAGGCGCTGGCGCCGCTGGTGTTCGGCCGGCTGATGGACCTGCACCATTACCGCAGCGTCTGGATCGGCCTGGCCATGGTGCAGCTGGTGCTGATCGTCAGCGCCGTCAAGGTACGCCGGGTGCGGCGTGGGCCGCTGCCGGTGCCGGCCTGAGCCGGGCCCGCCGGGTGCCTTGCCGCTGCCGATAATCACCCCGACCCCACCCGACAGAACCGCCATGACCTCCAGACTTGCCGGCCACGCCCTCGTCGAAGCCCTTGTTGCCCAGGGCGTGCACACCGCCTTCGGCGTGCCGGGTGAAAGCTACCTGGCCGTGCTCGACGGCTTCCACCAGCACCGCGAGCAGATCCGCTTCATCGCCTGCCGGCAGGAGGGCGGCGCGGCCTTCATGGCCGAGGCCCAGGGCAAGCTCAGTGGCCGGCCCGGCATCTGCTTCGTCACCCGCGGCCCGGGTGCCACCAATGCCAGCATCGGCCTGCACACGGCGTTCCAGGACTCGACGCCGATGGTGCTGTTCATCGGCCAGGTGGCCAGCGACCAGCGTGACCGCGAAGCCTTCCAGGAGGTTGACTACCGCCAGATGTTCGGCCCCGGCACGCTGGGCATGGCCAAGTGGGTGGGCGAGGTGCAGGACGCCGACCGCCTGCCCGAGTACATCAACCGCGCTTTCCACACCGCGCTGCAGGGCCGGCCCGGCCCGGTGGTGCTGGTGCTGCCCGAGGACATGCTGACCACGCCGACCCGCGCGCCGGTGCTGCCCCGCGCCGAGCCGGCCCAGGCCTGGCCGGCCCCCGGCGCGCTGCGTGAGCTGCGCCGCCTGCTGCTGGCGGCCCAGCGCCCGCTGGTCATCGCTGGCGGCAGCGGCTGGGACGCCGAGGGCGCACGTGCGCTGCAGCGTTTTGCCGAAAACTGGCAGCTGCCGGTGGGCAACGCCTTCCGCTTCCAGGACACCTTCGACAACCGCCACCCGCTGTACGCCGGGGATGTCGGCATCGGCATCAACCCGAAGCTGGCGCAGCGGGTGAAGGACGCCGACCTGATCATCGCGCTGGGCGTGCGCCTGGGCGAGATGACCACCGGCGGCTACACCCTGATCGAGCCGCCGCGGCCGAAGCAGACGCTGGTGCACATCCACGCCGGCGCCGAGGAGCTGGGCCGCGTCTACGCCGCCGACCTGCTGCTGCAGTCCGCCATGGCCAGCGCCGCCAAGGCGCTGGAAAGCCTGGCCGCCCCCACCAGCCTGCCCTGGGCCGACTGGGCGCAGGCCGCCAACGCCGACTACGCGGCCAACCAGGTGGCCCCCGCCGTGGCGCCGATGGACATGGCGGTGGTGATGAAGACGGTGCAGCGCCTGGCGCCCGATGACACCGTCTACACCAATGGCGCCGGCAACTACAGCGGCTGGCTGCACCGCTATGTGCGCTACCCCGGCCTGCAGCACCACGGCCGCACCCAGCTGGCGCCGACGTCGGGGGCGATGGGCTATGGCTTTCCGGCAGCGGTGGCCGCGGCCCTGCTGCACCCCGAGCGCACCGTGGTCAACGTCGCCGGTGACGGCGATTTCCTGATGACCGGCCAGGAACTGGCCACCGCCACCGGCTACGGCGCCAACCGCGGCGCCGGCCGGCTGGTCAGCATCGTCGTCGACAACGGCACCTACGGCACCATCCGCATGCACCAGGAGCGTGAGTACCCCGGCCGGGTCAGCGGCAGCGACCTGTACAACCCCGATTTCGCCGCCATGGCGCGGGCCTTCGGCTGGCGCGCGCGGTTCGTGGACCGCACCGAGGACTTCGAGGCCGCGTTGGCCGAGGCGCTGCAGCCCGGCGCGCCGATGCTGATCCACCTGAAGCTGGACGCCGATGTCAGCACCAGCCGCGGCACCCTGACCGCGCTGCGGGCCGCGGCGTTGCAGGCCGGGCGCTGAGACGCGTCAGGCGGCGGGCCAGGCCTCGCGCACCGCGCTGACCAGCAGGATCAGCGGTGCCAGCGCCGCAAACAGCTGCACGATGCGGTGCAGGCGCGGGCCGGCCAGCCGGGCCCGCAGGTAGTGACGGATCAACAACTGGGCCTTGACCCAGGCGATGGTGGCCACCGCCGCCGTCAGCACCAGGCGGTGCCCCCCCGGCTGCGACTGGCTGGCCACCAGCACACTGGCCAGGCTGAGCAGCACCAGCGCCAGCCAGGTCAGCGTGGTGGCGCGCGGCAGGCGGCGGCGGTTTGTCGGGTGGGTCATGCGAAGGCGTAGAACAGGGCGAAGATCATCAGCCACACCAGGTCGGTGGCATGCCAGTAGGTGGCCAGGGCTTCCAGGCCGCGGTGGTCGTCGCGGCTGTAGGCACCCAGCTGCAGCCGCAGCAGGCCCCAGCCCATGCCCAGCAGGCCCCAGCAGGCGTGCACGAAGTGGTTGATCGTCAGGTAGTAGTAGACGACCACGAAGATGCCGGCGCCGGCGTGGATGCCGTGGGCCAGGTTCCAGCGCCATTCCAGCAGCTTGAGCAGCGGGTAGCAGCCCCCCAGCAGCAGTGCCGCCAGCAGCCAGCCCTGGGCGGCACGGCGCTGGCCGCTGTGCATCGCCGCCAGCATGCGTGTCAGCAACCAGCCGCTGCTGACCATCACCACCGTGACCAGCAGCCCGCCCAGCGTCCACAGCCGGGCGGCGCCGGTCTGGAAGTCCTGCGGGTGGAACCAGCGGGCCGTGAAGTACACGCAGAAGAACACCGCGAACTCAACGTATTCGAGGCTGGTGCCCACCCACATCGCCCGGTAGCCCGGCAGCCCCGCGGGCGCGGGCATGGACGGGGGCGCGGCGGCCCCCGGCACCGGGGCGGTGGGGCGGGTGGACATGACCGCGCCAGTGTGGCCGCCCGCCCCGCGCCTGGCGATGAACTGCATCAAGGGCGCGGGCGACAGCGCCCGCCCGCCGGCGTGTCACCTGGGGATGGCGCGCTGCCGGCGGGGGACTATCATTTTGTGGTTGACGCCTGGGGCATGCGGGCGCTGCGCCGGCGCTGGCGCGGCGGCCGGCGCGCCCCGCCACCTTACCGGGAGTTGAACATGAGGCTTGCCCCCACGGTCTTGCGTGCCCTGCGGCGCGTGGCGCTGCTGTCCTGTGCCGTCGCCTTGACGCCGGCGGCCCTGGCGGCCGATGCCGTCGACCTGGGCCAGCAGGTGCCCGACGCCCAGGCCATCAACGAAGGCCTGTTCCCCGAGGACGCCTGCAAGGAGCTGGAGGCCGCCGGCTACAAGTGCATGGGCTTCAAGCCGGCGGTGCGCTTCTCGCTGCCCACCGCCACCTTCAAGCTGGGCTCGGCCGAACTGCCCGAACTGCTGCGCCAGCAACTCGACAAGTTTGCCGAGGTGCTGCGCGGCAAGCGGGGCAGCGGGCGGGTGGTGCGCATCGAAGGCCATGCCGATGCCTCCGGCACCGACGAGGTCAACCAGTCGCTGTCGCAAAAGCGCGCCGAGGCGGTGCGCGACTACCTGGTCAAGAACGGCGCCGACCAGGCCATGCTGCAGGCGGTCGGCCTGGGCTCGAAGGCGCCCAAGGTCGCCAGCGACCCCTTCGCGGCCGAAAACCGCCGGGTCGAGATCGGCCGCCAGAAGGCGCCCTGACGCACACCCGCCGGGCCCGCCGCCGGCACGGCCGCGCGCGCCAGGCGTTGCGGTTTTCGCCAGTTTGATGCATGCCCGGGCCGGGCTGGCAACCCCCATGCTGCACAGGGGGCCGGCTTTGCGCCGCCGCGGGCGCTTTGGATACCATGGCCCGATGCATCAAGGGCAGTTGGGCGCAGTGGGCTGGGCGGTTTCTGGCGGTAGGCGGTCGGCGCGGCGGCGTGCCGCGCTGACCGTTGTGCTGGCCACCGCCCTGGCCGTGGCCGGCAGCAGCCGGGCGCAGAGCCCGCCGCCGGCCGACAACCGCCCGGCCGGCGTGCTGCCCTCGCCGGCGCAGCTGGCGCCGCGGCCCGGCCTGGTCACCGATGGGCGTGACCTGCCGCCGCAGCCGCAGGCCCCGCGTGAGCTGGAAAAGCCGCAGGGCGACCTGACGCTGGACGTGCGCGGCTACGAGCTGTCGGCCAACGCGCCGCCGGCCCTGGTGGCGGCACTGCCGACGCTGCTGGCGCCTTATGTGGGCCGCCAGCGCAGCTACGAGGACCTGGTCAATGCCGCGGCCGACGTCACCCGCTGGCTGCAGCGCGAGGCCGGCTACTACCTGGGTTACGCCTACCTGCCCGAGCAGCAGCCGAGCGACGGCCTGGTGCGCATCCAGGTGCTGGAGGGCCGGCTCGACCGCATCGACACCAGCGGCTGGCCCGACGACCTGCCGGTGCGGCGCGAGGTGGTCGACGGGTACCTGGCGCGGCTCAAGCCGGGCGAGATCCTGCGCGTGGACGAGCTGGAGCGGGTGGTCTTCCTGATCAACGACCTGCGTGGCATCAGCGCCCGCTTCGACATCGTGCAGGGCCGGCTGCCGGGCACGGCGTCGCTGCGTGTCACCGGCCAGGCCGACGAGCGCTGGTCGGGCAAGGTCGATGCCGACGTCAACGGCTCGCGCTTTCTGGGCACCGGCCGTGTCGGCGGCCTGCTGGCCGGCAACAGCCTGCTCGGCCGCGGTGACGCGCTGACGGTGAACGCGCTGGCCTCGTCCAACGCCGGTCTGCTGTTCGGCCTGCTGGGCTACACCCTGCCGGTGGGGCATGACGGGGTCAAGCTGGGCGCCTCGCTGTCGCTGCTGCGCTACAAGCTGGACCCGGCCCAGTTCCCGCTGGGGGTCAACGGCGAGGCCGCGGCCTTGAGCAGCTATGCGCTGTACCCCTGGGTGCGCTCGCGCAACCTCAACCTGTTTGTCGTCGGCACGCTGGACCACAAGCGCAACACCGACCGCCAGGTGTCGGCGCAGCACCGCCAGATCAGCAGCCTGACCCTGGGCCTGACCGGCGACGTGCGCGACAACTGGCTGGGGGGGGCGGTCAGCACCTTCGAGGCCAACCTGGCCGCCGGCGAGGTGCGTTACGACGCCGACTCCGTGCCCAACGTCGACGACGCGCCGCGCTACACCCGGCTGACCCTGAGCCTGAACCGCCTGCAGCAGGTGATCGACGGCCGGCTGCTGCTCTACACCGCGCTGCGCGCCCAGCATGCACAGGACAACCTGGACAGCAGCGAACAGTTCCGCATCGGCGGGCCCGACGGCGTGCGCGCCTTCGCCCCCGGCGAGGGCACCGGCGACAGCGGCCTGGTGCTGACCACTGAGCTGCGCCTGTTGCCCCCCGAGGCCTGGCTGGGCCGGCTGGCGCGCGAGATGGTGTTCAGCGCCTTCGTCGACCATGGCAGGCTGCGCTTCCGCCACGACCCGTCGCGCCAGCGTGCCGACTTCGTCAACACCGCCCTGTACACCGGTGCCGGCCTGGCGCTGGCCTGGGAGCGGCCCCACGCCTTTGCGCTGCGCGTCAGCCTGGCCACGCCGCTGGCCGGGCAGGCGCGCTCGGACACCCGCCCGCGCAATCCACGGCTGTACGCGCAGTACAGCCTTTTCTACTGACCCACCGTGAGCCCACCGCGCGTACCTGCCCATCCGCCTTGCCGCCCCGCCGCCGGCCGGGCAGGGCGGGGCGTGATGCCCACACCGGTGTGCCAGGCCGCCTGGCTGGCGCTGACGCTGCTGGCCGCACCCGCCGGCTGGGCCCTGCCCCAGGGCGCCACGGCCACGC
>Ga0208266_100374_pt1 | contig 15522 bp, 13 predicted proteins | sample LakWasMet67_HOW9_2_FD_183897 | JGI IMG/M metagenome (GOLD analysis project Ga0208266, IMG submission 183897) | Freshwater sediment methanotrophic microbial communities from Lake Washington under simulated oxygen tension - Sediment Metagenome... | ecosystem: Environmental > Aquatic > Freshwater >...
TCAGCGAGATGTTCGAGGGCGACTACAAGATCGTGCACCACCTGGCGCCGCCCATCCTGGGCAAGGTGGACGCCCAGGGCCAGCCGGTCAAGCAGGCCTTCGGGCCCTGGATGCGCAGCGCCTTCGGCGTGCTGGCCAGGCTGAAGGGCCTGCGCGGCGGCGCGCTGGACTTCTTCGGCAAGACCACCGAGCGCCGCACCGAGCGGGCGCTGATCGGCGAGTACCAGGCCTGCATCGACGAGCTGCTGCGCGGCCTGAACGCGGCCAACCTGGCGGCGGCGGTGGAGATCGCCGGTATCCCCGAGGACATCCGCGGCTACGGCCATGTCAAGGCCCGCCACCTGGCAGCGGCGCGCATCAAGTGGGACCGGCTGATGGCGCAGTGGCGCGCCGGTGGGGTGCAGGCCGCGGCCTGAGCGGCCCGGCGCCGGCTGAGCAGCCGGTGCCCTGGGCGGCGCGGTAGCCGCTCAGGCCAGCCCGTCAGCGCCAGCCGGTGAGCGCCAGCCGGTCAGCGCCAGCCGTAGATGTCCAGCGTGGACTCGCCAGCGGCCAGCCGGCGCAGGATGTCGGCCTCCTGCGCCTCGCGCTGCTGCGCGGCCGCCACCACGCCGGCCGCCTGCGCACGTGGCAGCGCCACCACGCCGTCACCATCCCCCACCACCAGGTCACCCGGCTGCACGGTGACATCACCCAGACGCACTGGCGCGTTGATCCAGCCGATGGCACCGAAGTCCTTGCTGGTGCCGCGCATGCACAGGCCACGCGCAAACACCGGGAAGCCGATGTCGGCCAGCAGCGCGCCGTCGCGCACGCAGGCGTCGATCACCAAGCCGGCCAGGCCACGCACCTGGGCCGCGGTGGCCATGATCTCGCCCCAGTAACCATGCTCGTAGGCGCCGCTGGTGTAGACCACCATCACGTCGCCGGGCTGCGCCAGCTCGAAGGCACGGTGCAGCCAGAGGTTGTCGCCACCCGGTGAGTGCACCGTCAGCGCCGGGCCACACAGCCTGAAGCCCGGCGCCACCGGCTTGATCGCCGAAGGCAGCGCGCCGATCTTGCCGCCGGCCTCGTGCAGGGTGGCGGTGGGCAGGCTGCGGGCGGCGGCCACGGTGATGGCCTCCACGCGCTGAATGTCACGCTGCGTGGTGGACGCCGCGTCGTGGCGGTGCGCGTGCCGGCTCATGAGGCCTCCCGCGTCTGCAGCTGGTGGTACTTGTGCGCCTGGCGCGCCGCGTCCAGCCGCATGCCATCACGCACCGCCGCGCGGATGCGGTCCTCGGCGGCCTCGATGGCCTCGGCGGTGTCCAGCACCGCCGCCTCGTGTTCCCGCGGGATCACCACCACGCCGTCGGCGTCCCCACGCACGATGTCGCCCGGCGCCACGCGCGCGTCGCCGATGGTCACCGGCACGCCGGTGGCCTCGACCTGCACCCGGTCCTTGCCGGTGCGCATCCAGTGGTCCTTGCTGAACACCGGGTAGCCCAGTTGCTGGCACAGCGCCACGTCGCGGCAGACGCCGTCGATCACCGTGCCGGCGATGCCCCGCCGGTGGGCAATCTCGGTCAGGATGTCGCCCCATACCGTGGCGTTGTCACGGCCGCCGTTGTCCAGCACCACCACGCTGCCGGGGGGCACGTCGTCGATGTAGTCGCCCACCGTGCCGGCGGGCTTGCCGGCCGGCCCGTACAGCAGGGTCCAGGCGCGGCCGGCCATGCGGAAGCTGCCGGCGCGCGGCTTGATGCGGTAACACTGGCCGCTGATGCCAAGCTTGTCCAGCGCGTCGCTGAGGGTGGCGCAGTCCAGCCGGGATGCGCGCTGGACGTTGATGTCGGTCGTGGTGTCCTGGGTCATGGGGTCAGCCCTTGAGCATGTGTTCGTAGTTGCCACCCATCACCTGGGAGGCGGGTGTGCCGGCCAGCAAGGCCTTGGCCATCGCCGCCTCCTTGGCGACGATGATCTCGGCGGCGTCGAGCACGCGGGTGATGTCGGCCTCGCCGATAAAGATCACGGCACTGCGGTCGGCCAGCACATAGTCACCCGGCTGCACGGTGACCGGCCGGTCGGCGGACCCGATCAACACCGGCACCTGGGTGCCCAGCTCGACCACCCGGCCGCGGGCGGTAAAGCAGGTCAGGCTGCGGCTGAACACCGGGAACCCGTAAGCCAGGGCCTCGTCGACGTCGCGCAGCGGCCCGTCGGCCACCACGCCGGCCACGCCACGCAGTTGCGCGGCCAGGGTCAGCAGGCCGCCCCAGCAGCCGGCCTCCACGCCGCTGCGCTGCTCGACGACGATGACGTGGTCGGGCCCGGCGGCTTCGATGGCGGTGCAGCCCAGGTGCACCGGCGGGCCGGGCCGGGCTGTGCCGGGGCCGACCTTCAGCGTCACCGCCCGGCCGGCGATGCGGCCGGGGCCGCTGCGCTGCGGCAGGCCGGTGACGGCGCCGGGCAGGCCCAGCTTGTCCAGCGCGTCGGAGACGGCGCAGGCATCCAGCCGGCGCAGGCGTTGCAGGTGTTCATGGTCCATGCGGTCTCTCACAAATCTCAGTCCAGGGTCTTCCAGGCGGCAAAACACAGGCCGGTGCCGGTGAGCGCCGGGCTGCGGTAACCGGGCACGTAGCGCACCCAGTCCAGGTCCAGGTCGGTGACGGCCGCGGCGGCGATGATCCAGTTGCGGATCTCCGAGCTGCCGGCCTGCAGGCGTTTTGGGTCCAGTGCGGCCAGCGCGGCGGTGTCCTTGCGGCGCAGGGCGTCGATCACCTCGTTGTCGAGCACCTCGTCGACGACAAAGTGGCTCAGCCCGCCCGAGGCCAGCACGCCCACCCGCAGGTCCTGCGGGTAGGCCGCGATCAATTCACGCAAGGCCTGGCCGAGCTGCACGCAGCGGCGCGGCGTGGGCTGGTTGGGCGGGTCGAAGGTGTTGACGATGACCGGGATGACCGGCAGGTCCAGCCCCGCCATCAGCCGCCGGTGCACGAAGGAGAAGGCATGGCCCTCGAACTGGCCGGGCTCCAGCCCGCTCATTGCGGTGATGTCGAAGTCACGGTCGCACAGGCCGCGGATCAGCCACTCGGCCATGGCGCTGTGCACCGGGTAGTGGCGGTCACCGCCGGGCTCCTGCCGCCACATGCGGGCGCGCTGCACCCAGTTGTCGCCCTCGCGCACCTCGCTGGCGGCGTTGCGGAGGGTCTGGCCGTAGTAGATGGCGAAGGCCGGGTTGTTGGTGGTGTGGAACAGCTCGGTCTGGTCGTCGCCGACGACCAGCAGCACGTCCAGCTTTGCCGCGGCGATGTGCTCGCGCAGCGCGTCCATCGCGGCCTGGCTCTGGTCGTAGCGCTCGCCCAGCTTCTCGGGCGAGGCCAGCGCCTCGGCGCCGGGCGGCGCGGCGGCCAGCAGGGCCTCGTAGCTGGTCTTGTGGCCGTCCCGGTCGACGTAGTGCGGGTTCTTGGTGTCGATGAGGCGGAAGCCGTGCTGCCAGTCCTCGCGTTGCGAGACCAGCATGATGCTGTGCGACGAGGCACAGGCGGCGACAAGTCGGGCCATGGGGTGCTCTGCGGTGGGGTCAGACGATGAAGCCGGCGCGCAGCTGGGCAATGCGCTGGTCGGTATAGCCCAGCTCGTGCAGGATGGTGTCGGTGTCGTCGCCCTGCCGTGGTGCGGGCTTGAGCGCCACCTCCCGGTCGTGGCGCGACAGCCGCATCGGCTGGCCCACCAGGGCGATGGCACCCAGCTCGGGGTGGTCCATGGGCCGGGCGATGCCCAGGTGCTGCACCTGCGGGTCGGCAAACACCTCGTCGATGCGGTGGATCGGGCCGCAGGGCACACCGGCCTTCAGCAGCACTTCAGTCCATTCGGCGGTGCTGCGGGTGGCAAAGGCGGCGGCGATGGCGGCATTCACCCGCGCCCGGTTCTGCACCCGCTCCGGGTCCGAGCCGAAGCCCGGCTCGTTGACCAGCTGGGGCACGCCCAGCGCCTCGCACAGCCGCTTCCACATGGTCTGGCCGATGGCGGCCAGGTTGATGTGGCCGTCCTTCGTCTGGTAGACGCCGGTGGGCACGGTCAGCGGGTGCTCGTTGCCATGCTGGCCGGGCACCTTCTTGTCGATCAGCCACTGCGCGGCCTGGAAATCCAGCATCGCGATCTGCGACTCCAGCAGCGAGGTCTGCACCCACTGGCCTTCACCGGTGGCGTCGCGCTCCAGCAGCGCGGCCAGCACGCCCATGGCGCAGAAGTGGCCGGCGCACAGGTCGGCCAGCGGGATGCCCACACGCATCGGGCCGTCTTCGGCGCGGCCGGTCACGCTCATCAGCCCACCCATGCCCTGGGCGATGGAATCGAAGCCGGGCCAGTTGGCATAAGGCCCGTCCTGGCCGAAGCCCGAGATGCTGGCGTAGACCAGGCGCGGGTTGATGGCGCGCAGGTCGTCGGGGCCGATGCCCAGCCGGTACTTGACGTCGGGGCGGTAGTTCTCGATGAAGACATCGGCGGTCTTGACCAGTTCCTTCAGGATGGCCAGGCCCTCGGGCGCCTTCATGTTCAGCGTCAGGCTTTCCTTGTTGCGGTGCAGGTTCTCGTAGTCGGCGCGGTTGTGGTCGCGGCCGCCAATCATGTCGTCGCCGCCGGGCGCGCCGGGCGGGATCTCCAGCTTGATCACGCGTGCGCCCATGTCGGCAAACAGGCGCACCGCGGTGGGGCCGGCGCGCACGCGGGTGGCGTCGAGGATGGTGAAGCGGGACAGGGCACCAGGGCGCATGGGGAGGTCCTTCGGGGTCATGCGGGGGTGAACATCGGCACCGCGTGGCCACCGTCGCTGGGCTGGAACACCACCCGCACACGCTGGCCGATGGCAAAGGTGGCCGGCTCGGCCCCCTCCGTGGTCACCAGGTTCGTCATCATCGTCATGCCCTCGTCCAGCGTCACCAGCGCCAGGGTGTAGGCCACGTCGCCCTGGCCCATGGTGCTGAACGCGTAGACCGTGCCGGTGCCGGCCGCGTCACGCCACTCGGTGGCCTCGCTCAGGCAGTGCGGGCAGATGTCGCGCGGGTAATGGTGGTGCTGGCCGCAGGCGCTGCAGCGCTTGACCAGCAGCCGGCCTTCGTCGGCCGCCTGCCAGTAGGCCGCGGTTTCGGGCAGGGTGCGCGGGGCGGGGATCTTGCGGGTCATCACAGTCGCTCCAGGATCAGGGTGGCCGCGGTGTGGCGCGAGGCCAGGGCGCCGCCGATGCCGCTGGCCAGCGCCAGCCGGCAGCCGGGCACCTGCACGGCAGGGTGGGCTTCACCCCGCAGCTGGCGCACCGCCTCGATCACCTTGGTGACGCCGCCGCGGTTGGCCGGGTGGTTGTTGCACAGGCCACCCCCGTCGGTGTTGAAGGGCAGCCGGCCCACACCCGAGATCAGGCCACCGTCGGCGACGAAGCGGCCACCTTCGCCCTTTTTGCAGAAGCCCAGGTCCTCCAGCTGCATCAGCACGGTGATGGTGAAGCTGTCGTAGAGCGAGGCGTACTGGATGTCGGCCGGCGTCACGCCGGCTTCGGCAAACGCACGGGGGCCGGACCAGGCCGCGGCCGAATAGGTCAGGTCGACCAGGCCGCCCATGCCGTGCTTGGGCGCCTCGCCGGTGCCACGCACCACCACCAGCGGGCGCTTCAGCTGCCTGGCGATCTCGGGCCGGGCGACGATCAGCGCGCCGCCGCCGTCGCTCATCACGCAGCAGTCCAGCCGGTGCAGCGGGTGGCTGACCATCGGCGAGCCCACCACGTCGGCCACCGTCACCACCTCACGCAGCATCGCGTTCGGGTTGTGCTGGGCATGGTGGGACGCCGCCACCTTGATCCAGGCCAGCTGCTCGGACGTGGTGCCGAATTGATGCATGTGGCGCTGGGCCACCATCGCATACAGGTTCTGCGTGGCCGGGCCGTAGGGCAGCTCGAAGGCCAGCTCGGGCGCGTCGGGGTCGGGTGGGCGCAGCGCCAGGGGCGCGCGCACCGGCTTGCCGTCCACGCTGGCGGCCTTGGCCCGGGCCTGCGCCTCGGCCATGGCCGCGCGGGGCCGGCCGGCCAGGGTGATCAGCGCGACGTTGCAGCGGCCGGCCGCAATCGCCGCCGCCGCATGGGCCACATGCAGGATGGGCGCCGAGCCACCACATTCGGTGCTGTCGAGGTGGCGCAGCTTCAGGCCCAGGTACTCGGCCACGGTGGCGGTGCCCAGGCCGGGCGCGTCGCCGGCGCAGAAGTAGCCGTCGATGTCGTCGCGGCTCAGGCCGGCGTCGGCCAGCGCGCCGCGCGCCACGTCGGCATGCAGGCGCAGCACCGACTGGGTGTCGGCCTTGCGGGTGGGGTGCTCGTAGGCCCCCACGATGTAGGCGGATCCGTTCAGGCTCATGGGCGTGTTCTCTCGGGTTCAGTCCAGCGGCTCAATCGAGGCTGATGGCCACGGACTTGAGTTCGGTATAGGCCTCGACCCCCTCGCGGCCGTTCTCGCGGCCCCAGCCGGATTGCTTGTGGCCGCCAAAGGGCATCGCAAAGTCGGGCGCCGCCGCGGCATTGATCCGCACATTGCCGGCGCGCAGGCGCCGCGCCAGCTTGTGGGCGCGGCCCAGGTCACGCGTCCAGATCGCCGCCGACAGGCCGTAGTCGCTGTCGTTGCCACGCCCGGCCAAGGCGTCCAGGTCGTCACCATCACCGAAGGCGAAGGTGCACAGCACCGGGCCGAAGACCTCCTCGCGCGCCACCCGCATCTGCGGCCGGGTCTGCACCAGCACGGTGGGCTGCACAAAAAAGCCGTCGCGGTCGACCGCAGCCCCCCCGGCCAGCAGCTCGGCGCCTTCGGCCAGGCCACTGTGCACATAACGCAGCACCCGCTCACGCTGGCGCTGCGAGATCACCGGGCCGATCTCGGCGTCGGGCTGCAGGCCGGGCGCCACCGTCAGGGCGCGGGCGCGGTCGGCAATGCCCTGCACCACGCGGTCGAAGACCGCCTGGTGCACAAACAGGCGCGAACCGGCGGCGCACACCTGGCCGGTGTTGCCGAAGATGCCACGCGCGGCGGCGTCGGTGGCGCGGTCCAGGTCGGCATCGGGGAAGATGAAGACCGGCGACTTGCCGCCCAGCTCCAGCGACAGGCGCTTCAGGTTGCCACCCGCCGCCGCCAGGATGCCCTTGCCCACCGCGGTGGAGCCGGTGAAGGAGACCTTGTCGACGCCCGGGTGCTCGACCAGTGCCTGGCCGGCGACCGCGCCGAGGCCGGTGACGATGTTGACCACGCCGGGTGGGAAGCCGGCTTCTTCGATCAGTTGGCCCAGCCGGATGGCGGTGACCGGTGTCAGCTCGGCGGGTTTGAGCACCACGGTGCAGCCGGCGGCCAGCGCCGGCGCCAGCTTGCCCACGGCCATCGGCAGCGGCACGTTCCAGGGCACGATCAGACCGGCCACGCCCACCGGTTCACGCAGCGTGAAGGTGTGCCATTCGCCGGGCAGCGAGACGTTGCGCGTCTCGCCATTGAGCTTGGTGACCCAGCCGGCGTTGTAGCGCAGGCATTCGGCGGCCAGCGCGGTGTCGAAGGTGCGCGCCAGCTTCAGCGGCTTGCCGGTGTTCAGCACCTCCAGCAGGGCCAGCTCGTCGGCATGGTGGTCGATCAGCTCGGCCAGGGCCCACAGCAGGCGGGCACGGGCCGCCGGCTTCATCACCGGCCAGGGGCCACGCTCGAAGGCGCTGCGCGCGGCCGACACGGCGGCGTCGATGTCGGCCGCACCGCCGGCGGCGGCCTGGGCCAGGCGCTGGCCGGTGCTGGGGTTGAGCACCTCCAGCAGCGCACCGTCGGCCGCCGGACGCCACTGGCCACCGATCAGCAGCGGCAGTGGTTGGGCCAGGAGAGCCGGCAGGGCCGGCAGGGAAGTCAGGTCGCTCATGCAGTCACTCCGGCAGACAGGACGGCCGGCGCCAGCACACGGCCCAGGATCAGGTCGGCCGCCTTCTCGCCGATCATCAGCGTGGCCGCATTGGTGTTGCCGCTGGTGATGGTGGGCATCACCGAGGCATCCGCCACGCGCAGGCCGGCGATGCCATGCACCCGCAGCTGCTCGTCCACCACCGCGTCGGGGCCCTGGCCCATGGCGCAGGTGCCCACCGGGTGGTGGGTGATGCCACCAAACTCGCGGATGCTGGCGTCCAGCTCGTCGTCGCTCTGGCACTGGGCGCCGGGGATGGCCTCGGCGGCGATCAGGCGTGCCATCGGCGTCTGCCGGTAGATGGCGCGCGCGGCACGCAGGCCGTCGCGCATGCTGCGGAAGTCGTCCGGGTGCGAAAACAGGTTCAGCGCGATGCGCGGCTTGTCCGCCGGGTCGGCCGAACGCAGCGTGACCCGGCCGCGGCTTTTGGCATGCAGCTGGCACACGGTGATGTAGAAGCTGTGCGCCTTGGGCTGGACGATGCCGGGGAACCACAGGCCGGCGTCCAGCCGCACCGGGTTGCACAACAGCTGGATGTCCGGCCGGTCGGGTGACGCGGCGGTGCGCAGCAGCACGGTGCCACTGCAGATCTGGGTGGCAAACGGCCCGCTGCCGAACAGCGCCCAGCGCAGCGCCGACAGCGTGGCCCGGTCAAACCGCAGCTGGCGGGTGAAGGTGACCGGCGCGCTGGCGCTGTACTGCAGCATCATGCGCGGGTGCTCGATCAGGTTGGCGCCGACGCCGGGCCGGTCGGCCAGCACCGCAATACCCTGGCGCTGCAGTTCGGCCCCGGGGCCGATGCCCGACAGCATCAGCAGCTGGGGTGAGCCGTAGGCGCCGCCGCACAGCAGCACCTCGCGCCGCGCCCGCACCTGCTGCACCACGCCGCCGCGGCTGAACGCCACGCCCACCGCGCGGCCGTTCTCCACCAGCACACGCCGGCTCAGCGCCTGCGTCAGCAGCTGCAGATTGGGCCGCTGCAGCACCGGGTGCAGGTAGGCGCGTGCGCTGCTGCTGCGCCGGCCGCGGGCGTCGATGGCCACGTCACCGCGGGCAAAACCGTCGGCTTCGGCACCGTCGTAGTCGGGGTTGGCGGCGTGGCCGGCGGCCAGCGCCGCCGCACGCAGCGGCTCGGCCAGCAGCTCGGTGGTGTCGATGGGCCGCACCTGCACCGGGCCGTCACCGCCGTGGAAGGCGCCGGCGCCGCGCCAGTTGCTTTCGCTGCGCTGGAAGTAGGGCAGCACGTCGGCATAGCCCCAGCCGCGGTTGCCGCGTTCGGCCCACTCGTCAAAATCCCGCCGGTGGCCACGGATGTGGAACATGCCGTTGATCGACGACGAGCCGCCCAGCAGCCGGCCGCGTGGGATCGGCACCCGGCGGCCGTTCAGCTGGGGCTCGGGCTCACTTTCGAAGCCCCAGGTCAGCGCGGGTTTCTGCAGCGCCTTCAGGAAGCCGATGGGCATGCGCACGAAGGGGTGGTTGTCATGGCCCCCCGCCTCCAGCAGCAGCACCTGCGTCGCCGGGTCCGCGCTGAGCCGGTTGGCCAGCACGCAGCCGGCCGACCCGGCCCCGACGATGATGTAGTCGACCTCGTTCACAGGCAGCCCGGGCTCATTGCAGCGGCGTGAAGCCCGAGGCCTTGATCACCGGCGCCCACTGCGCCAGTTCGGCCTTCAGTTGCTTGTCGACCTCGGCGGTGCCGCGGTAGTCGGCGATCTGGATGAACTTGCTCAGCAGCAGCTCCTTGACATCGGGCTGCGCCAGCACCTGCCGGAGGGCGGCCTGGAAGCGCTCCAGCTCGGCCTTGGGCAGCTTGGCCGGACCCCAGATACCCATCCAGCCGTTGTCGCCGCCGGTGTCGAAGCCCTGCTCGGCCATGGTCGGCACCTCGGGCAGCAGCGGCGAACGCCTGGGCGCAAACACGCCGACAGCATTGAGCTTGCCGCTGCGGATGTGCTGGATGGCGTCACCCGCCACCATATTGCCGGTGAGGATGCTGCCGCCGACCAGGTCGGTCACCAGCGGGCCGTTGCCGCGGTAGGGCACCACGGTCATCGTCAGGCCCGCCAGCTTGGCGAACTGCAGGCCGTTGAAGTGCGTGTCGCCGCCCATGCCGGCGGTGCCGAAGGTGCCCTTGTCCGGATTGGCCTTCAGCCAGGCGACGTACTCCTTGGCGTTCTTGACGCCGGTGCCGGCGTTGACCACCATGGCCATCGGGTAGGACGTGACCTGGGCCACCGAGGTGAAGTCGGTGGTCATGTCGTAGTGCAGCACCGACACCGGGTAGGTCAGGTGCTGGAACACCAGTGTGGCGTTGGGCGCCAGCATGTAGGTCAGGCCGTCGGGAGCGGCGTTTTTCACCGCCTCGGCCGCCAGCCGGCCGCCCACGCCGGGCTTGTTCTCGACGATGACCATCTGCTTGAGCGGCTCGCGCAGCTTGTCGGCCAGCACGCGGGCCAGGCTGTCAGCGGCGCCGCCGGGTGGAAAACCCACCAGCAGGCGGATCGGCTTGTCGCCCTGGGCCTGGGCAGCGCAGGCCGCGGTGGCCAGGGCCAGCGCCAGCAGATGGCGGCGGTGCAGCGGGGTCGGGGTCATCGGTGTCTCCTTGGGAATTGGGGGCGGGTGCCGTTCCGGGCGGGCGGATCGTGGGGGCCGCTCAGCGCGGTGCGCTCGCGGCAAAGCGCTGCAGGTGCTGGGCCGCATCGCCGAACCACTGGCCGGTGGCCATCAGCCGCTTGGCGTAGTGGCCGACGCGGCATTCGTCGGTCATGCCCATCGCGCCATGCAGCTGGATCGCCACCAGCCCGGCCTGGCGGGCCAGCGGCGCGACAAAGGCCTTGGCGGCCGACACCAGGCGGGCCCGCTGTGCCGGGTCGCCAGCGGCCACCGCCATGGCGGCGGCGCAGGCCATGGACTTGACCTGCTCCAGCGTGATCACCAGGTCGGCCAGGCGGTGCTGCAGCACCTGGAACTTGGCCAGCGGTGCACCGAACTGCTTGCGGGTGCGCAGGTGCTCCACGCACAGCGCCAACAGCGCCTCCAGCGCACCGGCGGCGTCCGCCACCAGGGCGGCATTGGCGCGGTCCAGGGCGGCGTCGAGCAGCGGCGCCGCCGCGTGCAGCGGGCCGACGATGCGGTCGGCCGGCACACGCACCCCCTGCAGCAGCAGGCGTGCGGCGCGCTGGCCATCCAGCGTGCCGAAGCCCTGCACCTGCAGGCCGGGCGTGCCGGCGTCCAGGGCAAAGACCGTCAGGCCGTCGCGGTCGCGGCGTTCACCCCGGGTGCGTGCCACCACCAGCAGCAGGCCGGCGCTGTCACCATGACGCACCAGGGCCTTGTCACCGTCCAGCAGCCAGTGGCCGTCGTCCGCCCCCTCGGCCCGGGCGCGGGTGGCCACGTCGAAGGCATCGTGCCGGGCCGGGGCCTCGTTGCAGGCCAGCGCGATCTGCAGCTCACCCTTCGCCAGCGCCGGCAGCCAGGTGCTGCACTGCGCCGGCGTGCCGGCCTCGGCCAGCAGCTGGCCGGCCAGCACCACGCTGGACAACCAGGCCCCACCACCCAGCACCCGGCCCAGCGCCTGCGCCACCAGCATCAGCTCGACCGCGCCCTGACCGCTGCCGCCCAGTTCGGGATCGAAGGGCAGGCCCAGCAGGCCGAGCTCGGCCAGGGCCGACCAGCGCCGTGCGGCCTCCGGCGCGGGTTCGGGGTTGCCGCGGTGCTGCGCCGGGTACTCGGCATCGCAGAAGCGCTGCACGGCGTCGCGCAGCGCGACATGGTCGTCGTTGAAGGAAAAGTCCATGGGGGGCAGCTCGGTTCAGGTGGCCAGCACGGCCTTGGCGATCAGGTTGCGCTGCACCTCGTTGGCGCCGCCGTAGATCGACAACTTGCGGGCATCCAGGCAGTTGGCGGCCAGCGTGGCCAGCTCGGGCGGGGCGGCCGTCGCCGGCTCGCCGCCGAGGAACTGCGACTCGACCGAAAACGGCAGCGCCATCGGCCCGGCGATGTCGACCAGCAGCTCGTGGATGGCCTGGCGCAGCTCGGTGCCACGCACCTTCAGCAGCGACGCCTCCACCGCCGGCACGGCGCTGCGCTGGTGGGCGGCCAGCAGGCGCAGCGCGGTGAACTCCAGCGCCATCAGCTCGACCTCGAACTGCGCCAGCCGGGCCTGCAGCAGGGGGTCGTGGCCCAGGCCCTGCGCGCCGGCCAGGCGGCGGGCCCGCGCCAGCTGCTGCTTGCACGAGCCGATGCCGGCAATGCCGGTGCGCTCATGGCCCAGCAAGTATTTGCCGTAACCCCAGCCCTGGTTCAGCTCGCCCACGAGGTTGCCGACCGGCACGCGCACGTTGTCGAGGAAGCATTCGTTGAGGTCGGTGCCGCCTTCCAGCATGCGGATGGGCCGCACCGTCAGCCCGGGCGAGGCCATGTCGATCAGCAGGAAGCTGATGCCCTCCTGCGGCTTGGCGGCCGTGGGGTCGGTGCGCACCAGCGCAAACATCATCGAGCACCACTGCGCGTAGGAGGTCCACACCTTGTGGCCGTTGACGATGAAGTGCTGGCCATCGGGTTCCAGCACGGCGGTGGTGCGCACCGCGGCCAGGTCCGAGCCGGCGCCGGGCTCGGAAAAGCCCTGCGCCCACCAGGTGTTGCTCTGGCGGATGTCGGGCAGGTACCTGGCCTGTTGCTCGGGTGTGCCGAAGGCGATCAGCACCGGGCCCAGCATCTGGATGCCGCTGGCGATGATGCGCGGCGCACCGCCCAGCAGCGTTTCTTCGTCGAAGATGTAGCGCTGCACATGGGTCCAGCCCGGGCCGCCGTGCGCCACCGGCCAGCCCGGCGTGAGCCAGCCGCGTGCCTCCAGGATGCGGAACCAGGTGACGTAGTCGGCATGTTCCAGCCGCAGGCCGCGTTCGACCTTGGTCCGGATGTCGGCGGGCAGGTGCGTGCGCACGAAGGCACGCACCTCGGCGCGGAAGGCTTGGTCGGCGGCAGAAAAGGCGAGCTGCATGCTCAGGCCTCCCCGACGTTCACGACCGGCACGACGTTCACCACCAGCAAGGCGTCCAACGCCAGCACCGCGTCGGGGTAGGCGATCAGCGGGTTGATGTCGATCTCGGCGATCTGCGCATTGGCCCGCATCTGCGCACCGATGCGGGCCACCACGCGGGCGATGGCGGCCAGGTCCACCGCGGCCGCGCCGCGGATGCCAGCCAGCATCGGCGCGGCCTTCAGCCGCTGCAGCTCGACCACGATGTCGGCCTCGGCCAGGTCGGCCGGGATCAGGCGCACGTCCTTCAACGCCTCGATCCACACCCCACCCAGGCCGACCAGCAGCACCGGGCCCCAGTCGGCGTCACGCCGGGCGCCGACCACCAGTTCCAGCCCACGCGGGCCCATGGCCTCGACCAGCACGCCGTCCAGCACCAGGTCGGGGCGATGGCGCGCCACGTCGGCGTTCAGTTTGGCCCAGCCGGCGCGCAGCGTGGCCTCGTCGGCCAGGCCGACCAGCACACCACCGACGTCGCTCTTGTGCGGCAGCGCGCTGGCCTGGGCCTTGAGCACCACCGGCCAGCCCAGGTCGCGGGCGATGGCCACGGCCTCGTCGGCGCTGCGGGCCAATGCACCACGCGGCACCGGGATGCCGGCGGCGGCCAGCCACTGCTTGCCCTGGACTTCGGCAAAGATGCCGTTGGGCGGCACGGCGCCGGGCAGGGCCAGCGCCGCACCCGGCGCCGCGGCCTGCACCTCGTCAGCCCGGCGTGCCCGCTGCAGCGCCTCGGCGAACACCGCCACCCGGCGCAGCGCACGCAGCGCCCGGTCGGCCGAGCGGAACATCGGCACGCCGCTGGCGCGGATGGCCTCGGTGAAAAAGGGCTCGACCGGGCCGGTGTCGCCGGTCAGCACCAGCACCGTGGGCTTGGTGGCGCGGGCCATGGCCGGCACGATGTGCTGGGCCTTGTCGCGCTGCGCCATCTCGGGGCCGACGGGGATGGCCAGCACCACGCTGCCGATGTGCGGGTCGGCCGCCATGGTGTCCAGGATCTCGCCGATCAGCCCGGGCTGGCGGATGCCGATGGTGGTGTAGTCCAGCGGGTTTTCGGCCACCGCAAAGCTGGGCAGCTGGGCGCGCAGCGTGGCCACCGTGCCGGCGGCCAGTGCCGGCAGGTCCAGGGCCATGCCGTCGGCCAGGTCCAGCGCGATGTTCTTCATCGCGCCCGAGCCGGTGACGAAGGCGGTGCCACCCGCCGGCGGCTGCGGGTGGCTCAGCAGGATGGCGGCGGTGTCGAACAGCTCGTCCAGCGTGTCCACCACCACCACCGCCTCGCGCTGCAGCAGGGCGGTGGCGGTGGCATGGTCACCCGCCAGGGCGCCGGTGTGCGAGGCGGCGGCATGGCGGGCACGCTCGCTGCGGCCCGGCATCAGCAGCACGATGGGTTTGCCGGCCACGCGCGCCTGGCGCGCCAGCTGGAGGAAAAGCCGCGGCCGGCGGATCTGCTCGGCATAGGCCACGATCAGTCGGGTCTGCGCATCGGCCAGGTAGTGCGCCAGCAGGTCCTCGACACCGACCGAGCCCTCGTTGCCGGTGGAGAACACCGCGGTGACCGGCAGGCCGCGCCCGATGAAGGCATCCCGCAGCGTGGCGGCCATGAAGCCGCTTTGCGCCACCACGCCCAGGCCGGGCCGGGCCTCGTGCGGCTGGGGCGCCAGCGGCTCGAAGGTCAGCGGCAGGCCGGCGGCGAAGTTGGTGTAGCCCATGCAGTTGGGGCCGACGATGGCCATGGCGCCAGCAGCGGCCATCAGCTGCTGCTGGCGGGCGCGGCCTTCGTCGCCCGTCTCGGCATAACCCGAGGCGAACAGCACCGCCGCATGGCAGCGCCGCGCCGCCAGGGTGGTGACAGCCTCCAGCACCCCGGCCTCGGGAATGGCCAGCACGGCCAGGTCCACGTCCTCGGGCAGCTGGTCCACCGTCTTGATGCAGGGCCGGCCGTTGATCACCTCGCTGCTGCGGCTGACCAGGTGCAGCGCACCGCCGTAGCCGAAACGCTCGAGGTTGCCGAGCACGAAGCCGCCGAAGGAACGGGGGTCAGCCGAAGCACCGACGAGGGCGATGGACCGGGGGCGGAACAGGCGGTCCAGCGGACGCGGCGCGTCGGCCAGGGGAGTGGAGGGCTGCAACATGACGCAAAGTCTGGCATACAAAGAAGCCGTTTTCAATACACCAGAAACCGCCATCCATCCCGCAGAACCGGGGTTTTCCCGTGATGAGATCGCCATCACGCACGCCCCATTCCAGTCTATTTTCATAGGTAAACGAGGCACTTCAGGCCGGCGTCGGGCCAGCGCGGCCGGGCACGCTGCGCCCCCTCTCCAGACTTTCCCTATTGAATGCCACAACAACGTTTTGGTATATTGTTTTCAACACCACCCGCCCCAGACCCCATGTCCACCGAACCCCTGCACAGCGACGACGGCGAGGCCCTGCCGGACGAGTCCCGGCCGCGCCCCGGCCGCGCCAACGACATCCGCGCCACCCTGCAGGAAGAGATCGAAAGCGGCCGCCTGCCGCCCGGCGCGCCGCTGGAC
>Ga0208266_100375_pt1 | contig 15493 bp, 11 predicted proteins | sample LakWasMet67_HOW9_2_FD_183897 | JGI IMG/M metagenome (GOLD analysis project Ga0208266, IMG submission 183897) | Freshwater sediment methanotrophic microbial communities from Lake Washington under simulated oxygen tension - Sediment Metagenome... | ecosystem: Environmental > Aquatic > Freshwater >...
CTGCTGCACAGCCATGCGCTGGTGATCGGTGCCGGCGGCCTGGGCTCGCCGGTGGCGCTGTACCTGGGTACCGCCGGCGTCGGCCGCATCACGCTGGTGGACCACGACACGGTGGACGTGACCAATCTGCAGCGCCAGATCGCGCACAACCTGGCGCGTGTGGGCCAGCCCAAGGCCGAATCGGCGCGCCAGACCATCCTGGCCATCAACCCCGACGTGCAGGTGCTGCCGGTGACCCAGCGCGCCGACGCCGCCTGGCTGGACGCGGCGGTGCAGGGCGCCGACGTGGTGATCGACTGCAGCGACAACTTTCAGACCCGCCATGCGGTCAACGCCGCCTGCGTGGCGCACCGCAAGCCCCTGGTGTCGGGCGCGGCGATCGGCTTCGACGGCCAGATCTCGGTCTACGACACCCGCCGCGACGACGGGCCGTGTTACGCCTGCCTGTTCCCGGCCGAGGCCACGTTCGAGGAGGTGCGCTGCGCCACCATGGGCGTGTTTGCGCCGCTGGTCGGCATCATCGGCACCATGCAGGCGGCCGAGGCGTTGAAGCTGCTGGCCGGTGTCGGCCAGTCGCTGGCCGGCCGGCTGCAGATGCTGGACGCGCGCTGCATGGAGTGGACCGAGATCCGCATGGCCCGCCAGCCGGGCTGCGCGGTGTGCGGCGGCCGCTGACCTGCCCGGCGGCGCCGCTCAGCGGCGGCGAGCCGCCAGGCTGGCGTCCGCCAGCGCCTGCAGCGCGGCGTTGTCGAGCACCTGCACGCCCGGGGGCGCGCCCGCCAGGGCCTCGACCAGGGCCGTGGCCAAGGCCTCGGCACGGATCGGCCGCAGCCGGCGTGGCAGCAGCCAGCCCAGGGCCGGGGTGACGGCCTGGGCCAGGCGCTCGCCCCGCCGCTCGGGCTGGCCCAGCGTCGAGCGCTCACCCAGCAGCAGCGACGGCCGGGCGATCACCAGTTGCGGCAGGTCCAGCGCCCGCAACGCCTGTTCCATCTCGCCCTTGACGCGGTTGTAGAACACCCGCGACCGGGCATCGGCGCCCATCGCCGAGACCACGGCCAGCCGGCTGGCGCCGGCCACCTTGGCGGCGCGGGCGAAGGCCAGCACCGCGTCGAAATCCACCGCGCGGAAGGCGGCCTGCGAGCCCGCCACCTTGATCGTGGTGCCCAGGCAGCAGAAGGCCCAGTCGGTGCCGGGCAGGCCCGGCGCGCCGGCATGGCCCAGCGTCGCGTAGTCGATGGCCAGGCCCTGCACGCCACGCGGCAGGCCCTGGCGCTGCGCCGGCTGGCGCACCAGCGCGGTGACGCTGCGGCAGCGGGCATCCGCCGCCAGCCGCGCCACCAGCGCATGGCCGATCAGGCCGGTGGCACCGGCCACCAGCACCCGCGCCGAGGTCGGGCGGACTGCCGCGGCCCGCTTGGCCATGCTGAGGGTCAGCGCTTGGGCGGGCTGCTGCGGCCGCCGGGACGGCCACCACCACTGCCACCACCACCACCGCTGCGCGACGGGCCACCGGACGAGCGGGCACCGCCCACGCCGGTGCCACCGGCATGCGCCGGCCGGCCGCCACCGCCACCGCCACCGCCGGCCGGGCGCGCGCCGCCGAAGCCGCCGCCACCCGCTGCCGGGCGGCCGCCGCCCTGGCCGCCGCCGTCGCGTCGGCCCTGGCCGCCACCACCACCGCCACCCGAACGGCCACCACCGCCGCCGCCGGGACGGCCACCACCACCACCGCCGGCATTGCGGCGTGTGCCACCGACCCCGATGGTCATGCGGCCCAGCACGATCGGCTCGGCCTTCTCACCGGCGGGCGGCTCGAAGCCGGGCACCACCTCGCTGGGGATGCTGCGCTTGATCAGCTTCTCGATGTCACGCAGGAAGATGTCCTCGTCCACGCAGACCAGCGAGATGGCCTCGCCCTGGGCGCCGGCACGGCCGGTGCGGCCGATGCGGTGCACATAGTCCTCGGGCACATTGGGCAGCTCGAAGTTGACGACGTGCGGCAGCTGGTCGATGTCGATGCCGCGTGCCGCGATGTCGGTGGCCACCAGCACCTGCAGGTCATTGCTCTTGAAGTCGGCCAGCGCCTTGGTGCGGGCACCCTGGCTCTTGTTGCCGTGGATGGCCATGGCGCTGATGCCCTCGTCGTTGAGGAACTCGGCCAGCCGGTTGGCGCCATGCTTCATGCGCGTGAACACCAGCACCTGGTGCCAGTTGCCGCTCTTGATCAGGTGGCTCAGCAGCGCCTTCTTCTTCTCACGGCCGACCGGGTGCACCTTCTGCGCGATGGTCTCGGCGGTCTGGTTGCGGCGGGCCACCTCGATCAGCGCCGGCTGGTTCAGCAGGCGGTCGGCCAGGGTCTTGATCTCGTCCGAGAAGGTGGCCGAGAACAGCAGGCTCTGCTTCTTGGCCGGCAGGTAGTTCAGCACCTTCTTGATGTCGTGGATGAAGCCCATGTCCAGCATGCGGTCGGCTTCGTCCAGCACGAAGATCTCCACATGGCTGAGGTCCAGCGTGCCCTGCTGGTGGTGGTCCAGCAGGCGGCCGGGCGTGGCCACCAGGATGTCCACGCCGCGGCGCAGCGCGTTGATCTGCGGCTGCATGCCGACACCGCCGAACATCACCATGCTGGTGAGCTTGAGGTACTTGCCGTAGGTGCGCACGCTTTCTTCGACCTGCGCCGCCAGCTCGCGCGTGGGGGTCAGGATCAGGGCGCGGATGACGATGCGGCCCTTGGCGTCCTTCTTGGCCGGCGCGCTGGACAGGCGCTGCAGCATCGGCAGCGTGAAGCCGGCGGTCTTGCCGGTGCCGGTCTGGGCGCCGGCGAGCAGGTCGCCGCCTTGCAGCACGGCGGGGATGGCTTGCGCCTGGATCGGGGTCGGGGTGTCGTAGCCTTGTTCGGAAACGGCACGCAGCAGCGGCTCGGCAAGGCCGAGTTCGGTGAATTTCATGGGGTGAGGTTCGCCCCGTCTGTGGGGGCGCCAAACGATCGGCCTGCAGCCGCTTGTTGCCAAGGGCCCCAGTCGGGGAGACCGATAGGTCGATGCGGAGGTCGGAGTCGACTGCGAGGACGTGACTGGTAGCGACCTCGCCAGCACATTGTAGCCGGCACACCCCACCCGCGTTGGCGAAGAGGCGGGCATTGGCCCTTCAGTTCGCCGGCATCGGGCTCAGGCCGCGCTGTTCGGGGGTTGGGCGCCGAAGCCCAGCGCCACGCGCAGCCCGCCCAGCGGCGAGTCGGCCAGGTCGACGCTGGCGCCGTGGCGGCGGGCGATGGAACGCACGATGGCCAGGCCCAGGCCGCTGCCGGTGGCGTCCGCCGCGGCGGCGCCGCGCACGAAGCGCTCGAACACCCGTTCCCGCTCGGCCGCGGGGATGCCGGGGCCACTGTCGTCCACCGTCAGGCAGGGGCCGGCGGGTCCTGCGCTCAGGGTCAGCTGCACCTGGCCCCCCGGCGGCGTGTAGCGCAGCGCGTTGTCGACCAGGTTGCGCACCAGCACCGACAGCGCGGCGGCGTCACCCGGCACGCTCAGGCTGTCGTCGGCGGCCAGCCGCACCTGGCTGCCGCGGCTGGCCGCCAGCGGCGCCGCGCTGTCGGCCAGCACCTGGCGCAGCAGCGGGCCCAGTGCCACCGGCTGCAGCGGCTGGGTCGGCGCGCCGGGCTCGCTGCGGGCCAGGGTCAGCAACTGCTCGACCAGCCGGCCGGCGCGGTCGACACCGGCGATCAGCGCGTCCAGCGCCTCGCGGCGGCGGGCCTCGTCACCCTGCTCGGCCTGCAGCCGGCGCAGCACCTGGGCCTGCAGTTTCAGCGCCGTCAGCGGCGAGCGCAGCTCGTGCGCGGCGTCGGCGACAAAGGCGCGCTGGCCGGCCCAGGCCAGGCCCAGCCGGTCGAGCAGGGCGTTCAGCGCCTGCACCAGCGGCGCCACCTCGTCGGGCAGGCCGGCGGCGGGCAGGGGCGACAGCGCAGCGGCGTCCTGCTCACGCACCTGGCGCGCCACCTGCTCCAGCGGGCGCAGCGAGTGCGCGATCAGCCACCACAGCGCAGCCGCCAGCAGCGGCGCGGCCAGGCCCAGCGGCAGCAGCGAGCGCAGCGCAGCATCGGCCGCCAGGCCCTGGCGGATGCGCACCGGCTGCGCCACCTGGATCACCCGGTCGCGGGCGGCCACGCCAAAGCTGCGCCAGCGTTCACCGTCGACCTTGACCTCGGCCAGCCCCAGCACCGCCTGCGTGGGCAGGGCGCGGTGGGCGCGCGAGGCGTAGACGCTGCGGCCGTCGATGCGCCAGATCTGCACCACGAAGTCCAGGTCCTCGTCGTTCAGCGCGGCGGCGTCGTTGGGGTTGATCTCGCCCTGGTCACGCAGGCTCAGCGCCATCTGGCGCAGCTGGTAGTCGAACAGCGCCTCGGTCTCGTGCAGCACGTTGCGGTAGGTCAGGCCGCCCACCAGCGCCGCCACGCCGGCCAGCGTGGCCAGCAGCGACAGCAGCAGCCGCGCGCGGATCGAGCCGAACAGCCGCCGTGGCAGGCGGTCGACCCCGCTCATGCCACCGGGCCCAGGAAGTAGCCGACGCCGCGCATGCTCTGGATGAAGTCCGCCCCCAGCTTCTTGCGCAGCTGGTGCACATAAACCGACACCGCATTGCTTTCCACCGCGTCGCCCCAGCCGTACAGCCGGTCTTCCAGCTGGGCCCGGCTGAGCACCGCGCCGGGCCGCTGCATCAGCGCCTGCAGCACCGCGAACTCGCGGGCCGACAGCAGCACCGGCTTGCCGTCCTGGCTGACCTGGCGGGTGGCCGGGTCCAGCCGCACGCCGCCATGCACCAGGGCGCTGTCGGCGCGGCCGGCGTGGCGGCGCGCCACCGCCCGCATGCGCGCGGCCAGCTCGTCCAGCTCGAAGGGCTTGACCAGGTAGTCGTCGGCGCCGGCGTCCAGGCCGGCGACCCGGTCGGCGGTGGCGTCGCGCGCGGTCAGCACGATCACCGGCGTGGCGTCACCGCGCCCGCGCAGCGTGCGCAGCACGGCCAGGCCGGCGCTGGGCTGGGCGGACTGGCCGGCGCGCTCGGGCAGGCCCAGGTCCAGCAGCAGCAGGTCGAAGGTCTCGGCGGCCAGCGCGGCCTGGGCCGCGGCCACGTCGTAGACCCAGTCCACCGCATGGCCTTCCAGGCGCAGGGCCTGGCGCAGGCTGTCGCCGATCATGCGGTCGTCTTCGGCCAGCAGCAGTCGCATCTCGGGGCGGTGTGTGGGGTTGTGGGCAGGATGCCGCCGAGCATACCCGGGGCCCACTCCTAGAATCGCCGATCGCCACCCCTGGCGTGGCCCCTGCCCGGCGCCGCGCCGCCTGCCGGAGCCACACCATGGACACCCGAGTCAACCCCGTCCGCGAACGCCTTGCCCGCGTGCGCCAGGCCCTGGCCGACCATGGCGCCCATGCCTTGCTGGTACCCAGCGCCGACCCGCACCTGTCCGAGTACCTGCCCGGCCGCTGGCAGGGGCGGGAATGGCTGTCGGGCTTCAGCGGGTCGATGGGCACGCTGGTGGTGACGGTCGACGATGCCGCGCTGTTTGCCGACAGCCGCTACTGGCAGCAGGCCGAGGTCCAGCTGGACGGCAGTGGCATCACGCTGGTGAAGGTGCCCACCGGCGCCGCCACCCACCACATCCAGTGGCTGGTCGACCACACGCCGCGGGGCCAGGCGGTGCTGGTTGACGGCCAGGTGCTGGGCTTGGCGGCGGCGCAGCAGCTGCGCGCCGCGCTGGACGCCGCCGGCGTCCCGCTGCGCACCGAGGCCGACCTGCTGGAGGCCGTCTGGCCCGACCGGGCGCCGCTGCCCACCGCCGCGGTCTATGCCCACGACGCACCGCAGGCCGATGCGCCGCGCACCCGGCGCCTGGCGCGCCTGCGCGAGGCCATGGCCCGCCAGGGCGCCAGCCACCACTTCGTGTCGACGGTGGACGACATCGCCTGGATCACCAGCCTGCGGGGTGCCGACGTCGAGTACAACCCGGTGTTTCTGGCCCACCTGCTGATCGACGCCACCCGGGCCACGCTGTTTGTCGGTGCCGGCAAGGTGCCGGCGGCGCTGGCCAGCCAGTTGGCGGCCGAGGGCATCACGCTGGCCGACTATGGCCAGGCCGGCGCGGCGCTGGCCGCCTTGCCCTCGGGCAGTGCGCTGCTGGTCGACCCGCGCCGCATCACGCTGGGGTTCCGCCAGCAGGTGCCGGCGGGGGTGCGGGTGATCGAGGCCATCAACCCCAGCACGCTGTTCAAGAGCCGCAAGAGCGCGGCCGAGGTGGCCTTCGTGCGCCAGGCGATGGAGGAAGACGGCGCCGCGATGTGCCGCTTCTACGCCTGGTTCGAGGCCGCGCTGGCGCGGGGTGAGCGCATCAGCGAGCTGACCGTGGACGAGAAGCTGTCGGCCGAGCGTGCCCGCTGCCCCGGCTTCGTCGGCCTGAGCTTTTCCACCATCGCCGGCTTCAACGCCAATGGCGCCTTGCCGCACTACCGTGCGCTGCCCGAGTCCTATGCCTGGATCGAGGGCGACGGCCTGCTGCTGATCGACTCGGGTGGCCAGTACCTGGGCGGCACCACCGACATCACCCGCGTCTGGCCGATCGGCCGCATCAGCGACGCCCACCGGCGCGACTTCACGCTGGTGCTCAAGGGCATGATGAATCTGTCGCGGGCGCGCTTTCCGCGTGGCACGCTCAGCCCCTTCCTGGACACGCTGGCGCGTGCGCCGCTGTGGGCCGAGGGCCTGGACTTCGGCCATGGCACCGGCCATGGCGTGGGCTATTTCCTCAACGTGCACGAGGGCCCGCAGACCATCAGCAAGGCCCAGCCCGAGGCCCACATGGCGATGGAGCCCGGCATGATCACCTCCAACGAGCCGGGGGTGTACCGGCCCGGGCAGTGGGGCATCCGCATCGAGAACCTGCTGCTCAACGTGGTGGTGGACACGCCCGAAAACAGCGCCTTTGGCGAGATGCTGGGCTTCGAGACGCTGACGCTGTGCCCGATCGATGCGCGCTGCATAGACCGCCGCCTGCTGCGCGATGACGAGATCGCCTGGCTCAACGACTACCACGCCACGGTGCGTGCGCGCCTGTCGCCCAAGATCAGTGGCGACGCGCTGGCCTGGCTGCAACGGCGCACCGAGGCGATCTGATGGCGCTGCCGGGCGCGGCCACCGGCCACGCGCTGGGCATCGACCTCGGCGGCAGCAAGACCGAAGCGGTGGTGCTGGACGCCGCCGGCGCCGAGTGCTGGCGCCAACGCATCACCACCCCGGCCCAGGGTTACGACGCGGTGCTGGCAGCGCTGGCCGGTCTGGTGGGTGCGGCGCGCCAGGCGCTGGGCGGCGCGCCGCTGAGCATCGGCCTGGGCGCGCCGGGCAGTCTGACCCGGGCCGGCCTGGTGAAAAACGCCAACCTGCAATGCCTGAACGGCCGGCCGCTGCCGACCGACCTGCAGCAGGCCCTGGGCCAGCCGCTGCGCCTGGCCAACGACGCCAACTGCCTGGCGCTGTCCGAGGCCACCGACGGCGCCGGCGCCGGTGCGGCGGTGGTTTTTGCCGCCATCCTGGGCACCGGCTGCGGTGCCGGCATCGCGGTGCACGGCCGGGTGCTGACCGGCCCCAACCGGCTGGCCGGCGAGTGGGGCCACAACCCCATGCCCTGGGCGCCGGACGACGAACCGCGGCTGGCCTGCGCCTGCGGCCAGCGCGGCTGTGTGGAAACGTTGCTCAGCGGCCCGGGCCTGGCCGCCGAGCACCGGCGCCGCCACGGTGGGCCCTTGGATGCGCTGCAGATTGCCGAGGCCGCTGCCGCTGGCGACGCCGGCTGCCACGACACGCTGCGGCGCTGGCAGCAGCAGCTGGCCCGGGCGCTGGCGTTGGTGATCAACCTGCTGGACCCGGACGTGATCGTGCTGGGCGGCGGCCTGTCGCACATTGCCGGCCTGTACGCGCAGGTGCCGGCGCTGTGGCCCCGCTGGGTGGTCGGCGCGGCGGACGAGCCGCTGCGCACCCGGCTGCTGCCGGCGCTGCATGGTGATGCTTCCGGCGTGCGTGGTGCGGCCTGGCTGGGCCGGCAAGGAGAACTGGACCGATGACCGAGCCGATGACCCCACCTGCCGACGAACTCGGCGCCACCCTCGCGGCCTGGCGCAGCGGCCGGCTGGACGCCCGTGCGCTGGCCGGCCGCTGGCGCGCCGCGGCCGCCACCTGGCCCGGCCTGCCGCCGCGCTATGCCGCGGTGCTGGACCAGCTGCTGTTGCCGCTGGAAGCCAGCGCGATGTTCAGCGAAGAGAGCTGCTCGTTCAGCCCCACCGACCTGGCCGAGACGCTGGCCCAGTGGCTGGCCCACGCCGACGCCGCGGCGCCACGCCGCTGAGTGCCCCGAGGGCGCTACACCCCGGCGCGCACCAGTGGGGCGGCGAGCGCGCCGCGCAGGCTCTCGGCGCTGTCCTTCAGGTGGGCACGGGCTTCCGCACCCAGGCCGGCCCGGTGGCTGGCCTGGTCCAGCCGCTGCAGCAGGGCGGCGGCGCGGCTGCGCACCAGCGCCCGGGCGTCGCTGCGTGACAGCGTGCCCGGCCGCAGTACCAGCGCCGCCAGGCGGTTGATGAACTCGCGCTGCAGCTCGCGCCGCGGCTGCGGGATGTCGCGTGCGCCGCCGGCCAGCTCGCCCCAGACATCGGCCTCCAGCTGCCGGTACAACTCGCTCAGGCGCAGCGGCTGCTCGGGCGGGCTGACCTTGCCCTCGTTGTCCAGCATGCGCGCGGCCAGGGCATCCCCCATCAGCCGGTTCAGCAGCGCACGCTGCAGGTCCAGCACGGTCTGCGTCAGCGGGTATTCGGTGGGCGTGCCGACCAGCGACTCACCCCGCTCGAAGTAGTTGGGCGCCAGCCGGCGCTGCAGCGCCGGGCTGACGGCGAAGCTGTCGGCCGCCAGCACCCGCTGCGACAGCAGCTGCAGCGCGGCGCGCTGGGTGGCCGCCGGCAGCGGCTGCAGCGGGTCGCGGCCGCTGCCGGGGAAGTCACGCAGCGTGCGCACGCCGCCCACCTGGCGCAGCAGGATGCCGGCGGCGCGGCCAGCGTCGCGCACCGCATAGGCCAGCGCGCGGCGCAGGCTGCCGTAGTCCTCGTCGGGCTTCAGCGGCCGGCTCTCCTGGCGCTTGAACAGGTCGGCGGCGATGTCGAAACGCCGCGTCGCAAAAGCCAGCACGTCGTTGCCCAGGTCGAACTGCAGCGCGTCGGGGTCGATGCCCAGGAAGTTGTCCTCGTCGGTGCCGAAGGCCAGCTCGGGCTCGCTGCTGCGCGCGGCGATCTTGTCCAGCTCGGCCCGCTCCTGGCCGGCCGGCAGCGGCTTGTAGGCGTACTCGATGGCCCAGAAATCGTACGGCCCCAGCGTCGGCTGGAACGGCGCGGCGGCCTTTTCGCCCGGCCGTGGCAGGTTGATCGCCGCGTACTCCATCACCGAGCCGGTGAAGGCTTGGCGGTGGGTGAACTCGGGGTCGCTGACCTGCTGCTCGGAGTAGACATGCGAGGCGCGGAAGTTGTGCCGCAGGCCCAGGGTGTGGCCCACCTCGTGCATGGTCACGTCCTTCAGGTAGTCCAGCACGAAGCGCTGGGCCTCGGGGCCGTCGGGGTCGAGATCGCCCCGGGCGGCCAGCACGTCCAGCGCATAACCCAGCTGCTCGGCGGCACCGTCGGCATGGTGGCAGGCCAGCGCCTCCTGCTGCGCCGTGGTGGCGGCGGCGCCGTCGTGGTCGACATCGATGCCCACCTGCAGCAGCTGGGCCCATTCGGCCTCGCGGGCGGCACGCGCCGCACCGTCGCTGCCCAGGATGCGGGCGCGCAGGTTGCGCAGGCTGCGCGAGGACAGGCTTTCGATGCCGATGTCGGCGTCCAGGATCTCGCCGCTGCGTGGGTCGACATGGCTGGGGCCGATGGCACCGAACACCGGCTCGCGGTTGACCATCCAGCGGATCGAGGCGATGCCGGCGTCCAGCGTATCGAAGTCGGCGTCGTCGGGCTGCTGCTTGACGACGATGGCGTTCTTGAAGCCGATGCGCTCGAAGGCCGCGTTCCAGGCCAGCACGCCGGCCGTGATGGTCTCGCGGTACTTCAGCGGGATGTTGCGGTCCAGCCAGTAGGTGATGGGCTTGACCGGCTCGGACAGCTCGGCCGCCGGGTCCCGCTTCTCCAGCCGCCAGCGGTTGACATAACGCTGGCGTGGGCTGCGGGCGCTGTCGTCGCCGAAGTTGTCGCTCACCGAGACGAAGTGGCCGATGCGCGCATCGGCCGCACGCGGCGCCATGGTCTGGGCCGGCAGCCGCGCCAGCGAGTAGTGCAGGCCCAGGAACAGGCTGCGTGCATCGGGCAGGCCGCTGGGCGTGGTCGGCACCGGCGCACCCGGCGGCGAGCCCGGCTGCGGCACGGCGATGGCGGCGGTGGCGTAGTGGTTGCTGGTCTCGATCACCAGCAGGTCGGGCTTGCCACGCACCGCGGTGATGGCCGAGTTGCGGCCATCCAGGCCGTAGCCCTGGCGGAAGGTGCGCTGCAGCGTGGCGCCCAGGCCCAGCAGGTCGGTGACGAACAGCGCGCTGGCATCCACCAGCACCGTCTTGCGCTCGGGGTGGGGCTGGCTGGCCACCAGGGTGGCGCCCAGCAGGCTGGGCGACTGGGCGGCGGCCACGGCACGCGCCTCGGGCGTGCCGGCGGCGGCCACCTGCTGGTCGTTGATCGCCACCAGTTGCACCACGTTGTGCAGCCGGCGGAACTGCACCAGCCGCGGCGACGGCAGCATCAGCCCGCCGAACAGCATGGCCTCGCCGATGCCGCTGGCCAGCTTGGGCGAGAAGAAGAACGGGGTGTTGAAGTCCTCGGGCCGCAGCTCCAGCCAGACCTTCTCGTCCTTCTGCCAGGCGGTGATCAGGCCGCTGATCGGCTTGGCGTCCTTGGTCAGCACGGCGAACGGTGGCGGTTGGCCGGGCACGGGTGCCGCGGCGCCGTTCGGCCCGGACGCGGCGCCGGCCGGGCGGGCCGCGGCCTGGGGGCCTGGCCGGGCTGCCGGGGTGGCTGCCGGGGTGGTGGCCTGTGCCGGCCGGGGCGCTGCGGCCGGCGTGGCCGCCGCCGCGGTGGGTGCCTGGCCCGGCGGGGTGGCGCAGGCGGCCAGGGTCAGCAGTGCGGCCAGCGTGGTGGCGCGCAGCGCGACACGGTGGGCGGAGGCGGGGACGGGCTCGTGCATCGTGGACTCGGTGGCTGGGGCGCCGCGGCGCCCGGTCAAACAACGACAGAGGCCGTCGGCGGCCCCGAGGTTCCCGGGGGTTTGCCCGGCCGCCCGGGTCGGTGCCCGGCTTACTTCAAGGCCTTGAAGCGCAGCCGGTGCGGCTTGGCGCCTTCTTCACCCAGACGCTTCTTCTTGTCGACCTCGTATTCCTGGTAGTTGCCGTCGTAGAAGAACCACTGGCTGTCGCCTTCGCAGGCCAGGATGTGGGTGCAGATGCGGTCGAGGAACCAGCGGTCGTGGCTGATGACCATGGCCGAGCCGGCAAACTCCAGCAGCGCCTCTTCCAGCGCGCGCAGGGTTTCGACGTCCAGGTCGTTCGAGGGTTCGTCGAGCATCAGCACATTGCCGCCCTGGGCCAGGGTCTTGGCCAGGTGCAGGCGGCCGCGCTCACCACCCGACAGGCTGCCCACCAGCTTCTGCTGGTCATTGCCCTTGAAGTTGAAGCGGCCCAGGTAGGCGCGGCTGGGCATCACGAACTTGCCGACGATGATGTTGTCCAGCCCGCCGGACACGTCTTCCCACACCGTCTTTTCGGCGGCCAGGCTCTGGCGGCTCTGGTCGACGAAGGCCAGGTGGGCGGTCTTGCCGATGGCCACCTCGCCCGAATCGGGCTGCTCCACGCCCTGCAGCATGCGGAACAGCGTGGACTTGCCGGCGCCGTTGGGGCCGATGATGCCGACGATGGCGCCAGCCGGCACCTTGAAGCTGAGGTTGTCGATCAGCAGCCGGTCACCGAAGCTCTTGCTGACGCCCTTGAACTCGATCACCTCGTTGCCCAGGCGCTCGGCCACCGGGATGAAGATCTCGTTGGTCTCGTTGCGCTTCTGGTAGTCGACGTCGCTCAGCTCCTCGAAGCGGGCCAGGCGTGCCTTGCTCTTGGCCTGGCGGCCCTTGGCGTTGGAGCGCACCCACTTCAGCTCCTCCTTCATCGCCTTCATGCGCGCGTCTTCGGTCTTCTGCTCCTGCTCCAGGCGGCGCTCCTTCTGGTCCAGCCAGTCGGAGTAGTTGCCCTTCCAGGGGATGCCGTGGCCACGGTCGAGTTCCAGAATCCACTCGGCGGCGTTGTCCAGGAAGTAGCGGTCGTGGGTGATGGCCACCACGGTGCCCGAAAAGCGCAGCAGGAACTGCTCCAGCCATTCCACGCTCTCGGCGTCCAGGTGGTTGGTGGGCTCGTCCAGCAGCAGCATGTCGGGCTTGCTCAGCAGCAGGCGGCACAGCGCGACGCGGCGCTTCTCGCCACCGGACAGCAGGCCGATCTTGGCCTCCCAGGGCGGCAGGCGCAGCGCGTCGGCGGCCAGTTCCAGCTGCAGGTCGGTGTTTTCGCTGCCGGCGGCGGCGATGATGGCTTCCAGCTCGGCCTGCTCGGCGGCCAGGGCGTCGAAGTCGGCGTTTTCCTCAGCGTACTCGGCATACACCTCGTCCAGCCGCTTCTTGGCGGCCAGCACACCGCCGATGCCTTCTTCCACCGCCTCGCGCACGGTCTGCTCGGGGTCCATCACCGGCTCCTGCGGCAGGTAGCCGATCTTGATGCCGGGCATCGGCACGGCCTCGCCTTCGTACTCCTTGTCGACGCCGGCCATGATCTTCAGCAGCGTGGACTTGCCCGAGCCGTTGATGCCCAGCATGCCGATCTTGGCGCCGGGGAAGAACGACAGCGAGATGTCCTTGAGGATCTGCCGCTTGGGGGGAACCGTCTTGGAGACGCGGTTCATCGTGAAAACGTACTGGGCCATGGTGCGGACGCTCGGGTGGTGCGGATGCGGGTGGAGGGCGGCGCGGGCCAGCGGCACGGCCAGGGTGTGGCGCGGGCCGGCCTGCCGGCGGCCGGCGGCCGGCGGACCGGCAGCTCTGAAGCCCGGATTATCCCTGTTGCGCGGCGGCTTCGCCGGGGCCGGCCAGGCGGCGGGCCAGCCAGTCGCGGCGCAGCAGGCCGTACAGCCGGCTGTCGGCCACCTCGCCGGCGACGATCCAGCGCTCGCGCAGATGGCCTTCGGGCCGGAAGCCCAGGCGGTCCAGGGTGCGCGCGGACGCGGTGTTGCGCGGGTCGATGTCGGCCTCCACCCGGTTCAGGCCCAGCAGCCCGAAGCCGTGGTCCAGCAGGGCGCACAGGGCCTCCTGCATATAACCCTGGCCCCAGCCGTCGCGCCGCAGCAGGTAGCCGATCTCGCAGCGCCGGCTGGGCAGGTGGAAGCTGAACAGGCTGGCCAGGCCCAGCAACCGGCCGTCGGCACGGCGTTCCAGCCCCAGCCGCAGGTAGTCGCCGTCGGCCATGGCCTGCAGGTCCTGGCCGATCAAGGCCTCGGCCTGGGCCGGATCGTGCCAGGGCGGTGTGCTCCAGTAGCGCAGCGCCACCGGGTCGGCGTGCAGGGTGTAGACCGCCGCGGCGTCGTCCGGGCGCAGGGCGCGCAGCGTCAGGCGGGCGGTGGGCAGTTGCAGGTCGCTGAATCCAGGCATGGCCCGAGGCTACATCGACCTAGACTGCCGGCCTGGCCCGCTGCGATGTCCCCCGCCCATGAATCTGCTCGACGCCTTGCGCTACCTCGCTGCGCTGGAACAGCACCGCCATTTCGGCCGGGCCGCGGCGGCCTGCCACATCACCCAGCCCGCGCTGTCCAATGCCCTGCGGGCGCTGGAGCAGGCCTTCGGCGCCAGCATGGTGCGGCGTGGCCGGCAGTACGAAGGCCTGACGCCCGAGGGTGAGCTGGCCCTGGCCCATGGCCACCGCATGCTGCACGAGGCCGAGGCGCTGCGCCAGGCGCTGGCCAGCCGCGCCGGCGCGCCCACCGGCCGGCTGCAGATCGGCGCGGTGCCCAGCGCCATGCCGGTGGCCGCGCGTTTTGCCGCCCGGCTGCGCACCGTGCATGCGGGGCTGCAGCCGGTGCTGCGCTCGCTCAGTTCGCCCGAGATCGAGGCCGGGCTGGACAACCTTTCGCTGGACCTGGCCCTGGGCTACGGCGGCCGGCCCGAGGTGCAGGCGCGCCAGCTGCAGCGCTGGCCGCAGTACGACGAGCGCTACTTTGTGCTGCAGGCGGCCGGCCCGGCCGGGGCGCCGTTCCGCTTCGGCCCGCCGCTGGCCTGGGCCGACGCCGCCCGCCTGCCGCTGGTGCTGCTGACGCCCGACATGCACCACCGCGCCATCGTCGACGAGGCCTTCCGCGCCGCCGGCTGCGCACCCGAGCCGGCGCTGGAGACCAGCTCGGTGCTGGCCCTGCTGATGGCGGTGCAGGAGCCGCCGCTGGCCGCGGTGCTGCCCGGCGCGCTGGTCAGCACCGCCCAGGCCCAGCCCGGGTTGCTGGCGCGGCCGCTGGTGGCGCCCGAGCTGCACACGCCGATCGCCTTTCTCACCGCCGGCACCGGCCGGCCCACGCTGGCCCTGCAGGCGGCGCTGGCGCTGGCCGCGACGGCCGACTGGCAGGCGCTGGTGGCGGCGCACACCGGCGCGCTGGGCGCCGCGGCCGACGCCGGGCCTTGAGCCCCCCGCCCGGCATTCAGCGATTGAATCACCCGGTTCGGCGATTCGATTGGACGGCGCCCCGGCGCAGCGCCGATGATGCGTGCTGAACTTCGGACCGAGCGCAGCCATGGACACCCCAGCCGCCCCGACGGTGGCCACCGTCAGCCCCGAGGCCCTGCGCCGCACGCTGCGCCAGCGCGGCCAGCTCAAGGGCCGCCAGCCCGACGACACGGCGCTGGCCGAGCTGCGGGCGCTGATCGGCAACGGGCCGCACCGGCGTGACCAGCTGATCGAGCGGCTGCACCGGCTGCACGACCACTTCGGCGCCCTGTTCAAGCGCCACCTGGTGGCACTGGCCGCCGAGATGCGCCTGGCCATGGCCGAGGTGGCCGAGGTCGCCAGCTTCTACCACCACTTCCAGATCCTGCCCGACGAGGCCGCGGCACCGCGGCTGACGGTGCGGGTGTGCGACAGCCTGAGCTGCGCCATGGCCGGCTCCGGCGCGCTGCTGCAGCGCCTGGCCGCCGTGCTGGGCGACGGCGTGCAGGTGATGCCGGCGCCCTGCGTGGGCCGCTGCGAGCAGGCGCCGGTGGCCGTGGTCGGCCAGGCGCCGGTGATGCTGGCCGACGAGGCCAAGGTGCTGGCCCGGGTGGCGCAGCAGCCCACGCGCCAGTCGGCCAAGCAGGCCGAGGCCGCCGACGACGGCGTGTTCGACCCCGCGGCGCTGGCCCCGGGCGCGGTGACCACGGCGCTGGC
>Ga0208266_100376_pt1 | contig 15473 bp, 18 predicted proteins | sample LakWasMet67_HOW9_2_FD_183897 | JGI IMG/M metagenome (GOLD analysis project Ga0208266, IMG submission 183897) | Freshwater sediment methanotrophic microbial communities from Lake Washington under simulated oxygen tension - Sediment Metagenome... | ecosystem: Environmental > Aquatic > Freshwater >...
TGATTTTTTAGCCTTGGATATCCGTTATGCATTAGAAGCTTTAGGAGAGATTACAGGGCAAGTAACCAATGACGATTTGTTGGGGAATATTTTTTCTAAGTTTTGTATCGGAAAGTAGCCACAGTATTAGTCAATACGAATAAATAACACTTAATCTTACTAATCTCTTTACTATCAACACTTTCAGAGTGTCTGTTGATTTCTTTTTACTCCTATCTATTTGCATTAACCAAGTAAACTATTGTATCTTTGTTGTACCTTGATGTAACGGGGTACAATTTTTTGGTTATTTCAATTCAAAACATTTACAGTTTGTTACATTATGTTACAAAATTATACAACATAATACTAAATGAGCAGCAACATAACAATACCTAAAATCTGTTTACAATGCAATAAAGGTTTTATTGCAAAAACAACGGTTACAAAATTTTGCTCACATAAATGTGCAAGCAAAGCATACAAGTTAAACAAGAAAAATGAGAAGGTTGAAAAAGCACAAGTACAAGAATATCAAAAGTCAGTAGGGATTGATATGCAGTTAATTCAGTCAAAGGATTATTTAAGTATTAAAGAAACGTGTTTGCTACTTGGTATCAGTAGAATGAGTTTGTATAGGTACATTAAAAACAAAACAATTAAACCTTCAAAACTTGGAGGAAAAGTGATAATAAAAAAACAAGTAATAAATAATTTAATAAAATAGAAAATGGGTGTGCATTTAAGAAAAAAGAAAATAGCCAATGACAAACAAAGTTTGTATTTGGATTTTTATCCTCCAATTAAAGGTGGTGATGGAAAGTTTACCCGCAGAGAATATCTTAACCGTTATCTGTATGAAAAACCAAAAACTCAAGAACAGAAACTTCATAATAAAGAAAATTTGATTTTTGCAGAGGGATTAAAGAATAAAAGGGAAAAAGATATTCTTAATGAACAAGATGGCATTTTTAACTCTCAAAATAAGAAACGAGATTTTATAGAGTTTTTTCAAGGCTTATGCGATAAACGCAAAGAAAGTGATGGCAATTATGGTAATTGGTTAAGTGCCTTACATTACTTAAAATCATTTACGGGTGGCAAATGTAAAATGGGTGAATTAACAGAGGATTTTTGTAATAAGTTCAAAGAATACCTTTTACAAGCAAACCGATTGAACACAGTTAAAGGATTGCGTTTATCTCAAAACTCGGCACTTAGTTACTTCAATAAATTTCGTTGTGCAATAAACGAAGCGTTTGATGCTCGGTTATTGAATGAAAATCCTTTACGCCACATAAAGGGTATTCAGCAAAAAGAAAGCAAGCGTGAATTTTTAACACAAGAAGAATTACAACTTTTAGCCCAAACAGAATGTGATTTAGAAGCATTAAAAAATGCCGCCATTTTTTCAGCACTTACGGGTTTACGTTGGTCTGATATAGAAAGTTTAACGTGGGGAGATATTCAAAAAACGGCAAGTGGTCATTTTCTTCATATCATTCAAAAGAAAACGGTAGATGTAATTATGCACCCAATAAGTGAAACAGCCGTTAAGGTGCTTGGCGAGAGAGGTAAGCCATCTGAAAAAGTATTTGAAGGATTAAAATATTCTGATAGCAATAACGACAAATTAAAAAGGTGGATTTTGAGAGCGGGAATTAACAAGAAAATTACGCTCCACAATTTTCGCCACACATACGCTACGTTGCTTCTGAATAAAGGTGCTGACATTTTTACTGTATCAAAAATGCTTGGACATAAAAACATAAAGACAACGATGATATATGCTAAAGTACTATCAGAAACTAAAGTAAATGCTGCTAACCTTATAGATATAGAATTATGAAACCAACAGAATATAATTTTCCAACAGTTGTAAGACATGTTTACGATGTTGATGCCTTTGAAACACTTGACAAACTGAAGGAAAAATATCTAAAAAATATTGATTTTGTTCCCGAACATTTAAAGGATTTAGAGTTTATTACATTAGAAGAAGAACTGCTCATAAAACAGTTTAAAGAAGATGAATTTGATTTAACTGAAAACCAAAAACATAGGAATTTTATTATTCCTTCCAATTATAACCTTTACTGCTCATACTTGGGATATAAATTATTGACTATTGATGTCTATAAAATAGAACCTTTGCTATCTTATCAATCTGTATTGTTTATGGGTAATTATTATGCTGCAAAGGATAATTTTATCGGACTGATAGAATTTGTCACTTATGACTTTGTTAAAGCAAGACTCCTTCCCTTTGAGAAAAAAAGATTGGAAAAAATTGTTAATTGGCTTGAAAGAAATAGAGTGTTTATGTTGAATAAGGCTTACAATGATAATGAAGTGCCTTTAGAAAATAACAATGAAGTTACAGAAAATGAGGAGTTGCATAATTCGGTAGAAGAAAGTATAACAACTGTATCGGAACATCAAATTAGAATAGTAAAAATGGATGCTTTATTTGCTGATGTATTTACGGAAAAGTTAAAGTGCTTTTTTGAGGGACAAGAGATACAATTATACAATCTAATAATAAAAAACGAATCAACAGAACCTTTAGTTTTTAATGGGCAAGCAAATCAACTTGCAGAATTATTCAAAAGGCTGCGATATAATTCAAAAATATCTGTTGCCACAATAGACATATTAGCGAATTGGATAGTTAAGCACTTTGCTATACGAAACAAGCAAAATGAAATTGAGCTGCTTAACCTTAGCACTATTTCTCAAGTATTAAAAAAAACTAATGCAGAACCACCAAAGGGAAAAAGAATTTTAGAGGATGTTGCGGAATTTATTGTTCTGAACCTCCGAAAAAAGGATGCAGAACCACCAAAAAAATAAATAAACGATACCCTTTTTATACCCCAACCATTTAGGGTATTGAATGGGGTATAAGACCTTGTATATGTTTGCCTTGTATTTAATAATAACAATTAAAATCAAGCCAAATGAAACAAGAACAAGTAACAGTAAGTGATTTACTACCGCAAATCTACCACCACATAAACGTGGTAGTTCGTTCCGCAGCCAAAGAAGCAATGGAACAATTATTAAAAGGCAAATCCTCTAAAGAGCCGAATATGGACGAGGATTTCCTATCGGCTGAACAAGCAGCCTCTTTTCTTAAACTCAAACTGAACACAATTTACTCTAAGGCAGAAAAGGGGGATTTACCTTTTTACCGAAGCGGTAAACGTAAACTCCTTTTTTCAAAAAAGGAATTAGAGCAGTATGTTGCTAAAAGAAAAGTAAAAAGCCTTGACGAAATAAACGAGGAAGTAGAAACCTATAAAAGCAAGAAATAATGAGCGAACAACAAAACGGGCTCGTTACGAACGATGCTATTAAAGAAAATGGTATTACTACCGAAGGATTGCAAAAGGAAGTTGAACGTGTAACCACCACATTGAATAAACCTTCTGACTTTTTAAATAAAATAATTATGACTGCTGAAAAAATTAAAAAAATAAAAGAACGGGATATACAGTTTTCAAACCCTATTTTAAGGCAAAACGGTAACGCAATTATATTTCCTCACACCATCAATGTTATACAAGGTCAAGCGGGAGTACATAAAAGCAGATTGGCAGAATTTATTTGCGCTGCAATGTTGAAACGAAACGGCTACAATAATGAATTATTAGGTTACAAACGTGAGAATTTTGATGCAAACAATACCGTAGTTTATGTTGATACAGAAAGAAATCAATCTGAACAGTTTCCTTATGCTTTGCAGTGTATTCAAATGAAAGCGGGTTATGAAAAACACGAACACCCATACAACTTTAAATACATTTCACTTTTAGAGATACCACGAAAGGAGCGTTTTGGTGTATTGGACGAATATTTAAAACTATTGAAGCAAGAAACGAAAAACCCTCTCTTTATTGTATTAGACGTATCAACTGATTGTATTGAGGATTTTAACAAGACTGACAAAAGTATGGAGTTAATTGACCTAATGAACGTGGCGATAAATGAACACGATGTTGTATTCCTTTGCCTCATTCACGAAAATCCTAAGAGTGAAAAAGCAAGAGGTCATTTTGGAACGGAGTTAATGAATAAGGCAAGTACAGTAATGCAAGTTTCCTATGAAAAGGATTCTAACAACAACGATACTGACCTAATAAAAATAAGGTATTTGAAATGCCGCAGTACCGCCCGACACATTCCCTTCTATGCCAAATATTCTGAAGAACAGAAAGGATTGATTTTAGCAGATGCTGACGACATTCAAGTGGTTATGAATGGAAAAAAACAAAAGGCTGACTTAAATGTAGTCTGTGAGCATTTAGAAATGTATTTAGGTGATGGCTCACAATTATTAAGACGTGAACTATTGGATAAATTGATGGAAGAATTGGGGGCTTCGGAAAAAACTTTAGAAGATAGGCTTAAAGAAATTTGCCAAACCAAAATGACACTGCAAGACCAAAACGGTAAAGAGTGCTACTTGGAAAAAGATAAGAGCAGTAAGGCAATAAAGTATTTTATTGCTCCTACGAATAATCAGACTGACGAGCAAGAAGAATCGGATAAATAATTTTAACAAAATCTTTGTAATTGTAAAAACCTTTGTAAGTGAATTTACAAATGTTGCATCATTGCAACCCCTTATATAGGCGGCTACAATTACAACCATTCAATTCATAACATATGACTGACATAAAATTAAAACTAAATAGCAAAAACCGTTTTAAGGTTGAAACTTGTCCGTGCGGCAAAAGTAATAAAGATGGGAAATTCGTACCGTTTGAGAATTGTGTCAAATTTGGCTATTGCCATTCGTGTTCAGAAACATTTTTACCAAACCTTCAATCAAAATCAGATTTTATTTATAACGTACCCGAAAGGAAGGAAGTAAAAATTCAATTCATACCTTCTCACTATCTGCCACAAAGTCTTAAAAAGAACCGAGCAAACAATTTAGTAAGTTTCCTAAAGCAGCAATTTGGAAATGAAGTTACAGATGGGTTGATTGATTTATATAAAATTGGCAGTTCTAAGCAATGGTATGGTGCTAACTTGTTTTGGTATATTGATTACATCAATAATTTAAGAACGGGCAAAATAATGCTTTATAACAAACATAATGGCAAGCGTATTAAAGAACCATACAATCACATCACTTGGGTACATAACAAATTAAACATACCTAACGAGAACATTAGTAAATGTTTGTTTGGAGAGCATTTGCTTAATCTATACCCCAACAAGCCGATTGCAGTTGTTGAAAGCGAAAAGACCGCAATTATCGCAAGCATATTTTTTCCAAACTTTATTTGGATGGCAACGGGTGGTATCAGTAATCTTACTTATGATAAAATTAAAGCATTAAAAGGACGAGGTATTGTTTTATTTCCCGACTTAGGAGCATATAATTTGTGGCTTGATAAAGCGAAGTATTTTAACTCTATGTTCAACATTACGGTTTCAGATTATTTAGAAAAGAACTCTACGGCACAAGACAAAGAACTAAAGTATGACCTTGCCGATTACCTTCTTTCACTTGATAAAAACCATTTTTTCGGTATTGATGATACAACGTAATGCATATTTCAAAAATATAAAAGCGTTTTATTACATATGTAAAGCGTATAAATACGAATGTTAATCGTATGTTAAAAACATTTAAGTGTATTTAAATTGTATTAAAACACATTAACTCACATTTTTCAAATTTCGCTAATTTGCTTCATTGACAAACCTTTCAACACCATCTATATTTGTATTAAAAAACAAATAATGATAAGAAAAGATTTACTTACGGGCGAAACATTTTCTCCAAAAAGAATCAATCAAGTTTTCGCCAATTCTGCTAACCGAATTGCATATCACAATAAAATGGCAAATGAATTAAGGCATAGTTCGGCTTTTATAAATAAGCCTTTACATATTAACCATAGAATATGCAATGAAATTATGAAAGGAAAAAAAGAGGCGATATTTCATAAACAGTTTTTATTGGGAAAGGGTTTTACATTCACAGTTCATAATCACGTAAATGTACACGATGGTAAAAATCATTACGCAATTTTTCAATATACCATCGCTAATTTAGGTAACGAACAAATAAAAATTATTAAAAATGATTGATTTTACAACCATACAAGCGAACCCAATTCCACCACCAATAATTGAGTTGCAAACCGCAAATTCTACGCTACAAGGTAAAAACAAAGCACTACGCAATATTCTTATTGTAGGTGGTGTTTTGTTAGGGATGTTTATTGCAGATAAAGTTATAACATACATAAAAGAAGAAAATGAACGAAAAAATAAAAACAAATTTCCAAGAGTTTAAACAAGTAGTAGAGTCTAACAAAGCACTCAAAACCGCTGTTTACGTTGGCATAGGTGTATTATCTCTATATCTGCTTGGAAAAGCATTTAAAGGTTTGGCATCAACAGTAAGAGGGTTTAACGAATTAAAATCAGCAATCAATGGAAAATAACGAAACAGTAACACAAACAAAAAAGGTAGCAATATATTGCAGAGTATCTACCAATAAGCAAACCAATGAAAATCAATTAACAAAACTGTTGCAATATGCGACAGATAAACTGTACAAATTTGACTTATTTGAAGAAATTGAAAGCACACGTAAAACAAGACCAATCAAGCAAGACTTATTGAATAGAGTTAGAAAAGGAGAATACTCAACTGTTATTGTTTTTAAACTTGACCGTTTTGCTCGTTCAATGTCTGAATTGATAAATGATGTTGAGGAATTAGTAAAAAGGAAAGTTGGATTTGTTTCTATAAGTGAAAATTTAGATTTCTCAACTGCTGCGGGAGAATTGCAATTTCATATCTTATCTGCATTTTCACAATTTGAACGAAGTATTATTAGAGATAGAACAATAGAGGGAATTGCGAGGGCTAAGGCTAAAGGTAAATTGCTTGGCAGACCGAAAGGAAGAAAGGATAGTAATCCAAGACCTACAAGTGGTTATATTATTCGTGAGGCTAACAAACGAAAAAAGTTAGCCGAAGGTAATGGTGTTTTTCAATCGGTAGAGTCGTATATCAAAAATACTCCCCCAAACAAATAGGTTGCATCAAAATGCCCTAAAAACCCACTCAACCTCCCCCCGAAATACAGTAACAAAAAACCGAACGATTGTTTGGGTAGTTATTTTCTTAAATATTCTTTGGCTTTTATTTTAAAGGCATTTTCTGCCGCCATCGTTGGCTTAAAAAAATCATCAATTTTAGCAAAATACTCGTCTGTAATTTCTTTTTTATCTTTTTCGTTTTTTTGAGAACGTTCAAGATAAAAATCCCTTAATTCACTCGTCATTGTTTTGAAATCAATTTGCTTATTCAAAATTTGGTCAACTAATATTTTTTCCCAACTCAATGTTGATATAAGTCGTTTCAATAAATTCTCCTTAAAGTGATGAAGTTTTAGAGTTACAGTAATAACTTCGTGTCCAATTTTTATTAAATCCTCGTCATTTACAATTAGACGTACTTTAGAGAACGCTACGTTAGTCTTATTATAAGAATCCCGCATTAAGATAAGTCTTTCGGAAATATCTTCATAATTAGAATGATTGTACTCGTGAATGTAAATATTCAAACTATCCCAAATCCAAGTATTAAGTTGTGCAAAGAACAGTGCTATAGATTCTTTTTCAGTACCAAATATCTGCTTTTCTTTGTCTGTAAATAGAGACAAGTTTGCTTTTAGTAATTCAATTTCTTCATTATTTTTTTTCCTTACGTCTTCAACAATTTCAGTTAATTTTTTTAAATCTTCTTTATCTGCTTGGTTCTTCCCCTTTTGTTGCGAATAATAAAGCAAATAAGCCGCCACAAGAGCAATTATTATTTGAAGAATTATTATTATAAATTGTGTTGACATATTTGTTATTTGAAAATTATTCTTGACTGTTTTTTATTTATTTTTTCAACTGCCTCAATCGTTATATCAGCCATCATATTTAGCCAATCAACAATCTCTTGAACTTCATTATCGGTAAGTCCATCAGCATCATTTTCTAATATATTTCTTGCTTCTTTTATTGTCATAAATAGTAACTAATCTGATAAGTCGCTTTTGATTGTCGTATAGGTTGCCAACTTTGCTATTATTGCTTTATCACTTGCGATTAACTTAACTATTTTTTCAAATTCGGAACACAAGTCTTTAGTTAGGTTCAAAAGGTTTGGAAAAATTATAATGTATTTATCCTTATTCTCTAATTCTGCTCTTAAATCCCTATTTAATTTACCACCACTATAAAATTTATGTATAAAGGCATCGTCAATAATTCCGTTGATCATAAAGTTTGGGGTGGAAGGGTCGCCTTCAATGAAAAACATCGGATGGTGAAGTAGCATATAATATTTTGGGTGTTTAAAAAAGTTTGCCCAATATTTGATACGTTGCAGAACGGGAAATGCCGACCAATCAAACTCGTTTTTATTGATAACAGTATAACCTAACTCTTTATAAATTACTGCAAGCCTCTCGGCTTGAAGGTAAAATAACATAGAATACAACGTTAAAAAATATCTTTCTGAATCTGTGTTTTTATTATACTTGAAAAATAATTCAATATTACTTGCACCTTCTTCAAAATTGCAACCAATACAGTTGTGGGCTATTTCGTTTTCTTTTCCTTCTTGTGATTTATGATACTCTGAAAAAACATCATAAAGGTCGCAGTAAAAAGTTTGCCTTAGTGGTTCGCCTTTATCTTCAAATACCTTGCTAACTCTTGTGTATAGCCAATTCTCAAAATACTCTGAAGATGCAAATACTTGCTCTTTGAAAAAAGTAATGTGATATTCTGCCATACTTATCTTTTATTGGTCTAAAATTGCTACATCAACAATTTTATAACCAAGTACATTTATATCATTGGCAAGTTGATTGCTATTGAATGGCAGTAATGGAAACTTTGTATCATTCAAAGCATAGGTTTTGGTTTCTAAATAGTTCCAAACGCCGTAACCTTCTGTTGGTAAGTTAGAACCATCTCTCAATAGTGTAAAACCATATCTATGGCGTCTATCGGAGAAAATGTGTACTGTTATCATATCTATATGTTTTTAAATTAGTTTATACTTCAACTCCCTACTTAACACTCCAAGTCTTATTTATCATACTCCTTATTTTATAGTCAAAACTTCCATAGAATTTGCTTTGACAAACTTTTCAAAAGAGCCAAAACCATTCATTATTTTCTCTACCGCTTCTTTCCGAAATTCCAAATATCCTCTTATACTAAAACCATCACTATAATCGGCTAATTCTTTAAACTTGGTAAAAGGAATATTACAATTATGGAAATCTTCAAATACAATTAAATTTGACCAAGAATACCTTTCTCCTCTTTGCATATTTTCAAAAATCCCCCATATTTTTTTTGATAGTTCCTCATCAATAAAAAGCGAATGCACTTTGGAATAACCTATTATGTTTCCTTCTTTGTAAAAAAGCACCAAATCACCAACATTTGTTCTAATGTAAGTTGTTTTCTTGGCATCTCTAATGCCCCACAATTTTACATTTGCATCCGATGGATTTAGGTACTTAATTATTTCAGTTCCAAATACTGTCTTTTCAATCCCTTTTAATACTGACTTTTCAAAGTTGAAGTAAAGTGCTCCACTTGAAACGGGTGCGAAAAATATATTTATTTCACTTTCACTCATATCACTTCCTCTTTAATACCCCAAACTTGATTTATTTTATCCTTTATTCTTTGCTCAAAAATAGTAATCAAACGCTTATTAGATAATACAATTTGTCTTTCTGTTTCAATCAATTCCACAATTTCATTTTGTTCCTTAATTGAAGGGAGTTTAATGTTCAGTTTTGCTAAATCTTTAATTGATAAATTCGGCTGCATTAAAGTTTTTGATTCTTCTTTTACAAAAGCAATAACTTCATCTGTATTCAACAGAAAATATATGAAGTTTTTAATTGCAAAAGATTCCTTTGGTCTTATCAAAGCGACACGTTGATTAACCAATGCTCCATCATAATTTTTTGTTACCAAACACACTTTAATACCCGCATCAATAATTGTACGCGTCAAAGCAATAGCAATATCGCCCTCCTTGGCAGCATACTTAGTAAATTCTTTAGAAAAATTTTCGGGTAAATAATCATCATCAACCTCTACAAAACTTCCTACCCCAACATTTGTTATTTTTATTGATTTCGTACCGTGTTTTTTTGTAAAATCATTACTACCAAAAGCATATCCACTTACAAAATCACAAACACTTCCCAACTCCTTCATTTCCCATTCGGGTTTTATGCTGATGGTAGGTTTGTAATTATCTACCACTATTTTTGCCCCATCAATTATTTTTTGATAGCCCTCAATTTCCTTTACTATTTGCTCTTGTATTTCAAGCGGTGGTAGTGGGATTTCAATTTCATAAATAGAACTTTGTGAAATTGAAGGTTGACCACCAACTTTTGCATATTGATTTAAATTCGCTTCATTTAAAATACGTTTTAGATACCGTTGGTTAACTTCTTTGAGGTATTCTGTTACCATCAAGCAATTATCAGTTACCCAACTTTTAGGGTTTGTTAAATGAACTGCCCCACAGTACTCTCCAACTCTGCCAATTACGATAGTTTCATTTTCAACTAAGTATTCATTGTGAGTTCCCGTAACACCATTGCCACCGTAAACAAAATAATTACCTTCAACAAAATCCTTTTTTGGTAAAAACTTACCACTTGTTAATTTTAATATTTCACCAATTTTGACTAAATCATATTCCGTATTCTGTATTCTTTCATTTACAAAATACCTATCACCACTTAACACAACATCCTTATTTGCAAGTATTTTTTCTTTTTCAACTAAAGTACATATGCTATTATACTTTTCCTCGTCAAATGGTTTACCCGAACTAATACTTTCTTTATAAGCATTAAATGCTTCTAAAGCCAATGGCAAATCATTTTTATCGTGTTCTCTACGCTGAGCACCTAAATCAAAACCATCGTTAGTAATCTTTAAAAAAAGTATATGGTTGCTTTTTTTAATCAAACCTTTATCTAACATCAATATACTTGTTTTAACACCACTGTATGGATTAAAACAACCCGCGGGTAATGATACAACGGCAATTAAACCATCATCAACTAATAATTTTCTTAATTGTTTATAGGCGGTTTGTGTAGTGGCAACAATACCGTTTGGAACAACAATACCCGCTCGTCCGTTTTTGTTTAAATGTTCGGCAATGTAATCAGTAAACAATACTTCGGCTTTGTTGGCTTGTACTCCAAATTTTTTGTGTGGACGTATTCCTCCTTTTGGCGTCATAAATGGCGGGTTTGCCAATATCACATCAAAGGTTTCTTCCCATCTATCTTCACTACTCAATGTATCGTATTCAAAAATTTTGGGTGTGGTAAAGCCGTGTAAGTACATATTTACTAAACTCAATCGCACCATATCGGGGCTAATATCATAACCTACAAAATTTTCGGCTAATTTTTTGCGTTGGTCGGGTGTAAGTTTATCGCCCAAACGCTTATCAGTATTCTGTTTTAATATATGTTTATATGCACTCAATAAAAATCCCGCAGTACCACAAGCGGGGTCTGCAACAGTTTCATTTTTTTGTGGGTTTAAACACGCAGCAATAAAATCAATAATGTGTCGTGGTGTTCTAAACTGCCCCGCATCACCTTGACTGCCCATTACACTCAATAAGTACTCAAACGCATCGCCTAATTTTTCGCTATGGCTATACTCAAACTCGTTAATATGCTTTAAAAACATTTTTAAAGTAGCGGGGTCTTTGTATGGCAAATACGCATTTTTAAAAATGTTGCGAAAAAATTCGGGTATGTTAGGATTTGTTTGTAGTTTCTCTAACGCTTCGCTATACAACTCTTGCATATCCTTACCACTCAAAGATGGGTCAAAGAGTTTTCTCCAACCAAATTTGGCAAAATCACCCGTAAAGAATTTGGCTTTACCTTTAAATTTTTCAACTGCCTCTCTATCCATATCATCCATAAACTTATAGATAAGGGCAAGAGTAATTTGTTCAATTTGGCTTTTAGGGTCGGGTACTTTACCAACTAATACATCACGGCAATCATTTATATCTTTCTTTGTTTTATCGTCAAGCATAGTTCCTAAGCGTTAGCAAATTTGTCTAATGGTAAATATGTTTTTATGTAATAGGGTATTGTTTCACGCATTTTATCATCAACCCTACTAAAATCTTCAATAGGCAATGAGGCGTTATGATACAACTCCGTATAATCTTGTGTGTCAATTATTTTTCGCACAGTAGAATCAGTTAAGTATGCGTAAAAGAAATAACGCAAGGCTTCAATGTCTTTTATCTCACTAACATTAACAGTAGATATGAATTTATCAAATTCTTCGGTAATGGTTTCCTCTTTGCCTTTAATGGTGTTGCCATAGAAAATTTGTTCTAAAATTTCTCTCAAGGATACTTTCCTATCAATCTTTAACGCCTTACGCAGTTTATCAACCGTAAAAAATTCAGAAGGTTTGTTTAAGTATTTATCAAGCGTTAAGCCCATTGCCGACTCAATGTTACCCGCATCAATAGCCTTTAAAATATCAGCATCTTGCTTAACCGTATCTTCAAACTGTTGAAAGAACATTCTATCTACTTTCATTCCTTCAAAGCCAATATGGGTTTCTTGAAAGGTTGAAATAAAATCATTTTCCTTGTAATCAAAACCATCTTTTTTAGGAGTGGGTTCTACATAAGGCGGTGGCTCTGTTGATGGCTCTTTAGGATTAGGCAGTTTTAATACTTGGTCGTATTTATATTTTTCTTCAAAAAATTCGCATACTGCAAAGAAGTCAAACAATTTAAAAGTTTCTTTTTTAGCGGAAATCACATCATCTTCGCCCATATCGTTCTTTGCCTTGCACTCAAAGGTATGTATTCTTGTTCCACGTCCTTTTATCTGAATAAACTCAGTAGGAGAAAAGATAGGACGCATTAAGGCAAGATTTAAAATGTTAGGGCAATCCCAACCCGTTGTCATCATACCAACGGTAACACAAACCCTTGCTTTACTTGATTTATAATTGCCTAATACTTCATCCTCGTTAGCCCATTGGCTAAAGCCAAGTAATTTATCATTACTAAAATCAACTGTCATTTGCTGACTATCGGGTATTACTGAGGTTACTTGAACTGCAAAATCGCTTTTGTATTTGCCCGACCATTTTTTGTCGGCATATTCATTTAATAATTGAGTGATTTTTGCAGCGTGTTTTTGGCTAACTGCAAAAACTAAACTCTTTCCAAACTCTTTGCTAATTGGGTCTAACAAACCATTATCTAAAAATGATTGAACAAACACACGGTTGGTTTCGTCAGAAAAAAACTTGCGTTCAAAATTGCGTTGCTTATAAACAACTTCTTCCGATACTTCTTCGCCTTCGTTATTGGTAAGGTTTACCAAAACACTATAACCTTCCTCTGAAAGAAGTTTGGTAGTAACATCTGTTCTTGCATCAACAACTGTTGGTTGAACAAGAATTTTATCCTTTGCACCATCAACAAGCGTATAGCGGAAGGTTGGTGTACCTTGTTCACAACCAAAGGTAGTGTATGTATCTAATAACATTCTACGTTCTAACTCTCTTGGGTCGTCATAATTTTCGGTATCTAAGTTTTTTAGATAGTCCTTTGGTGTAGCGGTTAAACCCAATTTGTAACCCAAGAAGTATTCAAACAAGGCTCTGCTATTACCACCTCCTAATAAGCGATGTGCTTCGTCTGAAATCAATAAATCAAAATCGGTAGGCGAAAAATACTTTTTGTATTTATTGTTTACTAACAATGATTGTATTGTTGTAACTACAATTTCAGCCTTTCGCCAATCACTTTTGTTTTCTTTATATACAACGGTTGAAATATCGTTTTTCAAATATGTATTAAAATCTTTGCGGGCTTGTTCTTCTAACTCAAGCCTATCAACCAAAAACAATACCCTACGAGCATTGCCCGTTTTGTAAAATAGTTTTATGGCAGCAGCGGCAGTAAGGGTCTTACCCGTACCCGTAGCCATTTCCAATAAGAAACGCTTTTTTCCTTCCTTAACTTTTGCTTGAATACTCTTAACTGCATTGATTTGATAGTAGCGTAAGAAACGAAGTTTGTGAGTTTTAATAAACTCCCCTTTTTTTGCTTCGTTATGGTATTCGGGAAAATCATTATAGTTAGGCAACTGAGTTAAAGCAACGAAATCTTCATTTATAGGCTCGTTAACGAGTTTTTCGCTATCGGGCTGATATGATTTATAGGATTGTAAAGAAGTAAGCGTAGGAAAGGCTGTAATGCGTTCGGGATTACCTTGCTCCAAGTTCCATAAGTAATGCACATTGCCGTTTGAAAGAATTATGTATTGTGCTTTTTGAGCAATAGCATATTTACGGGCTTGTTCTTTTGCAAATAATGGCTCTATTTTTTCGCTCTTGGCTTCCAACACCACCAAAGGGTTTTGAAATTCGTCAAGCAAAAGGAAGTCAATGAAACCACCTTTTATTTTTTCAAAATCTTCCCCTAAATCATCAAACTTTATATGGCTTTCTAAATGAATATTGGCTTTGCCATCATTAGTATCAAAAAATCGCCAACCCGCTTCTTCAAGCAGTTTATTTATTTTTATACGGGCTTTCGCCTCTAAATCATTGGACATCTTTTTGCTAAATAAATCGGATTAAATATGACGAAATATAAGCAAAAAAGTGATATACTTCGCAATAGTATTCAATAGGCTGATATCGTGGAATGTTAGAATGTTTTTTTGCCCTTTTGTTCTCGTTTTTCTTTCCAATCTTCATACATCATATCAATAACAGTGGGCTTTCCTTCCTTTAACCATTTTTCTAATGCTATACGGCTAAATACCAAAGGGCGACCACGTCCGAGTGTTGGAATTTCATTACGACTTACCTTAGAATAAATACTTGCAACTTTAAATCCCGTAATTTCTGCTGCTTCGTGTACGTTTATTGTGTCGGTCTTTTTCTTTTCATAAGGAGTAATTTTATCGTCCTCTATTTCTTTCAAAACTTTAGAAATGGTTTCTTCAAAAACTCCTTTACAAAGTATTTTAAATTCGTCAACTGTTAGGTGCATTAGATATTTTTGTTCCATAGTATTTAATGTTTTTAAATACGAATAAACAATAAATCAGAAAACAAATTGTATTTTTATAAAACAATTATTGCAAACTAATTTTACATCAAAATTAAAGTGTGATTAAGTATGATGGAGTAAGGGGGGATTATATGGTTTTTGTATCTAAATTGTACCTCAATTCGCTACAACGCTTATGAATAAAGGAATGTTATTTAATGTATCGGGAAGTAATTTTTTTTCGACCGTGAATTTACACCCCGCTATAGTGGGATTGCTGTCTGCCTTGCTGATGTTAACTGTGTGTTAGTGGTTGTAAGCGTCACACAGTTTATTTATTTAATAA
>Ga0208266_100377_pt1 | contig 15449 bp, 15 predicted proteins | sample LakWasMet67_HOW9_2_FD_183897 | JGI IMG/M metagenome (GOLD analysis project Ga0208266, IMG submission 183897) | Freshwater sediment methanotrophic microbial communities from Lake Washington under simulated oxygen tension - Sediment Metagenome... | ecosystem: Environmental > Aquatic > Freshwater >...
CCATAGACGGTGTCGAGGGTGGCGCCCGACAGCGCCTTGGCGATGTCGGCGGGTTTGGCGCTGCCGGCCTTCTTCACGCCGTCGAAAATGACCTACGCGCCGTTGTAGGCCATGCCCTCGTTGTCGGTGGGCAAGCGGTTGAACCGGGTCTTCCAGGCGGCGACGAATGCCTTGTTGCGCGGCGTGTCGATGTCGGCGGCGTAGCCGGTGTTCCCGGGCGTGCCGTCGAGCGCCTTGTCGGTCGCATCGATCACGAAGTTGTAGATCAGCGCGTGTCCGATCAGCCGGGTCTTGGGAATCAAGCCGAATTCCTGCGCCTGCTTGACGAACGCGATCGCATCGCGGCCGACCTCGGCGACCCAGATCGCCTCGACATTGGCCTGCTTCAGCTGTGCGATGTAGGGTGAGAAATCCTTCGTCCCCAACGAGGCGTAGAGGGCAAGCTTGACGTCGCCGCCCTGGGCCTTGACGGCCTTGGCGAAGGATTCGGACGAGTCACGCCCCCACACGTAGTCGGCGGCGAGCGAGGCATAGGTCTTTTCCTTGAAGCCCTTGGCCCACTCGCTGATCATGGCGATGTCCATCGCGTCCGAATGGTTGGTGCGGAAGACGCGCGGCTTGCAGGAGTCGCCGGTGATCTTGTCCGATTTGCTGGCGACGACGAAGTAGGCTGCGTCCCAGCGTTCGAGGTTGGGCGCCAGCGCCAGCGCCAGCGAGATCGATGACGGGATCGCGCCGATGAGCAGGTTGTAGCCGTCGCGCGCGAGCTTCTCGGCCACGCGGCGACCGGCATCGGGCGTGCCCTCGTCGTCGGCGATCTGCACCTCGACCTTGCGCCCGTCGACCCCGCCCTTGGCGTTGGCCTCGTCCACGGCAAACTGGATCGCCCGGATCACTTCCTCGCCCTGCTGGGCGAAGACGCCGGATTTCGAACTCACCAGCCCCACGCGAACGGGGTCCTTGGCCTGCGCCGTCGCGGCCAGCGGCCATGCGGCACACAGGGCCAGCGCCACCAGCGCGCGGCGTGTCGTTCTTGTCTTCATCATCGCAATGTCTCCTTGGTTGTGAACAAACCACCCGGCATCGCCGGGCACTCGGAACGTTTCAGACCATGACGTGGCGATGTAACTCGCCGATGCCGTGCGCACGAGTCAGACCTTCGGCCACCACCGCGCCCTTGGCCATGGCGCAATAGCGTTCAGCCACGCGCATGACCAGGCTCATGTTCTGTTCGATCAACAACAGTGCCGTGCCCTGCGCGGCGACGTGGTCGAAAATATCGGCAAGCTGGTCGACGACCACCGGCGCCAGGCCCTCGGAGGGCTCGTCCAGCAGGAGCAGCGTGGGGTTGGCCATGAGCGCGCGCCCGACCGCCAGCATCTGCTGCTGCCCACCCGACAAGGCTGTGCCCGGCGTGTCGGCCCGCTCCTGCAGGATAGGGAACAGCTTGTAGACCTCGGCCTGTGTCCAGTGCCCCTTGCGGCCGGTGGCGGCGCCCAGGCGCAGGTTCTCCTGCACCGTGAGGTTGGCCACGATGCGCCGGCCTTGCGGCACCACCGAGACGCCGTGCTGTGCGGCGATGTAGGCGCGCGGGCGTGTCAAGGTGGATTCGCCGAGCCGGATGCTGCCGCCGCGCAAGCTGGCCAGGCCCAGGATGGTGTTGACCAGCGTGCTCTTGCCGACACCGTTGCGCCCGATCAGCGCCACCCGCTCGCCGGCGTTCACGTGCAGCGTCAAGCCATGCAGGATGTGCGCGGCGCCATAGAAGGCATCGACCTTGTCGAACTGCAGCAAGGTGGTCAAGCCGCGCTGCCCAGATAGGCCTCGCGCACGCGCGCATTTGCGCGTACCTCGGCCGGGGTGCCGGCCGCGATGACGCGCCCAAGCTCGAATACGGTGACCACGTCGGAGATGCCGAAGACCACGTCCATGTCGTGCTCGACCAGCAGCACCGAGACCTCGCGGCGCGCGGTCAGGGCCTTCAGATGCCGGGCGAGATCGAGCGACTCGCGCATCGACAGGCCGGCCATCGGCTCGTCCAGCAGCAGCACGGCGGGCCGCCCGGCCAGCGCGATGGCCAGGTCGAGCCGGCGCTGCTCGCCGTAGCCCAGATCGGCGGCGATCGTGGCGCCGCGCGTGTCGAGCGAGAGTTCGCGCAGCACCTCGTCGGCGTCGGCGCCGGGGTCGGCGCTGCCCATCATCGACGACGCGAGTTCGACCTGCTTGCGCACCGGCATCTGGCCGAAGATGCTGGTGCGCTGGAACGAGCGAGACAGGCCGCGCCGGCGGCGCTCCACGATGCCCATGGCGTTCACGTCCTCGCCGCGCAGCAGCACCTTGCCACGCGTCAGGCGCCGACGGCCGGTGATGGCATCGATCACGGTCGATTTGCCCGAACCGTTGGGGCCGATCAGGCCACGGATCTGGCCGCGCTGGAGCGTGATCTCGACGCCATCGACAGCCCTGACGCCGCCATAGTGGACGGCGACATCTTCGGTTTGCAACACGTAATCGGACACGGGTTCAGACTCCGGGCCGTGGCGCCGCGCCACCAGGGCTGGCGCGGACCAGGCGCAGCAGCAGGCCCGACAGGCCCGTGGGGGCAAAGACGATCACGACGATCAGGGCCACGCCGAAGATCGCCATCCAGTGCTGCGCGTGGTCACCGAGCAGGTCCTTGGCGAGAAAGTAGACAGCGGCACCGAGCGCGGGCCCCCACAGCACGCGCGTGCCGCCGACGACGACCATCATCAGCGCCACGCCGGACAGGCTCCAGTGCAGGCTTTCGGGCGAGACGAAGCCGGTGTTGAGCGCGGCCAGCACCCCCGCCAGCGAGGTGATGCCGGCAGAAAGCGCGTACACCGTGGCGCGCGGCAGCAGCGTGCGGATGCCGATGAAGCGCGCGCGCTCCTCGTTGTCGCGCGTGGCTTCGGTGAGGGCACCGAAATGCCCGCGCAGCAGCAGTGCCAGCATCAGCAGCACCAGCACCAGCACGCTCCAGGCGAGCAGCAGCATGGCCCAGGGCTGCAGCAGCGTGGCCGTCGGCATGCCGAACAGCGCGGACGGCCATTCGACCGAGATCCCGTCGGCACCACCGGTCAGGCCGCGCGAGCGCGAGGCGCCGAGGTAGGCCATCTGGCCGATGGCCAGCGTCAGCATGCCGAAGGCGATGCCGGGCACGCGCACGATGACCAAGCCGATGAGGAAGGCGAAGGCGGTCGATCCGAGCACGGCGAGCAGCATCGCGGTCTCGGCCGGCACGGCCTTGACGCGCAGCAGGATCGCCACGACATAGCCTGCCGCGCCGAAGAACAGCGCGTGGCCGAAGCTGACCATGCCGTTCTGACGCAGCAGCAGACCGACTCCGAGCGCGAAGATGGCATGGATGGCGGCCTGGGTCAGCAAGGACAGCAGCGTGGCCGAGTGCACACCGAGCGCCACCGCGACGCCGAGCGCGAGCGCGACGGTCGTGGACAGCAACAGGCGGGGCAGGTTCATCGTGGTGCCTTGCTCGGCATCAGGTGCGGCTGCCGGCGAAGCCTTCGGGCTTCCACAGCAGCACGCCGACCATCAACATGAAGGGCAGGAGGACCGAGGCTTCGGGCAGCCAGACCGCGCCGAAGGCCTGCAGCAGTCCCAGCAGCATGGCCGCGACGAAGGCCCCGGCCAGGCTGCCGAGCCCGCCGACGACGACGACGATGAAGGAATCGATGATGACGTCGCTGCTCATCGACGGCGACAGCGACAGGAACGGCGCCGCGACCACGCCGGCCAGCCCCGCCAGCGCGGTGCCCAGGCCGACGACGAATGCGCTCAAGGCGTCGGTGTTGACGCCCTGCATCGCGGTCGTGACCGGGTCGGTGCTGGCGGCGCGCACGTACAGACCGGCGCGTGAAAAGCGCAGCCACAAGGTGAGGCCCAGCGCCACCGCGGCACCGAGAGCGATCACCGCGAGGCGATAGGCCGGCACCTGCGTGCCCAGCAGGTCGACCGGGAACGCGAGCGTGGCTGGCGTGGCGATGGACAGATTGCTCTTGCCCCAGACGGTCTGCACGAAGTCCTCGATCACCAGCAGCAGGCCGAAGGTGACCAGCACCACCGACAGCGGGTCGCGGTCCTGCAGCAGGCGGAAACCCCAGCGGTCGAGCAAGGCGCCGAGCAGCGCCATCAGCGCGGGCGCGACGAGCAGTGCGACCCAGAAGTTGCTGTGCAGCGCGATCGAGTAGCCGAGGTAGGCCCCCAGCATGTACAGCGAGCCATGCGCGAAGTTGACGACGCGGCGCAGCCCGTAGATGAGCGCCAGGCCCGAGCACATGACGATCAGCAGCGTGCCGTGGACCAGGCCGTTGAAGAGATGGATGAGCATGGGTGGCGGCCTGTCGGGTCCGTGGTTCGCGCCGCGGATCAGCCCAGCACCGACTCGGGTGCACCCAGCGCAAGCCAGCCGCCGTCGGCGGCCAGCGTTGCGCCGGTGATGAAGCTGGCCTTCGGTGACGCCAGAAAGGCGATCGCTTCGGCAATTTCCTCCGGTCGCGCCAAGCGGCCCATCGGCGTGCGGGCGGCGATGGCCGTGGTGTCGAGCGCGCCCTTGCGTTCGAGTTCTTCGACCATCTGCGTGCGCACGTAGCCTGGCGCGACGGCGTTCACGCGCAGCCCGCCACGCGCCCACTCGCAGGCCATGGCACGAGTCATGGCCATGATGCCGGCCTTGGCTGCCCCATACGCGTTGCGTGTGGGAATGCCCGCCAGGCCGGCGACCGAGGCGACGTTGACGATGGCGCCGCTGCGCTGCGCGAGCATGGTCCGAGCCACCTCGCGGCTCAACAGGAAGGTGCCGCGCACGTGGACGTCCAGCACACGGTCGAAGGCGGCCACGTCCTGATCGATGGTCGGGCCGGGCTGGTCGCTGATGCCCGCGTTGTTGACCAGGATGTCGATGCGGCCGTAGCGCTCGAGCACGGCGTGAATGGCGGCGGTCACGCTGTGCGCCGAGGACACGTCGCAATCGATGCCGCAGTGCGCCGGGCCGAGTTCGCTGGCGCGGCGGGCCGCGGTGTCCGCGTGCACGTCGAGCAGTGCGACGTGTCGCACATCGGTTGCAAGGCGTTGCGCCGTGGCCCAGCCGATGCCCGCGGCTGCGCCGGTGACGATGGCAACGCTCATGCGCAACCGCCGAGCCGTTCTTGCTGCGCACATCCCGGGGCGCAACCGGCCGTCATGCCCGGGCCAGGTGCGCAGCCGCCACCGACTGGCCGGCAACGCCGCGGACGACGACACGGGTTTGCGCACGCGCGGGCCGTGCGAGACCGATGCGCTGGGGGGACGCAACCCGACAATTCGCGCGCTGCGCCAGCACCGATGTGCCTGTTTGCCAATGCCCAGTCTCCGTCGTTTCTCTTGGAGAACGATACGAACGGCAGGTGTTTGCCTCAATCGACAGAATGTGCCACCTTCAGGACAATCCATGCATTGGTGGAACGTGATTACCCGAATGCCCGACGCAATTCCAAAATATGCGCTTTATGGCGACGAGGCGCAGCCGGCCTGGCTGGACATGGTCCACATGGAGTGGATCCACGAGCGCTCGTCGCTTTTCGACTTCGAGATCGCGCCGCATCTGCACGAAGGGCTGATCCAGGTGCTCTACCTCACCAGTGGCGGCGGTGCGGCGGTCATCGACGGAGCGAAGTGGGATCTCTACCCGCAAACCCTGATCGTCGTGCCGGCCGGGCACGTGCATGAGTTTCACTTCACGCCCGACGTCGACGGGCCCGTTGTCACCGCCGCGCAGCGCCCGCTCGAGTCCTTGATCGCGTTGGTGGCGCCGGGTCTGCTGCCCACCGTCCGTCGACCGCTGGTGCAGGGCGTTTCCGGAGCGGCGCGGCATGTCGAAGCGTTGATGCCGCTGTTCGAGGCCATCGAGCGCGAGTCGCGCATGCAGACGAGCGGCCAGGCCGCGGCGGGAGCGGCGTTGATGATGACCGTGATGGTGCAGATCGAACGCATCACAGCCGGACTGCCGGTTCGCGAGTCCTGCGAAACAGCGCTCAGGACACGTCGGTCCGAACAGATCGAGTGCTTCCGTGCCGCCGTCGATGCCCATTTTCGCGAGCGCTTGCCGGTCGCGCGCTACGCCGCGGAACTCGGTCTCAGTGCAGGGCAGCTTTCGCGCCTGTGCCGCGAGAGCCTGGGCATGTCCTGCCTTGCCGTTGTCAACATGCGCGTCGTCCACGAAGCCGAGTGCGAACTGGTGTACTCGACCCTGGGCATCAAGCAGATCGCGCACAAGCTGGGGCTCGCGGACGATGCCTATTTCGGGCGATTCTTTCGCAAGTGCACCGGCGTCACACCCACCGAATTTCGGCGACGGGCGCGCCAGAGACTGGCCCCGCCAATCGCGGGTCAGCGTACTTGAGGTCGGACATGACGTTCGGCGGCAGGGGTGCCGAAGCGCGAGTCGCGCTGCCGGATCCTCATCCGACAGCGCCAGCCCGGCGCCGCGCGAACTGGTCGCGCATGGCTTTCTTGTCGATCTTGCCCAGCGTGGTCACCGGCAGTTGAGCCACGAAGGCAATGTGCTTGGGTGTCTGCACCGCGCCCTTGCGCAGCCGCACCAGCGCCATCAGCTCGGCGGCCAGCGCGTCGCTGCCTTCGCCGGCACCGGGGCGCAGCACCACCATCGCATGCACGGCCTCGCCCCACTTGGGGTCGGGCACGCCGACCACGCCGGCGGCGGCCACGGCCGGGTGCTGGCTGAGCACGTCTTCCACTTCGCGCGGGAAGACATTGAAGCCGCCGCTGATCACCATGTCCTTCGAGCGGTCGACGATGTACAGGTAGCCGTCGGCGTCGCGCCGCGCCAGGTCGCCGGTGTAGAGCCAGCCGTGGCGGAACGCCGCCGCGGTCTCCTGCGGCTTGTTCCAGTAGCCGGCCATCAGCAGCGGGCCGCGAGCGCAGATCTCGCCGACCTCGCCGTCGGCCACTTCGCCGCCGGCCTCGTCGAGCAGCCGCAGCTGGATGCCGGCCATCGGCGTGCCGCAGCTCGCCAGGCGCTGCGGTTGCCGCTCGGGCTCGTGCTCGCGGGTGTGCAGAACGGTCAGCGCCATCGGCGCTTCCGACTGGCCGTAGATCTGCATGAACACCGGGCCGAAGACGCCGATGGCCTCGGTCAGCCGCGCCGGCGACATCGGCGCCGCGCCGTAGATCACCATCGCCAGGCTCGACAGGTCGTGCTGCCGGCGCAGCGGTGAGTCCAGCAGCACGTAGATCATGGTCGGCACCATGAAGGTCGCGTTGACGCGGTGCTGCTCGACCAGCCGGCAGAAGCTGCCGACCTCGAAGCCGGCCTGCATGATGAAGGTGCCCGAGCGCAGCAGCACCGGCAGGATGATGGTGCCCGAGGCATGGGTGATCGGCGTCGTGGCCAGGAAGCGCGGTTCGGCCGGCCAGTCCCAGCCGGCCAGCTCCATCAGTACCATGGCCTCGTGCACGCGGTGGGTGTGCACGACGCCCTTGGGCCGCCCGGTGGTGCCGCCGGTGTACATCAGCACGCACACGTCGTCGGCGCTGGCGCGCGCCACCAGGCGTTCGGGCCTGAAGCGCGCAGCCTCGGCCAGCATGTCGAGCTGGCCGTCCCAAGGCCCCAGGCCGGCCATGCGCAGCGCGCTACCCACGCGCGCCTGCAGTGCCAGCGCGCGGTCGCCGTAGTGCGGCGGGTCGACCAGCATCCACTGCACGCCCGAATCCTGCAGCATGTAGACGTGGTCGTCTTCGGACGAGTTCGGGTTCAGCCAGGTCACGCGCAGGCCCATCAGGTAGGCCGCCGCGGTGACGAGGAAGGCCTCCGGCCGGTTCGACGACAACGTGGCCACCGGGTCGCCCTTGGCCAGGCCCTGGGCGGTCAGCGCCTGCACCATGCGGCTGACCAGGGCACCGAACTCGCGGTAGCTGGTCTGCCGCTCGTCGTGAATGAAGGCCACGCGCTCGCCGCCACGCTGGATGGCGTCGATCAGCAGGTCGCCCATGTTGCCGCCCCGGTAGAGCGCGGGGTTCTGGGGATCGATGGTCATGGCGGTGTTGCAGAACCGGTGGAGGTTGACAGGGCACTCAGTGCGGGCCGCGGCCGATCAGCTCGCGTGCGCCAAGGCGGCCGAGCAGGCGGTGCCGGGCCTTCTACGGAGTGGATGGGGCCGGCGCGGCGGCGCGCCCGGTCGATTCATGAAAGGTGATGTACACGGCATTCAGGAAAATGACGGTGCCGCCGATCCCGCTCCAGATGTCGGGAACCTCGTCGAACACCACAAAGCCGATCAACGAAGCCCACACCAGACGCGTGAAGTCGAGCGGCATCAGCGCAGTGGCTTCGGCGTACTTGAACGACTTGGTGTAGGCAAACTGCCCCACGGTGGCGATGAAGGCCATGAACACGAGGACCGGCAGGATCTGCAAGCTGGGCCACTTCCAGACCCAGATCGCCAGCAGGAAGGTCAGAGGCGTGACGATCACCGACATGTAGGTGATCTGGGTCGTGCTCGACTCGGTGGTCGACATCAACTTGATGACGATGATCGACACCGCCCAGGCGATCGAGCCGCAGATCGCCAGCACCGGGCCGAGCGAGAGCGGGATGATCCCGGGGCGGACGATCAGCAGCATGCCCACGATGCCGCCGGCCACGGCGAACCAGCGGCTGGCCGTGGAGCGCTCGCGCAGGAACAGGATCGCGACCGCCGATGCGAAGACCGGGGCGACGAAGCTCAGCGCCGTGACCATCGTGATCGGCGACATCGACAAGGCCGAGAACAGCCCGAGCATCGAGATCATCAGCATGACGCTGCGGATCAGATGCAGATGCAGCCGGCGCGTGCGCAGGACCTCGAATCGGCTCGTCACCAAGCCGGGCAGCATGAAGAACAGTGCGATGAAGTAGCGAAAGAACGTGATCTCGAAGACATGCAGCTCGCGCGATGCGTAGCGCACCGTGGTGTGCAACAGCGTGAACGACACGGCGGCGACCAAGCCGAGCAGCATGCCCTTGACCCGCCGCGGTATCCGCTCGGCGATGACAACGCGTGCACCCATGTCGGGATCGCTCCGGTCGGGTTCGGTGGTGGCGGTGCCAGGGTGGGGCAGACGGATCGTCGGCCCGGCGGCTGCGGTTTGCGGGCGTCACGGCACGTCGACGATGTTCTTGTCGGGGCCGTCCTGCAGCGGCCGGACCGCGTGCGGTGAGCGCACCGGCTCGCCATGGACGGGCACGACCCGCGCGAGAAACTCGATGACGGCCGTGGCGAAGATGTCGTTGCGGTCGCCAGCCACCATGTGGCCGGCACCGGTGACGCTGACGTACTCCGCCGAGGGGCACAGCTTCAGGAAGGCCTGCGCGCCTTGTTCGCTCAGGATGTCCGACAGGCCACCACGCACCAGCAAGGTCGGCAGGGCCAGATTCGCCGCGCAGGCTTCGAGGCGCCTGGTGCGCTGTTCGAGGTTGCGCGCGCCGGCGCGAAAGAGCGGATCCCAGTGCCAGTGGTACTTGCCGTCGGCGCCCAGCCGCACGTTCTTGGCCAGGCCATCGAGCGTGGGCGGGCGCCTGCGGTGCGGCTGATAGGTGCCGATCGCTTGCGCCACCTCTTCGAGAGAGTCGAAGCCTTCCGGCTTCAGGCCCATGAAGGCCTGGATGTTGTTGACGCCAACGGGTTCGATGTTGGGGGCGATGTCCACCAGCACCAGCGCCGTGGCATCGACATGCGATTCACCGGCCGCGACGAGGCTGGTGCCACCGCCCATCGAGGCGCCCACCAGGACCGGCCGGCGATTTCCGAGGGCGGCGACAACGCACTCCAGGTCTCGCACCATCACGTCCTGCCCGTACAGGCCGTCCGGCGCCCAGTCGGTATCACCATGCCCTCGCGCATCGAAGGCGACAGCGCAATAGCCGGCCGCGCCCAGCGTTTCGCCAGTGCCCTTCCAGGCATGGCGCGTCTGGCCGCCGCCGTGCTGCAGCAGGACCAGCGGCCCGGACGGGGGACCCCACGAATCGCCGGCAATGCGAATGCCGCCATGGCCACGCCAGTGGTGCATGGGCTCGGGGGTTCCCGGCAAACGGGTGTAGGCGGCGCGGACAGTCATGATCTCGAATCCCTGTGAAGATGTTTGCAGCGGTCAGGCATCATGCCCAGGTTGCCGCACCCTTGGCTGTCGCCCACGCACTCAGCCTCGCAAGGCCGACAGACCCAACTCCCCCTGCGCCAGCAGCAGGGCCTGGATCTGGTTGCTGCCTTCGGCAATGGCCAGGTGGCGCACGTCGCGGTAGTGGCGCTCGAGCGGAAAGTCGCTGGTGTAGCCGGCGCCGCCCAATACCTGCATCGCGTCTTCGCAGACGCGCAGCACGGCATCGCTGTTGTGGCGCTTGGCCATCGAGCACCAGCGCTGTGCGTCGGCGCTCTTGCGGTCCAGCGCGTCGGCGGCGCGGCCGGCCAGCAGGCGCGAGCTTTCCACCCGCGTCATCATGTCGGCCACCATCTGCTGCACCAGCTGGAACTGGCCGATGGGCCGGCCAAACTGCTGGCGCTGGCCAGCGTAGCGGCAAGCCTCCTTGTAGGCGGCCTCGGCCACGCCCTGGCAGACATAGGCGACGAAGCATCGGCCGAGGTTCAGGTAGTGCTTGGCGATGGCGAAGGCCTGGCCTTCGGTGCCGATCAGGTTCTCGGCCGGCAGCAGCACGTCGTCGAACAGCAGCTCGCCGAGCGGGCAGCAGTGCATGCCCATCGCGTGCACCTCGCGCGCCGAGAAGCCGGCTGTGTCGCGTTCGACGATGAAGGCCGAGACGGCGCGGTCATCGCCGGTTCCGGTGCGCGCAAACACCACGCCCAGGTCGGCGTGCACGCCGTTGGAGATGTACAGCTTGCGCCCACGCAGCCGCCAGCCGCCGCTGGACGCATCGCGCTCGGCGCGCGTTTGCACGCCGCTGGCGTCGGAGCCGACGTTCGGTTCGGTCAGGCCGAAGAACGCCAGCGTGTCGCCGCGCATCAGCGCCGGCAGGAAGCGCTCGCGCTGCTCGGCGCTGCCACGCTCGGCGATGATCGACAGCACCAGGTTCGAGGTGCTGATCATGCTGCGCAGCGAGGCCCAGGTGCCCGCCAGTTGCGCCAGCAGCGTGCCGTAGGTGACGTGGTCCAGGCCCTGGCCGCCCAGTGCCTCGGGCAGCAGGCCGCCGAGCAGGCCGTAGGAACTCATCGCACGCACCAGCTCGCGCGGCGGCAGACGGCGCTCGCGTTCATGCGCGCTGACGATGGGCGCCACTTTGTGGGCCAGGTAGTCTGCGAAGGCGTCGGTGGCCGCGCGCTGCCAGTCGGAAAGTTCGAAGTCCATGCGGTTCGGCTGAGGGTTCGGGTGATGGTTCGGCGGCGCGCCGGGGCCACTGGCGCCATGGCCGGTATTCCGGCCTGGCGAGCTCAGGCTCTCAGGTCTTGTTCTCTTCTTTCCACTTCACGCGCTGCGGGATGGGGTTGTCGTGGCCGGCGAGTTCGGCGCTGTCGTCCTGCGCCAGCACCAGATCCCACAGCTTCTGGCCCAGCGGCGAGCGTTTCTCGTCGATCAGGTGCGCCACCAGCCCGGCCGAACGGCCGATGAGCGCGAAGCCGCGCGCCCACAACGGCTCCAGGCCCATGTCGGAAACCGAAGCCCCCACGGCGCCGGCAGCATTCAATGGCAGCAGCTTGCCGTATTCGGCCTGGGCAGCGCGTTCGATGGCACTGGCCAGGCGCCAGTGCCGGCCGGCGAAGCCGCACTCCGCGGCCAGTTGACGCAGTGCCGGCACGCGCGGGTCGCCGTTGATGTGGATCGGGTGGCCGATGCCAGGCACGATGCGCTTGGTGCTGCGGTGCTCGTGCACGAGCGCGGTCGCGCAGGCGTCGAACTCGGCGTCGCCCGCGTCGGCTCCGAGCTCGGCGACTGCGTCCTGCAGCAGTTGTGCGCTGAGCTGCATGGTGCCCAGGAAGTGGTTGCCGGCGCCCAGCAGGCCCGCGGCCACCGCGCCCTGGATCGACTCCGGCGCGCCCAGGATGGTCAGGCGCGCGGCGATGGCGCTGGGCGTCAGGCCGTGGTCGGTGACGGCGACCATGAGCGCGTTGCTCATCCGCTTCATCGGCTCGCTGGGCAATTCGCCGGTGGCGGCCAGGAAGATCATGTCGACGAAGTCGAGCTTGCCGAGGATCTCGGTGGCGATGTTGCGGCCGCGCACGAAGATGTCGTCGCGCGTGGTGTAGCCGATGGGGGTCTTGATGCTGGTCACGGTGTTCTCGGTACAAGAGATTGAAGTTCGTCCGGTGCTCATTCGAGCTTCACGCCGGCCTGACGGATGACCTGGCCCCACTTCACGGTCTCGGCCGCGAGGAAGGCGTCGCACTCCTGCGGCGTGCCGCCGGTGGCGGACACCACCATCGCATCCAGACGTGGTCTGGCTTCGGCGCTGTGCAGGATTTGCGTCAGTTCGTCGGACATGCGGCGCACGATTTCCTTTGGCGTGCCGGCGGGCGCCAGCATCGCGGCCCATGAGCTGCTGACGAAGCCGGGCACGCCTTGCTCGACGAAGGTCGGCAGCTGCGGCAGCAGGGCCAGGCGCTGCTCGCTGGTGACGCCGATCAACCGTACCTGGCCCGCTTTGCCGGCGTTGACGACAGCGGCGCCGCCATCGAACAGCAGATCGATCTGGCCGCCAATCAGGTCGGCCAGCGCGGGGGCGGCGCCGCGATACGGGATGTGCACCATGTAGGTCTTGGTCACAGCCTTCAGCAGCTCGCCGGTGAGGTGGGCTGCCGCGCCGGTGCCCGATGACCCGAAGCTGACCTTGCCCGGATGGTTGCGGTCGTAGACGATCAACTCGGCAACCGTTCTGAACGGCGCGCTGTTCGACACCGCGGCCAGCAGCGGGGCCGACGACATCGGGGCCACGCCGATGAGATCCTTGCGCGGGTCGTAGGGCAACTTGGGATAGAGCGTGGTGTTGGCCGCGTAGGCGGCGATCACCACCGCGAAGGTGTAGCCGTCGGGCGCCGACTTGGCCAGCGTGTCGACGCCGATGATGCTGTTCGCGCCCGGCTTGTTGTCGATGACCACGGTCTGGCCCAGGCGCGCCTGCAGCCCCGGCTGAACCAGGCGTGCCATCTGGTCGGTGAAGCCGCCCGGCGTGTAGGGCACGATGATCCGTATCGGCTTGTTCGGCCAGCCGCTCTGGGCCAGCGACGGCAGCGCGATCTGGCTCGCGCCGGCGGCCACGCCGAGGGCAAATCGGCGTCGCGAAACTGCAAAGCCAGGCAGGGTCATGACAGAGGCTCCTTCAAAGTGGATTCATTGCGGGCGCCGCTTCACCAGCAGCTTCCAGACGCCCTCGACGACGACCTCGCCGCGCTGGTTGATGACCTGGCGCTTGAACGCCACGACGCCGCGGTCGGGTTTGGAAGTCTCGCTCTTGTCGGCCACTTCCACGCGCACGCGCAGCGTGTCGCCGATGAAGGTGGGCTTGGGGAAGCGACACTGGATGTCGAGCAGACCCATCAGGCTGGGTTCGAGGTGCAGGTTGAGCTGCATGCGGGTGACCAGGCCCGACATCACCGCCAGCACCAGCAGGCCGTGCGCGATGCGCTGGCCGTAGGGCGTGTCCCTGGCGAACTCGGCGTCCACATGCAGGCGGTTGAAATCGGCCGAGAGGCAGGCGAAGTTGACGACATCGGCTTCGGTGACGGTGCGCGTCGGGCTGTCGAAGGTGTTGCCGATGTCCAGGTCTTCAAAGTAGCAGGGCTCGGCGCGCAGGGCAGACAGATTCATGCGGTTTCCTCGGGGTTGGCGGCCGGCAGGGCCAGCACCCACTCGACAAGCTGGGTCTTGAGCACGCGGCCGGTCAGGTTCTTCGGCACCTCGGCCATGAAAACCACGCGCCTGGGCTTCTTGTAGGCCGCCAGGTGGCCGGCAGCAAAGGCGGTGATGTCGTCGGCCGTCAGCTGCTGGCCGGCACGGGGCACGATGACCGCGCAGATCAGCTCGGTGAAGCGGTCGTCGGGCAGGCCCACGCAATGCGCCTCGGCCACGGCTGGGTGCTGCTGCAGCGCCTCTTCGATCTCGGAGGCATAGATGTTGATGCCACCGCTCTTGATGATGTCGCGCTTGCGGCCCACAAAGTGCAGCAGGCCGTTCTCATCGAGGCGGCCGAGGTCGCCGACGGTGAGGAAGTCGCCGCGCCGCGTGCTGGCGGTCAGCTCGGGGTCCTCGAAGTACTCGTCGTACTGCGATTCGCTGCGGCAGCAGATCTCGCCCACCTCGCCGGGCGCCACCGCCAGGCCGTCGTCGCCCAGCAGCTTGAGCTCGACGCCGAAGAAGGGCCGGCCGACGCAGTTGCTGTCCAGGTGGTCGCGCACTTCGGCGCCCTTCAGGTTGGCATACGGGCCGACCTCGCTCGACGCGGCGTAGATGTTGAGGATGCCGTCGCCAAAGCGACCGAGCAGCGCGCGCTTGAGCGTGCCCGACAGCGCGCCGGCCCCGGACTGGATGACGCGCAGGCTGGACAGGTCGGCGCTGTTGAAGCGCGGATGCTCGACCATCGCCTGCAGCATCGCGGGCAACAGCATGGTGGAGTGGATGCGTTCGGTCTCGATGGCGTCGATCACGGCACCGGCGTCGAAGTGTTCGTGCAGCCGGATGCTGGCGCCCAGGTACAAGGGCAGCAGGGTGTAGACGCAGCCGGCGCCCAGGCAGATCGGCAACACGCACAGCGTGTGGTCGTCCATGCCGAAGCCCTGCTCGATGGCGCGTTCCTCGAAGCCGAATCGTGACCGCAGGGCGCCCTTGGGCCGGCCGGTGGTGCCCGAGGTGTGCAGCATCACGGTGTTGCCGGCGCGGCCTTCGGGTGCGATGCCCGGGCCCGGCGCTTGCAGCGTCTGCCAGCGCAGCGCGTCGGCCGGCGCGTGGGGCTCGGCATCGGCAAACCAGATCCAGCGCCGCGAAGGGTCGGCCAGCGCGTCGGCGCGCTCGGCGAAGCCCGAGCCCAGCAGCACGAAGCGCGCATGCGCGGCACCGATGCCGTAGCGAAGATCGTCATCGGCCAGGCGGTAGTTCAGCGGCGCCGGAATGGCACCGATACCCGTCAGCGCGAAGTAGGCCACCAGCATGTCGGCATGGTTGTGCGACAGCATCGGCACCTTCTCGCCGGGCGCCAGGCCCAGAGCGGCCAGGGCGCACATGGCGCGCTCGGTGCGTGCCAGCAGTTCCGCGTAGCTGAGTGCGGTGTCGCGGAAGCGGATCGCCGTGCGCCGCGGATTGCGGCGCGCGTTCAGCCGCAGTGCGTGGAGCAATGTCATGCCCATGTCGGCGCCGCCTCAGTGGAACGCCGAGACGCCGAGCACCTCGCGCCCGATGATGAGCGTCTGGATTTCGGTCGTGCCCTCGGGGATCATGCC
>Ga0208266_100381_pt1 | contig 15384 bp, 11 predicted proteins | sample LakWasMet67_HOW9_2_FD_183897 | JGI IMG/M metagenome (GOLD analysis project Ga0208266, IMG submission 183897) | Freshwater sediment methanotrophic microbial communities from Lake Washington under simulated oxygen tension - Sediment Metagenome... | ecosystem: Environmental > Aquatic > Freshwater >...
GCGCTGGTGCCGCAGCCAAGCCGGCACCGTGACCGCTGCCACTCAGGCGATCGCATGGGCTCTGACGGCGAGCTGGAAATGAATTTCGCAGGGCCGACTATCTAGCGCGGACCAACTCGACCAATTTCGGTGCATCGGAATCCGTTGAGCCATCCCCCTCTGCCCTTTTAGATTCTTTCGTAAAAGGCGCGGGCTTGTTAACGCAAGTTTGACGCGCGCTAGATCGCGACCATTTCTTCCGTTCACTCTTTTCACTTCGTTCTTCCTGTCAGCCTGCGGCTACCGCCAAGACGACTGTTTCGTTGCACGCCCACTCATTCGCGCTCATCGTTGACCTCGCGGACCGCATGTCAGCCAGTCGGCAGTTTTCCCCAGGAAGGTGCTCTGCACCCTCCGCATGAGCGCCGAGAGGGGCCGCGTACCGCCCGCCGGGCGCTTTGACTGCCCCCCCTGCCGGCGACCGTCGGCACCCGACCCGATGCAGCCTGCCACTTCAGTTAAGAGGTTGCAGCAAAAGGTTTCATTGAATGTACCGGAAACGGTGACCGACCTATTTGGCCGTCGCTGCAACAGGAGTTGCGGGTTCACCTTCAGACGGCCCAGAGGAAGCATCGATTGCTAGTTGCGCTGCCGGATCTGTTGCAGGTTTTACCTGCTGCTCGGCCATTTTGACTTCACCTACCGAGGCTGCTTGCCAGATCGCAGCACTGATCTTCTGCAGGTCCGGGATGACGATGTATGGAGAGGGCTCGATGACATTGGCCGTCTTGCCTAGCTCTTGGTGGATCAACTGCTTTAGCAAGTTCAGCACGGGCTTGCCTCGCCGCCACTTGGACGGGCTCGCCTCGTAGTCACTTCTGGCCTTTTCGGCAATCTCGAAAACATCAGGTGCCTTGCCACCCTTTCGTTCACGCTGGGCGACTTCGAATCGGAGGTTGGTCAGAGTCTTCAGGCTCTTATCCTTCGCCTGCTCAGTGGCCGCGTCAATTAGCTCTTGGGCACGCAACACTGAAAGTCCAGCGTTCAAGTGAGCAAGATGTTCAGCGTTAATGAAGTAACCCTCAACATCTGAATGGGTTGTCAGGAATGGGAATGCACCGATGGCGCTGATCTCCTTCTCAAACCTGTCTGCCGCCTCATCCGCCATGTAGTCGCGGTCTCGATGCAGAACGAACTGGACCTGGGATGCTTTGTCAGCAAGAAAGCCGCGGAGAACCTTGGCTGAATCAATCTTGGTACACCCCGAGTAGGCACGGATATCTGTCTCCGGAAGCTTGAACCCGTTGACGCTCAGCAGTGAGTGGAGAGCCTTGATAGAGTCGGCGGCACTATCCTCTGTGGCAAAGAGGCATCTGATAGACCCAGCAGCAAAATAGTCGACGGAGTCGAGTGCTCCAATCTCCATAAGCAGCGACGCCGTGGTCACGCTATTGAAGTCCACTTTGATACCGTTACTTACCCAGAGGACCGTCGAGCGCTCGCGCATCGTATCCAGAACGTGACGGGAGTGCGTGCTGATTAAAGGTCTGAACTCGTGCTCTGCGGCGAGTTCAAGTATCAGATTGCATAAAGCCCGTTGATTATTGGGGTGCAGGTGTGAATCTGGCTCATCCAAAATTAGCACGCTCGGACGAAATAGAGTGATGTAGGCGAGTATTTGACTGGCCTGCAATATGGATGTGCCCGCCGCGTCAATTGGCAGACGGGGCTTGCCTGGTCTCGTGAAGAAGACTTCGATGTGCTCATCGCGATCTCGATCAAATTTTATCTCGAAGTCGATGTCGTCAAAAAGCTTCCTCATGCCTTCTTGGAATCGCTGCCAAGGGCCTTTCCAAGTCTGCATTTCCTCTGGTTTAAGCTTGCCCTGAGCAAGTTGCTCAACTCGGTCCTTTGCCTCCGCATTCTCGGCATCTTTGATGCATCAGCAGAACGTTGCGCAAAACTAGGTTTGCATCGCCACGCGCCACGATTCGCCGCACAACCCCAGGTGACTGGTAGCGCTCCTCCTTGGCGATCCCAGCAAGTCCTGGCGCATAGATCGTGAACGGGTTGGTGAGGTCCATGAGACGCTCTCCCAACTTTCGTCCTTCAACCACAACGGCAATGTTTCGATTTCGACCACGCCGGACCGAGACAACACAGGTGGTGCCGTCCATACAAGCGACGCTGATTTCGATCTGTGACTCTGGGGGCTCCTGAAGTTGGCCGCCGTGTGCCAGCGACAAAACATCGGCAACTGGCGTGTAGAGAAGTTGAGTCGGGTTAAATGAGACCTGAAACTTGTCCTTGGCCCAGTTGACCCCGTCGCCGACTAGCTTGGCGGTCTGGGCAACAGAGACAGCAAAGTGCAGGGCCTGCAGCGCACTACTCTTGCCAGCGTTATTGGCTCCAATAAGGACGGTTGTATCCTTTAGATCTAGCTGGAACTCAATGAGCTGCTTAAATCGCTTGACGCTGATGCTTTCGATCTGTGCGGACATCCGTTCTCCCGAGCGCCATCTCGGCGCGCGCAGAAGCATTCTATTTCTGAATTTGTGTCAGGCACAGGGTTGCCCGACTGATCGCTTGTGGCAGCGAGCAATTTATACGTGGCTGGATACGACTTCGGCGTGAGAATGACAAACCGCAATGCCGCCTCTACCGAAGGGCAGGCTATGGCCGAAATCGTGCGCACGCCGCGGCACCACCAAGCGGATATTGGCCAGAACCTCGCCCTCAGGTCTTGGCCCTGGGTTTGACGATGTGGATGGCCTCGCCGCGCGCCAGCATGGCCACCAGCTGGGCGATGCGCCTGGCGCGTGTCTCGGGCTTGACGGCTGTTTGTATGCGCCACAGCACCGCATAACGGTTGGCGGCGTTGACGCTGGCAAAGAAGGCCTTGGCCTTCGGTTCGGCGTCCAGCGCCGCCAGCAGGTCGTCAGGCACCGCCGATGTGCGCGCGCCGTCGTAGGCCTGCGCCCAGCGGCCGTCGGCCTGGGCGGCCTCGATCTGCGCATGGCCCGGGGCCTGCATGCGGCCTGCGTCGATCAGCGCCGTGGCCTTTTCGACGTTGACCTTCGACCAGGGGCTGCGCGCGCGCCGGGGCGTGAAGCGCTGGAGAAAGTGCTGCTCGTCGAGGCCCTTCTTCTGGCCGTCGATCCAGCCCCAGCACAGCGCGATCTCCACCGCCTCGGGGTAGGTGACGCTGGGTTCCTGGGCGCCGCGCTTGGCGATCATCAGCCACAGGCCGTCGGTGCTGGCGTGGTGTTTTTTCAGCCAGGTCTCGAACGCCTGGGCGCTCTTGAACCCGCGCGGGGCGGCGTCGGGTGGGGCGGTGGGCTTGGCGGCGGGCATCGCGGGGAGTGTGGCGCAAGGGGGCGGGCGGGCACGCCGTGCCGGTCAATCCTGCCGCTGCGTGCGGTACCACGCCGCCGCCTGCCCGCGCGAGGCCAGGCCCAGCTTGTCGAGGATGTTGGCGACGTGGCGCTTGACGGTGTGCGGGCTGAGGTCGAAGGCGCGGGCGATCAGCTTGTTGCTGTCGCCGGCGGCGATGCGGGCCAGCACCTCGCGCTCGCGGCTGCTCAGGGACGCGGGCAGGCCGGCCGGTGGGGCGCCGGCGGCGCCCGGCAGGCTGGCCGCCGGCGCGGTGGTCGCGGGCTGCAGTGCGGCCAGTTGCCTTGCCCAGCCGGCCAGCAGGTGCTGCGCCCCGGCCGGCAGGTGCGGGCCCCAGGGCGCGGCGGCCAGTGCGGCCAGCACACGCGGGCCGGCCAACAGCGCCGGGCCGGGCTCGTCCGACGCGGCGGCGCGCTCGCAGGCGGCGCGGGCCAGCGTGGCGGCGTCGGCCACGCGGCCACGCATCAGCTGGGCATGGGCGGCGCGCAGGTGGATCTCCAGCGCCTGGCCGTACAGGTCGATGCCCATCTCGTCGGCCAGCGCGGCGGCATAGGCCTCGGCGGCGGCGTCCCAGCGCCCGTCCAGCGCGGCCAGGTGGCCGGCCAGCGGGGCGCGCTCGCGCACGAAAAACGCCACCTCGTCCGGGTGCTGGCGCTCGGCCAGGCGCGCGGCCCGGTCGCGCACGGTGGCGGCGTCGTCCAGCAGCATCGCCAGCCGCAGGTCGGTGTACAGGAAGTGGCTGAGCCAGGTCTCGCGGCGGCCACTGGTGCGCTGGTCGTCCAGGCCGTCGAGCCGGGCCCGGGCGGCGGCCATGGCCGCGTCGCGGTGGCCGCGCAGGGCCTGCACCAGGCCGGCGAAGACGTTGACATAGCCGTTGAGGTTGGGCGGGCGGTTCAGCCAGCGCAGGTCGGGCTCGATGCGCGCCAGCAGCTCGGCGGCGTCCACCACCCGGCCGGCCCACAGCCACAGCCCGGCCTGCAGCGACAGCGCCAGCAGGCGCAGGGTGGTGGGCGGCTCGTCGGCCGTGCGGCGCAGCACACCGTCGATGTAGCGCTGCAGCGGCGCCCGGGTGCCGGGCAGGCCGACGAAGGACGTGAGCGGCACGGCCTGCAGCCACAGCGCCAGGTCGTCGCTGCGCTCGATCAGGTCCATCATCCGGCCCAGCGGCGCGGCGATGGCGTCCAGCCGCGAGTCGGCCAGCGCGTGCCAGCAACTGGCCTGCCAGGCGGTGGTCTCGGTGGCGGCGTCCATCGGCTGCTGGCGCAGGGTGGCCAGCAGCGCGACGCCGCGCGGCACCTGGCCGCCGGCCGACAGGCCCAGCACCATCAGCGCCTGGGCGCGCTGGGCGGCGGCGTCCTGCCCCAGCCGGCGGTAGCCGGTGGCGGCCAGCTCCAGCTGCTGGCACATCGTCAGCAGGTCCCAGTGGGCCCAGGCGCAGACGCCGCGCAGGTGGGCCAGCGGCGGCGACTGCGCGCGCAACGTGCCGGGCAACTGCTCGATCAGGCGCAGCACCGTCACCACCCCGCCCTGGGCCAGCAGGCCGGGGCCCTGCTGGCACAGCACGGCCTCGGCGGCCGGCCAGTCGGCGGCGCGCACCAGGTAGCCGATGCGGCGCACCAGGTCGGGCTCGGTGTCGGCCGCGCGGCGCAGCAGCAGCGGCCATTCGTCGGGCCGCTCGCGGCGCAAGGTGGCCTCCAGGCAGTCGCGGAACAGGTCGTGCAGGCACAGCGCGGCCTCGCCCGGGGCGTCGGCGCTGCCGTCATCGGCGCGCACCGACACGAACAGGCCGCGGCGCTCGACCTCGTCGAGCAGGTGCGCGGCGTCGGCCTGGCCCGACACCGCGGCGCAGCGCCGGGCGGTGAGCACCGGCAGCACCGCGCAGCGCAGCAGGAAGTCGCGCAGCGGCGGCGCCAGATCGTTCAGCACCTCGGCGGTGAGGTAGTCGAAGACATGCCGCTCGCGCAGGCTGCCGGCCGGCGCGTCGGCCGCCCGGCCGGCATGGGCCAGCGCCAGGTTCAGGCCCGCCGGCCAGCCCTGGGTGCGCTCGAACAGGGCCTGGGCCTGCCGCGCGGTGGGCGGCGCGTCACCGGCTGCGCCGTGGCCATCGGCCGGCTGCCGGGCCTGCAGCAGCGCCTGCACCTCGTCGCCGGAAAAGGCCAGGTCGGCCTGGCGGAACTCGGCCAGGTCACCGCGCACCCGCAGCTTGGCCAGCGCCAGCGGCGGGTCGACACGGCTGGCGATCAGCACCCGCCACTGCGGCGGCAGGCGCTCCAGCAGGGTGTCGAGCAGCTCGAACACCGCCGGGTCGCTGATGCGGTGGGCGTCGTCGATGACCAGCAGGCCACGCGGCACCTCGGTGGCGGCCAGCGCGTTCAGCAGCTCGGACGCCAGCGCCTGGCGCGCCGCGCGCTGGCCGTCCTGTGCCGCCACCAGGGCGTCGGGCGACGTGCGCCAGGGCAGGTCGAAGGGCTCCAGCGCGGCCACCAGGCAGGCGGCAAAGCGGCCGAGGTCGTCGTCCGCGTCGGCGGCGATCCAGGCCAGCACTGTGCCCGGCGGCAGCTGGCCCACCTGGCGGGTGATGGCCGCCGTCTTGCCGAAGCCGGCCGGGGCGCAGACCAGCACCAGGGGCAGCTGCGCCAGCGCATCGGCCAGGCGCTGTTCCAGCCGCGGCCGCACGATCAGCCGCGCGCGCTGGCGCGGCGGCTGGATCTTGGTCAGCGCAAAGCCTGAGCCGGCGGCGCTGGCCAGGGTCGCGGCGGAGTGGGGCGGCATCTGCCCACGATTGTGCGAAAGATCGGCGCGCTGGCAAGGCCTGCCGCCGCCCAGGCGCCTGCCAGGCGGCCGCGTGGCAGACGGGCGCGTGGCAGGCGGCGGGCCGGGGCTGGCGCGCTGCGCTCAGGCCGCCGCGGCGGCAAAGGCCGTGTCGAGCCGGGCGATCCAGCCGGACCGGGCCTCGGCGCCGGCAAAGCTGGCCTCGAAGCTGTTGCGCAGCAGCTGGTAGGCCTGCGCGGCGCCGAGCTGCGGCAAGGCGTCGAAGGTGGCGATGAAGTTGTCGTTCAGGTAGCCGCCGAAATAGGCCGGGTCATCGCTGTTGACGGTGGCACACAGGCCGGCGTCCAGCAGCGCCGGCAGCGCGTGGTCGGCCATCGTCGGGTAGACGCAGAGCTTGACGTTGGACAGCGGGCAGACGGTGAGCGGCGTGCGGGCGCGCGCCAGGCGCTGCACCAGCGCCGGGCTCTCGACACAGCGCACGCCATGGTCGATGCGCTCGACCTTGAGCACGTCCAGCGCGCCCTCGATGTAGGCCGGCGGGCCTTCCTCGCCGGCATGGGCGACGGCATGCAAGCCCAGCGCGCGGGCACGGGCAAACACCTGCGAGAACTTCTCCGGCGGGTGGCCGCGCTCGCTGCTGTCCAAGCCGACGCCGATGAACAGGTGGCGGTAGGGCAGCGCCGCCTCCAGCGTGGCCAGCGCCTCGGCCTCGCTGAGGTGGCGCAGGAAACACAGGATCAGGCTGGCACTGAGTCCCAGCTCGGTCTTGGCCCGCACGCAGGCCCGGTACAGGCCACCGATGACGACTCCGATGTCGACGCCGCGCGCGGTGTGCGTCTGCGGGTCGAAAAACAGCTCGGCATGCAGCACGTTGTCGGCCGCGGCCCGCTCGAAATAGGCCCAGGCCATGTCGAAGAAGTCCTGCTCCTTCAGCAGCACGCTGGCGCCGGCGTAGTAGATGTCGAGAAAGCTCTGCAGGTCGGTGAAGGCATAGGCCGCACGCAGCGCGTCCACCGTGGGGTAGGCCAGCGCGACGCCGTTGCGCTGGGCCAGCGCAAAGATCAGCTCGGGCTCCAGCGAGCCCTCGATGTGGATGTGCAGCTCGGCCTTGGGCGCGCTGCGCAGCAGCGCCGGCAGCGCGGCACGGGGGATGCGGTCGAAGTCAGGGGTGGTCATGGCAGAGGTCCGGAAGGGCCAGCGTCGCAGTCGAGGCAGGCGTCGAATCTAACCCAGCGGACGCCGCGGACCCGGCGCCACCCCCGCACGCCGGGCACCAACCCAGCGGACGCCGCGGACCGGCTCCGCCGGGCCACCGGCCCTTCGGGGGCGGGCGAATTCAACAGGTCCCGAAGCGGATGCCCCGCTCGCGCAGGTAGCGGCGGTAGGCCGACGCGCTGCGGTCGGCGGCACTGGCCAGCTCACGCACCGACGCCTCGTCGCTGATCGGCAGGCGCTTGGGCTCCTGCGATTCCAGCACCGGCTGGTCCTGGCTGAAGATGGTGTGCTGGAAGGCCTGCAGCGTGGCGTCGGGCGAGTCGAAGTCGTTCATCGCCAGCCGGAACCAGACCCGGCTGGTCTCGGGGGTGACGGGGCAGATGAACAGCGCGATCGACTCGCGGAAGTCGGCCAGCGCCACGCTGGCCGCGTCGGGCACCTTGGTCAGCACCGCCGTGTAGGGCGCGTTGACCTCGTAGGTGTACTCGACCTCGGCGCCACCCTGGGCATGCACGCTGGACTTCGGCTGCCAGGCCTTGCAGCCGGTGGCCAGGAAGCCGGTGGCCGTGGTGTCGACCTGGTAGGCGGGCACGGCGGCATGGGCGCGTGCGCCCAGCCAATGCTCGTGCACATAGCCGAAATGGGCCATGTCCAGGAAGTTCTCGACGATGCGCGGCGCACTGGCCGCCACGTCGTAAGGCCCGCAGTTGACCTTGCGCAGCCGGGGCTCGTGCTCGGCGGCAAAGACCGGTGGATCCGCCTCGGCGCCGCTGGCCTCACCGCGCCGCAACCGCACCCAGATCAGGCCGTAGCGCTCCAGCGCCTCGCAGGTGCTGGCGCGGTGCGTGGGGGGCGGTGCAAAGCCGGGCAGCGCCGGCACACACACCACCTGGCCGCTGCCGTCGAAGCGCCAGCCGTGGTAACGGCACTCCAACTGCCCGTCGCGCACGCAGCCCAGCGACAGCCGGGCCCCGCGGTGCGGGCAGCGGTCGGCGCCCGCGCGCACCACGCCGGCGCCATCACGCCACAGCACCAGGCGCTGCTCCAGCAGCTGCACCGACTGGGGTGCATCGGCCAGGTCGGCGCTCAGCGCCACCGGGTGCCAGTAGAACGGTTCCAGCATGGTGCGGGGCTCCGGGCGGCTTACTTGGCCACCGGCGGCTTGCCTTCGACGCCCTTCAGGTAGAAGTTGACCTTGCTGTTCCAGGCGTCGTCGGCCACCACGTCCTTGGCCAGCACTTCCTTGCCGGTGTTGTCCACCAGCGGGCCCTTGAAGACGGCCACGCTGCCATCCTTCAGGCCGGCCTTGGCGGTCTCGACCAGCTTCTTGACGTCCTCGGGCACCACGTCGTTGATCTTGACGAAGTCGTTCATGCCCTCCTTGGTGCCCCACTTGGTCTCTTCGGTCTTCCACGTCTTGTTCATGACGTCGTTGACCACCTTCTCGTAATACACGGCCCAGTTCAGCACCGCCGAGCCCAGGTGGGCCTTGGGCGCGTAGGCGCTCATGTCGCTGTCCCAGCCGAAGGCGTACTTGCCGGCCTTCTCGGCGGCCTGCAGCACGGCCGAGGAGTCGGTGTTCTGCAGCAGCACGTCGGCGCCGCCGTTGAGCAGGGTGGTGGCGGCCTCGGTCTCCTTCGGCGGGTCAAACCAGCTGCTGACCCAGACGATCTTCAGCTTGGCCTTGGGGTTGACGCTCTGCGCGCCCAGCAGGTAGGCGTTGAGGTTGCGCATCACCTCGGGGATGGGGAAGGAGCCGACGAAGCCCAGGGTGTTGGACTTGGTCATCTTGCCGGCGACGATGCCGGCCAGGTAGGCGTCCTCGTAGAAGCGGCCTTCGTAGACCCGCAGATTGGGTGCGGTCTTGAAGCCGGTGGCGTGCTCGAAATAGACGTCCGGGTGGTCCTTGGCGACCTTGTCCATCGCATCACCGTAGCCGAAGCTGGTGGCGAAGATGACCTTGTTGCCCTGGGCCACCAGGTCGCGGATCACGCGCTCGGCGTCGGGGCCCTCGGGCACCTTCTCGACGAAGCTGGTCTTGATCTTGTCGCCGAACTTGGCCTCGATGGCCTTGCGTGCGCTGTCGTGCGCAAAGGTCCAGCCGGCATCGCCCACCGGGCCGACGTAGATGAAGCCGAGCTTCAGCGGCTCGGCCGCGGCCACCGAGGCCGGTGCCGCGGCGGCGGACGCCGCGGGCGCGGCCGGGGCGGCTTCGTCCTTCTTGCCGCAGGCGGCCAGCAGCGAGGCGCCGGCCACGGTGGCCAGACCGGCCCACTGCATCAGACGGCGTTTGGAAACATCAATCATCGGAACTCCTGGACGAGGTTGGGTAGGTGGACGGGAGGAACGGGAACAGCCATGCAACACCGATGCCAGCGTGCGGCTCAGCCGCCCGGGAAGAAGGGCTTGCCCAGCGAAGCCGGCATGTTAGTGCGCAGCCACGCCGGGTTGCGCGAGATCAGCACCAGCACGGCGATGGTGGCCAGGTAAGGCAGCGCGCTGAGGAACTGGCTGGGCAGGTCCACGCCCAGGCCCTGCAGGTGCAGCTGCAGCATGGTGACGCCGCCGAACAGGTAGGCACCGGCCAGGATGCGCGCCGGCCGCCAGGTGGCGAAGACGGTGAGCGCCAGCGCGATCCAGCCGCGGCCGGCCACCATGCCCTCCACCCACAGCGGCGTGTAAACGGTCGACAGGTAGGCCCCCGCCACGCCGCACAACGCCCCGCCGGCCAGCACCGCGGCCAGCCGCAGCCGACGCACCGGGTAGCCCAGCGCATGCGCCGACTCGGGCGACTCACCTACCGCCCGCAGCACCAGGCCGGCACGCGTGCGGTAGAAGAACCAGGCCACCAAGGCGACGGCCAGCACGGTGAGGTAGACCATCGGGTGCTGGCGGAACAGCGCAGGGCCGATGAAGGGGATGTCGCCCAGCACCGGAATGGCAAAGCTGACCGGCTCGCCCAGCTTCTGGCCGACATAACGCACGCCGACAAAGGCCGAGAAGCCACCGCCGAACAGGCTGACCGCCAGGCCGGTGGCGTACTGGTTGGCGTTGATCCAGATCACCAGCCAGCCGAACAGCCCGGCCACCAGGGCCGCCGCGCCGGCACCGGCCAGCAGGGCCAGCACCACGCTGCCGGTGTGGAAGGACACGGCAAAACCGGTCACCGCGCCGGTCAGCATCATGCCCTCGGCACCCAGGTTGAGCACACCCACCTTCTCGTTGATCAGCAGGCCCAGGCCGGCGATGGCCAGCGGTGTGCCCGACGCCAACATGGCCGCGATCAGCAGCGCGGTCTCGTTCATCAGGCAGCTCCCCGGGCCCAGCGCAGGCGGTAGTTGATCAGCGTGTCGCAGGCCAGCAGTGAAAACAGCAGCACGCCCTGGAACACCCCCGACAGTGCCGACGGCAGGCCGATGCGCGACTGCGCCAACTCACCCCCGATCAGGAACATCGACAGCAGCACGCTGCCGAACACGCAGCCCAGCGGGTGCAGCCGGCCGACAAAGGCCACGATGATGGCGGTGAAGCCGTAGTTGTTGGACACATAGGGTGTGAGCTGGCCCATCGGCCCGGCCACCTCGAAGGCCCCGGCCACGCCGGCCAGGCCACCGGAGGTGAGCAGCGCCGTCCACAGCGCCGAGCGGCTGGAAAAGCCGGCATAGCGTGCCGCCGCCGGCGCCAGCCCGCCCACCAGCATCTGGTAGCCGCGGTAGGTGCGGGCCATGAACAGCCACATCGTGACGGCCGCCAGCAGCGCCACCACAAAGCCCCAGTGCAGGCGCATGCCGGTGACCAGCCTGGGCAGGCCGGCGCCGCTGGCGAAGCTGACACTCTGCGGGAAGTTGAAGCCGGCCGGGTCCTTCCAGGGCCCGAACACCAGCCAGCTCAGCAGCAGGTTGGCCACATAGACCAGCATCAGGCTGACCAGGATCTCGTTGGCGTTGAAGCGGTCGCGCAACAGCGCCACGACCGCCGCCCAGGCCGCGCCACCGGCGGCGCCGGCCAGCACCGCCAGCGGCAGGAAGGCCCAGCGGTCGATAGGCAGCTGGTGGGTGGTGATCCACAGCGCCAGCCCGCCGGCGACGATGGCGCCCATCAGGTACTGGCCCTCGGCGCCGATGTTCCAGACATTGGACCGAAAGCACAGCGCCAGGCCCAGCGCGCACAGGATCAGCGGCGTGGCCTTCAGGCCCAGTTCGGTGAGCGAGCGCAGGCCGTTGAAGGGCTCCAGCAGAAACACTTGCAGGCTGCGCACCGGGTCCTTGCCCAGGGCGACGAACAGCAGCCCGGCCACCGCCACGGTGATGGCCAGCGACAGCAGCGGCGACAGCCAGGCGAACAGCCGCGACGGCGCGGGGCGGACCTCAAGCCGCAGCATGGGCCACCTCCTGCGTGGGCTGCGCGCCAGCGGCCGGCCACAGCCCGGACATCCATTCACCGATCATCGCCACCGTGGCCTGGGCCACCGGCACGCTGGGCGACAGCCGGCCCTGGGCGATGACCAGCAGCCGGTCGCTGATCTCGAACAGCTCGTCCAGCTCCTCGCTGACCACCAGCAGGGCACAGCCTTCGTCGCGCAGCTTCAGCAGCTCACCGCGGATCTGCGCCGCGGCGCCCACGTCCACGCCCCAGGTGGGCTGCGAGACGATCAGCAGCCTGGGCCGCGCGTCGATCTCGCGGCCGACGATGAACTTCTGCAGATTGCCCCCCGACAGGCTCTTGGCCACCGCCTCGGGCCCACCGGCCTTGACCTTGAAGCGGGTGATCAGGTCGGCGGCCTTGGCGCGCACCGCCGCGGTGTTGATCCAGCCGCTGCGGGCCACCGCCTCGGTGCGGGTGAGCAGGAGGTTCTGCGCCAGGCTCAGCGTGGGCACCGCGCCGCGGCCCAGCCGCTCCTCGGGCACGAAGTGCAGGCCCAGGTGACGGCGCTTGCGCGGCGAGGCGGCGGCGATGTCCTGGCCGAACAGCGTGATCGAGCCACGCGGTGCGCGCACGTCCTCGCCCGACAGCGCGGCCATCAGCTCCTGCTGGCCGTTGCCCGAGACCCCGGCCACACCGACGATCTCGCCGGCGCGCAGCTCGAAGGCCATGTCGGCCAGCGTGGTGCCGAAAGGGCTGAGCTTGGGCAGCGACAGCCCACGCACCGCCAGCGCCACGGCGCCGGGCCGGGCGGGGCGGTGGGCCAGCTCGGGCGGGGCGCTGCCGATCATCAGCTTGGACAGGCTGGCATTGGTCTCCAGCGTGGGGTCGACTTCACCGGTGACCTGGCCACCCCGCAGCACCGTGCAGTGGTGGCACAGCGCGCGGATCTCGTCGAGCTTGTGGCTGATGTAGAGGATGGCGCAGCCCTGGGCCGCCAGCTGGCGCAACGTGACGAAGAGTTTGTCCACCGCCTGCGGCGTCAGCACCGAGGTGGGTTCGTCCAGGATCAGCAGCTGCGGCTGGGTCAGCAGCGCCCGCACGATCTCCACCCGCTGGCGCTCGCCCACGCTCAGTGTGTGCACCGGGCGCTGCGGGTCGACCTCCAGGCCGTATTCACCCGACACGGCGCGGATGCGCTCGGTGACCTGGGCCAGGCCCATGGCCTTGTCCAGGCCCAGCCAGACGTTTTCGGCGGCGCTGAGGGTGTCGAACAGCGAGAAGTGCTGGAACACCATGGCGATGCCCAGCGCGCGGGCCTGCTGCGGGTTGGCGATCTGCACCGGCTGGCCGTTCCAGCGGATCTCACCTTCGTCCGGCCGCACCGCGCCGTAGATGATCTTCATCAGGGTGCTCTTGCCGGCACCGTTTTCACCCAGCACCGCGTGGATCTGGCCCGGGGCGACCTTCAGCGACACCTTGTCGTTGGCCCGCACCGCGGGGTACTGCTTGCTGATGCCGTCCAGTTCGAGTCGGAGCATGGGCGGGGAATCCTCGTGTTGTTCTGGTCAGTCAGGCCCTGGAATAGCGGCGCACGCCGCCGACCCAGCATTCGGCGAGGTTACGCTCGTCGCCCAGTGTCACCCAGGCGAACAAACGCTCATGCAACTCGTGGGCCAGGCTGTCGCGGCGCTGCGCCACCGGGCCGACGGCCAGGTCCCACAGGCACAGGTCGGCCATGGCGCCGGGGTTCAGGCTGCCGATCTCGTCGCCCAGCCGCAGCGCCTGCGCCGCACCGCGGGTGGCGGCATGCAGCAGCGCCCATGCGGTGAGGCGCTGGCCGGCGAGCGCCTGCACCTTGTAGCCGTCGGCCAGGGTGCGCAGCATGCTCAGCGAGGTACCCCCACCGACGTCCGACGCCAGGCTGACGTTGACACCGGCGGCGGCGGCCTGCGCCCAGCCGAACAGCCCGCTGCCCAGGAACAGGTTGGACGAGGGGCAGAAGGCGATCTGCGCGCCGCTGGCCTGCAGCACCGCCCGGTCGGCATCGTCCAGCCAGATGCCGTGGGCCAGCACCGCACGCTCGTTCAGCAGGCCGTGGTGGGCATACACATCGAGGTAGCTGCGCGCCTCGGGGAACAGCCCGGCGATCCAGGCCACCTCGGCACGGTTCTCGGCCACATGGGTCTGCATGTAGACGCCGGGGTGGTCAGCGACCAGCCGGCCGGCCATCGCCAGCTGGGCGGCGCTGCTGGTGGCGGCAAAGCGCGGTGTCACGGCATAGGCCAGGCGGCCGCGGCCATGCCAGCGCGCGATCAGCGCGCGGCAGTCGATCTCGGCCTGCACCACGTCGTCGCACAGGTTGTCGGGGGCATGGCGGTCCATCAGCACCTTGCCGGCGATCAGGCGCATGCCACGCTGCTGGGCGGCGTCGAACAGCGCCTCGGCACTGGCCACATGCACCGTGGGAAAGACCACCGCCGAGGTGCTGCCATGCGCCAGCAGCGCGTCCAGGAACAGCGCCGCGGCCGCCCGTGCCACCGCCGGGTCGTGGTGGCGGGCCTCGGCCGGGAAGGTATAGGTGTTCAGCCAGTCCAGCAGCTCGGTGCCCCAGGAGGCGATCACGTCGACCTGCGGGCAGTGCACATGGGTGTCGATGAAGCCGGGCATCAGCAGGCGGCCGCGCTGGTCGTGCTTCAACCAGTCGTCACCCGGCGCCTCGGGCTGCACCGCGGCAATGCGGCCTTGTGCGTCGATCAGCAGCCAGTGCGCCGGGCGCCAGCGCACCTGCGCGCTGTGGCGGTCGTCCAGGCCAGGGTCGCCGGTGAAGTCCAGCAGATCCGCCAGGATGGCGGTTTTTTCCGGGGTGTTCATGCCTGGCCTCCCGCCAGCTCACGCGCCACGTCGCGCACCTGCTCGCGCAGCCAGCGCACCGCGGCCGAGGCATGGGTCAGGTCGTGCCAGAGCTGGTAGTAGGTCAGCGGCGGGAAGTTGGCCGGGCAGCGCACGATGCGCACAGGCAGGTTGCCGATGTAGCGGCTGCAGAACTGGCGGCCGGTGGTCAGCACCAGGGCCGAGCGCGCCACCATCGCCGGCGCCAGCCCAAAATGCGGGCAACGCACCACGATGCGGCGCGATAGGCCCTGGGCCTGCAGGTGCTCGTCGACCACGCCCACGCCGCCGGCATGCAGCGGCGCCGGGGCGATGTGGTCGCCGGCCAGGTAACGCTCCAATGTCCACTGGCGCGGGCTGCGCACCGCCGGGTGGTCCAGCCCGACCAGGCAGACGATCTCGTCGCTGATCAGCCGACCCAGGTGCAGTTCGGCCGGCGGCGCCAGCCAGTTGCCGATGACCAGGTCGACCTCACCACGGGCGAGGTGGCCGCGGTAGTCGAAGTCCCGCGTCAGCGGCAGCAGGTCCAGCGTGACGCCAGGTGCCTGGGCACGCACACGGGCCACCAGTTCGGGCAGGAACAGCGGATCCAGGTAATCGCTGGCGGCGATGCGGAAGGTCAGCGCCGCGGCCTGGGGCGCAAAGCCCATCGCCGCGGCATGGCCGCCGAACAGCGCCTGCGCGCCCTGCAGCACCTGGGCGGCGGCCGGCAGCAAGGCCAGCGCCACCTCGGTGGGTGCCATGCCGTTGCCGGCACGCACCAGCAGCGGG
>Ga0208266_100384_pt1 | contig 15266 bp, 15 predicted proteins | sample LakWasMet67_HOW9_2_FD_183897 | JGI IMG/M metagenome (GOLD analysis project Ga0208266, IMG submission 183897) | Freshwater sediment methanotrophic microbial communities from Lake Washington under simulated oxygen tension - Sediment Metagenome... | ecosystem: Environmental > Aquatic > Freshwater >...
CGGGGCAGGCCGGGGCCGGGCCGGGTCAAGCGTGCCGGAATGCGGGGCCGCAGCATCGGCTCAATATACTGCCCGCCCATGCCCGATCCCAGCCCGCCCGCTCCTGCCACCGACGCCGGTGCGCTGGCCCATGTGCTGGCGCGCCTGGCACGTGCCGAGGTTGCGCCCTGGCTGCACCAGGAGGTGGCGCGCCGCATGGCCGAGCGCCTGCCGGTGATCAAGCAGGCGCCGCAGCATTGGCTGGACTGGTGGGGTTTCACCGGTGGCGGCGCGGCGGCGGTGCAGGCGGTGTGGCCGTCGGCCCTGCGCAGTGTGGTCGAGCCCAGCGCGGCGCTGGCCGAGCGCAGCCGGCAGGCGCTGGCGGCGCCCTGGTGGGCCATCGGCAAGCGCCGGCAGGCGGCGGCGCAGCCGGTCTGGCGTGAGGCCGAGGTGCCGGCCGGCCAGGCCCAGATGCTGTGGGCCAACCTGGTGCTGCACACCAGCCCCGACCCGGCGGCCACGCTGGCGGCCTGGCACCGCGCGCTGGCGGTGGACGGCTTTCTGATGTTCTCGACCTTCGGCCCCGACACGCTGCGCGAACTGCGCGCGGTGTACGCCGAACAGGGCTGGGGCACGCCCCATCCCCCCTTCACCGACATGCATGACCTGGGCGATCTGCTGGTGCATGGCGGCTTTGCCGACCCGGTGATGGACCAGGAGACGCTGCAACTCACCTGGTCGTCGCCCGAGGCCTTGCTGGCCGAGTTGCGCAGCCTGGGCGGCCACCTGGGCCTGGACCGCTGGCCCGGTCTGCGCACGCCACGCTGGCACCGGCAGCTGCTGCAGGCGCTGGCCCGCCGCGCCGATGCCCAGGGCCGTATCGGCCTGACCATCGAGCTGGTGTACGGCCACGCCTATCGCCCGGCCCCCCGCGCGGCGCGTGGCGAAGCGACCGTCGTATCGCTGGAAGCGCTGCGCGCCACCCTGCCCAAACGCGCGCGCTGAACCGGTGGTGACAAGCGGTGTCTAGCACTGCCGCTAGAATCCGCGTTTGATCTGCCGCAGGCATGGGGCGGCGACAACGGGCTTCGGCCTCAGTCATTGCCCTGTGTCAGAAATCGGCCCGGCCCTCTACCATCGAGAACCGGCCGCAACGCCTTTGCCACTTGCCCATGTCCGTCACTTTCGCCCCCAGCCCCTGGCCCGCGCCGCCCGCGCTGCGGCAGGACGCCGGCTGGCGCTTCGGGCGTGAGCTGGCCGGGTCGGCGGGCTGGCTGTTCGAGCTGCGGCGCCATGTGTCCCTGTCGCCGCGCCAGCTGTTGTTGGCCTATGGGTTGCTGTGCGGCCTGTCGCTGGTGGTCGCGGCCGGCTTCTGGTCGCAGGGTGTGACGGTGGTGAGCCTGTTCACCGCTGTCGAGTTGCTGGCCGTTGGTGGCGCGCTGCTGGTGGTGGCGCGGCATGCCGGTGACCGCGAGGTCATCACGCTCGCCGACCACGGCCTGTCGGTGGAGCAGCGTTTTGGGCCGGACGTCGTGCATACGTCGTTCCGTGCCGAGTGGGTACGGGTGGAGCCGGTGGTCGATGATGGCTCGCTGGTGGAGCTGTCGGGAGCGGGGCGCAGCGTGCGGGTCGGCCGCCATGTGCGCTCCGAGTTGAGGATCGAGCTGGCGCAGGAACTGCGCCGTGCCCTGCGCCTGGTGCGTGCGGCCGGCGAACGGGTTGTGGATCACGAACTTAAAGCATGATGATGAAGACGACAAAGACGTTTGTGTCTCGGGTCTGCCAGGGGGCTGCGGCTCTGGGTCTGGCAACGGCGGCCCAGCTCGCCGTGGCGGTGGGTGATCTCGCGGGAGGGCCGGCCAAGAACCAGATCGACCTGCATCCGCCCGTCACCAAGATCGCCAGCGATGTGCAGGGCCTGCACAACTTCATGCTGGTGATCTGCCTGGTGATCTTCCTCGCCGTGTTCGGCGTGATGTTCTATTCGATCATCAAGCACCGCAAGTCGGTGGGCCACAAGTCGGCCAACTTCCACGAGAGCGTGGCGGTCGAGATCGCCTGGACCATCGTGCCCTTCGTCATCGTCGTGGTGATGGGCATGATGGCCACCAAGACCGTGGTGGCCATGAAGGACACCAGCAACGCCGACCTCACCATCAAGACCACCGGTTACCAGTGGAAGTGGGGTTACGACTACCTGAAGGGTGAAGGCGAGGGCATCGGCTTCCTGTCGACGCTTGACCTGGCCCAGCGCCAGATGTCCGACGCCGGCAAGCCGTCCGGTGACGACTACCTGCTCAAGGTCGACAACCCGCTGGTGGTGCCGGTGGGCAAGAAGGTCCGCATCATCACCACCGCGGCCGACGTGATCCACTCGTGGATGGTGCCGGCCTTCGCGGTCAAGCAGGATGCGATCCCGGGCTTTGTGCGCGACACCTGGTTCCGCGCCGAGAAGACCGGCGACTTCTACGGCCAGTGCGTCGAGCTGTGCGGCAAGGAGCACGCCTACATGCCGATCCACGTCAAGGTGCTGTCCGCCGAGGACTACACCAAGTGGGTGGCCGTGAAGAAGAAGGAACTGGCGGCCAAGGCCGACGACCCGAGCAAGGTGTGGACGCTGGCCGACCTGCAGGCCCGTGGCGAGAAGATCTACAACGCCAACTGCGCGGTCTGCCACAAGCCGGACGGCAAGGGTGCCGGCCCGATCAAGCCGCTGGACGGCTCGGCCATCGTGCAGGACGCCGACAAGGCCAAGCAGATCGACGTGCTGCTCAACGGTCGCCTGAACGGCGCGATGCCGTCGTGGAAGGCGCTGTCCGACACTGAGATCGCTGCGGTCATCACCTTCACCAAGAACAACTGGTCCAACAAGACCGGCCAGATCGTGCAGCCCGCCGACATCGTCGCCGCGCGCAAGTGAACGATCTGCACCCCTTCTCCGCATTGCCAGAACTGACCGCTGAAAGGCACCGCCCATGAGCGCCGTCCTCCATCCCGGGTCGCACGACCACGCCCACGACGATCACCACGACCACGGCCCGCTGCACGGCTGGCGTCGCTGGGTGTTTGCGACGAACCACAAGGACATCGGCACGATGTACCTGTTGTTCTCGTTCACCATGCTGATGATCGGCGGCATCCTGGCGCTGTGCATCCGCGCCGAACTGTTCCAGCCCGGCCTGCAGTTCTTCAACCCCGAACTGTTCAACTCGTTCACCACGATGCACGGGCTGATCATGGTGTTCGGCGCCATCATGCCGGCCTTCGTCGGCTTCGCGAACTGGATGATCCCGCTGCAGATCGGCGCCAGTGACATGGCCTTTGCGCGGATGAACAACTTCAGCTTCTGGCTGCTGATTCCGGCGGCCATCATGCTGGCGGGTTCGTTCTTCATGCCCGGTGGCGCCCCTGCCGCCGGCTGGACGCTGTACGCGCCGCTGACGCTGCAGATGGGCCCGTCGATGGACGCCGGCATCTTCGCGATGCACATCATGGGCGCCTCGTCGATCATGGGCTCGATCAACATCATCGTCACCATCCTGAACATGCGCGCGCCCGGCATGACGCTGATGAAGATGCCGCTGTTTGCCTGGACCTGGCTGATCACCGCCTACCTGCTGATCGCGGTGATGCCGGTGCTCGCCGGCGCCATCACGATGACGCTGACCGACCGTCACTTCGGCACCAGCTTCTTCACGCCCGCAGGCGGCGGCGATCCGGTGATGTACCAGCACATCTTCTGGTTCTTTGGCCACCCCGAGGTGTACATCATGATCCTGCCGGCCTTCGGCATCGTGAGCGCCATCGTCCCGGCCTTTGCCCGCAAGCGCCTGTTCGGCTACACCTCGATGGTCTACGCCACCGCGTCGATCGCGATCCTGTCGTTCATCGTCTGGGCGCACCACATGTACGCCACCGGCATGCCGGTGACCGGCCAGCTGTTCTTCATGTACGCGACGATGCTGATCGCGGTGCCGACCGGGGTGAAGATCTTCAACTGGATCGCCACCATGTGGCGTGGCTCGATGACCTTCGAGACCCCGATGCTGTGGGCCGTGGGCTTCATCTTCGTGTTCACCATCGGTGGCTTCACCGGCCTGATCTGCGCCATGGCGCCGATCGACATGCAGATCCAGGACACCTACTACGTGGTGGCCCACTTCCACTACGTGCTGGTGGCCGGTTCGTTGTACGCGCTGTTCGCTGGCGTGTACTACTGGGGTCCGAAGTGGACCGGCGTGATGTACTCGGAGACGCGCGGCAAGATCCACTTCTGGGGCTCGCTGATCTTCTTCAACGTCACCTTCTTCCCGATGCACTTCCTGGGCCTGGCCGGCATGCCCCGTCGTTATGCCGACTATCCGATGCAGTTCGCCGACTTCAACGCGCTGGCCAGCATCGGTGCCTTCGGCTTCGGGCTGATGCAGGTGTACTTCTTCGTCTTCGTCGTCATTCCGATGATGCGCGGCAAGGGCGAGAAGGCCCCGCAGAAGCCGTGGGAGGGCGCTGAGGGCCTGGAATGGGAAGTGCCGTCGCCGGCGCCGTTCCACACCTTCGAGAACCCGCCCAAGCTGGATGCCACCGCAACCCGCGTGATCGGTTGAGCCAGGCACTGACAAGGCACGCCATGCAAGAAGCACAACGCAAGTCCAACCTGAAGCTGGCCCTGGTGCTGGCGTCGGTCGCCCTGGTGTTCTTCCTGGGCTTTGTCACCAAGATCGTGCTGCTCGGGCGCTGAGCGTCCGAGCCTGCCTCACGAAGTCCGCCCGCCCATGGCCCTGCCGAATATGCTCGTCCGCCTGCACAGCGACAACCGCCGCATGCTGGGCAAGCTGGGGGTGATCGCGTTGGCGATGTTCGGCTTCGGCTATGCGCTGGTGCCGATGTACCGCACGATCTGCGATGCGCTGGGCATCAACGTGCTGTCGGTCAGCGAGCGGGTGACGTCGGCGGGTCTGGCGGCGGGCACGGCCCGCAAGGCCAACAGCCAGATCGACACCTCGCGCACCATCACCATCGAGTTCGATGCCAACGCCCATGGCCCCTGGGAGTTCAAGCCGGCGGTGAACTCGATGCAGGTGCATCCGGGCGAGATGGCCACGGTGATGTACGAGTTCCGCAATGTGCAGAACCGGACCATGGCGGCGCAGGCCATTCCCAGTTATGCGCCGATGCAGGCCAGCGCACACTTCAACAAGCTGGAATGTTTCTGCTTCAACGAATACACGCTCAAGCCGGGTGAAAGCAAGTCCTGGCCGGTGGTGTTCTACGTTGATGCCAAGCTGCCCAAGGACGTGACCACGATCACCTTGTCCTACACCTTCTTCGAGGTGGCCGGCAAGCTGGCCGGGCAGGGCGCCGCATTGCCGGGCAAGCGCATATGAGCGACGACGGATTGCAGGGCGCCGCGGCGCGCAAGGGGTCGTTCCTGCAGACGATGCGGGCTGTGGCCTGGTCGTTTTTCGGCGTGCGGCGTTCGGCCGACTACGCCCAGGACGTGGCCAAGCTCAACCCGGTGCATGTGATCATTGCCGGCATCATCGGCGCGGCGCTGTTCGTCACGGCGCTGGTCTTCCTGGTCAAGTGGGTGGTGGGCAGCGGTGTGGCGACCTGATCGCCCGCTGGTCTACTCTCTCAACAGTTATTGATTTTTCAGGTCTCGAGGAGAACACACAAGATGTCCGCTGCGACGCCCCATGGGATCACTCCCTACTACTTCGTGCCCAGCCCATCGCGGCATCCGGCGATGGCGGCCCTGGGCCTGTTCTTCGTGATCCTGGGCGCCGGCCAGTGGGTCAACGGGGCCGGCTGGGGCGCGTATTCGCTGCTGCTGGGCATGTTGATCTGGCTGTCCACGCTGTTCGTCTGGTTCAAGCAAGCCATCGGCGAAAGCGAAGGCGGGCTGTACTCCGAACGCATTGACGTGTCGTTCCGCTGGGCGATGAGTTGGTTCATCTTCTCCGAGGTGATGTTCTTCGCCGCCTTCTTCGGTGCGCTGTACTGGGCGCGTGCCCATGCACTGCCGATGCTCGGCAACCTGGACCACCAGATCCTCTGGCCCGACTTCAAGGCCCTGTGGCCGAGCGCCGGCCCCGGCATCACCGCGTCGCCGGCCGGCACGGTGGAGCCCTTCGCCACGATGGGCCCCTGGCCGATCCCGACCATCAACACCGCCATCCTGCTGACCTCGGGCCTGACGTTGACCATCGCGCACCACGCGCTGATCGCCGGCCAGCGCGCCAAGACCATCGGCTGGATGTGGATCACCGTCGCCCTGGGCATCACCTTCATTGGCTTCCAGGGTTACGAGTACTTCCATGCCTACCATGAGTTGAACCTCAAGCTCAGCTCGGGCATCTTCGGCTCCACCTTCTTCATGCTGACCGGCTTTCACGGCTTCCACGTGTTCGTCGGCATGCTGATGCTGCTGTTCATCACCCTGCGCCTGCAGAAGGGCCACTTCACGCCGGAGCGTCATTTCGGCTTCGAGGGCGCGGCCTGGTACTGGCACTTCGTGGACGTGGTCTGGCTGGGCCTGTACTTCCTGGTCTACTGGCTCTGACCACCCTTCGCGCCAGCCAAGACGCCGCCGCGAGCGGCGTCTTTTGTTTTGGCGACCGCGCGTGCGGCGCCCGCCGGCAACCGCTCAGTGGCCCAGGGGCAGGCCGGTGGGCTTGATCCAGCCCATGTACCAGCCCAGCAGGATGAACAGGAACAAGGCGATCGACAGCCCCACCCGCAGCGCCAGCGCGCGGGCCATGCGGGCATCGCGCGAGGCCGGGTCGCCGCCCTTGCGCAGCATGAACAAGCCGGCACCGGCCAGGGCGGCCAGCACGAGCACGAGGGCGATGATGATCACGGTTTTCATGGCGGTCGATTATCGGGGGCGGGCGTGGGTGTGCTGAATCGTGGGCGATCGGGCCAGGCGCTGCTGATCCTGCTGGCGGCCCTGCTGGGCGCCAGTGTGACGGCGCGGCTCGGCTTCTGGCAGCTCGACCGGGCCCGGCAGAAGCTGGAACTGCAGGCGCGCATCGAATCGCGCGCCGACCTGCCGCCACTGGCCGGCGCCGACCTGGCGCTGGACACCGCGGCGGCCGCGGCCCAGCACTATCGCCGTGTCACCCTGCGCGGGCGCTGGCTGGCCGACCGCACCATCTACCTGGACAACCGGCAGATGAACGCTCGCCAGGGCTTTTTTGTCGTCACGCCACTGCTGCTGGCCGATGGCGACGCGGTGCTGGTGCAGCGGGGCTGGATGCCGCGCGATTTCAACGACCGCACCCGGCTGGCGCCGCTGGCCACACCGGCGGGTGAGGTGCTGGTACCCGGGCGCATCGCCCCACCGCCGGGCCAGTTGCTGGCGCTGGCTGGCGCGGACAATGGCCTGATCCGGCAAAATCTCAATATGTCGGCCTTTGCCGCCGAGATCCGGGTGCGCTTGCGTCCGCTGTCGGTGCAACAGACCGCTGCAGCCACGGCCGTAGCCATCCCGCCCGGATCCCCGGCAACGCCGGTCGCAGCACCTGCCGGTGCGCCGGTGGACGATGGTCTGCTGCGGCAATGGCCGGCGGTGGCCATCGATGTCGGCATGCACCATGGTTACGCCTTCCAGTGGTTTGCGCTGTGTGCGCTGATCACCGGTCTGTATGTCTGGTTCCAACTCCTGCGCCCGCGACTGCGGGCCCGCTCCCAAGATGGCCGAACCCTCTGAACCGCTGGGCCTGACCGTGCATTCGCTGCCCCAGCCCGGGGCGGCGCTGGTGCGCCAGCGCGCCAGCGGTCGTTTCAAGATGCTGATGGTGCTGGCGGTGTGCACCGCGCCCGTGCTGGCCAGCTACTTCATGTACTACGTGGCCCGGCCCAGCGGCTCGGTGGCCTACAGCGCGCTGATCCAGCCCACGGTCGCGATGCCGGCGCTGGTGGCCCGCACCCTGGACGGCCAGCCGCAGCCACTGCGTGGCCTGGCGGGCCAGTGGCTGCTGGTGGCGGTGGACAGCGGTGCCTGTGCGCCGGCCTGTGAGAAGCGCCTGTACCTGCAGCGCCAACTGCGCGAGATGACCGGCAAGGAGCGGGACCGCATTGACAAGCTGTGGCTGGTGATCGACGACGCACCGGTCTCGCCCGCGCTGCGCGAGGCGCTGATGGCCACGCCCGGCATGAACATCCTGCGCCTGCCCCGTGAGCAGGCCGCCGCCTGGCTGAAGCCGGCGCCCGGCCACGCCCTGGAAGACCATCTCTACATCGTCGACCCGGTGGGCGAATGGATGATGCGCGCGCCGGCGGACGCCGACCCGTCCAAGCTCAAGCGTGATGTCGACCGCTTGCTGCGGGGTTCTGCCGGCTGGGACCAGCCGGGTCGCCAAGTGCTGATCGAGGCCTCGCCCGCCTCGCCACCGGCGGCGTCGGCCACACCGGCCAAGCCCTGAACGCCGGACATGGCTGCCACCCCGCTGGTTGACTTCGCCCCGACACTGCGCCTGCTGCTGCTGGCGGGGCTGGTCGCGCTGTTGCCGCTGTCCTGGTGGTGGCTGCGCCAGCGCGGCGCTTCGCTGCAGGTCAGGCTGGCGGCCTTGACGGCCATCACGCTGTTCCTGACCTTCGACCTGATCGTCTTCGGCGCCTTCACCCGGCTCACCGATTCCGGCCTGGGCTGCCCCGACTGGCCGGGTTGTTATGGCGAGGCCAGCCCGCTGGGGGCGCACGCCGACATCCATGCGGCCCAGACCGCGCTGCCGGGCGGCCCGGTGACGGTGGCCAAGGCCTGGGTCGAGATGCTGCACCGCTACCTGGCGATGACGGTGGGCCTGCTGATCCTCGTGGCGGCTGTCGCCAGCTGGCGTGCGCGCCGCACCCTGCCGCATTCACCTTGGTGGGCCACGCTGACGCTGGCCTGGGTGATCGTGCAGGGCCTGTTCGGCAAGTACACCGTCACGCTCAAGCTCTACCCGGCCATCGTCACCTTGCACCTGCTGGGCGCGCTGGTGCTGCTGGCGCTGCTGGTGCTGCAGCATGAATCTTTCCGGCACCGGCCGCTGAGCCGGCTGGCCCTTGGCCTGTCGCCGGCCAGGGTGGCCGCCGTGCTGGGCGTGGTGGTGGTGCAGATCGCGCTGGGGGGCTGGGTCAGCACCAACTATGCGGTGCTGGCCTGCACCGGCTTCCCCGCCTGCAATGGCCAGTGGTGGCCGGCGATGGATGCGGCCCACGGCTTCACGCTGCTGCGTGAGCTGGGCCGCGCCGGCCATGGTGGCTACCTGCCCTTCGATGCCCTGGTGGCCATCCACATGGCGCACCGGCTGTTTGCCGTGCTGGCGCTGGCGGCCGTGCTGGCCCTGGTGCGGCACCTGTGGCGCCGGCCGGGTGGCGCCGGCAGGCCGCTGGCCAGGCTGCTGGCCGGCCTGCTGCTGTGGCAGACGGCCAGCGGCCTGTCCAACGTGGTGCTGGGCTGGCCCATCGCCGCGGCGCTGGCCCACAGCGCCGGTGCCGCGGCGCTGATCGGCGTGCTGACCTCGCTGTGGGCACGCTTGCGCGCCGACGCGCCGGTGTCGACCGACGCCCGGGCTGCCGGCGCGGCGGCCCAACGACCGCGGGCCGGTGACAGCCCGCGCCCTGCCTAGAATCCGTGCTCCCGCCGATGACTGCCTCGCTCACCTCTCCGGCCCCCGCCGCCAGCCGCTGGCGCCAGTACCTGGCGCTGACCAAGCCGCGCGTGGTGCAGCTCATCGTGTTCTGCGCCGTGATCGGCATGCTGCTGGCCGAGCCGGGCTGGCCGCGGCTGGCACTGGCGGTGCCGGCGGCCATCGGCATCTGGCTGGTGGCCAGCGCCGCGGCGGCCTTCAACTGCCTGGTCGAGCAGGTCATCGACAGCAAGATGGCCCGCACCGCCTGGCGGCCCACCGCCAAGGGTGAGCTCAGCAATACCCAGGCGCTGGTGTTCTCCGGGCTGTTGTGCAGCGCGGGCAGTGCGCTGCTGTACTGGTGGGTCAACCCGCTGACGATGTGGCTGACTTTTGCCACCTTCGTCGGCTACGCGGTGATCTACACCGTGGTGCTCAAGCCGATGACGCCGCAGAACATCGTCATCGGCGGTGCCTCGGGCGCCATGCCGCCGGTGCTGGGCTGGGCCGCGATGCGCGGTGACGTCGGCCCCGAGGCGGTGGTGATGTGCCTGATCATCTTCCTGTGGACGCCGCCGCACTTCTGGGCGCTGGCGCTGTACCGGGTGGAGGAGTACCGCCGCTCCGGCCTGCCGATGCTGCCGGTCACCCACGGCTCCGACTTCACGCGGCTGAACGTGCTGCTCTACACCTTCGTGCTGTTTGCGGCCACCTTGCTGCCCTTCATCATCAAGATGAGCGGCTGGCTCTACCTGGCCAGCGCCGTGGTGCTGGGCCTGTGGTTCATCGCCTACGGCTTCCAGCTGTGGCGCAACTACAGCGACGCGCTGGCGCGCAAGACCTTCCGCTTCTCCATCCTGTACCTGTCACTGCTGTTCGCGGCGTTGCTGGTCGACCACTACCTGATGCCATGGCTGTCCTGACCCTTGCGCGCCGCGCCCTGCTGGTGCTGGCCGCTGCCGGCGCCACCACCCTGACCGGCTGCGATGGCAAGCTGCCGGGCGCCAGCAACAAGCCGGCGTTCAAGGCCGTGGACATCACCGGCGCTGAATACGCCCGCAGCCTGGCGCTGACCGACGCCGACGGCAAGGCCCGGACGCTGGCCGATTTCAAGGGCAAGGTGGTGCTGGTGTTCTTCGGCTACACCCAGTGCCCGGACGTCTGCCCCACGACCATGGCCGAGCTGGCCGAGGTCAAGCGCTCACTGGGTGCCGACGGGGCCCGGGTGGTGGGCCTCTTCGTCACCGTCGACCCCGAGCGGGACACCGCCGAGTTGTTGAAGAACTACGTCGCCAACTTCGGCCCGGACATCGTCGGCCTGCGGGGCAGCCCGGACGAGATCAAGGCCGCGGCCAAGGAGTTCAAGGTCTTCTTCAACAAGGTGCCGGGCAAGACCGACACCAGCTACACCATCGACCACACGGCCGGTTCGTATGTGTTCGACGCCCAGGGCAAGGTGCGCTTGTTCACCCGCTACGGCAGCGGCACCAAGGCCCTGGCCGACGATCTGAAGCTGTTGTTGTCCGAATCGGCGGGTTGACCCGGCCGCCCGGCTGCCAAAACGACAACGCCCGGCTTGAACCGGGCGTTGTTCATGGTGCAAGCGGCGCGCGGGCCGCGGCGTGGCCGATCAGGCCGTCGTCTCCAGGGCCTTGCGCATCTTCTTCATCGCGGCCACCTCGATCTGGCGGATGCGCTCGGCGCTGACGCCGTACTCAGCGGCCAGCTCATGCAGCGTCATGCCACCCGAGCTGTCGTCGTTGACCTTGAGCCAGCGCTCCTCGACGATGCGGCGGCTGCGGGCGTCCAGCACCTCCAGCGCCGAGTTCAGGCCCTCGCCCGACAGCGCGTCGCGGCGGCGTGCCTCCAGCACCCGGGTCGGCTCACCCGAGTCATCGGCCAGGTAGGCGATCGGCGCGTAGCTTTCTTCGCTGTCGTCGGTCTGCGGCTCCAGTGCCACGTCGCCGCCGGACAGCCGGGTCTCCATCTCGATGACCTCGGCCGGCTTGACGTTCAGCGCCGTCGCCATCTGCTCGATCTCGGCTGCCGACAGGGTGTTGCGATGCACATTGGCGTCGCTGGCATCACCCTTCATGCTCTGCTTCATCGAGCGCAGGTTGAAGAACAGCTTGCGCTGTGCCTTGGTCGTGGCCAGCTTGACCATGCGCCAGTTCTTCAGGATGTACTCGTGGATCTCGGCCTTGATCCAGTGCATCGCGTAGCTCACCAGGCGCACGCCCTGGTCCGGGTCGAAGCGCTTGACGGCCTTCATCAGGCCGACATTGCCTTCCTGGATCAGGTCGCCATGGGGCAGGCCATAACCCAGGTACTGGCGCGACACCGACACCACCAAGCGCAGGTGCGACAGCACCAGCCGGCCCGCGGACTCGACGTCAGCCTCGTCGCGCAGCCGACGGGCAAACTGGGTTTCTTCTTCCTGCGTGAGCATCGGCAGCCGGTTCACGGCCGAGATGTAGGCGTCCAGGTTGCCCAGCGAAGGCACCAGGGCCCAGGGGTCACGCACAGACAACGCGGTGGTCGAAGGGGACAGGTTCATGGTGGGTTCTGACAGACCTCGAAGCAGAAGGTTCCATTTATATTAGCACTCCCTGTCGGTGAGTGCCAAAGTGACGGCCGGCCGGCCTGAGCCCGCCGCGGGGATTCAGAATTTGTCGGCGAAATGGCGAGGGCGAACACTAACTTCCATGGCGTGCCCCGCTAGTGCGAGGTGCCTTCCGAGCGGCTGATCTTGTTCCAGACGTTGTACTTGCCCACCGGTTTGGACATGGGCAGGCGCTTGACCTCCTTGAAGGTGCTGGCGTCGTAGACGATCAATGCACCGTCCATCTCCCACAGGCTGGCCAGGGCGTAGCGGCCGTCCTTGGTGAACTCGATGTGGGCCAGCGTCTTGCCCGGCTCGCGTACCTGGGCCACCGGGGCCAGCGTGGTCTTGTCGATGATGGTCAAGGTGTCCTTGGCGGTCGGGCTCATCATCGAGTCGGTCCAGGCGTAGCGGCTGGCCTCGTGGCTGCGCATGAAAAAGCCCGGGCCAGGAACCGGGATGGTGCGCAGCGGCTTCCAGGTCTTCATGTCAATGACGTCGATCGCGCCGCCTTGCAGGTTGGGGCTGGCCAGCACCGTGGTGCCACCCCACGCAAAGGTGATGCCCGAGCCCAGGTGCGGCATGCCGGCAATCGGCAGGTCGGCGATCTTCTTGCGCACGTCGAGGTTGACCACCTGGGCGTTGGCGCCGCCACCGGCCTTGGGCCGCGTGGCGCCCAGCGCATGGCGGTAGCTCTGGTCGAAGAAGAAGTCGTCCAGCGGCTCGTCCAGCAGGGTGCGGCGCACGCCCTGGAAGCCGGGTTTGGCGATGGCCTCGCCCATCTTGTAGTCGTGCACATAACCGTCGTAGATCGGCTCGGCCTTGGGGTTGTACGAGATCTCCCACAGCTCCGGCAGGTCCTTCAGCGCGACGACGAAGCTCTGGCGCGGCGCGGCATCGTAGACCGCCGAGACGCGTGAGCTGGCCTTGCCGTCCAGCGAGGTGGCGGCGTAGGTCTTGACCAGCTGCAGGTCGGCGTCGAACAGCGCCAGCGTGTGCGGCAGGTAGTTGGCGGCCATCAGCCACAGTCCGTCGCCGGACACCGCCACATTGCGCATGTTCAGCCCGGCGCGCACCTCGGCCACCACCTTCAGGTTCCACAGGTCGTACTTGGTGATCCAGCCGTCGCGCGAGCCGAAGAAGACGAAGCGGCCATCGGGCGTGAACTTCGGGCCGCCGTGCAGCGCGTAGCGGCTGGCAAAGCGGTGGATGACGGTGAAGCGGTCGCCGTCGACCAGCGAGACATGGTGGTCACCGCCCTCGACCACGACAAACAGGTTCATCGGGTCGGCCGCCCACACCGGCTTGGGCGGCAGCTTGGCGGCGGCCGCATCGGCCACGCGCGAGGCCCGGATGTCGTCCTCGGTCCAGCGTGGCGCCGGGCTCACGGGCGTGTAGATCCACTGTGCCAGCGCGGCGATGTCCTCGGCCGGCAGCGTGGTGGCAAAGCCGGGCATCTGGGTGGCCACCCGGCCCTGGGTGATGGTCTTCAGCGCCTCGGGCTTGCGCAGGCGTTCCAGGCTTTCGGGCAACAGGGCCGGCCCCATCAGCCCGGTGCGCTGGGCGCCGTGGCAGCTGGCGCAATGCTGCTGGTACAGCGCGGCCGGGTCGGCGGCCCGGGCAGCGCCTGGCGCCAGCAGGGCCAGCAGGCAGGCAGCGAGTGCGGCTGTCCGGGTGGCCAGTGCGGCAGCGTGGAACATGGACGGAATCCTTGCGGCTGATGAATGTCAAGCCACTCTAGGCCGTTGCGGCCCGGGATTCCTTGATCTCATTCCAGTTTCTGCGCGGAGGGATCTGCGGTGGATGGGGCTTCGGAAGTGCCGGGTTCATCTGTATCGCAGCTCGCGGCGCGTTGCTGTCTTAGGTTCTTCCTGCCGGCAGCGGACGTTCGTCGGATTGCGCGGACGCGCCGGGCCGGGTTGGCGTGTTCTGCTCCGTGTCCCCCGGCGTCCTCGGCCAAGCGAAAAACCCACGAACGTCTGCTCAAGCAAACACCACAAAAGCAGCAACGCGCCGCCAGCCGCCGCCCGGGTCGATCCTAAAAGGCTCAAGCCGGTTCAGGCGGTCACGACCGGCACACGCACGGGCCTGCGCGTGCCAAAGGGCGTGACCGCCACCCGTGCCGCGGCGTCGACCACGCCGATCTCGTCGTCGTCCAGGTAGCAGCCCGGGTCCTCGGCCCAGGCGTCGCCGGTGACCTGCTGGGCGCGTACGCGGGTGTTGCCGCCGCAGATGTCGCGGTGGGCACAGGCGGCGCAGCGGCCTTGCACCGGCCGCGGCTGGGCCTTCAGGCCGGCCATCAGCGGGTCGCTGGTGTCCATCCAGATCTGCGAGAAGGGCCGCTCGCGCACATTGCCCAGGGTGTGGTGCCACCACATGGTGTCGGGGTGCACATTGCCCAGGTTGTCGATGTTGGCCACGTTGACGCCCGACGAGTTGCCGCCCCAGGCCACCAGCCGCTCGCGCAGCGCGGCGCCGAAGCGCGCATGCAGGTCGGGCCGGCGGCGTTGCAGCCAGTGCAGCAGCCACGGGCCGTCGGCGTCGTTGTTGCCGGTCACGTACTCCTCGTCGCGGCCGTCCAGCGCAGCCAGCCAGGCGCGGTCGAACAGGCTGTCCAGCGCATCGCGGGTGGCGGCGAACTGGGCGTCCTTGGCGCGGTGGATGTTGCCGCGGCCGGCGTAGTTCAGGTGCGAGAAGTAGAACTTGTCAACCTGCTCGTCGCGCATCAGCTGCAGCAGGGCCGGCAGATCGTGCGCGTTCATCGCCGTCATCGTGAAGCGCAGGCCGACCTTGACGCCACGCGCGTGCAGCAGCCGGATCGCGGCCAGGCTGCGGTCGAAGGCGCCTTCCAGCCGGCGGAACTTGTCATGGGTGGCGGCCAGCCCGTCCAGGCTGATGCCCACATAGTTGAAGCCGGCGGCGGCGATGCGGTCGGCCATCGGTGCGTCGATCAGTGTGCCGTTGGTCGACAGGCCGGTGTAGAAGCGCTGGGCCTTGGCGCGGGCGGCGATGTCGAAGATGTCCGGCCGCAGCAGCGGCTCGCCGCCGCTGAGGATCAGCACCGGCACATG
>Ga0208266_100385_pt1 | contig 15253 bp, 12 predicted proteins | sample LakWasMet67_HOW9_2_FD_183897 | JGI IMG/M metagenome (GOLD analysis project Ga0208266, IMG submission 183897) | Freshwater sediment methanotrophic microbial communities from Lake Washington under simulated oxygen tension - Sediment Metagenome... | ecosystem: Environmental > Aquatic > Freshwater >...
TGCCTGCACTGACATCCGCCTGCGTAATTTTGCCCGCATAAATATGATAAGAAAGCACTTTTTTGAGCTGTACTGGATTGGTCAACAGCGCGTTGAGTTTGGCTTTTGGTAGTTTAGCAAAAGCATCATCGCTCGGCACAAACAGCGTCATGGGACCACTACCGTTTAAAGTATCCGTCAACCCTGCTACATTCACTGCCTTCAAAAAGGTATTAAAGTGACCGTCTTGCGCAGCCGCCTGCAGTAGGTTGTCTGCACTGGCGATTTGCGAAAAACCCAAGGTAAATAAAACAACTGCTAACATTTTTTTCATGCGACTTCTCCTGATAAAACGTTGGATTTGGGCCTGTATCGAGATAACACTGACCATGGGGATCACATTAACCACGGCAGCTTACATTTGGCTTACCCGCGCACCTACGCACCTTACAATAGACTGACAAGCGTGACAGAATTCCCCTAACATTTTTATGCCCACACAGACCGCATGACGAACCTTGCCCGATGCGTTAGAATACTTGATTCATTTAGTCAGGCATTACGGCGGGAACACTCAGCATGGCAATCAGCGAATTAATGATTCAAAGCACCTTAACATTGTGCATAGACCCTAACACTGGCAAAGACTTTGTCAGTGCCAAATCCATCAAAAACATCCAGATCGATGGCAACCATGTGAGCTTGGACGTGGTGTTGGGTTATCCGGCAAAAACCCAGCTCGATGCGATCCGGCAGCAAGTCACCGATGCCCTGCAGAGCATCGCAGGCATCGACAAAATCACTGTCAACGTTGGCAGCCGTATCGTGGCCCATAGCGTGCAGCGCGGCGTCAACCTGCTGCCGAACATCAAAAATGTGATTGCCGTTGCCTCTGGAAAAGGCGGCGTGGGCAAATCGACAACCTCTGTCAATCTGGCGCTGGCCTTGGCGGCTGAGGGCGCAAGCGTCGGCCTGTTGGATGCCGACATTTACGGTCCCAGTCAACCGCAGATGCTGGGTATTTCAGGCCGTCCGGATAGTGCAGATGGTAAAAGCATAGAGCCCATGCGCGCGCACGGCATTCAAGCCATGAGTATTGGTTTTTTAGTGGATACCGACACCCCAATGGTCTGGCGGGGGCCCATGGTGACAGGTGCGCTTGAGCAACTACTGCGCGATACACGCTGGCAAGACTTAGATTATTTGGTGATCGATTTGCCCCCTGGCACAGGCGATATCCAACTCACACTGGCGCAAAAAATCCCTGTCACCGGCGCCATTATTGTGACCACGCCACAGGACATTGCGCTGCTTGATGCCCGCAAGGGATTAAAAATGTTCGAGAAAGTCGGCATACCAATTCTGGGCATCGTCGAAAACATGAGCACACACATTTGTTCTAACTGTGGCCATGAAGAGCATATATTTGGTGAAGGCGGTGGCGCATTGATGGCCAGCGACTATAAAATCGACCTACTGGGTAGTTTGCCGCTGGATATAAATATCCGCATGCAGGCCGATAGCGGCGAACCCACCGTCGTCGCAGCCCCGGATAGCGCAGTGGCGAATAGCTACAAGCAAATAGCGCGCAAAGCCGCCAGTAAAATCGCGATTGCCAGTCTCGATCACAGTGCGAAATTCCCCAATATTGTGATTAAAAACACTTGATTCACCTTGGCACACGCAGGATTAAAAACTGCCACTTAAAAGCGACAATTGAGAACTTTGACAGGTTGAAATAAAAATAACGCTATGCGAAAAGTGCAATCGTAAGCGCTACCATGGCAACCCGTCATTGGCGCACAACCAAAAAAATCATGCCACTAAACACTTTTTCTGACTAAAAAAAGCCATAAAAAAAGCGCCCGCAGGCGCTTTTTTTAATATTGTATTTGATTAAACAACTTAAGCTAACTGTACCCCGAAGCAATACACATCAACGCCTTGTGGCGGTTGAATGAGGGTCGCCGGGATAGCCACCCCAGCGCGCCATTGATCGACCGCTTCTTGCTTACCTGCGCCAGTCACCAAAAACATCACCTCGTGCGTGTTGTTTAGGCGGTCTTGGCTAATGGTGATACGATCAGCGGGTGGCTTGGGTGAGTGATACACGGGCACTGCGTCTGACGTATTATTCACCACATGGCCGGGAAACAGGCTCGCCGTATGGCCGTCTTCGCCGAGTCCGAGAATGACGAGGTCAAAGGTGCGAACGCCGGCTAAGGTTTGTGTATAAGCTTTGGCCCCTTCCACATTACCTAGCTCAGCCGGAATATCGTGAATCTGGTGCTCAGGAATCGCCACATGGCTCAACCATGCATCACGGGCCATTTTGCTGTTACGCTCAGCATGATCGACTGGAAGGCAGCGATCATCATTGTGATATATGTGCCAGTTTGCCCAGTCAGCATCCGCTTTGGCAAGCAACTGATACACGGCTTTAGGGGTACTGCCACCGGCTAAAACGATAAGAAAACTGCCATATTTGGCGATTGCTGCATCCGCCGCGGCAAGTATTCTCTGGAGTGCTGCCTGGTTAATTTCTTCTTGAGATTGGAACGTGTGCCAACGGGTTTGTGCATTCAAAGACATAGAAAACCTGTAAAAAACGATACAAAAAGCGTGTGCAGCCTTTTAGTACGCGACTGCATTTGTTATAATTATAGCTGACTCGACATGATAATTCTGCAAAATTATCCGAAGCACTGATCGGGTTCATGCCATCCAAAAGATGGGTGTCTCTTAAACTATCCTCACACCATAGGAAAATCCGAATGAAATTAGCAATGATTGGCTTGGGCAAAATGGGCGGCAACATGGCTGCACGTTTGCTGCGTCACAAAATTAACGTGGTTGGTTTTGACTTCAATACCGAATTCGTCAACAAATTAGTCAAAGACGAAGGCATGGAAGCAGCCACCTCAGTGGCTGATGCAGTGAGCAAACTCGAAGGCCAAAAAATTGTCTGGCTGATGTTGCCTGCTGGCGAAATCACCGAAAATCAAATTAAAGACTTAATTCCCCTGCTGAACAAAGGCGACATCATCGTCGATGGCGGCAACTCAAACTACAAACACAGTCAGCGTCGCGGCGCCATGTTAGCTGAACACGGTATCGGCTTTATCGACTGTGGTACTTCTGGTGGCGTTTGGGGCTTGGATAACGGCTATTGCTTGATGTACGGCGGCGACAAACAGTTCGCAGACGTATTGGCTCCTTATGCACAAGCATTAACGCACGCGGATCGCGGTTGGGCACACGTGGGTCCAGTGGGCTCGGGTCACTTCACCAAAATGATCCATAACGGTATCGAATACGGCATGATGCAAGCCTTTGCTGAAGGCCTAGACTTGATCAAGGGCAAAGAAGATTTCAATCTTGACCTGGCTCAAATCACTGAATTATGGCGCCATGGTTCTGTTGTACGTAGCTGGTTGCTGGACTTGACTGCAGAAGCATTGAAAGACGATCAAAAACTGGAAGCCATCGCTCCGTATGTCGCTGACTCTGGCGAAGGCCGTTGGACAGTGGTTGAAGCTGTTGAGCAAGGCGTCGCGGCACCTGTATTGACAGTGGCACTGCAAGCGCGCTTCAGAAGCCAAGACTCTAAAGGCTATAGCTACAAACTGTTGTCGTTGATGCGTAATGCATTCGGCGGTCACGCAGTGAAGTCATCTAAATAAGCAAACAAGCCTCTCCTGGTGGGAGGCTTTTTTGCTGTTAGCTGTTGATTGTTAAATATATGGGAAAGGCCTGCCCTTTCCCGTTTACATTTTTATCTTAAGGTTAGAAATGACGAATAAAATTGATCCATGCACACTGGTGTTGTTTGGCGCTAGCGGCAACCTAGCCCGCGTTAAACTGTATCCCGGTTTATTCAGGCTAGACCTGTTGGGCCGTCTGCCAGATGACTTAAAAATTATCGGCGTAGGCCGTCAAATCGTTGACTTGGACGCTTGGCGTGCAGACATCAAAAGCATGCTGGATACCAAATTTAAAAAAGGCTATGACCAAGCAGTGTTCGAGCGTTTTATCGCGCGTAACTTCTACCATGCCAACCCACCGACCGATCCGGATGCATTCAGCAAACTGAAAGCCACGCTCAGCGACGAAAGCGTTTTCCCACAAAATCTGGCCTACTTTTTGTCAGTACGTCCGGTGGACTTTGCGCCAGTGGTGGAGTCCTTGGCCAATGTCGGCCTCACGCAAGAAGATAAATACTGGCGCCGTGTGGTCATCGAGAAGCCATTTGGCACAGACCTGCCATCCGCCAAAACCTTGCAGGCTGCCATCACCAAGCACCTGAAAGAAAGCCAGATCTACCGTATCGATCACTATCTGGGCAAATCTGCACTGCAAAACATCTTGCTGCAGCGCTTTACCAACACCGTGCTCGAGCCCATCTGGAACAACCAGTACATCGATCATGTGCAAATCACTAACACCGAAATGCTCGGCGTGGGTGACCGCACACAATTCTATGACAGCACTGGCGCCCTGCGTGACATGTTGCAGAGCCACATTCTGCAAACGTTGGCGCTCACTGCCATGGAGCAGCCAAAAGATCTGACGCCAGAAGGCGTACGTGATGCGAAAATCAAACTACTTGAAGAAATTCGCCCTATCCCAGTGAGTGAACTTGAGAAACATGCTTTCCGCGCACAATACGCCGCCGGCACTATCAACGGTGAGCAAGTGCCAGGTTATCTTGATGAGCTGGGCAACAAAGACAGCGTCGTTGAAACTTATGCAGCCTTGAAATTGTTTATCGACAATCCACGCTGGAAAGGGGTGCCGTTCTACATCCGCACGGCCAAACGCTTGCACGAGGCAGATACACGTATTTCGATCCGCTTCAAAAAAGCACCTTTGCAGATCAACGATCAGGATCAGAACTGGCTGATTATCGGTATTCAGCCACGCGAATGTATCAAACTTGAAGTGCAGTCAAAGATTCCCGGTTTGGATATCCAGACACGTACGATTCAGTTAGATGCCGCCAACCGATGGGAAAGCGATGACTCTGTGGATGCCTATGAAGCCTTACTGCTCAACTTGATGCAGGGCGATAACTCAAACTATCTGCATATTTCTGAAGCCGAAGCGCAATGGCGTCTGGTAGACCCAGTCGTAAAAGCCTGGGCTGAAGACAAGCGCCCAGTGCATCAGTACCCTGCTGGTAGCCGTGATCCGCTCGAATCAAAAGTCATTTTTGAAGCGGAAGACCAATTCTGGCGTTACAGCATTGAGTTGGGCGGCGACAAATAATGACTTGCGGCGGCAAAAGCCGTCGAGCGCATTCAATCGCCAAAAATTCATAAAAAATTTGCAAAACTGATCGCATTTGTTGTTATCATTTGCACTCATTAAAAGCGGAGTTTAAGCTCCGCTTTTTTCTCTTTATTGCAAGCCACCTTGCACGCAACAAGCAACGCTAAGACGGGATAAAGTAATGAGCATTAAGTCGGACAATTGGATACGCAGAATGGCTGAACAACACGGCATGATTGAGCCGTTTTCGCCGACGTTAGTGCGTGAAGTCAACGGCGAAAAAATCGTTTCCTATGGCACCTCTTCGTATGGTTACGATATCCGCTGTGCTGACGAATTCCGTGTCTTTACCAATATCAACAGCACCATTGTGGATCCAAAGCAGTTCGACCCACAATCGTTCGTCGAAGTCTCAGGCAAAGGCTATTGTGTCATTCCCCCTAACTCGTTTGCATTGGCCCGTACCGTTGAATATTTTCGCATTCCTCGCTCAGTTTTGACCATTTGCTTGGGAAAATCGACCTATGCCCGTTGCGGCATTATCGTGAATGTCACCCCATTTGAACCTGAGTGGGAAGGCTATGTCACACTAGAGTTCAGTAACACCACGCCGCTACCGGCCAAAATTTATGCCGGTGAAGGCTGTGCGCAAGTGCTGTTTTTTGAATCTGATGAAGTCTGTGAAACCAGCTATAAAGACCGCGGCGGCAAGTATCAAGGCCAAGTTGGTGTGACTTTACCCAAAATATAAGCCCGTCGTTGAACAGCCCACCATCCACTTCAAAGGCACAGAGTAAAAGCAAGGCTTACTCAGTGCCTTTGCACTTTGAGTTATACGTTTCAGTGACAAGTTAAGGATTCATTGAATGAAATTTAGATTTCCTATCGTCATTATTGACGAAGATTTCCGTTCCGAGAACTCTTCCGGCCTCGGTATCCGTGTATTGGCCAAAGCTATTGAAGAGGAAGGCGTTGAAGTGCTCGGCGTCACCAGCTATGGTGACCTAACATCGTTTGCACAGCAGCAAAGTCGAGCCTCAGCATTTATCTTATCTATTGATGATGAAGAAATCGTCGAAGAAAAGCCCGAGGCCATCGAACAACTGCGTAACTTTGTAGCAGAAATACGCTACCGAAACGAAGAAATTCCAATCTTTTTGCATGGCGAGACCCGTACTAGCCGTCACATCCCCAACGATGTACTGCGCGAATTGCACGGCTTCATCCACATGAACGAGGATACGCCGGAGTTTGTGGCGCGCTTGATCATCCGCGAATCGAAAGCCTATCTCGATAGTCTGCCACCGCCATTTTTTAAAGCACTGACGCATTATGCTGCGGACGGGTCTTACTCTTGGCATTGCCCAGGACACTCGGGCGGGGTTGCTTTTCTAAAATCCCCCGTGGGCCAGATGTTTCACCAGTTTTTTGGTGAAAACATGCTGCGTGCTGACGTTTGTAACGCAGTGGACGAGCTGGGGCAATTGCTTGACCACACCGGCCCGGTCGCGGCTTCCGAGCGCAACGCGGCGCGGATTTACAACTGCGATCATTTATATTTTGTCACCAATGGCACGTCGACCTCCAACAAAATTGTCTGGAACTCGACAGTCGCCCCCGGAGACATCGTGGTAGTGGACCGTAACTGCCACAAGTCTGTGCTGCACTCCATTATTATGACCGGCGCGATTCCGGTATTTTTGATGCCAACTCGCAATCACTTTGGCATTATCGGTCCGATTCCCAAGAGCGAATTTGCTTGGGAAAACATTCAGAAGAAAATCGAACGCAATCCGTTCGCTACCGATAAAAACGCAAAACCACGTGTACTCACCATCACACAATCGACCTATGATGGGGTGTTGTATAACGTAGAAGAAATCAAAGAAATGCTCGACGGCAAAATTGACACTTTGCACTTTGATGAGGCTTGGCTGCCGCATGCCACGTTCCATGACTTTTATGGCGATTATCATGCGATTGGCGCAGACCGTCCGCGCTGTAAAGAATCAATGGTGTTTTCTACCCAATCGACGCACAAACTGCTGGCTGGCTTGAGTCAGGCATCGCAAATTTTGGTGCAAGATGCGCAAGATAATCACCTGGATAGAGACTTGTTTAACGAGGCTTATCTGATGCACACCTCCACCAGCCCGCAATATTCGATTATTGCGAGTTGCGATGTCGCTGCGGCCATGATGGAAGCGCCTGGTGGCACTGCGCTGGTTGAAGAGTCACTGAAAGAAGCGCTGGATTTCCGCCGTGCGATGCGCAAGGTTGACGAAGAATGGGGCACGGATTGGTGGTTTAAGGTTTGGGGGCCAACAGATTTATCTGAAGATGGCTTAGAAGAGCGCGACGCATGGATGCTCAAAGCTAACGAACGCTGGCATGGCTTCGGCAACTTAGCTGAAGGCTTTAACATGCTCGACCCGATCAAGGCCACGATCATCACCCCCGGCCTCGATGTGGACGGTGATTTCTCTGAAGAGTTTGGCATTCCAGCCGCGATTGTGACCAAGTATTTGGCTGAACACGGCGTCATCGTCGAAAAAACAGGTTTGTATTCATTCTTTATCATGTTCACCATTGGCATCACCAAAGGCCGCTGGAACACCATGGTTGCCGCTTTGCAACAGTTTAAAGACGATTACGATAAAAACCAGCCATTGTGGAAAGTATTGCCAGAGTTTGTACAGAAACATCCGCGCTATGAACGTATTGGTCTGAAAGATTTATCTACCCAGATTCACGAAGTATACAAAGCCAATGATGTGGCACGTCTGACCACTGAAATGTATCTATCCGACATGGTGCCCGCGATGAAACCGACGGATGCGTTTTCAAAAATGGCACACCGTAAGATTGAACGTGTCGCGATTGATGATCTCGAAGGCCGCGTGACAGCGGTATTGTTAACACCCTACCCGCCTGGCATTCCTTTGCTGATTCCAGGTGAACGTTTTAACAAGGTCATTGTGAACTACCTGAGATTTGCGCGTGAATTCAATGAGAAATTCCCAGGGTTTGAGACGGATAACCACGGTCTGGTAAAACAAATCGTGGATGGTAAAGCGGTTTATTACGTGGATTGCGTGCAGCAGGAAGACTAGTCTCTAGTCATGCGGCATGGGGGGGAACGCCAAAGCGTTTCCCTTTTTTGTTTTTAGGGCCATTGTGATTGCATGCATTCTTACTTTTCGCCACTAGGCGAGTCACTCTATGGTGCTTGTCCTTAGGACAAGTCACCAAAAAGGTAAGACACCCAGCCATCACGGCCTTCGGCTTCCTTGCGTTGCTCGTCAAAGTGAGCGCCCATCGAAACTCGCCCTGGCGGCTTGCATACCCACCAAGCCACTGCGGTGCTCGAACAGCGGATGGCCGACATCCACCCCTTTGCCTGCGCTACTCAGCGTGAGGAATGGGATTTATTTCACCAAACTCACATCGCAGAAGTGCCGATGGTTTAAAAACCAGATTCTTTTGTTAAACCCGCTAAACGGTAGCGCTCTCATGGTGTTCGGGGTCCCCATCTGCCGCGCCGAGCAACGCAGGGTTGGCGGGGAGACTCGGCCGTCGCCTGTCCGAGTTCCGCAACCAGCCACGTCTTGTGTGGCTTGTCAGGGCGAGTTTCGATGGACGCCCGGCAAACCGAGTAGCACAGGTTAAAAGCGGAAGCTGGGGTGCATTTCTTTTGGTGACTTATTCTTTGGGCAAGCAAAGAAAAGTCACTCGCTGAAAAGGCGAAAAGCAATGCATCAACAATCCCATTAAAAAATGACTTTTTTAAGACTATCTCTGCCTGGTCAAATCATCCAAATCAGCGACGCTGATACACCAGATCACTATACTGCAAGCCATTGGCCGAGGTGTGACTCTCCTCGCTTTGCAATACCCAGTGTTGCATATTCATCTCAGGAAAAAACGCATCCCCCTCCACCTGCGCCTTGACGCGCGTAATGTATAGTCGCGTCACATACGCCAATCCTTGCGCATAAAGCTCCGCCCCACCGATTAAAAAGGGCTCATCATCCCCAGTACACGCTGCCAAAGCCTCAGGGAGTGAGTGGGCAATTTTGGCGCCTGCCACGGCGTAGGCTGCGTCGCGCGTCACAATCACAGATGTACGGCCGGGCAGCAGACGCCCGAGAGACTCATAGGTCTTGCGACCCATAATGATGTGGTGGCCCATGGTCAGTTGCTTAAACCGCTTGAGGTCTTCGGGCAGATGCCATGGTAATTGATTGTTGTGGCCGATCACCTGGTGATCAGCATGCGCCACAATCAGAGAGAGTGCTTGCATAACCGAGCCTTTTAAAATGCTGACAATCGTTTGAGGTCGTCAATAATCGCCTGACTATGGCCATCTGGATTGACGTTGCTGTAGGTCTGCGCGACCATGCCTTGTGGGTCGATAATAAAAGTCACCCGTTTGGCCGCCTGGAACACCCCTAAGTTCAACAATGCACCATAGGCGTCGGCAACCTGTCCATTGCTATCTGCTAGCAATGGAAAAGATAAACGGTGCTTTTGAGCAAATTTGGCATGGCTGGCAACGGTGTCTACGCTGATGCCGATCACCTCTGCGCCCAAGGCATGAATTTGCTGAATATCGTCCCTGAAGTGACATGCCTCGCGCGTACAACCTGGCGTGTCATCTTTGGGGTAAAAATACAGCACCAGCCACTTGCCTTGCCAATCAGCCAAGCGGCGGACATTGCCAGTCGCGTCAGGCAGTTTAAAGTCTGGTGCCTTCATGCCGACACTGACGCGGGTCGAAGGCTGCTGATATTGACGATAACCCCAAACGGCCAGCCATAATAACAGTCCGTACATGATCAATTTGATGAGCATTGTTTGCTTTCCTCTCTACACCTGCAATGACTTAAAGTTTGGCCTGATGACCGTTTGGTCGTTGACGCATTCAGCTGCTTATTGTACCTTAATCCGCCATCTGTCAATTTAAGGTCACACGCAAACGTCTGAAGTGTTGCAGTCACTCCCATGAATAATGAAGCCATTGCAAAACTACTCAAACTGATTGCGCATGACCCGCAACGCTGGGATGCCTACCAAAAGCTGGCCAGCATCATGCTGCAAAACGAAGAGTTTCATGCCGCAGAGCAGTATTTTCTGCAAGCCATCAGTCTGCAACCAACGCTGTTAGAGTTGCGTCTGCAATTGGCCAATCTGCACATGCGCACGCAGCAATTCAAAGCCGCGCATGAATCTTATAAACAAGCCATTGCGCTGGATCCCAAGCAGGCCCAATTATATTTTCTGGATGCGCGGGCGCTGAGAAATCTCGGCCGCACCCAAGAAGCCATTTTACGGCTGCGTACGGCAACCAAGTTAGCGCCGCATCTGATTCAAGCCTTTACCGAGTGTGTCGACCTGATGCTACAAACACAACAGCAGTCACAGGCCGCCAACATACTCAGACAAGCGATTATCGCCCATCCTGAACATGCGCAATTCCAATATCGACTAGGGGTGTTATGCCAGCAATTGCAGGCCACAGAGGAGGCTTTACAATGTATGCAGCGTGCCATTGAGATTCAGCCCACCTTTGCCGAGGCCTATCATCAACGTGCACTCATTTTGCAACAACAAGGCAATACACAGGCCGCTTTGGCCAGCTTTGATGAGGCGATTGCGCACCAGCCCAACTTACCGGCTCCCTATAACAACCGTGGCGTTGTGCTGTGTCAACTCGGCCAGTATCCGGCGGCGATTGCTGACTTCAGGCAAGCACTGCAATTAAACCCGGGCTATGCCTCCGCTCATTGTAATTTGGGCTTAGCGCTGTTTGAAAATGGGGATGCTGACGAGTCTTACACCTGCCTAGAGTCGGCATTGCAGCATGCCCCCCACCATGCACAGGCGCAATATTATCTAAGCATGTTAAAACTGGCCCGCGGCGAATACGACGATGGCTGGCCAATGTACGCATCGCGTTTTCAAATATTGCCTGAAAAGCCATCGCTGCCTGCCGAGGCCATGTGGCGAGAGACCGGCTCGCTAGTGGGAAAAACGATTCTGATTCTGGCTGAGATGAGTTTAAGCGACACCTTACAGTATTGCCGCTACCTCCCGCTGATCAAAACCTTTAAACCCAATCAGATTATTATCGCGGTGCCTGAAGCGCTGTTTGATCTGCTGCATGCATTTTGGGCGCAGGATGCGGCCATCTTGGTCATCTGCAAAGATGGCCGACCGTTGCCGCATTTTGATGTGTATTGCCCGATGCTGAGTCTACCAGCCGTGTTTAAAACGCGGCCTGACACGATCCCGGCGAGTCTGCCTTACCTTGCCATCGATGCCCGTTATAGCGAACCTTGGCAACAGTTGCTTGGGCCGACCAGACGCCTGCGCATTGGGCTCAATTGGTGTGGCGATGCAGACAATAAATATGACAAACGCCGAAGTATCCCGCTCTATCTGATGGCGCCATTGCTTCAAATGGAGGTGGAATGGCATAGTTTGCAAAAGGAGTTTCGCCGGGAAGACCACATTATGCTCAAGCGTTTTCCAATGCTGGAGTGTCATCATCCGGCACTGACCAATTTCACGGATACCGCCGGGCTAATCATGCAGATGGACTTAGTGATTTCTGTGGATACCGCGGTGGCACATTTGGCCGCGGCATTAGGGAAACGCGTCTGGTTGCTATTGCCGCATCAAGCGCATTTTCGCTGGTTGCAGACCCGTGAGGATAGCCCTTGGTATCCCGGGATGCGACTGTTCAGGCAGGCACTCAATCAACCTTGGGACCAGGTCATTGATGAAGTCCACCAAGCGATTGTCGATTGCTTAGCCCAGCGTACAATCGAGCACTGACGCTTTAGCTTCGCGACTTTGGCACACCGACAATATGTCGCACGCGATCTACATCCACATGTAACAACTGCGCAATGTCTTTATAGTCGTCTGGCAAGGCCGCATTGTCCCAACCGTCCGCTGAGTGCCGGGCGAGATTCACCGCCAACTGCACATTGCGTACCCTTGGTAAATGGGCGCGTTGCTCGTCCATTAAGTCATTTAATAGCGCTGGCAGATTAAAAGCTCTCACGAGCTCTGCTTGCAAGTCTAACAATCGAAAACCCAGTACTTCTTGCTGCACCACTCGACTGCGTAAGGTTTTATCAGCGGATTGGCGCTGACTGATCTCGTCCATGGCTTCCGGATAAAAGCACCACATCAGCATCTCAGCAAAATCATACAGTGAGGCCGCAACACGCACTTCTTCAGCATGCAAGTCCATCAGATGCGCGGCAAACTCTGCGGCAAAATAACCCGCGCGATGTGCGCGCACCATGAGCTTTAATAAGTCAATCAGCGCTGGCACATGCTGATTCAGCACATCCTCCACATGGCGCTCCGTCGGGATCTGCTCGAAAAACGTGCTGGTGCCCATCATCATCATGGCCTGTTCTACCTGCACCAAGTCTTGCAACTGATGACGGCTGCGGTGATTATTGGCATAGGTCAACACCTTAAACACCATCAGCGGGTCATTGATCACCACTCGGGTGATGTCACGGGCCCCTGTCTCTTCCTCACGCTCCCGCAACTGCGCTAATTCTCTCGCCGTTTGGCGCAATACCGGCGTATCTGCCTGTCGCAAAAAAGCAACCCAGTCTTTGACGGTTCGGTTGGCCCTAGCTTCGGTGAGTGTCACCATGTGTTCGCTCCAGCTTCATTGTTGCGGCCGAGTATAAAACATCGCGGCCAGATGCGATGCCGTAATCAATCGCAGATTTAAACGCCTGTTTGTTTTTTTACGGCATATCCGTGTTAACGGCATAAAAGGCCCACTACTTTAGTGATGCCGCATAATTGCCTATGTTAGAATGCAATTTTAGTTATTGATTCCCAAACGTTGGTGTTTAGTCACCAGGTTTTGAAAGTCATCTGGCCTATGGCGATTATTCTGCACACTCCCGAAGAAATTGAAAAAATGCGCATCGCTGGCCGTCTGGCCTCTGAGGTGCTTGATTACATTAGTCCGTTTGTCGTTCCAGGGGTCACCACCAATCAACTGGACCAGCTGTGCCACGATTACATTGTAAACGTGCAACAGGCCATTCCGGCGCCGCTCAATTACGCGCCTGACGGCCATACGCCTTATCCCAAGTCGATCTGCACGTCGATCAATCAACAAATTTGTCATGGGGTGCCGAGTGAGAAAGCGCTCAAGGCCGGCGATATTGTGAATCTTGACATCACAGTGATCAAAGACGGCTACCATGGCGACACCTCGCGGATGTTCTTGGTGGGTGCAGTGTCACCACAAGCCAAACGCTTGTGCGATCTCACTTATCAGGCCATGTGGCGCGGCATAGAACAAGTCAAACCTGGTAACACGCTGGGCGATATTGGTTATGCCATTCAATCGTTTGCTGAAAAAAATGGCTACAGTATCGTGCGTGAATTCTGCGGCCACGGCATTGGAAAAAAATTTCATTGCGAACCGCAAGTACTGCATTATGGCAAAGCCGGCGCTGGCCTGCCCCTCAAAGCTGGTATGATTTTCACCATCGAACCCATGATCAATGCTGGCCGTCGCGAGATCAAATTCATGTCCGACGGTTGGACCGTGGTCACCAAAGACCGTAGTTTGTCTGCCCAATGGGAGCATACCGTATTGGTCACCGAAGATGGCTTTGAAATCATGACCGTCTCTGCTGGCACACCAGCGCGACCAGCCCTGTAATTCATGCCAGCATAGAGTTCATTGCCACATGACCGTGATCAGCAAGGAACAGCTCAAACACTGGCGTGAGTCGCTACATCAGGCGCGTCAAAAAATCGCCGACGCCTATCTGGCTAAGCCACAAGCCAAAACCCTATTAAAACAGCACACACGGGTCTTGGATCAACTGCTGCGAGACTTGTGGCAGAGCTACGCCTTGCCTGCCAGTGTCAGCCTAATTGCCGTTGGCGGCTATGGCCGGGGCGACATGTTTCCGCACTCTGACATTGATTTATTAATTTTGATGCCAGAAGTCAGTGACACGGACTTGCAAACCGAAGTGGAGTCACTGATTGGCACCTTGTGGGATATTGGGCTCAACATCGGTCACAGCGTGAGAACACTGCAAGAGTGCCTAGACGAAGCCAAGCTAGACGTCACCATTATGACGAACTTGTTAGAAGCGCGCTGGCTGACGGGTCACCGCCCTACTTTCAACGCCTTGACGCAATCGTTACAAGCGCAACTCGATCAAGCCCGTTTTTTTGCCGAAAAGCTGCGTGAACAACAAATTCGTCACGCCAAATTTCACGATACCGCGTATAACCTAGAACCCAATATCAAAGAGAGTCCGGGCGGTCTGCGCGACTTACACATGATTTTGTGGGTTGCCCAAAGCCAAGGCTTGGGGAAAGATTGGAGCGGCTTGGTCAATGCCGGTCTGTTAAATCGAAGCCAAGCCAGCCAGCTCAAGCAGCATGAGCGCTTGCTACACAACTTGCGCATCCGCTTACACTTGTTGGCCAACCGGCGAGAAGATCGTTTGGTGTTTGATTTTCAAAACACACTCGCCGACCAAATGGGCTATCAGACCACGCCGCAAAAACGTGCCAGCGAGCAACTCATGCAAGGCTTTTATCGCAGCGCCAGGGCCATCATCATTGAAAACGAAGTACTGCTCAAACGCTTGCATGCACGGGTGAACCCACCAAGTGAACCGCCCACCGTTATCGACGAAGACTTTACGCTATCGCAAGGCTTGTTGAGCGCACAAACGGCGGATCTGTTTCAACGCAAACCCGGCGCGCTTTTGCGCTGCTTTCAATTGTTACAGCAGCACCCCGCCATCACTGGCTTTAGCGCGCCGCTCGTGAGGGCATTGCAAGATGCGCAGCCATTAATTGACCGCAGTTTTAGACAAAATGCCGCCCATAAAGCGCTATTTCTTCAGATTCTGCAAAGCCGCGAAGGCGTGCATCGCAGCCTGCGCCGCATGAACCGATATGGCATTCTGGGCCGTTACATTCC
>Ga0208266_100388_pt1 | contig 15112 bp, 18 predicted proteins | sample LakWasMet67_HOW9_2_FD_183897 | JGI IMG/M metagenome (GOLD analysis project Ga0208266, IMG submission 183897) | Freshwater sediment methanotrophic microbial communities from Lake Washington under simulated oxygen tension - Sediment Metagenome... | ecosystem: Environmental > Aquatic > Freshwater >...
GGCCAGGTCGACCACCTCGTGGCCGGTGAGCTTGCTCCAGCCGTCGGTGGCCACCTTGCCGTCCTTGGCGTCCAGGCCGACGATGATGTGGCCGGGGAAAGCGGTGCAGGCATCCTTCAGAAAGCCCGGGCTCTTGACCGCGGCGGTACCGATGATGACGTAGCCGATGCCGTCGTCGAGGTAACGCTCGATGGTGTCCAGGTCGCGGATGCCGCCGCCCAGCTGCACCGGGATCTTGTCGCCCACCTCGCGCAGGATGGCCTTGATGGCCGGCTCGTTGACCGGCTTGCCGGCAAACGCACCGTTCAGGTCGACCAGGTGCAGGCGGCGCGCACCGGCGTCCAGCCAGCGCCGGGCCATGGCGCCCGGGTCTTCGCCGAAGGTGGTGGAGACGTTCATGTCGCCTTTTTCAAGGCGCACGCAGTGGCCGTCTTTCAGGTCGATGGCGGGAATCAGCAGCATGGCTGGGGCAGCAAGGGCAAGTGGGTGGGAGGCCGGAGAGGCTCAGGGCTTCCAGGCGAGGAAGTTCCGGTACAGGGCCAGGCCCTGGTCAGCGCTCTTCTCGGGGTGGAACTGGGTGGCAAAAATGTTATCCCGCGCCACCGCGCAGGTAAAGCGCTCGCCGTACTCGGTCAGGCCGGCGCTGTGGCGCGGGTCCGACGGCGCGGCGTAATAGCTGTGCACGAAGTAGAACCAGCTGCCGTCGGGCACACCGGCCCAGACCGGGTGCGGCGCACCGCCCGGGGCCTGGGCAAAGACCTGGTTCCAGCCCATCTGCGGCACCTTGAAGCGGCTGCCGTCGGGCTGCAGCCGGCCTTCGAGCTGGAAGCGCTTGACGCGGCCGGGGATCAGGCCCAGACCGGGCGTGTCCTGCTCCTCGCTGTGGTCCAGCAGCATCTGCATGCCCACGCACACCCCCATCAGCGGCTTGCTGGCGGCGGCCTCCAGCACGGCGTCCTTCAGGCCGGAGTCGTGCAGCTCGCGCATGCAGTCGCGCATGGCGCCCTGGCCGGGCAGCACGATGCGCTCGGCGGCGCGCACGTCCTCGGGGCGCTGGGTGACGATGACCTGGTAGCCGGAGTCGGCCGCCACATGCATCACGGCCTGCGACACCGAACGCAGGTTGCCCATGCCGTAATCGACGACGGCGACGGTTCTGGACATGGTTACAGGCTTCCCTTGGTGGACGGGATCACGCCAGCCGACCGCGGGTCGGGCGTCAGCGCCATGCGCAGCGCGCGGCCGAAGGCCTTGAACACCGTCTCGGCCTGGTGGTGGGCGTTGATGCCTTTGAGGTTGTCGATGTGCAGGGTGCACAGCGCGTGGTTGACGAAGCCCTGGAAGAACTCGTAGACCAGCTGGGTGTCCAGGCTACCGACCATGCCCGACGTGAACGGGATGTGCTGGTGCAGGCCGGGCCGGCCGGAGAAGTCGACCACCACCCGCGACAGCGCTTCGTCCAGCGGCACATAGCTGTGGCCGTAGCGGGTGATGCCCTTTTTGTCGCCCACGGCGGCGGCCACCGCCTGGCCCAGGGTGATGCCCACGTCCTCCACGGTGTGGTGGCCGTCGATGTGCAGGTCGCCTTCACACTGCACGTCCAGGTCGATCAGGCCATGGCGCGCGATCTGGTCCAGCATGTGGTCGAAAAAGCCGATGCCGGTGGCCAGGCTGCTCTTGCCACTGCCGTCCAGGTTGATGCGCACCCGGATGCGGGTCTCGTTGGTGTTGCGGGTGACGTCGGCAATGCGGTCCATGGTGGGGCTTTCGGGTTCAGCGCGTGGCGCCCAGGGCGGTGCGCAGGGCGTCCATCATCATGACGTTTTCGTCGGGCGTGCCCACGGTCAGGCGCAGGCAGTTGGCCAGCAGCGGGTGCAGCGCCGAGACATTCTTGACCAGCACACCACGCTGCTTCATGCCGGCGAAGGTGGCTGCGGCGTCGGGCACGCGGGTCAGGATCATGTTGGCCTGGCTGGGATAGGGCCGCACGCCCGGCAGCTGGGCCAATTGGGCCAGCAAGGCCTCACGCTCGTGGCGGATGGTGGCGGCCTGCTCGGCATAAACCTCGGCATGATCCAGCGCAAACAGTGCCGCCTCGGCATTGAGCACGCTGACGTTGTACGGCGGGCGCAGCTTGTCGATCTGGCCGACCAGCGCCGCCGCCCCCATCAGGTAGCCGATGCGCACACCGGCCAGGCCGAACTTGCTCAGCGTGCGCATCACCAGCAGGTGCGGGTAGCGCGCCAGCCGGGCCATCGAGTTGCGGGCGGCAAAGGGCTGGTAGGCCTCGTCCATCACCACCAGGCCCTGGACGCGGCCCATGGCCTCGATGCAGCGGTCGATCACCGCGTCGTCCCACAGATTGCCGGTGGGGTTGTTGGGGTAGGCCAGGTACAGCAGCGCGGGCCGGTGTTCGTCGATGGCGGCCAGCATGGCGGCCTCATCCAGCTCGAAGTCGGCGGTCAGCGGCACGCCGACAAAGCGCTGGCCCTGCAGCTGGGCCGACACCCCGTACATCACGAAGCCGGGCAGCGGGGCCATCACCGTGGCGCCGGGCAGGTCGGTGGCCATGCTCAGCAGCGTGATCAGCTCGTCCGAGCCATTGCCCAGGGTCAGCGCGCAGCAATGGCTCGGACGAGCTTGGAAGGCCAGCGCGGCACGCAGGTCGTCGATGCGGCCGGCGGGGTAGCGGTTGATGGCGACACGCCCCAGGCGCTCGCCCAGTTCATGCTGCAAGGCCTCGGACAACGTGAACGGGTTCTCCATCGCGTCGAGCTTGACCAGGCCGGCGCTGGGCTGCACCGCGTAGGCGTGCATGTCCTGGATGTCGCGGCGGATCACACGCTGGATGCAGTCGTCGAGTCGGGTCATGGTTGTGCCTGGTCGAGCCACTCGGGCCCGGTGAGAAAAGGGTTGAGGATGCGCACGCCGTCGATCAGTTGCTCGGGCTGCAGATCCTCGGTCAACAACGCGGCGCAGCCCTGCTGCTGGGCGGCGGCCACCATCAGCGCGTCCCAATAGGACAGGCGGTAGCGGCTTTCCACCGCCCAGGCGATCTCGACCGTGGGCTGGTCGATGGTCCACGGCTGCCAGTGCTGGTAGCGCCGGACCTCGGCGCGGGCATCGCCCGCGGACACCGCCGACGGGAACTTGCGCCGGGCGTTGACGTAGAACTCGTTGAGCACCTGGGTGCTCAGGCGGCCGCAGCGCCGCGTCCAGCAGGCGGCGATCCAGGCACGCGCCCGGTCGCGCTTGGCCTGCTCCCGGTCGTCCACGCCATAGAGCAGGACGTTGGTGTCCAGAAAGACCAGGGCGGTGCTCATTCCGGGCTGCGCTGCAGGGCGCGGTCGTAAAGCTCGTCGCGGCTGAAGTAGCGGCCCTCGGACGCGCCGAAGCTCTTGAACTCCAGCGCTTCGCGCATGGCCCGCTCGTAGGCGTCGTCGCGCCGCATCTTCTCGGCCAGCAACTCGCCCACCAGCCGGGACACGCTGGTATTGCGGCGCGCCGCCTCCATGCGCGCCCAGTCGGCAACGCTGTCTTCCATCGTGACGGTGACGTTTTTCATGGCGGGACACTGAGTTCGTGTGGCACGATTTTCGTGTCACACGAAGTTCGTGTCAAGGTCAGCGCTTGAGCCGGAACTCCGCCGCCTGGGCGTGCGCCTGCAGCCCCTCGCCATAGGCCAGCTCGGCGGCGATCGGGCCCAGCACCTGGGCACCGGCTTCGCTGACCTCGATCAGGCTGCTGCGCTTCTGGAAGTCGTAGACGCCCAGCGGCGACGAAAAGCGCGCGGTGCCCGAGGTGGGCAGCACATGGTTGGGGCCGGCACAGTAGTCGCCCAGGCTCTCGCTGGTGTAGGCGCCGAGGAAGATCGCGCCGGCATGGCGCAGCAGCGGCTCCCAGCGTTGCGGCTCGGCCGAGCTGACCTCCAGGTGCTCGGGCGCGATGCGGTTGCTGATGGCGCAGGCCTCGTCCATCGAGGCGGTGTGGATCAGCGCGCCGCGGCCTTCCAGGCTGGCACGAATGACGTCGCGGCGCGGCATGCCGTCGATCAGGCGGTCGATGGCCGCCTGCACCTGGGCGATGTAGGCGGCGTCGGGGCACAGCAGGATGCTCTGCGCCAGCTCGTCGTGCTCGGCCTGGCTGAACAGGTCCATCGCCACCCAGTCGGCCGGTGTCGTGCCGTCGGCCAGCACCAGGATCTCGCTGGGCCCGGCAATCATGTCGATGCCGACCTGGCCGAACACCCGGCGCTTGGCGCTGGCCACATAGGCGTTGCCCGGGCCGGTGATCTTGTCCACCCGCGGCACGGTGGCCGTGCCATAGGCCAGCGCCCCCACCGCCTGGGCGCCGCCCACGGTGAAGGCGCGGGTGACACCGGCCACATAGGCGGCGGCCAGCACCAGCGGGTTTTTCTCACCACGTGGCGTGGGCACCACCATGATGATTTCGCCGACGCCGGCCACATGGGCCGGGATCGCGTTCATCAGCACGCTGCTCGGGTAGGCGGCTTTGCCACCCGGCACATAAATGCCCACCCGGTCCAGCGGCGTCACCTTCTGGCCCAGCAAGGTGCCGTCCTCGTCGCGGTACTGCCAGCTCAGGCCGCAGGCCTGCAGCTGGCGCTCGTGGTAGCTGCGCACCCGTGCCGCGGCCGACTGCAGCGCCGCGCGCTGCGCCGGGGTGATGGCCTCGAAGGCGCGCTGCAACTCGTCGCGCGTCAGCTCCAGCGCGGCCATGTCGGCCACCTGCAGGCCGTCGAAGCGGGCGGTGTAGTCGAGCACGGCGGCATCGCCGCGGGCGCGCACATCGGCCAGGATCTCGGCCACCCGCTGCTCGATGGCGTCATCGGTCTCGGCCGACCAGTGCAGCACACGCTGGAATTCGGTCTCGAAGTCGGCGGCGGTGGTGCGGAGGTGGCGGAGGTGGACGGCGGACATGGTGCGCTCGTGGGTGGATGGGGAATCAGCCCGCAGCCCGGGCAAAGGCATCGATCAGCTGGCGCATCGGCTCACGCTTGAGCTTGAGCGCGGCCTGGTTCACCACCAGGCGCGAGCTGACGTCCAGGATGCGTTCCACCTCGACCAGGTGGTTGGCCACCAGGGTCTTGCCGGTGGACACCAGGTCGACGATGGCGTCGGCCAGGCCGGTCAGTGGCGCCAGCTCCATCGAGCCGTAGAGCTTGATCAGGTCGACGTGCACCCCCTTGTCGGCGAAATGCTGGCGCGCGATGTGGGTGTACTTGCTGGCCACGCGGATACGCGAGCCCTGCTTCACCGCCGCGGCATAGTCGAAGTCGGCACGCGTGGCCACGCTCATGCGGCAGCGCGCGATCTTCAGGTCCACCGGCACGTACAGCCCAGCCATGCCCGACTCGGCCTGGCCGGCATGCTCCAGCAACACATCCAGGCCGGCCACACCGATGTCGGCGCCACCATGCTCTACATAGGTGGGCACGTCGCTGGCACGCACCAGCACCACCCGCACATCGGGCCGGTTGGTGGCCAGGATCAGCTTGCGGCTCTTTTCGGGGTCTTCGGTCACCTCGATGCCGGCGGCGGCCAGCAGCGGCAGGGTCTCTTCGAAGATGCGGCCCTTGGACAGGGCCAGGGTGATGGTGCTCATGCCTTGCGCCTTTCGATGTCGGCGCCGATGGCGCGCAGCTTGGCTTCCATGCGGTCGTAGCCGCGGTCCAGGTGGTAGATGCGGTCGACCTCGGTCTCACCCTCGGCCACCAGGCCGGCGATCACCAGGCTGGCCGACGCACGCAGGTCGGTGGCCATCACGCTGGCACCCGAAAGCACCGGCACGCCGGTGACCACGGCGGTGTGGCCGTCGACCTCGATGCGTGCCCCCAGCCGCACCAACTCGTTCACATGCATGAAGCGGTTCTCGAAGATCGTCTCGCTGATGCGCGCCGTGCCCTCGGCAATGCAGTCCACGGCCATGAACTGGGCCTGCATGTCGGTCGGGAAGGCCGGGTACTCGCTGGTGCGGAAGCCCACCGCGCGCGGCCGGCCGTCCGAGCGCACCCGGATCCAGGCCTGGCCGTCCTGCACGCCGTCGCTGATGTTGGCGCCGGCCTCGCGCAACTTGTCGATCACCGCGTCCAGGTGGTGGGCCACGGCGCCTTGCAAGGTGACATCCCCCCCGGTGGCCGTCACCGCGCACAGAAAAGTGCCGGCCTCGATGCGGTCGGGCACGATGCGGTGCGGCTGCGCCGGGGCATGCAGGCGCTCAACGCCCTGGATGCGGATGCGGCTGCTGCCATGGCCTTCGATGCGCGCGCCCATCGAGATCAGCAGCTCGGCCAGGTCGGGGATCTCGGGCTCCTGGGCGGCGTTTTCCAGCACGGTCTCGCCCTCGGCCAGGGTGGCGGCCATCAGCAGGTTTTCGGTGCCGGTGACGGTGACCATGTCGGTGGTGATGCGCGCGCCCTTCAGCCGCTTGGCCTTGGCCAGGATGTAGCCATGCTCGACGCTGATCTCGGCACCCATGGCCTGCAGGCCCTTGATGTGCTGGTCCACCGGCCGCGAACCGATGGCGCAACCGCCGGGCAAAGACACCCGTGCCTGGCCGAAGCGCGCCAGCAGCGGGCCCAGCGCCAGGATGGACGCGCGCATGGTCTTGACCAGCTCGTACGGTGCCTCGGGCGTGGTGATGTGGCGGGCGTCCAGCGTCACCACCTCGGGTTGGCCAGGCTGGCGTTCGGCGACCACGCCCATGCTGCGCAGCAGCTTGAGCATGGTGGCCACGTCCTGCAGCTGCGGCACGTTGTGCAGCGTGGTCACGCCCTCGACCAGCAGCGCGGCACACAGCTCGGGCAGGGCCGCGTTCTTGGCGCCGGCAATGGCCACCGTGCCGTTGAGCCGGCGGCCACCGCGGATGATGAGTTTGTCCATGGGATGGGCCTTGGTACCTGGGTAGGGGACGGGCCGCTCGCGGGACAGGGGGCCGGGCGCTGCGCGGGCGCCAGCACGGCCACCCGCAGCGCGCAGCCGCGGGAAAAGTCAGTGGGGGTGGGTTTGCGGCGCCGAGCCGGTGGCGGCCTGGGCGCCCCACTCGGCGGGGGTCAGCGTCTTCATCGACAGCGCGTGGATCTGCTCGCGCATTCTATCGCCCAGGGCCTGGTAAACCCGCTGGTGGCGGCGCACCCGCATCAGGCCCTCGAACTCGGCCGAAACGATGGTGGCAAAAAAGTGCCGCCCGTCGCCTTCCACCGCCAGGTGGGTGCAGGGCAGGCCGGCGGCGATGAAATCGCGCACCTCGTCAGCAGTGGGTTCAGCCATGGGTCGATTATCTCAGCACATCAAAACCGCACGCGGCCCGCATGCGGCACCGCGGGCAAACAACCGCCGCGGAACCGGCTCTGCCGGCCCGCGGGCGGTGCCCGCTTGAGGGCGCGCGCGCAGCACGCAGGGGTGTTCAGGGTCTCAGCTTGTAGCCTGTCTTGAGCAGGCGCAGCGCGATCGCCGAGACGATCACGAAACTGCTGCCCACCACCGCCAGGCTGAGCCAGGGCGACACATCGCTGGTGCCGAAGAAGCCATGGCGGAAGCCGTCGATCATGTAGAAGAACGGGTTCAGGTGGCTGACCTGCAGCCAGATCGGCGGCAGCGAGTGCACCGAATAGAACACGCCCGACAGAAAGGTCATGGGCATGATGATGAAGTTCTGGAAGGCGGCCATCTGGTCGAACTTCTCGGCCCACAGCCCGGCGATCACCCCCAGTGCCCCCAGCATGCCGGCGCCCAGCGCCGCAAACACCAGGATCCACAGCGGCTGGTTGAAGGCCGGTGGCGCAAACCAGACGGTGACGATGAACACGCCCAGGCCCACCACCAGCCCCCGCACCACGCTGGCCCCGACATAGGCCACGAACCAGGCCCAGTGCGACAGCGGCGACACCAGCAGGAACACCAGGTTGCCGGTGATCTTGCTCTGGATCAGGCTGGACGAACTGTTGGCAAAGCTGTTCTGCAGCACGCTCATCATCACCAGGCCGGGGATCAGGAAGCTGGTGTAGCCCACGCCCTGGAACACCTGCACCCGGTCCTGCAGCACATGGCCGAAGATCAGCAGGTACATCACCGCGGTGAGCACCGGCGCGGCGACGGTCTGGAAGGCCACCTTCCAGAAGCGCAGGATCTCCTTGTAGAACAGCGTGCGCGCGCCCGCCAGGCGGATCACGCCAGCACCTCGCGCGACTGCGCGGCGGCCGCCGCGGGGGCGCCGGTCTGCATGATCTCCAGGAAAACGTCCTCCAGGTCGGCACGGCCGATCTCCAGGTCCTCCACCCCGACAGCGGCCTCGCGCAGCGTGGCCAGCAGGCGCTCGACATCGGCCGCGTCACGCGCCTTGAGCTGCACGATGCGGCCGGTGACCCGTGCCTGCGGCGCCAGCACCGGCGGCAGGGCCTGGTCGGTCTTGAAGCGCAGCATGGTGCTGGCGCTGGCCGACAGCAGGTTGGCGGTGTGGTCCAGCGCCACCAACTGGCCCTGGCGCAGCATGCCGATGCGGTGGCACAGCGCCTCGGCCTCCTCCAGATAATGGGTGGTCAGCAGCACGGTGTGGCCTTCGCGGTTGAGACGGGCGATGAAGGCCCACAGCGTTTGCCGCAGTTCCACGTCAACGCCGGCGGTGGGCTCGTCCAGCACGATCACCGGCGGCCGGTGCACCAGGGCCTGGGCCACCAACACCCGGCGCTTCATGCCGCCGGACAGCTGGCGCATATTGGCGTCGGCCTTGTCGGCCAGGCCCAGTTCTGCCAGCAGCTCGTCGATCCAGGCGTCGTTGTGGTGCACGCCGAAGTAGCCGCTCTGGATGCGCAGCGCCTCACGCACCGAGAAAAAGGGGTCGAACACCAGTTCCTGCGGCACGATGCCCAGCGCCTTGCGGGCGGCCGCCTCGTCGCGCTGCACGTCGTGGCCCATCACGGTGACACGCCCCCCGCTGGGCCGGGTCAGCCCGGCCAGGATGGAGATCAGCGTGGTCTTGCCCGCGCCGTTGGGTCCGAGCAGGCCGAAGAACTCGCCCTGCGCGATGTTGAAGGAGACCCCGGCCAGTGCGCGGAAGGTGCCACGGGCACCTGAATAGGTCTTTTCGACGTGTTGGAAGCTGACTGCGGGCATAGGGGCGCGATTGTAGGGAGAGTGACCAATTCCCGCGGCCGGGCTTGGTGCTAGCCTTGTGGCAGGCTTTTCCGCGCACCATGCAACCCTCTGAACCGCTGTCCGGCCCCACCACCAAGCCGTCTGCCAAGCCCGCGCCCAAGAAGCCGCGCCGCACCGCCGAACGCATCCTGGAAGTCACGCTGGACCTGTTCAACCGCTTTGGCGAGCCCAATGTCAGCACCACGCTGATCTCGGCCGAGCTGAACATCAGCCCGGGCAACCTGTACTACCACTACCCGGCCAAGGACGAGCTGATCAACGCGCTGTTCGATCGCTACGAGCATGCGCTGAACGAGTTGCTGCACGCCGCCGACAACGTGCGCAACGTGGAGGACGCCTGGCTGTTCTTCCACATGCTGTTCGAGCTGATCTGGCAGTACCGCTTCCTCTACCGCGACCTGAACGACCTGCTCAGCAAGAACCGCCGGCTGGAGACGCACTTCCAGTTCGTGCTGAAGAACAAGTCGCGCGCGGTGGCCCAGGTGCTGGACGGCCTGACGCGCGGCAGCACGCTGCGCATCGACCGGCGCGAGAGCGAGCCGGTGGCCAGCGCCATGGTGGTGGTGCTGACCTACTGGCTGAGCTACGAGTACGTGCGCGACCCGCGCCGCGCACTGGAGCCCGAAAGCGCCGCGGCTGCGCTGTCGCGGGGCGCCTACCATGTGCTGAGCCTGCTGATGCCTTACCTGGAACCGCGGGCCCGCGAGCACCTGTTCCAGATCGCCGGCGCCTACCGCAACGGCGACTGAGCCCCGCGCACGACAACAACCTCCCCCGGAGACAACCATGGCCAAGTGGACCGCCTTTCCCTACGACGACGTTGACTACGGCCAGGACGCCGCGGCGCTGAAGAAACACTGGGCGCGCTTGCATGCCGGTGATGCCGAGCCGCTGCCCAAGGACGCGGCCGTGCTGGCGGCCTGGGCACTGTTCCATGGCGGCGACTTCCAGAAGGCGCACGAGGCCGGGTTGAAGGCCGGCGGCGCCGGCATCACCTGCGCCAACAAGGCCCAGGCGATCTATGCCACCTACCTGGAGAAAAGCGAAAAGACCCGCCTGGCGATGTTCCAGGAGGTGGCCGCCCGCGCCGAGGCCCAGGCCGCCGCCGAGCCCAAGAACCCCAACGCCCATTACTGGATGGCCTATGCGCTGGGCCGCTACAGCCAGGGCATCAGCGTGACCAAGGCGCTGGCCCAGGGCCTGGGCGGCAAGGTCAAGACGGCGCTGGAGACCACCATCGCCCTGCAGCCCAAGCATGCCGACGCGCACATCGCACTGGGCGCCTTCCACGCCGAGGTGATCGACAAGGTGGGCAAGCTGCTGGGCAAGACCCAGGGCGCCGACACCGCCACCGGCCTGAAGATGTTCCAGCAGGCGCTGAAGCTCAACCCCGGCTGCGCGATCGCGATGGTGGAGTACGCCAACGGGCTGGTGATGCTCGAAGGCGACAAGCGCATGAAGGAGGCCGAAAAGCTTTACGCCCAGGCCGCCGCCTGCGAAGCCGCCGACGCGATGGAGCGGCTGGACATCGAGATGGCCAAGGCCGAACTCGAGGAATGAGCTGACGCCGCCGCCGGGCTCCGGCGACGGTGACCGCGGCCCTCAGGCCAGGACCAGGTTGTCCCGGTGGATGAGTTCGGGCTCGTTGACGAAGCCCAGCAGCCCGGCGATCTGCGACGAGGGCTTGCGCGCGATCAGCCGCGCCTCGGTCGACGCGTAATTGGCCAGGCCGCGGGCGATCTCCACCCCGGCCACCGAGCGCACCGCAATCACGTCGCCGCGATGGAAATCGCCTTCCACCGCGGTGACACCGATCGGCAGCAGGCTCTTGCCCTCCTCGCGCAGCTTGAGCACGGCACCGTCGTCCACCGTCACCGCGCCGCGCAGCTGCAGGTGGTCGGCCATCCACTGCTTGCGCGCCGCCAGCTTGGGCGTGCCGGCCAGCAAGGCGGTGCCGATGGCCTCGCCTGCGGCCAGGCGCAGCAGCACGTCGGGCTCGCGGCCCCAGGCGATGACCGTGCCGGCACCACTGCCGGCAGCGCGCTTGGCGGCCAGGATCTTGGTCAACATGCCGCCGCGGCCAATGGCCGAACCGGCACCGCCGGCCATCAGCTCCAGCGCCGGGTCACCCGCGGTGGCCTCGTCGATGAAGCGCGCATCGGGCACCTTGCGCGGATCGGCCGAGTACAGGCCACGCTGGTCGGTCAGGATCACCAGCGCGTCGGCCTCCACCAGGTTGGCGACCAGGGCGCCCAGCGTGTCGTTGTCACCGAACTTGATCTCGTCGTTGACGACGGTGTCGTTCTCGTTGATCACCGGGATGACCTGCAACTGCAGCAGCGTCAGCAGCGTGGAGCGTGCGTTGAGGTAGCGCTCACGGTCGGCCAGATCGGCATGGGTCAGCAGCACCTGGGCGCTGCCCATGCCGTGCTGGGACAGCTGGGTCTCGTACATCTGCGCCAGGCCCATCTGGCCGACGGCCGCAGCGGCCTGCAGCTCGTGCAGCTCGGTCGGGCGGGTCTTCCAGCCCAGGCGCTTCATGCCCTCGGCGATGGCGCCGCTGCTGACCATCACCACCTCACGGCCCTGGGCGGCCAGCGCCGCCAGCTGCCGGCACCAGTTGCCCACCGCTTCGGCGTCGATGCCCTTGCCTTCGTTGGTGACCAGGCTGGAGCCCACCTTCACCACGATGCGGCGGGCAGACTTCAGCAACTCAGTCATCGAGTGGGTCCTCTGCCTGCACCACCACCGGCGCCACGTCGAAGCGCGGGTCGATCTCGGGCGGTGCCTGCACCTTGTGCGCGGCCACATGCTCGTAGATCGCCTGCACCATGGTGTCCAGGCCCTCACGCGCCAATGCCGAGACCTGGAAGTACGGCGCCTTCCAGCGCATGCGCTTGACGAAGTCCTTGACCTTGGCCTCGCGTTCGGCCTCGGGCACCATGTCCAGCTTGTTCAGCACGAACCAGCGCGGCTTCTGATACAGCGACTCGTCGTACTTGCGCAGTTCCTTGATGATGCCCTTGGCTTGCGCCACCGGGTCGCTGCCGTCGAACGGCGCCATGTCCACCACGTGCAGCAGCAGCCGGGTGCGCTGCAGGTGGCGCAGGAACAGGTGGCCCAGGCCGGCGCCATCGGCCGCGCCCTCGATCAGGCCTGGCAGATCGGCCACCACGAAGCTGCGCTCCGGGCCGGCGCGCACCACGCCCAGGTTCGGGTGCAGCGTGGTGAAGGGGTAGTCGGCGATCTTCGGCCGGGCATTGCTGATGGCGGTGATCAGCGTCGACTTGCCGGCATTGGGCAGGCCGAGCAAGCCCACGTCGGCCAGCACACGCAGCTCCAGCTTGACCTTCTTGACCTCGCCGGGCCAGCCGGGGGTCTTCTGCCGCGGCGCGCGGTTGGTGCTGCTCTTGAAGTGCAGGTTGCCGAACCCCCCGTCACCGCCCTTGCACAGCAGCACCTTGACGTCGGGCTCCAGCAACTCGGCCAGGATCTCGTCGGTCTCGAAGTCGCGCACGATGGTGCCCACCGGCATGCGCAGCACGATGTCGTCGGCCGCAGCGCCGAACTGGTCGGAGCCCCGCCCGGCCTCGCCGTTGCGGGCCTCGTGGCGGCGGGCATAGCGGTAGTCGATCAGCGTGTTCAGGTTGCGGTCGGCCATCGCGTAAACGCTGCCGCCGCGGCCGCCGTCGCCGCCGTTGGGGCCGCCGAAGGGGATGAACTTCTCGCGCCGGAAGCTCATGCAGCCGGCTCCGCCGTCACCTGCGGCGATGTCGATGGTGGCTTCGTCGACGAATTTCATGCTGGATCATCCCCTGGGCACAGCGGCAAAGGGCACTGCGCCCGAAAAACACAAAAGCCCCGGCAGGCCGGGGCTTGGGTCAAGGCGCCGGCCAAGCCGGCACCTCGCGTGGCCTGCGATCAGACCGGGGTGACAAAAACCGTCTGGCGGTTCAGTGCACCCTTGATGGCGAACGACACTTGGCCGTCCACCAGCGCAAACAGCGTGTGGTCCTTGCCCATGCCGACGTTGTCGCCGGCGTGGAAACGGGTGCCGCGCTGGCGCACGATGATCGAGCCGGCCGGAACGGTCTGGCCGCCGAACACCTTCACGCCCAGCATCTTGGGTTGGGAATCGCGGCCGTTACGGGTTGAGCCGCCGCCCTTTTTCTGTGCCATGGTTCAAAACTCCTGGAGGGTTGGGACGGAGGATCAGACGCCGATGGCGCCGATTTCCAGCTCGGTGTAGTTCTGGCGATGACCGCCATGCCGCTGGTAATGCTTGCGGCGGCGCATCTTGAAGATGCGGACCTTGTCGTGACGTCCGTGCGACACCACGGTGGCTTTCACCGTGGCGCCGGCCACCAAGGGAGTCCCGATCGTCAGATCAGCGCCGTTGCCGACAGCCAGAACCTGGTCGATCACGATCTCTTGGCCCACGTCCGCAGCTATCTGTTCTACCTTGATCTTTTCGCCGGCAGCAACCTTGAATTGCTTGCCACCGGTTTTTATGAGCGCGTACATAAGTGCCTCTTTCAAAAGCGATGTGTCTTCTACCCAGCCGCCTGGTAGGCAGCCAGCTCCACCGGCTTGGCCGAAGGAACCTTAGAGTATAGCGCAGTTGCACCGGGAGTTCACAGCGCCACTGAACCCCGGCGCAGGCGATTGGGGGGTGACCTGACATCACCACCTGGAGGGAGGCGCTTCGGCCACCGGCGGCCTCCCTATAATTTGTGGTTGTTTCGAGCCCCTCAAGCCACCGTGACCGACCTCCCCGCCCCCGCTTCGGCCGCCGTTGATCCGATGGCCGACGCCATGCAGCAGGTCGACGAGGTGATCCGCCTGCGTCTGTCGTCTGACGTGGCGCTGATCAACCAGATCTCGCACTACATCGTCAGTGCTGGTGGCAAGCGCATCCGGCCGCGCCTGGTGCTGCTGTTCGCCGAGGCCCTGGGGTTCACCGGTGCCGAACGCTTCGAACTGGCCGCCACGGTGGAATTCATCCACACCGCCACCCTGCTGCACGACGATGTGGTCGACGAATCGTCGCTGCGCCGCGGCCGGCAGACCGCCAACGCCCTGTTCGGCAATGCCGCCAGCGTGCTGGTGGGCGACTTCCTCTACTCGCGCGCCTTCCAGATGATGGTCGGCGTCAACCGCATGCGGGTGCTGGAAGTGCTGGCCGACGCCACCAATGTCATCGCCGAGGGCGAGGTGCTGCAGCTGATGAACATGCACGACCCTGACCTGGCGGTGGACGACTACCTGCGCGTCATCCGCTACAAGACGGCCAAGCTGTTCGAGGCCAGCGCCCGCCTGGGGGCGGTGCTGGCCGATGCGCCACGCGACGTCGAGGAGGCCTGCGCCGACTATGGCCGCTCGCTGGGCACCGCCTTCCAGCTGGTCGACGACCTGCTGGACTACGAGGGCGACACCCACGCGCTGGGCAAGAACGTCGGCGACGACCTGCGCGAGGGCAAGCCCACGCTGCCGCTGCTGGTGGCCATGGCGCGTAGCAGCGAGGATGAGCGGCTGCTGATCCGCCACGCCATCGAGCATGGTGAGCCCGACCGGCTGGAAGAGATCCTGGCCATCGTGCGCCGCACCGGTGCACTGGACGCCACCCGCGAGGCCGCCCGCAGCGAGGCCGACAAGGCCCGAAATGCACTTTCTTCGCTGCCCGAGACAAAGGCGCAAAAAGCCCTGCTAGAATTATGTGCTCGGTCGGTGGAGAGATCCTCCTGACCGGTCTGACGACCCGTTGACCGGGTGGCCGGACAAGGCTCCCACCGGTCACGGTGTGCGCAGCCAAATCGGGGTGTAGCTTAGCCTGGTAGAGCGCTACGTTCGGGACGTAGAGGCCGGAGGTTCGAATCCTCTCACCCCGACCAGATTTTTCCTTGTAAATCAGGGAGTTACGGAGCCCCACTTGTTGGAGC
>Ga0208266_100397_pt1 | contig 14932 bp, 10 predicted proteins | sample LakWasMet67_HOW9_2_FD_183897 | JGI IMG/M metagenome (GOLD analysis project Ga0208266, IMG submission 183897) | Freshwater sediment methanotrophic microbial communities from Lake Washington under simulated oxygen tension - Sediment Metagenome... | ecosystem: Environmental > Aquatic > Freshwater >...
GGTTGCGGTTGCGGTTGCGGTTGCGGTTGCGGTTGCGGTTGCGGCCAGGAGGGTGCCGTGACCGGTGGAGCGCTAGCCGTTGGATCGGCTGCAGGCCGGGGCGCTGCGGGCTCGGGCCGCGGCGGGCGGGGCCTGTCGCCCTGCAACAGCAGTTCATGCTCGTCCACCAGTTGGCGCATGGCCTCCGGGGCATGGTCCAGCCATTGCAGGCTGGGGTCTTGCGCGGCGTGGCGTTCCACCACGCCGATGAAGCGGTCCAGCTCTTGCTCCTCGCGGGCGCGCAGGTAATCGTTGAAACCGTTGCGCAGGCTGATCGCCATCACCGTGCCCAGGCTCAAGGTCGAGGCCAGCACGGCGGCCAGCAGCAGCAAAGCCAGTTGCTGGGCCAGGCCTAGGCGCATGGCAGGGTCCGACGGAAGCGGCAGGGCTGGCGACGGGCGGGCTGGGTCATGGCGCAGTGTAGCCGTCGCTCAGGGTGCCCAGAAAGGCCACCAGGTCATTGATCTCGCCCTGAGTCAGCACGGGGCCCTGAGCCGGGCGCCGGTTGAAGGGCGGGCGTTGGGTTTCCAGGTTGGCCTGGTAGGCGGCGGGCAGGTCATTGGGCACGCCGCTGGGGCCATACCAATGCTGGGGGTTGCTGACACGGGTGGAATAGAAGGCCACCACATCGTGCAGATCGCTGAAGAAACCGTTGTGCATGTAACGCTGGCGCAGCGCCACGTTGCGCAGCGAGGGCATGCGGAACTTGCCGCAGAACTGGGCGATGTCCACCCCGGCCGGTGGCGTGGGGGCAGCGCGCTTGGGGCCGCACAGGCCCAGGTCGAAAAAGGCCGGATTGGCATTGGCCGGGATGGCCGGGTTGCGTGGCACGCCGGTGGCCATGTAGCTGAAATCGGTGAACGGAGAATCGGCCGGGTTGCCACTGGCCGGGTTGGCACGGTGGCAGCCCGCGCAATTGGCCCGCTGACGGTCCTGGAACAAGGCCAGGCCGCGCTGCTCTGCGGGGGTGAAGCTGGCCTGCGCACGCACCACCGCGTCGTACTTGGAGGTGAAAGGCTGCAGTTGCTGCGATTGCTCAAAGGCCTGCAGCGCCAGCCCGATGTCGGCAAAGGCCTGGGCCGGTGTGCTGAACACCGAGTTGCCAAACTGCAGCATGAAGGCCGGCGCATAGGCGGCCTGGGCCACGGCCTGCACCACGGCAGCGGCGCTGGGGTTGTTCATCTCGGCAGGCTCAAGGAAAGGCTGCAAGGCCTGCTGGACCAGGGTGTCCGCGCGCCCGTCCCAGAACAGCCCGCCGCGGGCGATCACGCCTTGGCCATTGCCGGCTGGCACAAAGGCAAAGGCCGGTGTGCGGGCACTGTAGGCATTGGAAAGCGAGTTGCGCAGCCCGATCGAGCTGGGCTGGCTGCCCACGGCCACGCCCAGGTTGCCCCCATGGTTGTCGGCAAAGCCCTTGCCGGGCGTGTGGCACGAGGCGCAGGAGGTGCCCCGGGGCACCGACAGGTTGGTGTCGTTGAAGATCTGCTGCCCCAGTTGGGCCAGCGGGGTCAGAGGCACGGTGGCCGTGGCCACCACGGCCGCCTTGGCGTCCAGGGCGGCCAGGTCCACGGTGGTAGGGGTTGCCGACACCGTATTGCCCGGGTCCGCACCACCGCAAGCCGTCAACAGGGCGACCCACCCGAACAGGCCGAGAGACCGAGACACGACAGAAAAAGGACGCATGGCTGACTCCTTGGAGGATTTGTATCAGCAATGTATCGATCGAATCTGGATGAATTGTGGAGCCATCTGAGGGGAATCCCGCAGGCTGGCGGGCTGGATCCCGTCTGGGTTCGGTGCACGAACCCAGGTGCTCAAGACGCGCGTGCTCCCCGCCCTCAGGGCCGCAGACCGCCCAGCCCGGCCGCCCCCAGCAAGGGCCCGTAGCGCAGGCCGATGTAGGCATGCTCACGCATCAGCATCTCCACCCGGGCCGATTCGCCGCGCTGCAGGGCGTCGAACACCAACTGGTGCTGCAGCTGGGCCACACGCAGCTTCTGGTACTCGCGGTCGAGCGCCAGCTTGTCGATCTGGATCGAGCCCGCCGAGGCAAAAGGCAGGTGGTTGTTGCGGGTGATGGCGTCCCCAATCACCTGGCTACCGGCCGCGCCCACGATGGCGTTGTGAAAGCTGTCGTTGAGCGCGCTCCAGGCGGCCACGCTCTCCAGTTGCAGGGCACCGGGGGCCAGCACACGCTCGCCCTCGTCCAGGCAGGCCTGCAGGTGCTCGCGCAGGGCCGTGTCCAGCCCGCGCTCGGCCAGGCGGCGGGCGGCCAGGCCTTCGAGCACGCCACGCACCTCCAGGGCACACAGCACATCGGCCTCTGAAAAATCACGCACCACCAGGCCGCGCTTGCCGGTTTTTTCGAGCAGGCCCTCTTGCTCCAGCGTGCGGAAAGCCAGCCGGATGGGGGTGCGCGACACGCCCAGGGCCTCGGCCACGGCCTCTTCAGCCAGGCGGGCGCCGGGCGGGAAGTGCCCGTCCATGATGAGCTGGCGCAGACTGGCCACCACGCTGATCGAATCGGCGGCCACCGGCTTTATTGGATCCATTTTCAAGATTTCTTTTGTAATTCGAGCCATTATTTTCTAGAATTGGATCCAATAAATCCAACCCACCTGAGAAAGAGACAAGCGATGTTCCCTCAAGATACCTGGTATGTGGCCTGCACGCCCGACGAAATCAGCGACAAACCCCTGGGCCGCATGATCTGCGGGCACCGCATGGTGTTTTACCGCGGCCCCGAGCAGCGGGCGGTGGCGCTGGAAGATTTTTGCCCGCACCGGGGTGCCCCGCTGTCGCTGGGCAAGGTGTGCGAGGGCAAGCTGGTGTGCGGCTACCACGGCCTGGAGATGGGCTGCGACGGCAAGACGGTGGCCATGCCCGGCCAGCGTGTGCACGCCTTCCCGGGGGTGCGCCCCTTCCCGGTGGTAGAGCGCTACGGCTTCATCTGGGTCTGGCCCGGCGATGCCGCCAAGGCCGACCCGGCCCTGATCCCGCACCTGGAGTGGGCCGTCAGCCCCGAATGGGCCTATGGCGGCGGCCTGTACCACATCGGCTGCGACTACCGCCTGATGATCGACAACCTGATGGACCTGACGCACGAGACCTATGTGCACAGCACCAGCATCGGCCAGAAGGAGATCGACGAAACCCCCTGCCGCACCCGGGTGGAAGGCGAAGAGGTGATCACCAGCCGATTCATGGAAGGCATCCAGCCGCCGCCCTTCTGGCAGATGGCGCTGCGCATGAACGGCCTGCCCGACAACCAGCCGGTGGACCGCTGGCAGATCTGCCACTTCACGCCGCCCAGCCATGTGCTGATCGAAGTGGGCGTGGCCTTGGCCGGCCACGGCGGCTACGACGCCCCCGACGCGGTCAAGGCCTCCAGCATCGTGGTGGACTTCATCACGCCCGAGACCGAGACCTCGATCTGGTACTTCTGGGGCATGGCGCGCCACTTCAAGCCGCAGGACGCCGAACTCACCGCGCAGATCCGCCAGGGCCAGGGGGGCATCTTTGCCGAAGACCAGGAGATGCTGGAGCGCCAACAGCAGAACCTGCTGCAATGGCCCGACCGCAAGCTGCTGATGCTCAACATCGATGCCGGCGGCGTGCAGGCGCGCAAGATCCTGGACCGCATCATGGCTGCCGAACAGGCCGGTACCTGCGCATGAGCGAGCCCCTGCTGACCCTGCGCGTGGCGCGCAAACAGGCCGCCACCGAGCGCATCTGCACCCTGGAGCTGGAGGCCTTGCCGGGCCAGACCCTGCCGCCCTTCACCCCCGGGGCCCACCTGGAGCTGCACCTGGCCCAGGGCCTGGTGCGCCAATACTCGCTGGTCAATGCGCCGGCCGAAAGCCAGCTGTACCGCCTGGGCGTGCTGCTCGACCCGCAGTCGCGCGGCGGCTCGCGGGCCGTGCATGAGGCCGTGCAGCCGGGGCAGACCCTGCAGGTGCGCGGCCCGCGCAACCACTTTGCCCTGGCTCCGGTGGCGCGCCACCACCTGCTGCTGGCCGGGGGCATCGGTATCACGCCGCTGCTCAGCATGGCCCAGCACCTGGCCAGCCCGGCCCAGCAGGGCAGCGGCGCCAGTTTCAGCCTGCACTACGCCGCCCGCTCACGCGCCCAGGCCGCCTACCTGGAGCGCCTGGCCGAGCCCGACCTGGCCGCCCAGGTGCATCACCACTTTGACGACGGCCCGCCCGAGCAGCGGCTGGACCTGGGCGCCCTGCTGGCACAGCCCACGCCTGGCACCCATGTGTACGTGTGCGGCCCGCAGGGCTTCATCGAGGCAACCCTGGCCGCCGCGCGCCATGCGGGCTGGCCCGAGGATCAGCTGCACTACGAGTACTTTGGCGCCAGCGTGCAGGCCCAGGCGGGCGACACCGGCTTCGAGATCGAACTGGCGCGCAGCGGCAAGACGGTGTGGGTGGCCCCTGACTGCAGCGCGGCCGACGCCCTCACCGAGGCCGGCGTGCCGCTGATGACGGCCTGCCTGCAAGGCGTGTGTGGCACCTGCCTGACACCCGTGCTGGCCGGCCAGCCCGACCACCGCGACGCCTACCTGAGCGCAGAAGAGAAAGCCGCCAACCAGCAGTTCCTGCCCTGCTGTTCGCGCTCGCTGTCGGCACGCCTGGTGCTGGACCTGTGAGGCGGCGGCCCTGCCAGCGGGAGGGCCTGACCTGGAGCGGCTCAGCGCCGGTCAAAGCGGGTCAAAGCTGATGTTTGCGGGCCCGGTAAGCCAGCTTGGCCCGGCTGATCTTGAGCAGGCGGGCCGCCGCCGAGTAGTTGCCGCCGCAGCGGGCCAGCGCGTCTTTCAGCAGCTCGCGCTCGGCCTGGTCCAGCGCCAGGTGGATGGCCCGGCCACCCCCGGCCAGCGAAGGCGCCGGGGCCGGGGGCGTCGGCTCCGCATCACGAGGCAGGTGCGACAAGGGCTGCGCTGGTGAAGACAGCGGCGGTATCGCCCCACCCTGCGCCATCAGCCGCCCGGGCGCGCCATGCACATCCAGCGTCAGAAAGCCCTGCTTCTGCACTTCGCCGCCCATGAACAGGTGGTGGGTGTCGATCAGGTCGGTGTCCTCGGCCAGGATCACCGCGCGCTCCACCAGGTTCTGCAGCTCTCGGATGTTGCCTGGGAAGTCGTAGCCCAGCAGGGCCCGCACGGCGGCCTGGGTGAAGCCCTTGGCCTGCCCCTGGTGCTTGTGCCGGTAGTGCTGCAAAAAGTGGTTCATCAGCAGCGGGATGTCATCGCGCCGGTCGCGCAGCGGCGGCAGGTGGATGGGGAACACATTCAGGCGAAAAAACAGGTCTTCGCGAAAGCGCCCGGCGCGCACCGCCTCGCGCAGGTCCTCGTTGGTGGCGGCCACCACCCGCACATCCACCTTCACGGCACGGCTGCCGCCTACGCGCTCCACCTCGCCCTCCTGCAGGGCCCGCAGCAGCTTGCCCTGGGCCACAAAGCTCAACGTGCCGATCTCGTCGAGGAACAGCGTGCCGCCACTGGCGCGCTCGAAGCGGCCGGGCCGCGACTGGCTGGCCCCGGTGTAGGCGCCGCGTTCCACGCCGAACAGCTCGGTCTCGATCAGGGTCTCGGGAATGGCCGCGCAGTTGACCGCCACAAAGGGCGCATTCTTGCGTGGGCTGATGCGGTGCAGCATCTGGGCGAACTTCTCCTTGCCCACGCCCGACTCGCCGGTGAACAGCACCGTGGCGGTGGTGCGCGCCACCCGGCTCAGGTGGTGGCAGGCGGCGTTGAAGGCCGACGAGGCCCCCACCATGGCGTCGCTGGGGTGCGGCTCGGGCGAGGCCGGGCGCGCGGCCTGGGGCGGCGCGCGGTCGTAGGCCGCGGTGTCGACGAAATCGCGCGCGTTGAGGTAGCGCATGTCGTCCTCCACGTCGTCCCACAGATCGGCGCTCTTGCCGATCACGCGGCAGTGCGCGGCCCCCATGGAGCGGCATTCGACCTCGCGGAACACGATCAAGCGCCCGAACAGCGTGCTCACATAGCCCGTGGCATAGCCCACCTGCATCCAGCAGGCCGGTGAGCCGCCGATGCCATAGGCCGCGATGTGCTCGTCGTCCTCGCTGGAGTGGTGCCACAGGAATTCGCCCTCGTAGCTGCCACGCTCGGGGTCGAAGGCCGCATCGACCACCTCGACCTTGACCATGCCTTCCAGCGCGTGCAGCCGGGTGCCGGCCACGGCCGCCGCGGGGGGTTCGGCATCGGGCCACTGGCGCCGCACCAGGCTGGCATCGCGCGCCCCGCTCACATAGCCGGCCCGCGTGAACAGGCCGCGCACGCGCTCCAGGCCCAGGCTGTCCACCATTTCGCGCCGCAGCGAGCCCAGGGCCTCGGTGTGCAGCAGCACCATGCGCTGATCCTGCAGCCAGATGCGGCCGTCGCCGGGCGAAAAAAACAGGCATTCGCTGATGTCGTTGACAGTGGGCGAGGCGTCGCTGCTGATGCGCGCCGTGGCAAAGCCGCCCAGGGCCTGCTGCACCGCCCCGGGGTCAAAGCGGCCCAGGCCGGCACCTGAGCTGCGGGCCAGGTCGGCCAGTGAAATGCGTTCGCCCGTCTTCATGTCTTGTCTCCTGCCGGTGCTCGGCGGTTTGATCTTTTGATCAAAAATTTGATTTCTTTTTGTAACCATTTGGACAAAAAAAGTCGAGACATTTCGACTGCTGCACAGCAGCAATCGGCACTAGGGATTGTCCGGAGTCTGCGAGCGAAAAACAGCCTGTGTGCAGCGCAGCAATCGCGCCTTTCGGGCCGGGCTGGTCTGGCGTTTGCGATGAACAGGCACACCACCACAGAGGTGGCGAGTTTCATCCAAGCCCTTTCAACCCGTTTCAAACGCTTCCAGAGGACATCCGCCCATGAGCGCCGTCAGAACCGCCGAGCCCTACAACTTCAACCCCGCCACACCCCCAGCACTGGGGGGCGGTACACGCGAGGTGCGCGAGCCCGCCACCGGCGAGACCCTGTGGACCGTGAACCTGGCCACCCCCGCCGATGTGGCTGCCGCCACCCAGCGCGCCGAGCAAGCCCAGGCCCAATGGGCCCAAGTGAGCCCGCGTGACAAGGCCGAGATCCTGCGCCGCGCGGGCCACCTGTTCAGCCAGCGCTACAACGAACTGGCCCTGCATGTGGCCCGCGAGACCGGGGGCATCCTGCCCAAGGGCCAGCACGAGATCCGCGAGGCGGCTGTGCTGTGCCACCTGGCGGCCAACATGCCGCTGCAGTCGCAAGGCCAGGTGCTGCCCAGCACGCCGGGCCGCATGAGCCTGGCACGCCGCATGCCCCGCGGTGTGGTGGGCGTGATCTCGCCCTTCAACTTTCCGGTCATCCTGACGCTGCGCGCCGTGGCACCCGCGCTGGCCACGGGCAACGCGGTGATCGTGAAGCCCGACACCCGCACCCCCGTGTCGGGCGGGCTGATGATCGCCCGGGTGCTCGAAGAGGCCGGCCTGCAGCCCGGCCTGCTGCAGGTGCTGCCGGGTGACGCGGATGTGGGCGAAGCCCTGGTCACCGACCCGCGCGTGCCCATGATCGCCTTCACAGGCTCGCCCGCGGTGGGCCGGCGCATCGGCGAGTTGGCCGGCCGCCACCTGAAGAAGGTGACGCTGGAGCTGGGTGGCAGCAATTCGCTGCTGATCCTCGACGACGCCGACCTGGACGTGGCAGCCAGCAACGCGGCCTGGGGCGCGTACTTTCACCAGGGGCAGATCTGCATGGCAGCCAACCGCATCCTGGTGCACGAGAGCATGGCAGCCGAGTTCACCAGACGCCTGGTGCTCAAGGCCCGCCACCTGCCGGTGGGCAATGGCGCCAGCGGCCAGGTGGCCCTGGGCCCGCTGATCGATGCGCGCCAGCGCGACCGCGTGCACGCCCTGGTGCAGGCCAGCGTGGCGGCCGGCGCCCAGCTGGAGGCCGGGGGCAGCTTTGACGGCCTGTTCTACCAGCCCACGGTGCTCAGCGGCGTGCGCCCGGGCCAACCCGTGTTCGACGAAGAGACCTTCGGCCCGGTGGCCAACATCGTCACCTACCGCAGCGACGAAGAGGCCGTGGCCCTGGCCAACCAGCACCAGGGCAGCCTGGCCTCGGCGGTGATCTCGCGCTCGGTGGGACGCGCCCTGGCCGTGGGCCGACAGCTCAAGTCCGGCATGGTCCACATCAACGACCAGACCGTGAACGACGACTGCGTCAACCCCTTTGGCGGCCCCGGGATCGCGGGCAATGGCAGCAGCGTGTGCGGCCCGGCCGACTGGGAGGAATACACCCAGTGGCAATGGCTGACGGTGCAGGACACCGCGCCCACCTACCCGTTCTGAGCCCCCGGCGGCCCCGGCCAGGGGCCGGCCCTTCCACCGTTTCTGTTGACCCGTTTCTTCTCTCCAAGGAAAACCATGAGCCTGCAAGGAAAAACCATTGTCGTGACCGGCACCGCCTCCGGCATCGGCGCCGAAGTGGCACGCCTGGCCCGATTTCAGGGCGCCCGCGTGATCGGTGTGGACCGCAACGAACCCAGCCTGACGCTGGACGGCTTTGTGAAGGCCGATCTGAGCAGCCCGGCCACCATCGACGAGGCCGTGGCCCGCCTGCCGCAGCGCATCGACGCCTTGTGCAACATCGCCGGCGTGCCGGGCACGGCCCCGCCCGATGCAGTGGCCCGGGTCAACTACCTGGGCCTGCGCCACCTGAGCACGCAGCTGCTGGAGCGCCTGCCCGCCGGGGGAGCCATCGTCAATGTGGCGTCCATCCTGGGGGCCGAATGGCCGCAGCGCCTGGCGGCCCACAAGGCCCTGGCCGCCACGGCCGGCTTTGAAGCCGGCGCGCAATGGCTGGCCGAACACCCGGTGCCCGCCGACACCTGCTACCAGTACTTCAAGGAAGCCCTGATCGTTTGGAACGCGGTGCAGTCGCAGCCCTGGTTTCTGCAGCACGGCGTGCGCATGAACTGCGTGGCACCGGGCCCGGTGTTCACCCCCATCCTGGGCGACTTCGTGGCCATGCTGGGCGAGGAGCGCGTGCAACGCGACGCCCACCGCATGGCCCGCCCGGCCTATGCCGACGAGGTGGCCAGCGTCATCACCTGGCTGTGCAGCGACGCGGCCCGCTGGGTCAGCGGCGTGAACCTGCCGGTGGACGGAGGACTGGCCTCGACCTACCTGTGACAGCCCGGCGCCTGGTCGCAGGCGCCCCAGCGGTGACGTGCCGCTCGAACGGCACACCCTTGATTCCAACCCACGAGGAGACAAACCATGACCCGACAAGCCCACCTGCCGAGGCCGCGCGCCCTGGCCCTGGCCAGCGCCCTGTGTTGCGCCCTGTCCGCGCAGGCCATCGAACTGAAGTCAGACGACCCCGACACCCGCATCCGCCTTGACTTCACGCCCAAATACAGCACGGCCTACCGCCTGCAGAACCCCTCGGCCGTGCTCACCTCGCCCGCCGCCCGCGGTGACGGTGGCGTGGTCAACGAAAACGCTGGCGACCTGAACTTCAAGAAGGGCATCGTGAGCAGCCGCTTCGACCTGCTGACCGAGTTCGACTACAGCCGCGGCAACTGGGGCCTGCGCGTGAGCGATGCGGCCTGGAACGACTCGCGCTTTCTGGGCAACACCGGCACCAACACCGCCGCCGGCGTGAACCCGGCCGTGAGCAGCAGCGTGGGCAAGAACAACCAGCTGCTGGATGCCTTTGTCTACCTCAAGGGCTCGCTGGGTGAGCGCCCGGCCACGCTGCGCGTGGGCAAGCACTCGGTGCAGTACGGCGAGACCCTGTTCTTCGGCCAGAACGGCATTGCCGGTGCCCAGGGCCCGATCGACATCGGCAAGATCCTGTCGGTGCCCAACTGGCAGTTCAAGGAGGTGCTGCTGCCGGTCGAGCAGGTGTCGGGCACCGTGAGCCTGAGCGACCAGCTGACCCTGGGCGCCTACTACCAATGGAAATGGCGGCCCAGCCTGATCCCGGGCGTGGGCAGCTACTTCTCCAACCAGAACTACATCGGCGGCGGCCCGGTGTACTTTGGCGCGCCGCTGCCACCGGTGCTCAACACCGACAACAGCAAGAACCAGACGCCCGGCAACAGCGGCCAGTTCGGGGCCCAGCTGCGCTGGTCGCCCGAGGGCAGCGCCTTCGAGTATGGCTTTTATGCCGCGCGCTACCACGACAAGACCCCGGCGGTACCGGTGTTCGACCTGATCAATGGCAATGTGCACAACACCTATGCCAAGGGCATCGAAACCCTGGGGGCCAGCGTCACCTCGTCCATCGGGCAGCTCAACTGGGCGCTGGAGGGCTCGTGGCGCCACAACGCCCCGCTGGCCAGCGACCCCGCCGTGCTGGGCGGCGCGCCCTTCATGCCGTCCAGCCAATGCAGCGGCGACGCCGGCAACCCCTGCTATGCCACCGGCAACACCGCCCACCTGAACCTGTCGGGCATCTATGTGCTGAGCAAGTCGGCCTGGTGGGACGGCGGTGCCCTGCTCGGCGAGGTGGCCTGGAACCGCACCCTGAGCGTGCTCAACAACCCCAGCGCCCGCGGCTTTGGCGGCCTGGACCCCAACACCACGCGCGATGCGGCGGCTCTGCGCATGATCTTCGAGCCCCAGTACTACCAGGTGCGCCCGGGGCTGGACCTGTCGTTCCCGGTGGGGCTGGGCTACAACTTTGCCGGCCGCTCATCGGCGGTGGTCAATTTTGCCGGCGGCGGCAGCAAGGTGGGCGACCTGAGCATCGGGGTGAAAGGCAAGTTCCAGGACGGCTGGAACCTGTCGCTGAACCTGATGACCTATTTCGGCTCGGCCAACACCTTGACCGTGCCCGACCCCCTGGGCACCCGGATGTTGTCCTTCGGCCAGACGCTGCGCGACCGCAGCTACCTCGCCTTCAGCGCCTCGCGCACCTTCTGAACACCCCCACGGAGACACACCCCATGAACAAGCCACAACGCCCCCTGGGCGCCAACACCATCACATTGGCCACCACTCTTGCCTCCACGTTGGCCGTCAGCCTGCTGCTGGCCAGCCCCGCGGCCCAGGCCGCCGTCAGCGCCGACGAGGCCGCCCAGCTCAAAGGCCGGCTCACCCCGCTGGGCGCCGAGAAGGCCGGCAACAAGGACAACAGCATTCCGGCCTGGACCGGCGGCCTGACCCAGGCCCCGGCGGGCTACAAGAACGGCAGCCCCCGGCCCGACCCCTTTGCCGGCGACAAGCCCCTGCTCACCATCAACGCCAAGAACATGGCGGCCCATGCCGAGCGCCTGAGCGACGGCGTGCAGGCCCTGATGAAGAAGTACCCCGATTTCAGCATCGAGGTCTACCCCAGCCACCGCAGCGCGGCAGCCCCGCAATGGGTGTATGACAACACCTTGCGCAACGCCACCCGGGCCAAGACCATCGAGGGCGGCTACGGCGTCGAGGGGGCTTACGGCGGCATCCCCTTCCCGATCCCGAAAGACGGCTACGAGGCGATCTGGAACCAGCGCCTGGCCTGGCGCGGCGGCAACTTCAGCATGCCGATGCGGGTCTGGGTGGTGACCGGCGACGGGCAACGCAGCATGGCCTCGGGCGGGGTGCAGACGATCCGCCAGGCCTACTACGACCCCGCCGGCAGCCTGGAGAAGTTCGATGGCTACTACCAGTACGGCAAGCTGGTGGTGGACGCCCCCGGCTCCAAGGCGGGCGAGGCCATCCTCGCGCTGGACGGCGTGTCGGACGCGGCACCACGCGGCCTGTGGCAATACCTGGTGGGGCAGCGGCGGGTGCGCAAGGCCCCTTCGGTGGCCTACGACACGCCCGACTCGGTCACCTCGGGCATCGGCCTGTTCGATGAGGCCTTCACGCTGTTCGGCCCCATCGACAAGCACGAGCTCAAGCTGGTGGGCAAGAAAGAGCTGTACATCCCCTACAACAACAACCGCGCCGCCAATGCCAAGGTTGACGAGCTGGTCACCCCGCACACGCTGAACCCGGCCCAGGTGCGCTGGGAGCTGCACCGCGTGTGGGAGGTGGAGGCCACGCTGGCCAGCGGCAAGCGCCATGTGATCCCCAAGCGCCGCTACTACCTGGACGAGGACAGCTGGCAGATCGTGCTGTTCGACGGCTGGGACGCCAAGGGCCAGTTGTGGCACACCAACTACTCGCTGATGCTGACGGCGCCCGACATCCCGGCCGTGACCAATGTGGTGATGTGGGGCGGCTATGACCTGCAGACCGGGGCCTACTACCTGAACATGTCGTCCAATGAGCTGCCGCGCCAGTACGAGGTGAAGCCCACCATCCCGCGCTCGTTCTTCAGCCCCGAAGCGCTGTCCAACGAGGGGTCGCGATGACACGGCAGGGCATGCAGGATCACCCCCCTGTGTTGCGCCGGCGCGGCGCAATGCGGGGCCTTCTGGGCCTGGCAGGCCTGGCCGGTTTGAGCGGGTGGGCGGGCCGCGCCAGTTGGGCCGCCCAGGCAACGCCGGCCCCCAGCCTGCCGGCCGTGCTGGGCCAGCCGGCCCTGATCAGCCCCAAGGCCCAGGGCGCGGCCATGCTGGCCGTGACCCGTGCGGGCACCCGGCTGGTGGCGGTGGGCGAGCGCGGCATCGTGCTGCTGTCAGACGACCATGGCCAGCAATGGCGCCAGGCCCAGGTGCCCGTGCAATGCACCCTCACCTGCGTGTGCTTTGCCAGTGCCAACCAGGGCTGGGCCGCCGGCCACGCCGGGGTGATCCTGCACACCACAGACGGTGGCGAACACTGGCAGCGCCAGTTCGATGGCCAGGCCGCGGCCCAATCCCAGCTGGCCGCGGCCATGGCCTCGGGCCAGGAGGGGGCCGTGAACGACGCCCGCCAGGCGGTGGCCGAAGGGGCCGACAAGCCCTTCTTCGACCTGGAGTTTCTGGACGAGCAGCACGGCTTTGCCGTGGGGGCCTACAACATGTTGTTCAGCACCGACGATGGCGGCCAGCATTGGCACAGCCAGGGCCTGCGCCTGCCCAACCCGGGCAAGCTGCACCTGTACGGGCTGCGCGCCCTGGGCACCACGCTGGTGGTGGTGGGCGAGCAAGGCCTGGTGCTGCGCGGCGACGCCTCTGGCACCCAGGCTTTCGAGGCCGTGCCGGCGCCTTACAAAGGCAGCTTCTTCGGCCTGTTGCGCAACGCAGGCCACAGCGTGGTGGCCTATGGCCTGCGCGGCTCGGCCTACCAGTCGATCGACGGAGGGCGGCATTGGCAGCGCCTGAACAGCGGCCTGAACACCAGCCTGGGGGCCGGCGTGGCGCTCGGCGCTGAGCGCTTCATGGTGGGCAGCCAGGCCGGCGAGTTGCGCCTGGGCCAGGGCCCCGAGCCCGAGCTGCGCGCCGCAACCGGCGAGCCCCTGCCGCTCACCGGCCTGGCCCTGGCGGCGGACGGCTCACTGGTCGCCTCCAGCCTGCGCGGCATGCGCCGCCTGGGCCCACCGCGCCTCAGCTGATCAGCGCCCCCTCCATTCATCGACCTCCCTGCACCGCCATCGCGGTGCCTTCACCCATGCACACCGACACTTCTTCAGACCCCCATCCCGTGGCCGCACGGCTGGAAGACTTCGACACCCGCTCGGGCTCCTGGCTGGAGCGCAGCGTCTTCAACCACCGCCCCTGGGTGCTGGGGCTGTGCCTGCTGCTGACCCTGTTGCTGGGCTGGCAGGCGCTGCGCCTGCCCCTGAACGCCAGCTTCGAAAAGACCATCCCGACCTCGCACCCCTACATCGCCAACTACCTGGCGCACCGGGCCGATCTGGCTGGCCAGGGCAACACCTTGCGCCTGGTGCTGGAAGCCCGCCAGGGCACGGTCTTTGACAAGGCCTACCTGGACGCCCTGCAGAAGATCAACGACGAGGTGTTCCTGATCCCTGGCGTGGACCGACCCTTCATGAAGTCGCTGTGGACCTCCAACACCCGCTGGGTGGCCGTGACCGAAGACGGCCTGGACGGCGGGCCGGTGATCCCCGACAGCTACGACGGCAGCGCCGCCAGCCTGGCCGAACTGCGCGCCAACGTGGAGCGCTCAGGCGAGATCGGGCAGCTGGTGGCGGCGGATTTCCGCTCCAGCAGCGTGCTGATCCCCCTGCTGGAGCGCCACCCCGAGACCGGTGCACCGCTGGACTACGGCACCCTGTCGCGCGAGCTGGAGGCCCTGCGCGATCGGCACAGCAACGAACACCTGCAAGTGCGCATCACGGGCTTCGCCAAGGTGGTGGGCGACCTGATCGAGGGCCTGTACCAGGTGCTGGCCTTCTTTGTGCTGGCCTTGCTGATCTGCAGCGGCATTCTGCTGGCCTACACCCGCTGCCTGCGCAGCACCGCGCTGGTGGTGGCCTGCTCGGTGGTGGCGGTGGTGTGGCAGTTCGGGCTGCTGACGCTGCTGGGCTATGCACTCGACCCCTACTCGGTGCTGGTGCCTTTTCTGGTGTTTGCCATCGGCATGAGCCACGGCGCGCAGAAGATGAACGGGATCATGCAGGACATCGGGCGCGGCACCCACCGCGAGGTGGCGGCACGCTACACCTTCAGGCGCCTGTTCATGGCCGGCATGACGGCGCTGCTGTGTGACGCCGTGGGCTTTGCCGTGCTGATGCTCATCCGCATCGAGGTGATCCAGGACCTGGCGGTGATCGCCAGCCTGGGTGTGGCCGTGCTGATCTTCACCAACCTGGTGTTGCTGCCGGTGCTGCTGTCCTACACCGGAGTGGCCCCGGCGGCCGCGGCCCGCAGCCTGCGCCAGGACAGCGGCCAGGGCGATGGCAAGAACAGCGGCGCCGGCCTGTGGGCCTTGCTGGCCCGCTTCACCGAGCCCCGCTGGGCCCTGGGCACGCTGGTGGTGGCAGCGGTGCTGGCCGGCACGGGCGCCCTGGTGAGCCGCGAGC
>Ga0208266_100401_pt1 | contig 14912 bp, 14 predicted proteins | sample LakWasMet67_HOW9_2_FD_183897 | JGI IMG/M metagenome (GOLD analysis project Ga0208266, IMG submission 183897) | Freshwater sediment methanotrophic microbial communities from Lake Washington under simulated oxygen tension - Sediment Metagenome... | ecosystem: Environmental > Aquatic > Freshwater >...
CTACTGACCATTTATGATATGTGCAAAGCCATTGACAGAGGCATGACCATGTCGGCCATCAGATTACTGGAAAAACACGGTGGCAAAAGCGGCGATTGGCTCGCCAGCGATTAGCGCGCAGAAGACACTATTCAAACTAGACCAGCAGCGCTGCAATTTGACGTGCGCATTCAGGCGCCATGGTGACGCCGTAACGGAAATGCCCCGTATTCAAGTATAAATTCTCAATCTGAGGATGTTGCCCGATGGTCGGAATATTATGCGGTGTGCCCGGACGTAATCCGCTCCAATGCTGAATAATGGGCTGCCCGCGCAAAGCCGGTAGCATGGCTTCTGCCTTTTGCAACATTTCAAGCCGCATGCTTTCGGTAACCCCGCTATCAAATCCAACATCTTCTAAGCTACTGCCTGCGAGCAAATGACCATCCCGCCGTTGCAACATATAAAAGCCCTCGCGGTAGAGTATGTGTGGCACCAAGCCGGGAGGCATTTGATAGAGCAGCATTTGTCCACGCATCGGCTTCACATCCAGCTGGAGTGCGGTGTGTTTTAATAGCTCAAAGCTCCAGGCACCAGAGGTGACTACAAACACATCGGCCAGCAAGGTCTCGCCAGTGGTGGTTGGCCAGCTTTGAATGGTCGATAAGCCTTGTTGCAAGGGCATTAACTGCGTTTGCTCCCGGAGGGTGACGCCATGCTTGATCAGCCATGCCTTCAGCGCTTGCAATAAACGCGGGTTGCGGATTTGCAATACCTCTGGGATCAACAACGCATCCCCCTGCATTTCATAGGCTAGGCCAAAACGCTTACACCATGCTTGGGCTTGCTCAAGATCATATGGCGGCTGAATACGCATACCGCTACGCGTGCATTCGGGATCAATACCAGTGTCGTCGAACAACGCCGCGCTCACCGCTGGATATGCGCGCGCGCCAGCCAGCGCCAAGCTATTCACCACATCCTGATAAAACCAAGGCAACAAAGGAAAAGCAATGCCAGCGCCTGCCCAAGAAGACTCTCCAGAGGTTTGTGCCGCGATCACATTGCGCTCGACCACCGTGACGGCATGGCCTTGTTGACGCAACTGCATGGCGGTTAGACATCCAACAATGCCACCGCCCACTACCACGACTGAACTGTTAGCCATAAAGCGTTTTCTGTTTAAGATGAAATGCCCGACTGCATAGCGCTTGCAACAGTCCGGGCGTAAGGGATGTATTGTGTTACGGTTTGCGCCCAGAAATCAAATAGACTTCCATCGCAATCAAGGCGGCGTTACTGCCTAGCAAGACCAGAATATCGCCCTCACCCAACATAATGTCATCGCGCGGGGCAATCGGCTCCGGCATATTAGGGCGGCGTAATTGCTTGACTTCGACGGCAAAATCGCCGAACGGAATATGGTCGATTCGCAAGCCATGCGCATAAAAGTTTTTATACACCTCCACCGAGTGCAATTGGGGCAAGGAGGCGGTGGCCGTATCGGCATCACTGACGCCGCGGAAATAGCCTTTGAACATTTTGTAACGCTCTTCACGGAACAAACGAATTCGTTTGACCACCCGGTTCAACGGCACGCCCAAAGTCACCAGCGCATGCGAGGCTAACATTAAACTGCCCTCTAAGATTTCAGGCACCACTTCGGCAGCGCCGGCATCCCGCAGGGCATCCATGTCACTGTCATCATGGGTACGCACAATCACTGGTAGGTTAGGGTGTCGCTCCTTAATGACATGCAACACCTTCATGGTGCCGCGTATTTCGGCATAACTGATGATAACTGCCTTGGCTCTGGTCAACCCTGCGGCCTCAAGGACTGAGCGTCTACCGGCATCGCCGTAAATCACGTTTTCACCGGCGGAAGCGGCTTCTTGCACGCGACTGGCATCCATATCTAACGCCACATAAGGAATGTTTTCTTCACGCAAAAAACGGCCCAGATACTGTCCGCTGCGGCCGTAACCGCAGATAATCACGTGGTCGCGCAGGTCCTGACTCAGCTCCTGGATGCCATCCACCACCTTGATGCTATTACGGCTGTAACTTTTCACCAGCGCACGCGCAATGCGGCCGTTGTATTGAATAATAAACGGTGCAACCAACATCGAAAGGACAGCCACCGACAACACCAGTTGCAAGGCTTCGCCATCGATCAATTTTGTTTGCAAACCGAGCGCTAGCACCACAAAACTAAACTCTCCGGCTTGCCCCAATATGATGCCAGTGCGCACGCCCACGCCCATTTCAAAGCCATAGAATTTGGTCAGCATGGCAATCAAACCAATTTTGAACACCAGAAAAAGTATTAACAAAAAGGCAATCAGCACGATGTGGTCCACCAGTACGGAGACGTCTAACAACATGCCAACACTGATAAAAAACAACCCGAGCAAAATGTCGCGGAAAGGGGCAATGTCGGATTCGACTTGGTAACGGTATTTGGTTTCTGAAATCAACATGCCAGCCACAAATGCACCCAACGCGTATGAAAGACCGACAAAATTGGTGGCTGCCGCCATCAACAAAGTCACCATCAATACGTTTAATACAAACAGCTCGCGCGAACGCTGTTTAGCAACCAACTCAAACCAGAAGTTAAGGATGTTTTTGCCGAACTTAAACAGTAAAAACAACAGAACTGAAGATTTAAACAGTGTCAGACCCAGTACATCCAGCCAGTTGTCGCTGTGCGAGCCTAGAGTCTGAATTAATACCAAAATGGGGATCACAGCCAAGTCTTGGAATAACAGCACGCCAATACTGAGACGGCCATGCCTAGAATTCAAATCGACCCGCTCCATCAGTATTTTAGAGACGATGGCGGTTGAAGACATGGTGATGGCCGCACCAATGATAAACGCAGAAGTCAGGCTGAGACCTGCCAGCTTACCCAAAATCAGGCTGGCTAACAGCGTGAGGACGACTTGACCGCCACCCAATCCGAATAGCGTTTTACGCATGGCATATAGCTTGGGCAGGCTAAATTCTAGACCGATACTAAACATGAGGAACACGATGCCGAACTCGGCCACTTGTCGACCGGTTTCCTCATCTTCGAGCAGGCCGAGTGCGTGCGGGCCGAGCACAATCCCAATCATGAAATAAGCCAACATCGCTGGCAAACCCAAGATACGGAACAAGCCAACGGCAAAGACCGAGCTGGTTAACAGAAGTAATAAATGGATCAGGGAATCAAACATGCAAAAATTCTAAAACATTAAGTTCAACCTTGGCTGATGCATATCAACCGGTAAACAATTTATAAGGACAAATCGTAGCGAGATTGGCTAAAACGGGGACGTTTCAGCATAAACCATCCTGCCACAAAACTCTATTTTATGCAAAAAATGTGCCTGAAAATAAAAAATCGGTAAAAAAAGGAGGATTCGCTTTCTTGCCAAGGGCGTCACTTGCTATACTAACTCGCCATGAACACAGCAAAATCAGGTGTCCACCTAGTGAAAAATCCAGACATTGTGTCGCGTGCGCGAGGCATATTGTTGCATGAGGCAGATGAAATACGTCAACTGGCCGACCGTATTGGCAATGCGTTTGAAGCTGCCGTGCGCATGATCCTTGAGTGCCGTGGCCGCGTCGTGGTCACTGGCATGGGTAAGTCCGGCCACATTGGCGGCAAAATCGCCGCCACATTGGCCAGCACCGGGACCCCTGCTTTTTTCATGCACCCAGCGGAAGCCAGCCACGGCGACCTCGGAATGATCACCGCGGAAGACGTCGTCATTGCGCTGTCTAACTCTGGCGAAAGTGATGAAATCATCAATATTTTACCTGCCATTCGCCGTATCGGTGCGCGCGTGCTGAGTATTACCGGTCGTGAAGATTCAACGCTCTCACGCGAGTCAGAGGTGCACTTGAGCGCAGCAGTGAGCCATGAGGCTTGTCCGTTGGGCCTCGCCCCCACCGCCAGTACAACAGCAGCGCTTGCGCTGGGAGATGCATTGGCATTGTGTGTGCTGGATTCGCGTGAATTTACCGCCGAAGACTTTGCACGTTCTCACCCTGGTGGCAATCTTGGCCGACGGTTGCTGGTCCGCGTAAAAGATGTCATGCGCACCGGAGAAGCTGTACCAAGTATCCATGAACAAGCGACGATCCAAGAAGCCATTGCGCAAATTTCGAGCAAAGGCATGGGCTTTACTGCGATTATCGATCATGCGCAACGGCCGGTGGGCATCTTCACCGATGGCGATTTAAGGCGCCTGTTTATGCAGGGCAACACGCATGCGCAAACCCCCATCCATACGGTGATGAATCATCAACCTCGCTTATTGAATACGCAACAAATGGCCGTTGAAGCAGTCAACATGATGGAGCAGTATAAAATCAATGGATTCATGGCAGTGAATGATCAACAGCAACTGGTAGGCGCCTTTAATATGCACGACTTACTCAAGGCAAAAGTCGTTTAGGCAAGTAGGCGTCACGGAAATCCCACATGCTAAAACATCCTATTTTGCTACCGATTGCCCTCATGCTTTTTTTAGCATTACTGACGTTCTGGATTAACCAGACCGTGCAGGAGCAGGGGCTGAGCTTGAGCCGCCTGAGCCGGCACGACCCTGATTACATGCTTTACAATTTTGTCAGCACGCGCACGGATGCCAGTGGCAATACGAAATATGTACTGGCTGCGTCAGAAATGCGCCATTTTCCTGATAATGAACACACTGAGTTACAACGCCCACGTTTTACGCAGTTTGGCCAAGATAAGCCCTACACACAAATTTACGGCCAACAGGGCACCGTCTCGGCCAATGGTAAAATGGTGGAGTTTATCAAACAAGTCAAAGTCATTCGACAAGCCACCGCGGACAAAGGTGAGATGCAGTTACAAACGGAGCGCTTGACGCTGGAACCTGATATCGATGTTGCACATACGGACTTGCCGGTGACCATCCGTCAGCAACCGGCTACAGTGATTACGGGCACAGGCATGCGCTTTGATAACAAAGCAGGCACCATGCAGTTGTTTAATCGGGTACACGTTCACTACGAGCGTGCCCCCGTGCTAGCCAAAGGGCAGAGCCCGGCATCGCCTGCTAAAACAGGCAAATACAAAGGTCGTTGATTCTGGAGAAATGAGTTGAACACGCAAAAGCCATTATTTTATGCCACCTGTTTGACCCTATGGGCGCTATTACAGTGGTCAACCAGCGTGCTAGCCGAAGAGGCTGACCGTGATCAACCCATCGAGCTAGAGGCGGACACCGTGACCGTCAACGACGCCAAAAAAATCAGTATTTATACTGGCAACGTCATCCTTAATCAGGGCACCTTGCAAATCAAGGCTGACAAAATGATTGTGCGTGAAGACCAAGATGGCTTTCAACACAGCACTTGCACCGGCAACCCGACGACCTTCAAACAAAAACGCACTGGTAAAAACGAATGGATGCAAGGCAGCGGGCAGCGCATTGAATACAATGCGCGCATGGACAAGGTACAACTGTATACCAATGCGTGGGTGAAGCGCGGCGAGGACATCGTCACCGGTGACTACATCAGTTATGACGCCAACGCAGAGTACGCAGAAGTCATCGGCGGCACCAAGGCCAATCCGAACGGCACCGCCGGTAGCCGCGTCAAAGCGACCATCCAACCAAAAAACAAAACCACACCGCCTGTGATCGACAATAAACCAACCGGCCAGCAGGGACTGCGCATGAATCGTTCATTGCAACTCAACCTAGCGCCGGTGCCCAATGACAGCGCCAGTGAGCCTGTGAAAGCACAACCATAAAGACCGGCCTTATGCAGACAACCGTTTCCTCAGACCATAATCAACTGCTGGTGAGTCACCTGAAAAAAACCTATCAGGGACGCACTGTGGTTAAAAACACCACCCTAGAATTGCGTAGTGGTGAAGTGATTGGACTTTTAGGGCCGAATGGCGCAGGTAAAACCACCAGTTTTTACATGATTGTTGGCCTAGTAGCACTCGATGACGGCACCATTACGCTCAATGGTGCAGATGTCAGTCACGCCCCGATGCATGAGCGCGCGCGAATGGGCTTAGCCTATCTGCCGCAAGAAGCGTCGATCTTTCGCAAGATGACAGTAACGGATAACATTTTATCGATTCTCGAAACGCGCCCCCATACCGCGGAACAACGCGAAGCGCGTCTGGAATCCTTACTAGACCAGTTACACATTCAGCATATTCGCAATAGTCAGGCAGTGAGTCTATCGGGCGGTGAACGCCGTCGGGTAGAAATTGCGCGGTGCTTGGCCACTGACCCAAAGTTTATTCTGCTAGACGAACCGTTTGCCGGCATCGATCCGATTGCGGTGATTGAGATTCAAAAAATTATTCGTTATCTGAGTAGCCAGAATATCGGTATATTAATCACAGACCACAACGTGCGTGAAACCTTGGATATTTGTGACCGCGCCTACATCGTGAATGAAGGCGCGGTATTTGCCGCCGGCACCCCGGACGAAATTATTCAAAACGAAGGCGTGCGTGAAGTGTATCTGGGCAAGAACTTTAGGCTGTAAGTGGTTATGAAGCAAAACCTGCAATTACGCATCTCTCAAAATCTGGCGCTCACGCCGCAACTGCAACAGTCTATCCGCCTGTTGCAACTGTCTACCCTTGAGTTGAATCAGGAACTCGAAACCATTCTGCAAGAAAATCCATTACTTGAAATGGCCGACGGCGAAGAAGGCGAGTTTGAAGACCACTCACCCACCGCCACCGCCACGGCAGAGTCTGAGGTGGAAGATGCCAGCTCGTTTGATGTGGCCACGCAAAAAGAACTCACCCCACCAGCGGAAAGCTTGCGCGAAGAACTCACCGGCAATGATGGCGAGCAACCCAATCTAAATGAAGAGTTCACGCCGCCTGAGTTTGCCGATGACTACGAAGAGTTTGGCAGTGCCAGCAACTGGGACGAAGCCGGGCGTAATCATCAAGACGATGAAGATGGCGACTTTTCGCGCCAAGATGCCAGCAATCTTAGCCTGCGCGAGCACTTGATCAGCCAGATTCAATTAGCGCACTTGTCAAAACGAGACATGGATCTGGTCAAGTTTTTGTTAGACAGCATCAATGATGACGGCTATCTAGAACAAGATTTACAAGAAATTGTGGATCTACTCCCGCCTGAGCTAGAAGTCGAGCTATTAGAACTTGAAACCGCCCTCAAGCTGATTCAAAACTTGGATCCAATCGGTGTCGGCGCCCGCGACTTACGTGAATGCATCTTGCTGCAACTGCAAGTGCTGCCAGCGGAGACGCCTTACCTTCGCACAGCAATGGCCATTGCGAAAGACTATTTGCCCCTATTGGCGAACAAAGACTTTGTCAAACTGCGCAAAGCGCTGACTTGCGACGAAGTGGTGCTGAAAGGCGCACAGCAACTGATCCGCCAGCAAAACCCAAAGCCTGGTAGCGAGTTCGCCACGTTTAGCCACGACCACTTTATCCAACACGACGTCGTGGTCAAAAAAATCAAAGGTATCTGGATGGCCTCGCTTAACGACGGCGTCATCCCGAAATTACGCATCAATCAGCTGTATGCAGATATCCTCAAACGCAATCGAGAAAGCTCAGGCCAGTATCTGCAAAGCCAAATGCAAGAGGCCAAATGGATGATTAAAAACATCCAGCAACGCTTTTCGACGATTTTGCGCGTCTCCCAAGCCATTGTAGACCGCCAACGTAACTTTTTTGAACATGGTGAAATTGCCATGCGGCCTTTGGTGTTGCGCGAAATCGCAGAAGAGCTAGATTTACATGAAAGTACGGTTTCAAGAGTCACCACACATAAGTACATGCTCACACCGCGTGGCGTGTTCGAACTCAAGTATTTCTTTGGCAGCTCGGTAGCTACCGACGCCGGCGGCTCTTGTTCGGCCACAGCTATTCGTGCACTGATTAAGCAAATGGTAGCCGAAGAAAATGTGAAAAAGCCATTGTCTGACAATCAAATCACTGACACGCTTGCGCAGCAGGGCATTGTGGTTGCCCGGCGTACCATTGCCAAATATCGTGAGTCGCTGAATATTCCGCCGGCTAATCTGCGCAAGTCCCTGTAAAAAAGCCGCAAATGCGGCTTTTTTACAGCACATCGACGCTTATTGAATGGTAATTTTGGCAAATTTACGTTTTCCTACTTGCGCAATCACTGTCACGCCTTTTGCCAATTGCAGGGCTTTATCATCAATTTTCACACTATCCAGCTTCACGCCACCTTGCTGAATGGCACGCATGGCTTCACTAGTGCTTTCTACTAAATTGGCCAGTTTGAGCAACTGCGCAATGCCTATCGTCTCACCTTCAATGGTGACAGTCACTTCGGGCACATCCTCTGGGATACCACCTTTGGCCCGCGTCTGAAAATCTTGCAACGCCTTTTCAGCGGCAGCTTGACCGTGAAAGCGCGCCACGATTTCTTGCGCGAAACCCACTTTAATATTGCGTGGATTTTCACCCGCCGCCACTTGCGCTTTCCAAGCGGCGATAGTCTCTAGGCTGGCAAAAGACAACAAATCGATATAGCGCCACATCAATACATCAGAGATAGACATAATCTTGGCAAAAATGGCTTCGGGTGCTTCATTGATGCCGATGTAGTTGCCAAGTGACTTGGACATTTTATTCACGCCATCCAAGCCTTCTAACAAAGGCATCATCAGCACGCATTGCGGCGAGTGTCCCGCTTGTTTTTGCAGCTCGCGACCCATCAGCAGGTTAAATTTTTGATCGGTACCGCCGAGCTCTAAATCGGCCTGCAATGCGACCGAGTCATAGCCCTGCAACAAGGGATACAAAAACTCATGAATAGCGATCGGCTGATTGCCTTTAAAACGCTTGGAGAAGTCATCGCGCTCCAGCATGCGTGCAACGGTATGGCTGGCTGCCAACTTGATCATGCCCGCGGCGCCCAGTTCGCTTAACCACTGAGAATTAAACACAATCTCGGTTTTGGCTGGGTCGAGAATTTTGAACACTTGCGCCGAATACGTGTCAGCATTTGCCTTGACCTGTTCGACGGTGAGCGGCGGCCGCGTTGTACTTTTGCCTGTCGGGTCACCGATCATGCCAGTAAAATCGCCAATCAAAAACAATACCTGATGTCCCAGATCTTGCAATTGACGCAGCTTATTAATCAGCACCGTATGCCCCAAGTGCAAGTCGGGGGCCGTTGGGTCAAAACCAGCTTTCACGCGTAACGGTTTGCCCGTTTTCAATTTTTCTATCAGCTCTTGCTCGATCAGCAGCTCATCGGCACCCCGCTTAATAATGGCTAATGCATTTGCAATCGCTGGGCTTAAGGCTCCGGTCGCTACCGAGGCTTGTGTTACGTCTGTCATAAAGGCTCTTTTTTCAGTGCACGCGACGCATACACTTGATCACAAATCTAAAACAACTATTTTAACGTAATCCCACGCATTTCTGTAAGCCAAGCATGAGCAGTGTTACACTTATATCTTATGAATTTTTCAGCACCACCCGCACAAGCGCGCCTTTTTATTGGACTGATGTCGGGCACCAGTCTGGATGGCGTAGATGCTGTGGTGGTAGAACAGCAGGCTGAACGTCTGACGCAACTGGGCCAATTTTTCCTGCCCTATCCCGCAGAGATGCGACAAGCCTTACTCGCTTTGCACACGCCCTCACCCAACGAATTGCACACAGCCGCACTGGTTTCTAACCGGTTGGCGGACTTGTATGCAGAGGCTGTACACGGTTTGTTAAACGGCTTTGCATTGCATCCCAGCGCCATCACAGCGATTGGCTGCCATGGTCAAACCATCCGGCATTGCCCTGAATTAGCCCCTGAACAGGCCTACACCATGCAACTGGGCAACCACGCACGCTTGGCCGAGCGCACAGCCATTACCGTTGTCGGCGACTTCCGAAGCCGCGACATCGCCGCTGGCGGTCAGGGCGCCCCGCTGGTGCCGGCTTTTCATCAAGCCATGTTCGCTGACGCCGACAAACACCGCGTCTTGATCAATATCGGAGGCATTGCCAACTTAACAGATTTACCGGCCAATGGCCGTGTGATTGGCTTTGATTCAGGCCCCGGCAACTTATTGATGGATGCGTGGACCATGCAACATACGGGGCAAACCTTTGATGCAGGCGGCGCCTGGGCCAACGGAGGTTACGTCAACCAACGCCTGCTGGATGCCATGCTGACCGAGCCCTATTTTGCATTAGGCATCCCAAAGAGTACCGGACGCGATCTGTTTAATCAGACTTGGCTCGACAACCATCTGCTCGCGCATGCCGATACACCGCAAAATATCGCCCGCACCTTGCTCGAATTAACCGCAGTGACCATTGCGCAAGCCTTAGAACAATATTGCAGCGCTGCAAACGAGATGTATGTGTGCGGAGGTGGCGCGCACAACACTGCATTGATGGATCGGCTGCAAACACTCACGGGCCTGCCGGTGCGTTACACTGATGACTTAGGTATTGGGATAGACTGGGTCGAAGCAGTGGCATTTGCTTGGCTGGCACAACGCTGCATCGATGCACTCCCCAGCAACTTACCCAGCGTGACCGGTGCGGCAGGGCAACGCGTACTTGGCGCGATTTATCCGCGTTAAATCGTAAAACACCCTAAAGCAGTGCAAATGCACTGCAATGATGATTTAAACTGGTGCAGGTTGACCGTGTAATTTTCAACTTTTCTGGGCTGGTTGCTGCGCAAGCCACCCTATTCAAAAACGATTGCGTATAATTTATACAACCTTGACTAAACACAGAGTACGTTATGGCTACCAAAGCGACCATCACATTTGACAATGACCACAGCACCGCGATTGAACTGCCGGTATTAAAAGGCAGCCTCGGCACCGATGTTGTCGATATCCGTAATTTGGGTAAGCATGGTTACTTCACCTTTGACCCTGGCTTTATGTCCACGGCCTCCTGCAACTCCGGCATCACCTTTATCGATGGCGAACAAGGTTTGTTGTACTACCGCGGCTACCCGATTGAGCAACTGGCAGAAAACTGTAATTTTCTAGAAGTCTCACACCTGCTGCTCAACGGTGAACTTCCAGATCTGCAACAACGTGAAGACTTTGTGCACACCATTCGGCAGCACACCATGTTGCACGACCAGATGAGCAATGTGTTTCGTGGTTTCCGTCGCGATGCGCATCCGATGGCGGTGATGATTGCGGTGGTCGGTGCCATGGCTGCTTTTTATCCCGACAACAACAATGTATCAGACCCTGAGTCACGCAGGGTCGCCGCCATGCGCTTGCTGGCTAAAGTCCCCACCATCGCTGCCTGGAGCTATAAATACAATGTGGGCGAGCCCTTCATGTATCCCAAAAACCAGTTGGGCTATGCCGAAAACTTTATGCACATGATGTTTGCTACGCCTTGCGAAGATTATGTGCCAAATCCGATACTGGCCCGCGCCTTCGAGCGCATTCTCATTTTGCATGCGGACCATGAACAAAATGCGTCTACTTCCACCGTCCGCTTGGTCGGTTCAAGTGGCGCCAACCCATTTGCCTGTATTGCCGCCGGGATTGCCTCCTTATGGGGTCCATCCCATGGTGGCGCCAATGAAGCCACACTCAACATGCTGGAAGAAATCGGCGATGTCAGCCGCATTGGTGAATTCATCAAGCGCGCCAAGGACAAGACAGATAGTTTCCGCTTGATGGGCTTTGGCCACCGCGTCTACCGTAATATGGACCCACGCGCATCTATCATGCGCAAAACGTGCCATGAAGTGCTCAATGAGCTAGGCTTACATGATGACCCAATGTTTAAATTGGCGATGGAGCTCGAAAAAATTGCGCTCGAAGATGAATACTTTGTCTCTCGCAAACTGTATCCAAATGTTGATTTTTACAGTGGTATCGTGATGCGCGCGATGGGCATTCCTAACTCGATGTTCACCGCTATTTTTGCGCTTGCGCGCACCGCTGGCTGGATTTCGCAATGGAGTGAAATGAATGCTGACCCCGACCAAAAAATTGGCCGTCCACGCCAGCTATATGTCGGCTCAGCACGTAGAGAGTTCGTGCCACTACACCAACGCTAGGCCGCAGGCAATTCAAGGCCCACAAAAACCCGGCATGATGCAATGTCGGGTTTTTTGTTTGGATACCTTAGCTTATTCGACAATCAAAAAATAAAAAAGCCAAGCTGACGCTTGGCTTTTTATGGATACAAGCACGTTTGCCGGGCTTAAATTACACCGAGAACGAGCTGCCGCAACCACAAGTGGTGGTTGCATTCGGATTACGAATCACAAATTGCGAACCTTGCAAACTGTCTGTGTAATCGATTTCTGCACCAGCAAGATATTGCAAGCTCATCGGATCAATCAGCAAAGTCACGCCGTCTTTATCCACTTGCGTGTCATCGTCATTCACCTCTTCTTCAAAGGTAAAACCGTATTGGAAGCCAGAACAGCCACCGCCACTCACGAACACGCGCAGTTTCAGGTCAGGCGAGCCTTCTTCATCAATTAATTCTTTCACCTTTTTGGCGGCGTTGTCGGTAAATACCAATGGTACGGGCATTTCAAGGGTGGCTTCTGCGGTCATCATAGACTCCTGTCAAATTCTCAATAACAATATGGCGACGAAATCGTAAATTTCAAGTCGCTTCGGGCACAACAGCGTCAGACTGTTCACCAAGATAAATTAATTTTCCTTCAATCACGGCGCCAGTGTGCATTTCTAGCGACTTGTAATACAAGTCACCAACTATCCGCGCTTTGCTTTGCAACTCAATAAACACCGAGGATCTGACTGGGCCGCGTATCATGCCGTTTAGCACAATTTTAGAAGCTTCAACTGCACCTGTCACTGCCCCGTTTTCACTAATAATCAGCGTGCTTGGGTGTTCGCGTTTTTCAATCACATTGCCGGCAATCAAACCATCAATCCTCAAGCCACCCGCAAATTGCATATTGCCGTTAATTTGTGTCTCATGGCCGATCAGGGTATCAATGTGACTGTCGATTTGAACGCTTTTTTTGAAAAACATGCTACTTCCTGTTCCGAATTAACTTAAATGGCGTTGCCTGATCGACAACGTCATCGGAGGCACAGCCTCAACGCTTGGTCATATTCTTATAAAACACCAATTCTTCTTTGAGCTTGATGTTTTCATCCTGCTGCGCAGTAAGCGTTTTGGCCAAGTTATTACTGGTAGCTAGCTCCACTTGCAACTCACGCTGCGAAGCAATAAGTTTTTTCTGCATCTCGATGTTTTCAGTGGTCATTTGCCGCAAGCGTTGGCGTACCGTCTCACCATCGTCATCATGCAGAACCCAATAAGCCAATGCGAAACCGATCATGAGATACGTCACTGCCAACATGCTTTGAAAATACCAGGGACGATGTGAACGAACCGCTACCTGCTTGGCTGTCAGACCAAAATGATTCCTCAGTCTTCTTCGAATCGGTCGTATCATTATGGCAATAATGGCAACACTTGCAAACCAGCATCTGGCGCCAGATTAAACATGAGATTCATATTTTGCACTGCTTGGCCAGATGCCCCTTTGACCAGATTATCTTGTACCACAATGATTGTGACATAATCCGCAGCTTGTGGGTATATCGCTAGACGTAAAACGTTAGCCCCCCGCACTGAGCGTGTTTCAGGTAGCGCTCCAGCGGGCATCACATCGACAAATACCGCATCCGCATAACGCTGCTCGTACAGCTGCTGCAAGCACTGCTGCTGACCTTTTGCATTAAGCTTCACATGCAAGGTGGTCAGCATGCCGCGAATCATGGGAATCAAATGCGGCACGAATATCAGATTGACCACATCGTTGGCGGACAGTTTCTTTAACTGGGCCAAAATTTCTGGATGATGCCGGTGACCAGCCACCCCATACGCTTTTAGATTATCACTAGACTCAGAGAACAACGTGCCGACTTCGGCTTTTCTGCCTGCGCCTGAGACGCCTGATTTTGCATCTGCAATAATGGGCACTGAGAAATCAATCAAGCCTTGCTCGAGCAAAGGGGCTAGCCCCAATAAAACCGTGGTTGGATAACAACCGGGGTTGCCAATCACTTGTGCTTGCTGCACATCGGCGGCATACAACTCAGGTAACCCATAGACTGCACTTTTTAACACATCGGTGCAGCTATGCGGCAACTTATACCATTTTTCAAATTCTGCAGCATCTTGCAATCGAAAATCGGCGGCCAAATCAATGACTTTGACACCGGCGGCAACCAGTGCCGGCGTTTGCGCCATGGCCACACCATGCGGTGTGGCAAAAAACACCACGTCACATTGGGTCAAATCGACAGTGTTGGGATCACTGAAACAAAGATCCACGACGCCGCGTAAGCTGGGGAACATATCAGCCACCGGCAATCCTGCTTCACCTCTCGAGGTAATCACTTGTAATTGCGCATTGGGATGCCTTGCCAATAAACGCAGTAACTCAACACCGGTGTAGCCTGTGCCGCCTACAATGCCAACTTTGATTTTTTCCATAGCTTCAAGCCAGACACGCGATCAGTGACGATCAATCCCTAAAAAGTAAAACAATATAAATGAAAAAGGCCGCCAATGCGACCTTTTTGCACAACAGGTTTGTAACAAACGTCTGAATTAACGTTTGGAGAACTGTTTCCGACGACGCGCTTTACGCAGGCCGACTTTCTTACGTTCAACTTCACGTGCGTCGCGTGTGACGAAACCAGCGTGAGACAATGCACTTTTCAGGGCAGCATCGTAGTCGATCAGTGCACGTGTAATACCGTGACGAACAGCACCTGCTTGACCGGATTCACCACCACCATGCACGTTGACCATGATGTCAAAACTTGCAGTGTTGTTAGTTAATTCCAGAGGCTGACGCAAAATCATGCGAGAAGTCTCGCGTGAGAAATATGAGTCAACTGGCTTGTCGTTGACAACAATGTTGCCA
>Ga0208266_100402_pt1 | contig 14902 bp, 10 predicted proteins | sample LakWasMet67_HOW9_2_FD_183897 | JGI IMG/M metagenome (GOLD analysis project Ga0208266, IMG submission 183897) | Freshwater sediment methanotrophic microbial communities from Lake Washington under simulated oxygen tension - Sediment Metagenome... | ecosystem: Environmental > Aquatic > Freshwater >...
GCCGAACTGCTGGCGCTCGGCGGCGTAGGCCACGCTGTCGGCCAGCAGGCGCTGGGCCACGCCGCAGGACACGGCGGCGATGTGGATGCGGCCCTTGTCCAGCACCTTCATCGCGGTCTTGAAGCCCTGGCCTTCCTTGCCGCCGATCAGGTTGGCCACCGGCACCCGCACATTGTCGAAGATCACGTCGCAGGTGTGGGCGCCACGCTGGCCCATCTTGCGGTCGTTCTTGCCGAAGCTGATGCCGGGGCTGTGGGCGTCGACGATGAAGGCCGACACGCCACCGGCCCCCTTGTTGCTGGGGTCGGTGCGCGCCATCAGCGTGAACATGCCGGCATGCGGCGCGTTGGTGATGTAGCGCTTGGTGCCGTTGACGACGTAGACGTCACCGTCCTTGACCGCGCTGGTGCGCAGGCCGGCAGCGTCCGAGCCGGCACCCGGCTCGGTCAGCGCGAAGCTGGCCATGATCTCGCCGCTGGCCAGGCGCGGCAGCCAGGCCGCCTTCTGCGCGTCGGTGCCGTCGAACAGGATGCCCTGCGAGCCGATGCCTACGGTGGTGCCGATGATGGAGCGGAACGCCGGCGAGGTGCGGCACAGCGCAAACAGCACACGCACCTCCTCCTCCATCGTCAGGCCCAGGCCGCCGTATTCCTCGGGGATGGTCAGGCCGAACAGGCCCATCTCGCGCATGTCCTGGATGACGTCTGCGGGGATCTCGTCGGTCTCGGCCACCTGGTGCTCCAGCGGCACCAGCTTCTCGCGCACATAGCGGTCGATGGTGTCGACCAGGGCCTGGGTGGTTTCTTCGTCGCGGATCATGGTGCCGTGCTCACAGGGTTTCAGCGGTGCCGAGGATGGCCGTGGCCTGGCTGGACAGCGTGCCGCCGTTGCCATGGCACAGCGCGGTCATCGCGCCGGGCACCTGGCGTTCGCCGCCCTCGCCGCGCAGCTGGCGCACGCCCTCGATCAGCGTGTAGATGCCGTACATGCCGGGGTGGGTGCAGCTCAGGCCGCCGCCATTGGTATTGACCGGCAGGCGGCCGCCGGGCGCGATGCCGCCGTTCTCGACAAACGCCCCGCCCTCGCCCTTGGCGCAGAAGCCCAGGTCTTCCAGGAACAGGAGGGTGTTGATCGTGAAGGCGTCGTACAGCTCGGCGACGTGGATGTCCTTGGCCGTCAGGCCGGCCATCTCGTAGGCCAGCGTGCCGCTCTGGGCGGCACCGGTCACGGTCAGGTCGGGCATCGACGAGATCTGGCGGTTCCAGCAGGCGGTGGCGGTGCCCAGCACATGCACCGGCTTCTTGGGCAGGTCCTTGGCGCGGTCGGCACGCACCAGCACGAAGGCGCCGGCACCGTCGGTGACCAGGCAGCAGTCACGCACCGTCAGCGGGTCGGCCACCATGCGGGCCTTGAGCACGTCGTCGATGCTCAGCGGGCCACGCTCGAAGGCCTCGGGGTTCTTCTGCGCCCACAGCCGGGCGGCCACCGCCACCTCGGCCAGCTGGCGCCGGGTGGTGCCGTAGGTGGCCATGTGGCGCGACGCTGCCAGCGCATAGGCCGACACCGGCATCACCGGCTCGTACGGCATCTCGTAGGGCTGCGGGTCCATCTGCCGGCGCGCCGCGGCCACCGCGGCACGGTTCATCGTGCCGGTGCGCTGGGTGCTGCCGTAACACACCAGCACCGCATTGCACTGGCCCGAGGCCAGCGCATGCATGGCCGGCAGCAGGTGGGCGATGAAGCTGGAGCCCCCCAGCATGGTGCCGTCGACAAAGGTCGGATTGATGCCCAGGTACTCGATCACCGGCATCGGCCACATGGTGCTGAGCACGCTGCAGGTGCACAGGCCGTCGATGTCCTGCATCGTCAGCCCGGCGTCGGCCACCGCACGGTGGGCGGCCTGGGCCAGCAGTTCCATCTCGGTCTGGCCGGGGGCCTCGCCGTTGCCATAGGTGGCCACGCCGGCGATCACGGCGCTGCCGCGCAGGTTCTTCAATCCTTGGCTGATCATGCTGCCTGCTCCACGTCGAACACCACCAGGCCCTTGCCTTCGGTCACCGCCACGCGGGCACGCACCCGCAGGCCCACCTTCACGTCGGCCAGGGCGATGCCCTCGACCCGGCTCATCAGCCGCACGCCTTCGTCCAGGTCGACCAGGCAGACGTTGTAGTCGCCGCCGGCCTCCGGCTTGCGCTTGATGGTGGTCACGGCGTGCACCGTGCCCAGGCCGCTGGGGGCGACCAGCGCGGGCGCCAGCGCGCCGCAATGCGGGCACAGCTCGCGCGGGAAGTAGATGTGCTTGGCGCAGCTGCCGCAGCGCTGGATCAGGAAGCGGCCTTCGTCCAGCGCTTGCTGGTGCCGGGCCTGGATGCCGGGAGAGGAGGTGCTCATGGTGTGGGGTCGGTTCAGGGTGGCCCGCAGTCTGCCCAAGCCGGGGCGATCGCGCCATTCGCGTTTGCGGAAGGGGGCCCGCAGGCTGGCCAGAAACCCGTGCGCCCAAACCCCCGCTTCCGCAATCACGAATTGCCGGGCGGTGCGTTCGCCGCCAAGCTGCGCGCCCATCGTGAACCGACTTGCCTGGAGGCCCCCCATGTCCGCCCTGCCCCGCCGCCGCCTGCTGGCCGCCGTCGCCGCCCTCGCCTGCTTCGGCGCCCCGCTGGCCAGCGCCCAGACCCCGCCCGCCAACATCCGGCTGCTGGTGGGCTATGCCGCCGGCGGTCCGGTGGACGCGATGGCCCGCATCTTCGCCCCCGCCCTGGCCCGCGAGCTGGGTGCCAACGTGATGGTCGAGAACAAGCCTGGCGCCAGCGGCGCGCTGGCCGGCGAGGCCGCCGCCGGCGCCCCCCCCGACGGCGCCACGCTGTGGTTTGCCGCCAGCCCCACCATCACCATCGCGCCCAACATCCAGAAGAAGATGCGGCTGGACCCGAACAAGGACCTGCTGCCGGTGGTGCCGCTGCTGAGCTATGCCAACGTGCTGGTGGTGCCCAAGGACAGCCCTTACAAGAGCCTGGGCGACGTGCTGGCCTTTGCCCGGGCCAACCCCGGCAAGGTGTTTTTCGGCTCGGCCGGCGTGGGCGCGTCCAACCACCTCAGCGGTGAACTGATGGCGCACCAGGCCAAGGTCGAGATGGTGCATGTGCCCTACAAGGGCAACGCACCGGCGATGAACGACGTGATCGGCGGCCAGCTGCAGATGATGTTCGACATCGTCGGCGGCGCGCAGAAGTACATCAGCGCCGGCCAGGTGCGTGCGCTGGCCGTCACCTCGGCCACCCGCAATGCGATGCTGCCCGAGGTGCCGACCATGCGCGAAGCCGGCCTGGCCGGTTACGAGGTCAACGGCTGGTATGCGTTGTACGCGCCGCTCAAGCTGCCGGCGGCGCTGGTCGAGCGCATCGCCGACGCCACCCGCCGTGTGCAGGCCAGCGCTGACTTCAAGGCCCGCCTGGCCGCGCTGGGCTATACCGCCTGGACCGGCAACGGCAGCGATGTCAGCAACCATGCCGCCAAGGAGCGTGCGATGTGGGCCACCGTGACCAAGGGCATCGAGATCGACTGAGCCCATGCTGACGCACCCGTGACGCCATGACCTTGCCCATGCCCACCCCCCCACGCATCCACCAACTGCTGGAGCGCCTGCTGGACCGGCAGCCGCAGCAAGCCCTACTGCTGGAGCCCACCACCACCACCACCGTGGCCGGCCTGGCGGCGATGGTGGCCAGCGTCGAGGCCGAACTGCGCCAGCTCGGCGTGCGTGCCGGCGACCGGGTGCTGATCGTGGCCGAGAACTGCGCTGCCCATGTCGCGCTGCTGCTGGCCTGCAGCCGGCTGGGCGCCTGGAGCTGCGGCCTGAACGCCCGGCTGGCGCCGGCCGAGGTGGCCGCCTTCCGCGCCAAGGCCGATGCCCGCATCGTCTACTTCACCGACGCCGTGTCCGACGCCGCCGCGGCCCATGCCCGGGCTGCCGGCGCGACGGCCTCGGCCCTGGCCGGCCTGGCGCACACCGCGGTGGCGGCCGACGCCCTGGCCGAGACCGGGCTGCAGGCCGACGCGGTGGCTGCCGTGATCTTCACCAGCGGCACCACCGGTGCGCCCAAGGGCGTGCTGGTGTCGCACCGCGGCCTGATGCACTTTGCCGAGGTCTCGGCCCGCGCGCGTGGTCTGACGCCGGACGACCGCGTCTACGCCTTCCTGCCGATGACCCACATCTTCGGCCTGGCCACCGTGCTGATGGCGGCACTGGCCGCCGGCAGCGCCCTGCTGCTGCGCAGCCGCTTCGACCCGGCCGACCTGGCCCAGGCGCTGGCGCAACAGGGCGTCAGCCAGCTGCTGGGCCCGCCGACGCTGTTCTCGCGCCTGCTGGCCTGGCTGGCGGCGCAGGGCGTCAGCCGGCCGGAGGCGCCGCGGCTGCGTTACCTCTACACCGGCTCGGCGCCGATGGACATGGCGCTGAAGGCCCAGGTCGAGGCCTGCTTCGGCCTGCCGCTGCACCATGGTTACGGCCTGTCGGAATACGCCGGCTCGCTGATCCTGACCTCGCTGGCGCCCGACGGCGCGGCGCGGCGCGACAACGCGGTCGGCTTCCTGGCCGCGGGGGCGGAGATCCGCATCGTCGACGCCCAGGGCCAGGACCGGCCACCGGGTGAGGCGGGCGAGATCTGGATCCGCGGCCCGGGCCTGATGCCGGGCTACTGGCGTGACCCATCGGCCACCGCCGCGGTGATGCGCCCGGGCGGCTGGTACGCCAGTGGCGACCTCGGCCGCATCGACCCCGCCGACGGCGCCGTGTTCATCGTCGGCCGCCTGAAGGAAATGATCATCCGCTCGGGCTTCAACGTCTACCCGGCCGAGGTGGAGGCCGCGCTCACCACCTTCCCGGCGATCGGCCATGCCGCGGTGCTGGGCGTGCCCGACGGCGACAGCCACGACGGCAACGAGGCGGTGATCGCCTATGTCGAGCTGCGCGCGGGGGCGCGGCTCGACCCGGTGACACTGGATGCCCACCTGCGCCAGCGGCTGGCGCCCTACAAGCGGCCGCAGCGGGTGATCTGTGTGGAGACCCTGCCCACCACCGCCAACGGCAAGGTGCTCAAGCGCCGCCTGCTGGACCTGCACCCGCCTTGGCCCGTGCTTGATGCAGCACAGACCGGCGCCACGCCGGCCGGTCAAGGCGGCGCCCCCATCGCTTAGCATCAGCGGCCCGCCGGCCTGCGCCGCGGGTGTCGTGCCGGTGTGTGTTCCGGCCCGCCCGCCGCCCCGCCACCGCGCCTGCCGTGCCCCTGTCCCTGCCTGACGCCCTGAACCCCCGACGCAGCCTGCGTGCGCGTTTTGCGCTGCTGATCGGCGGCAGTGGGCTGGTGTTTGCGCTGCTCGTCGCCGGCGCGGTGGATGCCTACCAGCGCGCCGAGCTGGTCAAGACCCTGGGCCAGGCCATGTGCCGCGAGGCGTTGCTGGTCAGCCGCAGCCTGAACATGGCGTTGCAGGAGCGCCTGCTGCAGCTGCGCCAGATGGCCGCCCAGCCGCTGCTGGCCAGCGGCCTGATCGAGCCGGGTGAACTGCGCCTGCTGCTGGAGGCCCAGCGTGGCCGCCAGCCAGAACTGGCCTGGCTGGCCGTCACCGACGCCCAGGGCCGGGTGCTGGTGGCCACCAATGCCTTGCTCGAAGGCGCCGACCAAGGCGCCGAACCGTGGTTCCGTCCCGGCCTGGCCGGGCCCTGGATCGGGCCGCGCCGGCCGGCCGGGCCGCTGGCCGACCATGTCGGCCTGGGCCATGACGGTCACGTGCCGCAGCTGATCGACCTGGCCACGCCGCTGATCGATTTCCAGGGCCGCACCATCGGCGTGATCGTCGGTCGGCTCGATGGGGACTGGCTGAACCAGATGCACCAGTCCCTGCATGCCCAGGGCCGGCGCCTGCCCGGCAGCGACAGCCTGGTGGTCGACCGCCACGGCCGTGTGCAGCTGGGCCCGGCCACGCTGCTGGGTCAGCCGCTGGCCGTGCCCGGCCTGGACACGCTGCACCCGGGTGCACCACGGGTGCTGGCCTGGCCCGAGGGCGGTGACTACCTCACCGCAGGGGCGCGCGACGACAACGCCGAGGCCGGTGCCAGCGCCGAGCTGAGCGTGGTGCTGCGCCAGCCCGCGGCCCTGGCCTTTGCTTCGGCCGACGTGCTGCGCAGCCGCCTGCTGCTCATCGGCGGCCTGGCCACGCTGCTGTTCATCGCCCTGAGCATCTGGCTGGCCGGGCGGGTGGCCCGCCCGGTGCAGGCCCTGTCCGCGGCGGCCACCCGGGTCGGGCTGGGCGAAGCCCCCACCTTCGAGGCCCTGGCCCCACGGCGCCGCGACGAGGTGGCCGAGCTGGCCGGCACACTGCAGGTCCTGCACCTGGAGCTGGCCCGCCGCATGGCCGAGCAGCAGCGCGCGTCGGCGCGCTTCCAAGCCCTGTTCGAGGGTGCGCCGGTGGCCATCTACCTCAGCGTCGACCAGCGCCTGACCATGGCCAATGCGGCATGCCTGGCCCTGTTCGGCGCCGCCGACCTGTCCCAGCTGCAGGGCCGGCCTGCGCAGGACCTGTTGCTGCCCTCGGCCGAGGCCACCCCGCCCGCACCCGCGGTCGACCGGCGCCTGCGTCGGCTGGACGGCGCGGTGCTCGACGTGGAGATGACGGTGACACCCATCGACGTGGACGGGCACCCCGGCCTGCAGGTGGCGCTGCGCGACGTCACCGAGGCCCGGCGTGACCGCCAGCTGCTGGACCAGACCAGCCGCATGGCGCGTGTGGGTGGCTGGACGCTGGACCTGGCCAGCGGCCGTGGCACCTGGACCGACGAACTGGCCCGGCTGTACGACGCGCCGCCCGGCAGCCAGCCCGACGCGACGCTGGCGATGGCGGCCTTCGAGGGTGAGCACCGCGAGCGGGTGCGGGCTGCCGCCGAGCACACCATCACCAGCGGCGAGCCCTACGACCTGGAACTGCCGATGGTCACGCCCGGCGGCCGGCAGCGCTGGGTGCGGGTGCAAGGCCATGCCGTGCGCCACGAGGGCCACACCGTGGCCCTGGCCGGCATCACCCAGGACGTGACCGACCGACGCCAGGCCGAGGACGCGGTGCGCGAGCTCAACGCCCGGCTGGAGCAGCGCGTGGCCGAGCGCACCGCGCAGCTGGCCGCCGCCAATGCCGAACTCGACAGCTTTGCCTACGCCGTGTCGCATGACCTGCGGGCGCCGCTGCGCGCCATGAGCGGCTTCTCGCAGGCCTTGCTGGAAGACCACGGCCCGGCGCTGGACGCCGAGGCCCGCGGCTACATCGACCAGATCATCCAGGCCAGCCACCGCATGGGCGACCTGATCGACGGTCTGCTGGTGCTGTCGCGCAGCACCCGCGGCGTGCTGCGGGCCGACGACGTGGACCTCAGCGCGCTGGCCGAGCAGGCCGTTGCCGAGTTGCGGCGGGCCGAGCCGCAGCGCCAGGTCCAGGTGCACATCGAGCCCGGCCTGCACGCCATCGGCGACCGCCGCATGCTCGACGCGGTGCTGCACAACCTGCTGGGCAACGCCTGGAAGTACAGCAGCCGCCGGGCCGACGCCACCATCACGGTGCGCACCCAGCAGATCGAGGGTGAATGCTGGTTCAGCATCACCGACAATGGTGCCGGATTCGACATGGCACATGCCGGGCGGCTGTTCAAGGCCTTTGCACGGTTGCACCGCCAGGACGAATTCCCCGGCATCGGCATCGGTCTGGCCACGGTGCAACGCATCATCCACCGCCATGGTGGGCAGATCGTTGCCCAGGGCCGCCCCGGTGAGGGCGCCAGCTTCCGTTTCACCCTGCCCGGGCCCCGGGCGACCGCCACCGACCGGGCCGACGGTCACGAAACGCCATGAATCAACGCACGATTCTTCTGGTCGAGGACAACCCTCAGGACGAGCTGTTGGCGCTGCGCGCACTGCGCCGGGCCAGGGTGGCCAACCGGGTTGACGTGGTGCGCGATGGGCAGCAGGCGCTGGACTACCTGCAGCGCAGCGGCGAGTTCACCGACCGTGACGGCCCCGACCTGCCCACCGTGGTGCTGATGGACATCGGCCTGCCCCGGCTCACCGGCCTGGAGGTGCTGGCCCGGCTGCGCGCCGATGCGCGCACCCGGCTGCTGCCGGTGGTGATGCTCACCTCATCCGACGAAGAAGGCGACCGCCTGGCCAGCTACGAGGGCGGCGCCAACAGCTTCGTGCGCAAGCCGTTGGCCTTTGCCGAGTTTGCCGAGACCGTGGCCCGGCTGGGCGTGTACTGGCTCGCGACCAACGAACCCGTGGGACCCCGCTGAGATGGCCCGCCCCCTGCGCGCGTGGTGCGCCCCGTCACCTGGGCAAGGCCGGTGGCGCGGCGCAGCCGCAGCGTCTGCTGGCGTTGATCCATGCCATGCGGCGTGGATGGCGGCGGGCGCCGTGGAGCGCTGAAATGGGGGTCCACACCCTGCCCGACGAGGTGGCCTCGCGCATCCTGGTGATCGAGGACGTGGAGGCCGACTACCGCCTGCTGCAGCGCCACCTGCAACGCCACGGCCTGGGCGCCGACTGCCGGCGTGTGGCCAGCGCCCAGGCGCTGGACGCCGCGCTGGACGTCCCACCGCCGGCCGGCCCCTGGCAGCTGGTGCTGGCCGACCACCTGCTGCCGGGCTTCGAGTTCGGCGCGCTGCTGCGCCAGCTGCAGGCGCGGCTGCCCGGGGTGCCGGTGATCCTGGTCTCGGGCACCATCGGCGAGGAGCGGGCCGTCGACCTGCTGCACCAGGGCGTGGCCGACTTCGTGCTGAAAGACCGGTTGGCGCGGCTGGTGCCGGCCATCGAGCGCAGCCTGGACGACCACCGCCGCCGCCTGGTGGCCGAGCGCTCGGCCCGCGCCCTGGCCGACAACGAGGCCTTCAGCAGCGCGGTGCTGGCGTCGCTGGGCGACGGCCTGTTCGTGGCGCAGGACCGGCGCTTCGTCTTCACCAACCCGGCGCTGCCGGCGATGCTGGGCTACGGCCCGGACGAGTTCCTCGGCCAACCCTTCGAGGCGGTGGTGGCGCCCGAGTCGCTGGCACTGTGGATTGCGCGCTTCGATGTGCGCACCACGCCGTCGATGCCCGAGCCCGAGCCGCACTACGACGTGGCCTTCCGCCACCGGCGGGGCCACGGCCTGTGGCTGGAACTGCGCGCGGCGCGCTTCACCTACCGTGGCCGGCCGGCGGTGCTGGGGCTGCTGCGCGACATCACCGGGCGGCGGCGGCTGGACGCCGAACTGGCCCAGCACCGCCAGCACCTGGAGCAACTGGTGGCCGAGCGCACCCAGAAAGCCGAGGCGGCCAACCGCGCCAAGACCGCCTTCCTGGCCAATATGAGCCACGAGATCCGCACGCCCATGAACGCCATCATGGGCATGACGCATCTGCTGCAGCGCGAGGCCCGCGATGCCCTCAGCCGCGACCGCCTGCGCACGCTGGACGAAGCCGCACGCCACCTGCTGGGCCTGATCGACGATGTGCTGGACCTGTCCAAGATCGAATCGGGCAAGCTCACGCTGGAGTGCATCGATTTCAGCCTGGACAGCCTGCTGGCCCGCACCTGCGACCTGGTGGCCGGCCGCGCGCGCGACAAGGGCCTGGCGCTGATGGTGGACAACGCCGCCCGCGGCGTCTGGCTGCAGGGCGACCCGACCCGGCTGTCGCAGGCGCTGCTCAACCTGCTGGGCAATGCGGTGAAGTTCACCGAGCACGGCATGGTCACGCTGCGCTGCCGGCTTGACGCCGACCCCGACGGCGGTGACGCCCGGCGCCTGCGGCTGGAGGTGCAGGACAGCGGCATCGGCATTGCACCGTCGCGCCTGCGCCAGGTCTTCAGCGCCTTCGAGCAGGCCGACAGCTCCACCACCCGCCGCCATGGCGGCACCGGCCTGGGCCTGGCCATCACCCGGCACCTGGCCGAGCTGATGGGCGGCGAGGTGGGGGCCGAGAGCCAGGAAGGTGTCGGCAGCGTGTTCTGGTTCAGCGCCCGGCTGCAGCTGGGCCAGGCCGGGGCGGCCGACATGGACCGCAGCGGCGCCACTGACAGTCCGGCACGCGGCCGGGCGGAGGCCGACGCCGAGCAGGCCTTGCGCCAGGCCCACCTCGGCGCCCGGGTGCTGCTGGCCGAGGACAACGCGGTCAACCAGATGGTGGCGTTCGAGCTGCTCACCGCGGCGGGCCTGGTGGTCGACCTGGCGGACAACGGCCGCCAGGCGGTCACGCTGGCCACCCAGCAGCGCTACGACCTGGTGCTGATGGATGTGCAGATGCCCGAACTCGATGGCCTGCAGGCCACCCGGGCCATCCGCGCCCTGCCCGGCTGCCAGCAGCTGCCCATCCTGGCGATGACGGCCAACGCCTTCAACGAGGACCGCCTCGCCTGCCTGGCCGCCGGCATGAACGACCACATCACCAAGCCGGTGGTGCCGCAGCGGCTGTACCAGGCGCTGTCGCGCTGGCTGGACCAGGCCCGGCAAGGCCCGGCGGGCATACCCCTGGCGGCAGCGGCCGGGCCGGAGGTGGCGGCGCCGACCCTGGTGACCCGCCTGGCCGGGCTGCCGGGGCTGGACGCCGCCGCGGGCCTGCGCTTTTTTGCCGGCCGCAGCGAGGCCTACCGCCGCGGCCTGCAGCACTTCGTCACCGCCTACGCCGAGGGGCTGCCGACCGGCGCCACCCGGCCCGGCGATCTGGCGCAGCTGCGTGGGCCGCTGCATTCGCTGCGTGGCGCCGCGGCCACGCTGGGGGCGTCCGAGCTGGCCAGCCGGGCGGCCACGCTGGAGTCGCAACTGCCCTTGCCCGGCCAGCCCGCGGCGGGCACCCCCGATCAGCTGGCGGTGCTGCTGGCCGAGGCCGAGGGGCTGCAGGCCGATCTGCGGGCGCTGGCCGCCGCCATCGGCCAGCGCCTGGCCAGCTTCACGGCGGGCGCAGTGCTTACACCGGGTCCCAGGTGAAGACGTCGCCCGAGCGGTCCAGGTCGTAGAAGCTGGCCTTCAGCGCCGGCATGGCGTGGCTGGCCACGGTCTCGGGCGTCCAGCCCTCGCTGCGGTGCACGCTGCGCTCGGGGCGCGGCTGGCTCATCAGGAAGATCTCGTTGTTGCGCACCGCGAAGATCTGGCCGTTCACGTCCTTGGCCGCGTCGCTGCCCAGGTAGACCGCCACCGGCGCGATCTTGTTGGGCGTCATCTGCTGGATCTTGGCCACCCGCGCCTGCTGCTCGGGCGTGTCGGTGGGGATGCTGCCGATCATGCGGCTCCAGGCAAAGGGCGCGATGCAGTTGCTGCGCACATTGAACTTCTGCATGTCCAGCGCGATGCTCTTGCTCAGCGCCGCGATGCCCAGCTTGGCCGCCGAGTAGTTGGCCTGGCCGAAGTTGCCGATCAGGCCCGAGGTGCTGGTCATGTGCACGAAGGCACCCGACTCCTGCTCCTTGAAGTGGTTGGCCGCCGCCCGGCTGACATAGAAACTGCCGTACAGGTGCACCTTGATGACCGAGTCGAACTCGTCGAGGCTCATCTTGTGGAAGAAGCGGTCGCGCAGGATGCCGGCGTTGTTGACCACCACGTCGATGCGGCCGAACACGTCCAGCGCGTTCTGCACGATGCGGCCGGCCGCGGTCGGGTCGGACACGCTGTCGGTGTTGGCGGTGGCCTGGCCACCGGCGGCCTGGATCTCGGCCACGACCTTCTGCGCCGGGCCGGCGTCACCGCCCTCACCGGCCACCGAGGCGCCGATGTCGTTGACCACCACGCGTGCGCCCTGCTCGGCGCACTGCAGTGCGATGTCACGGCCGATGCCACCACCGGCCCCGGTGACGATGACGACCTTGCCTTCGAGCATGTTGCCCTTTGCCATTTGTCTGATTCCTTGTGTTCAGGGTTTGGAGGAAGTCTTGCCGGCCGCCGGCCACTGGAAGGCCGCCGGCTGCTTGTCGAGAAAGGCCTGCACCGCCTGCACATGCGGCGTGCTCTGGAAGCACAGCGCCTGGTGGTCGGACTCGTGGGCCAGGGTGGTGGCCAGGTCGGTGCCCAGCGCCATGCCGATCTCGCGCTTGACCAGGCTGACGGCCAGCGGCGACGCGCCGGTGAAGCTGCGTGCCAGTGCCTGCGCGCGCGGCAGCAGCTCGTCGGCCGGCAGCAGTTCCATGGCGATGCCCAGACGCAGCGCCTCGTCGGCCGTGACCTCGCGCGCCGCCAGGATCAGCTCCTTGGCACGCTGCACACCCACCACCCGCGGCAGGCTGTACATCGCCGCGTAGTCGGGCACCAGGCCGACACGCATGAAGCTCATGCAGAAGCGTGCCCTGGGTGTGGCCAGCACGAAGTCGGCCATCAGCGCCAGGCTGAAGCCGGCGCCGAAGGCCGGGCCGTCGACCGCGGCGATCAGCGGCTTGTCCAGTTCCAGCAGGGCCTTGATGGCGGGCTGCAGGTCGGTCAGGCGCTTGCGCCAGCCGATGGTGTCCATCTGCGCCCGCGCCGCCTGCATGCTGCGCAGGTCGCCCCCGGCGCAGAAGGCGCCGCCGGCGCCGGTGATGACCAGCGCGCGCACCGCCGGGTCGGCGGCCAGGCGCGGCAGCGCCTCGGCCATGGCGGCCTTGAGCGCGTCGTTCATCGCGTTTTTGGCCTCGGGCCGGTTCAGCGTCAGCGTGGCGACACCGTCGGCGATGTCGACGAGCAGGGGAGCGGTCATGGCGTCAATCCACCCGGATGTTGAGGTCCTTGATCAGTTTGGCATACAGCGCGCCGTCCTTCTTCACCACGCTGGCGAAGGCCTCGGGGGTGGAGCCCACCGGGTCCAGGCCCAGGTCGTCAATGCGCTTGGTGACGTCGGGCAGCCTGGTGATGCGCTGCAGGTCGCCCGACAGCTTGGCGACCACCGCCGGCGGCGTACCGGCCGGCAGGAAGAAGCCGAACCAGCCACGGGGCTCGAACCCGGGCATGTTCAGCTCATGGAAGGTCGGCGCCTTGGGGGCCAGTTCCTGGCGCTCGGTGCCGGTGGACCCCAGCACCTTGAGCTTGCCGCTGACGATGAAGCTGCGGCCGCTGCTGGCGTCGACGAAGGCCGAGCTGAGCTGGCCGCCCAGCAGGTCATTGAGCATTGGCGCGGAGCCCTTGTACGGCACGTGCGCGAGGTCGGTCTTGGTCAGGTGCTTGAAGTTCTCGCCCTGGATGTGCGAGCTGGTGCCGTTGCCATAGCTGCCGTAGGCATGCTTGCCCGGCTGCGACTTGACCAGGGCCACGTACTCGGCCACGGTGTTGACCGGCAGGTCGGCCCGCACCGCCAGCATGCTGCTGCTGGTGGCCAGCTGCGACACCGGCAGCAGGTCCTTGTACGGGTCGTAGGGCAGCTTCATCAGCGCCGGGCTCTGCACGATCGCGGTGATCGCCAGCAGCACGGTGTAACCGTCCGGCGCCGACTTGGCGACCATGTCGTTGCCCAGCACGCCGCTGGCACCGGTCTTGTTCTCGACGGTGACCGGCTGGCCCCAGGCCTCCTGCAGCTTGGCCGCCACCAGCCGGCCCAGGATGTCGGTGCCACCGCCCGGCGGGTAGGGCACGACGATCTTCACCGGCTTGCTCGGGTAGGCCTGGGCGAGTGCGGTGCCGGGGGTGGCCAACATGGCCAGCCCGGCCAACGACAGGAGGCCGGCGGCCAGCAGGCCACGGCGGATAGCGGAAGTCATGGATTCTCTCAGTCTGCGGGGGATTGTTCGGCCGCCTGCAGCTCGCGCCACAGGATCTTGCCGGTGCCCGACTTGGGCAAGTGATCGACGAACTGCACCGTGCGTGGTGCCTTGTAGACGGCCATCTGGCTGCGTGCCCAGGCCACGATGTCGGCCGGCGTGACCGTGCCGCGGGCGGCGGGCTTGAGCACCACCACCGCCTTGACCATCTCGCCGGCGCGCGCGTCGGGCACGGCGATGACGCAGGCCTCGTGGATGGCCGGGTGGGCGTACAGCAGGTTCTCCACCTCGGCCGGCCAGACCTTGAAGCCGGCCGCGTTGATCATGCGCTTGAGCCGGTCGCGCATGAAGAAGTAGCCCTCCTCGTCCACCGCGCACAGGTCACCGGTGCGCAGGAAGCGCTTGCCGTCGAGGGTCAGGAAGGTGGTGGCGTCGGCCGGCGACACCGCGTCCGGCGTGCCGCCCCAGTAGCCCAGCATGACCTGCGGCGCGCAAGTCACCAGCTCGCCCACCTCGCCGGGCGGCAGCTCGGCCAGGGTGTCGGGGTCGATCACGCGCGAGTCCACACCCTGGGTGGGCACGCCCAGGCACTGCGGCTTCTCGCGGCCCACCGGGTTGGCGTGCAGGAAGGAGGCCGTCTCGGTCATGCCGTAGGCCTCGTTGTAGACGATGCCGCAGCGCGCCTTGAGCTGCGCCGCCACCGCCTCGGGCATGGCCGCACCGCCGCCCACCAGGCGACGCAGGCTGGACAGGTCGAGCTGCTCGATGCCGGGCTGGGCGAAAAAGTCCACCACCATGGTCGGCGGCGCGGCCCAGAAGGTGATGCGGTGCTGCGGGATCAGCCGGGCCGCGGCAGCGCGGTCCCAGCGTGGCAGCATGACCACCGTGGCGCCCAGCAGGATGGGCAGGTTCAGCCCGTTCTGCATGCCCATCAGGTGGAACATCGGGGCGATCGACAGGATCACCTCGTCGGGGCCCAGGCTGCGCCAGACGGCCGACGCGGCCAGCGAGGTCAGCATCGTGCGGTGGCTGTGCCGCACGCCCTTGGGCTTGCCGGTTGTGCCAGAGGTGTAGGGCAGCACGCACAGGTCGTCGGGCCCGGCGCGGTGCGGGCCGGGCGCCGGTGCGTCGGCCAGGGCATCGGCCCAGGCGGTGCAGCGTGCCTCGGCCGGTGCGTCGGC
>Ga0208266_100405_pt1 | contig 14824 bp, 15 predicted proteins | sample LakWasMet67_HOW9_2_FD_183897 | JGI IMG/M metagenome (GOLD analysis project Ga0208266, IMG submission 183897) | Freshwater sediment methanotrophic microbial communities from Lake Washington under simulated oxygen tension - Sediment Metagenome... | ecosystem: Environmental > Aquatic > Freshwater >...
CGAAGGCCAGGCGCTCGGCGATCTCCTCCAGCGGGTCGGCCAGGTAGCCGTCCTCGTCCAGCGACTCGATCAGCACCATCACCGCCGCCGCGTCCTCGGGCGACAGGCGCATGCCCAGCAGCTGGCGCCGCAGGTGGTCCTGCAGCGTCGGGCCATTGGCCGAGGACTCGACCGGCTCGAAGTCGTCGTCCCCGCCGCCGCTGGACGCCGGGCTGTTGGACGGCAGCTCGCGGATGCCGTCGAAATCGTCGCGCTCGGTGCCGTTTTCCCAGTCGTCGCGCTCGGTGCCGCCGAACTCGGCCGTGTCCATGCCGGCGGGCTCGTCGGCGCCGGCCTGGCCGTCGCCGCTGTCCTCGCGTTCGGACAGCTTGCTCTTCTCGCGCTCGGCGCTCTGGTCGGCCGCGGCGCTCACCCGCTCCAGGCCGAATTCCATCGGCGCGTGGTCTTCCTCGGTGTCCAGAAAGGGATTGGTCTCGAGCATCTGCTCGATTTCCTGGTGCAGTTCCAGCGTCGACAGCTGCAGCAGCCGAATCGACTGCTGCAGCTGCGGCGTGAGCGCTAGGTGCTGGGAGAGGCGGACCTGCAGCGACGGTTTCATGTCCGGGAGGCTCTTGGGCGGCAGAAGGCGTGCAGGTTCATGCGGGCCTTCTCACATGCGGAAGTGTTCGCCGAGGTAGACGCGTCGCACGTCGGCGTTCTCGACGATCTCGGCCGGCGTGCCTTCGGCCAGCACCCGGCCTTCGCTGATGATGTAGGCGCGGTCGCAGATGCCCAGCATCTCGCGCACGTTGTGGTCGGTGATCAGCACGCCGATGCCACGCGACTTGAGGAAACCGATGATGCGCTGGATCTCGATCACGGCAATCGGGTCGACGCCGGCAAACGGTTCGTCCAGCAGGATGAAGCGTGGCTGGGTGGCCAGCGCGCGGGCGATCTCCACCCGCCGCCGCTCACCGCCCGACAGCGCCGGCGCCGGTGAATCACGCAGCTTCTCCAGGCTCAGGTCGTGCAGCAGCTGCGCCAGCTTGTCGTTGATGGCCGCGGCCCTCAGCGGCTTGCCGTCGGCGCCCACCTGCAGTTCCAGCACCGCACGGATGTTCTCCTCGACCGTGAGCTTGCGGAAGATCGAGGCCTCCTGCGGCAGGTAGCTCAAGCCCATGCGCGCACGCTGGTGGATGGGCTTGGCCTGGATCGCCACGTTGTCGATGACGATCTGGCCGGCATCGGCACGCACCAGGCCCACCACCATGTAGAAGCAGGTGGTCTTGCCGGCGCCGTTGGGGCCGAGCAGGCCCACCACCTCGCCGGCGGCCACCGACAGGTTGACGTCCTTGATCACCTGGCGCGAGCCGTAGCGCTTTTGCAGGCCGGTGACGTCGAGCCGGCTGCTGCCGGCGCCCGGGGTGGCAGCGGCCGGGGTGGCAGCGGCGGCGGCCGCCGTCACCGCCGGTCCCCGAGCGTGGCCGAGGGGCGCAGCGCCCCCGCCGCCGGCTTGTCGGCGGCCGGGGCCGAGCCGGCCTCGGCCGGCAGGCGCGGCGAGATCACCGCGCGCACCCGGCCGCCCGGGTTGGTCGCCGAGCTGGCGCCACCTTGCACATTGAAGGACTCGGCGGCGCTGTCCCAGACGATCAGCGCGCCCTGGATCTCGTCGGCCAGCACCGTGCCACGCAGGCGGCGCACCACGGCGGCGCCGTCGAAGCGCAGCGTGCCGGCCTTGCTGTCGTAGTCGATGCGCTGGGCCTGGCCCTCGACGATCTCGTCGAGACCGTCACGCTTTTGCCGGTAGGTGGCGGGCTTGGCCGGGCTGCCGATGGCCTGGGCCATCTGGTAGCCCTCGGGGGTCTCACGCAGTTCCAGCCGGTCGGCGCGGATCTGCAGCGTGCCCTGGCTGATGACCACGTTGCCGCTGCACAGGCTGGTCTGCTTGAGCAGGCTGACGGTGCAGGGCTGGTCCGACTCCAGCGTCATCGGCTTGGCCCGGTCGCCCTTTTCGGCGAGCGCGGCGCCGCCCAGCGTCAGCAGCAGGGCGGTCAGCAGCAGGGTTGGGTTGGACAGGGTAAACATCAATCGGCACAAAACTTGCAGATCATTCTAGACGCAAGTCTTGGCCGATGGCGTGCGGAAAGTCGGAACCTGTGGACTTTCGGCGGGGCGCAGGGCGCGCCCGGGTCCCGGCAGGGCGATTGTGCGGCAGGCGGGCACCGCCGCGCAGGCCGATTCGTGCGGTCACGCACACGCGGCCGCGCCGCGTCGGGCACGCCGCGGGCGTGCCGCCCGGGCGCTCAGCCCTTGCGCGACTGGGCGATCAGCGCATCGGCCACGGCCAGCGCCCGCTCCTGGCTGCCGGCGATGGACGGTGAGGTCATGAAGCGGCCCTGGATGCCCAGCGTGGGCACGCCTTCGATGCGGAAGGCCTCGGCCAGGCTCTTGGCCTGGCGCACCTTGGTGGCCACCGAGAAGCTCTTCATGGTGTCCAGGATCTTGGCCGCGTCGGCGCCGTTCTCCTGGGCCCAGGCCTGGATGTCGGCGTCCTTGTCCAGGCGCTTGCGCTGCACATGCAGCGCGGCGAACACCTTGCGGTGCAGGCTGTCGACCAGGCCCAGCGCTTCCAGTGCGAAGAACAGGCGCTGCAGCGGCTCCTGCGCGGCATTGAAGGCGATCGAGACGCGGTGGAAATTGACCGTCGCCGGCAGCTTCTTGGCCCAGGCGTCCAGCGCCGGCTCGAAGGCATTGCAGTGCGGGCACCAGTAGCCGAAGAACTCGACCACGTCGACCTTGCCGGCGGGCACCGGCACGGGCTCGGCCACACGCTTGAAGTCCCGGCCCTCGGCCAGGTCGCCCTGGGCCCACAGCGGGCCGGTGAGGCCGGCCAGCGCCAGGCCGGTGGCGCCCAGCGCCCATTCACGACGGTTCATTCAAAGTCCTTTTCGAGCCAGGATGGCGGGTAGACAGACAACGGGTGGTGGAGGCGATCGGTGCACCAAAGGTTCAACCCGCCGCCGCTCGACGCTCAGCGCTCGACCCGGACCAGGTTGGCCTCGATGCCGGCGGCGCCCAGCTTGCCCTGGGCGTCCTCGGCCTGCTCCCGGTTGTCGAACGGCCCCAGGCGCACGCGGTAGACGGTGCGGCCGGCCTGTTCACGCTCGGTCACCTTGGCGCCCAGACCCATCATCGCCAGCTTGGCGCGCTGGGTTTCGGCGTCCTCGGTCCGGGCATAAGCGCCGGCCTGCACGAAGAAGGCGGTCTGCGTGGCACTGGCGGCCTTGGCGGCCGGCTTGGCCGAGGCCTCGGTCGCCGCCGGCGTGGCGGCCTGGCCGGCCAGGATGGCGGCCGGGTCACGCGCCGGCCGGGTGGCGCTGGCGGCCGGGGCCGCCGCCATGCGCGGGGCCGGGGTGGACGGCGTGGGGGTGGGTGGGGCGGTGGGCGTGGCCGCCGGGCTGGCCTCGGGCGCCGGTGCCGCACCGGTCACCGCGCCGCTGGCCACGGGCTGCGGCCGTGCCGGCGTCTTGCCGGCCAGCGGGGCGTTCGGGTCCCAGTGCTTGTTCTTCTCGGCCTCGGCAGCGTCCTGCTCGGCGCTGCGCTGCGGCACCTTGTTGATGAAGGGCACCGGTGCCTTGGTGATGTACAGCGCCACACCCAGGGCCACGCCCAGGCCGACCAGCAGGCCGACCACCAGGCCCATCAGGAACCCCCCACGCTGGGCCTTGGCTTTCATCAGGCGGCCTCCCCGGGGGTGTCGGCGGTGGCCTCGGCCACCGGCTCACGCGCCATCGCGTCGGGCGCGCTGACGCCCAGCATCGCCAGCGCGTTGCGCAGCACCTGGCGGGTGGCGGCCAGCAGCGCCATGCGGGCCGCGGCGAGCGCGGCGTCGTCGATCAGGAAGCGCTCGGCGGCGTACCAGCTGTGGAAGGCGGCGGCCAGGTCGCGCAGGTAGAAGGCCACGTCGTGCGGCGCGAAGTCGGCCGCCGCGCCGGCCAGCATGTCGGGGTAGGCGGCGAGCTTGAGCATCAGCGCGGTCTCGGTCGGCGCGGTCAGCAGCGACCGGTCGGCCGCGGCCAGCGTGGCCTCGTCCACCGGCTGGCCGGTGCGCGCGGTGTACTGCGCCAGCACCGAGCAGATGCGGGCATGGGCGTACTGCACGTAGAACACCGGGTTCTCGTCGCTGGCCTTCAGCGCCAGGTCGATGTCGAAGACGAACTCGGTGTCGGCCTTGCGGCTGATCAGGAAGAAGCGCACCGCGTCGCGGCTGGTCCACTGGATCAGGTCGCGCAGCGTGACATAGCTGCCGGCGCGCTTGCTGATCTTGACCTCCTCGCCACCCTTCATCACGGTGACCATCTTGTGCAGCACGTAGTCGGGCCAGCCCTGGGGGATGCCCACGCCCGCGGCCTGCAGGCCGGCGCGCACGCGGGCGATGGTGCCGTGGTGGTCACTGCCCTGCACGTTGATGACCTTGTCGAAGCCACGCTGCCACTTGTTGATGTGGTAAGCCACGTCGGGCACGAAGTAGGTGTAGGTGCCGTCGGACTTGCGCATCACGCGGTCCTTGTCGTCACCGTAGTCGGTGCTGCGCAGCCACAGCGCGCCTTCGTCCTCGTAGGTCTTGCCGGCGGCCTTCAGGCGCGCCACCGCGTCGTCGACCTTGCCGTCGGCGTACAGGCTGCTCTCCAGGAAGTAGTTCTGGAACTGCACGCCGAAGGCCTGCAGGTCCAGGTCCTGCTCGTGGCGCAGGTAGGCCACGGCGAACTGGCGGATTGAGTCCAGGTCGTCGGGCCGGCCACTGGCGGTGAAGGCGCGGTCATCGGCATGCACCGTCTTGCCGGCCAGGAAGTCGGCGGCGATGTCGGCGATGTAGTCACCGTTGTAGGCGTCGGCCGGCCAGCCTTCGTCGCCCGGCTTGACGCCCTGGATGCGGGCCTGGGTCGAGCGCGCCAGCGTGGCGATCTGCACGCCGGCGTCGTTGTAATAGAACTCGCGCGTCACGGCCCAGCCCTGGCTTTCGAACAGCCGGCAGATCGAGTCGCCCAGCGCGCCCTGGCGGCCATGGCCGACATGCAGCGGGCCGGTGGGGTTGGCCGAGACGAACTCGACCATCAGCTGCTTGCCGTTGGCCGGGCGCTGGCCGAACGCCGCCCCGGCGGCCAGCACCTCGGCCACCACCGCCTGCTTGGCGGCGGCCGACAGGCGCAGGTTGATGAAGCCGGGGCCGGCAATCTCCAGCGCGCTGACCCATTGCTGCACCGCCGGCTGGGCGTTGAGCGCGGCCACCAGCTCGGTGGCCAGTTCACGTGGGTTGCGCTTGAGCGGGCGCGCCAGCTGCATGGCCGAGGTGATGGCGAAATCGCCATGCGCGGCCTGCTTGGGCGATTCGAAGGCGGCGGTGAAGACGGCACCGGGCGCGACCTGTGCGACCGCGGTTTCCAGCGCTGCGAGCAGCGCCTGCTTGGCTTGGATCATGGGGCGGGATTCTACGGTTCGGGGGTGGTGAGCCGCGCCCGCCCCAGGGTCAAGCTTCAGTCGGGGCCGGCAAATGCCGAGAATGGCTGTGGATCCCCACCTCACCATGTCCAGCGCCCCCGACCTTGCCCTTGACGCCCCGCCGCCGCCCGGGCCCCCCGCCGATGCGCTGTCGCTGACCGACCTGCGCCTGCCCACGCACATCGGCAAGTACCGCGTGCTGGCGCGCCTGGGCGAGGGCGCCACCAGCGAGGTGTTCCTGGCCGAGGACAGCTTCCATCGGCGCCAGGTGGCGATCAAGCGGGTGCGCGAGGCCAGCGCCATCGAGAGCCCGGAGAACCACTACCGCGAGCGCTTCTTCGCCGCCGAGGCGGCGCTGGCCGGCAAGCTGCAGCATCCCAACGTGGTGCAGATCTTCGACGCCGTGCCCGACCCGCAGCAGCCCTACCTGGTGATGGAGTACGTGCCCGGTGTCACGCTGCGGCGCTACTGCCGGCCCGATGCGCTGCTGTCGCTGGACCAGATCGTCGAGATCGGCTTCAAGTGCGCGATGGCACTGGGCTATGTGGCGCGCCAGGGCCTGATCCACCGCGACGTCAAGCCGGCCAACATCCTGGCCACGCTGAACAACGAGCTGGTCACCGACATCAAGATCACCGACTTCGGCAGCGTGTTCGACCAGCGCAGCGACCGCACCCAGGTCTTCCGCGTCGGCTCGCTGGCCTATATGTCGCCCGAGCAGCTGGACGGCAGCACGCTGGACACGCGGGCCGACATGTACTCGCTGGCCGCGGTGCTGTACCACCTGGTGGCGGGCCGGCCGCCCTTCGACGCCGGCAACCAGATGGCGTTGATGCACCAGATCTACAACGCCGAGCCACCGCCGCTGACCGGCCTGCGTGAAGGCGTGCCGCCGCGCATGGACGCGCTGCTGCGCCGGGCGCTGGCCAAGCAGCCGGGCGACCGGCCGGCGACCTGGGAGGACTTTGCCCACGACTGGGCCCTGCTGGTGGCCAATGGCGAGGTGCCGCTGGGCAACCAGCAGGACGTGCTGGACTCCGAGCGCTTCAACCTGCTGCGCACGCTGGAGTTCTTCAGCGGCTTCGGCGATGTCGAGCTGTGGGAGGTGGTGCACCGGGCGCAATGGCTGCGCCACAAGTTCGGTGACGCGCTGTACCGCAAGGGTGAGCCGGGCAATACCTTCCACATCCTGGCCAAGGGCCGCATCGACGTCTACCGAGACGGCCAGCGTGTGGCGCAGCTGGGCGCCGGCACCTCGGTGGGCGAGATGGCCTACCTGGCGCCCAGCCCCGAGCTGCGGCTGCACGGCGCCGACGTCATCGTCGCCGATGCGGCTACCACCATCGCCTTCACGCCCGACGCGCTGGCGGTGCTGAGCCCGGGCACCCGGCACCTGTTCGACAGCGCCTTCATCCGCGTGCTGGTGCGCCGGCTGCATGCCGCGCACGAGGCCCTGGCCCACCCGCGACGCATCTTGTAACGCCTGTCACGCCGCCGCAGGTGCGCTGCGGTGGGCGGCGCGTGGCCCGGCTGCGTTGGGTCATTGCCGATGCCGGGGCGGTCTGCTCCAATCGGCGGTGGCCCGCAGCGGCCGCACCCACCACCCGAGGAAGAGGACCCGCCCCATGATCAAGCAGATTTCCGCCCTTGCCGTCGCACTGTTCCTGGCCACCGGCGCCACCGCCACCTTTGCCCAGGACAAGGCCGCCTGCGAGAAGCAGGCCGAGGAAAAGAAGCTCAACGGCGCCGCCAAGAACAGCTTCGTCAAGAAGTGCGCCGGTGGAGCCGCGGCCGCCAAGTCGCCCGCCGCCGAGGCCTGCGACAAGCAGGCCGGCGAGAAGAAGCTGCACGGCGCGGCCAAGAACAGCTTCGTCAAGAAGTGCATCGCTGACGCGAAGTGACGCCCCGTGCCACCACCCTGAGGTGGTGAGTACCCCCACAACGCCGCCTGCGGGCGGCGTTGTGCCGTCCGTCCGCGCTCAAAGCGTCAGCAGGCCCCGCGCCAGCAGCACGCCGGCCAGCGGCAACAGCAGCATCAGGTGCGAGGCGCGCATCACCCGGCGGCGCAGCGTGGCCACCTCGTCGGGTGCTGGCAGGGCGCCGTGGGCGGCCAGGTCGGCCAACCAGCGGCGGATCTGCTGCCGGGTGCGCCAGCCGGCCAGCAGCATCAGCGCCACCATCACCAGCTTGGCCCACAGCAGCGGTTGGGCGCCGGTCCAGGCCAGACCCTTGGCACCCCAGAACCAGCGCGCCAGGCCGCTGGCCAGCACCGCCCAGCCGGCGGCCCAGGCGATGCGGTCGACCACGCCCAGCCGGGCCACCACCGCCGCGTTCAGCCATTCGCTGCGCGCCAGCGCCGCAGTGCTGGACAGGAACACCACCCAGCTCAGGATTGCGAGCAGGTGCACATAGGCAAGACAGGCTTCAAACCACATGGCGCTATTGTGCGGTCGTGCGGTCGAGGCGGCTGCCGGCCCGGTGGCACCGGCGCGCCGTGGTTCAGGACGTGGCGCTCAGGGTGTCGACGACCAGCGGCCCGGGCGGCGGTGCGCTGTCGGCCAGCGTGATCGCCGCCCGCGCCGCCTGGCATGCGGCACGGGCGCCATCGGCGCTGGCCGCATGCACCCGCAGCAGCGGCTCGCCGGCGCGCAGCAGCGCACCCAGCGGCTGCACCCGGCTGAAGCCCACGCGTGGATCCACCGCATCGGCCGCCTGCCGCCGGCCGCCGCCCAGGGCCACCACGGCCAGGCCCAGCGCGCGCGTGTCCATCGCCGCCACCACACCGTCGCGCGGGGCGGGCAGGTCGACCTGCACCGGCGCCACCGGCAGGTGGGCGTCGGCCAGCACGTCGGGCGGGCCACCCAGGCCGGCCACCATGCGGGCGAAGTGCTCGGCGGCACGGCCGCTGGCCAGCGCCGCCTCGGCCCGGCTGCGTGCGGCGGCCAGCGTGGGCGCCAGCCCGCCCAGCTGCAGCAGCTGCGCCGCCAGGGCCAGCGTCACCTCGTGCAGGCGCGGCTCACGCTCGGCGCCGGTCAGAAAGGCCAGACTCTCGGCCACCTCCAGCGCATTGCCGGCGCTGTGGCCCAGCACCTGGTTCATGTCGGTGACCAGCGCCTGGCAGGGCAGGCCGGCGCCGGTGGCCACGTCCACCAGGCTGTGCGCCAGGGTGCGGGCCTCGTCCAGGTGCTGCATGAAGGCGCCGTTGCCCAGCTTGACGTCCATCACCAGGCCCTGTAGGCCGGCCGCCAGCTTCTTGCTGAGGATGCTGGCGGTGATCAGCGGCACCGATTCCACCGTGGCGGTGACATCGCGGACGGCATAGAGCCGCCGGTCGGCCGGCGCCAGGTCGGCGCTGGCGCCGATGATGGCGCAGCCGGCGCTGCGCAGCACGGCCAGCAGCTGGGCGCGCGGCGGCGCCACGGCGTAGCCGGGCAGGGCCTGCAGCTTGTCCAGCGTGCCGCCGGTATGGCCCAGGCCACGGCCCGAGACCATCGGCACCACGCCACCGCAGGCCGCGACGATGGGCGCCAGCAGCAGGCTGACCTTGTCGCCCACGCCGCCGGTGGAATGTTTGTCCAGCACCGGGCCGTGCAGCGCCGCATCGTCCCAGCGCAGCACCTGGCCGCTGTGGGTCATGGCGCGGGTCAGGGCCACGCCTTCGTTGCGGTCCATGCCGCGCAGCAGGATGGCCATGGCCAGCGCCGCCACCTGGCCCTCGGACCAGCTGCCATCGACCAGCCCACGCACAAAGGCCTCGATCTGCGGCGTGTCCAGCGCCCGGCCGTCGCGCTTGGTGCGGATGATTTCGGCGGGCAGTTGATCGCTCATTACTGGTGGCCCGCCAAGTGGGTCAACGGCAGTAGGCGCGCCCGCCGGCTTGCTGGACTACCCATACCGGAGCGTCGCAATGAAAGTCTCAAAGACGACGCGTACCGCAAGCTTCGCGTCCGCCTCAAGTACGGCGGTCGGATGCGAACCCTCGCTCCGAAAGCGTGAGACGACTCCATCTGGATCACCTGGTGGCCGGTAATGACCGAGGGGATTTCGAATCCGGCGAAGCGTGTCCGCGCGATCGAGCAAATCAGGCGGCAGCAGTTGCGCGTTGCGCGCCGACGCAATGGTGTCCCCAAGGTTCCGGCGCGGCCCGGCATGCCCCATTGCTTCAAGCTCTTCAACGAGGGTCTGCTCGACAAAGGCCGTAGCCGCCAGCAGAAGTGCGATGTGGTGTCCATGGACGAAGCAGTTTCGGACTTCCTCAAGGAGGTGCAACTGCTCGAAGCGTCCAGCATAGGCAGGCGGAAGTCGCGGCAGTTCGGAAAGCCAGATGATTCGCTCTGCGCGATCCTTGCGACTTTGATCATCGGCTTGCGCCAAGGCATCGATCAATGATCGGCGCAGTTCAGCAGAGATTTCAGGCACGGACGGTCTGCTCTGATCAATACGCGTCGGCCGCGCTGGTATTGCCCGCGCCACCGCCGGCCAGCACCCGCTCGATGTCGCCCAGCAGCCCGCTGGCGCCGAAGCGCAGGCGCTGCGGGCTCAAGGCGGCGGCGCCGAGGATCTCACGCGCCAGCCCGATGTAGACCGCCGCGTCGGCCACGGTGCGGATGCCACCCGAGGCCTTGAAGCCCACCGCCGCACCGCGTGGGTGGGCGGCGATGGCCTGCAGCATCAGCCGCGCCGCCTCGGGCGTGGCGCCATGCGGGGTCTTGCCGGTGCTGGTCTTGAGGAAGTCGACGCCGGCGTCCAGGCCGATGTGGCAGGCCTGGGTGATCAGCGCCGGCGTGGCCAGTTCGCCCGACTCAATGATGAGCTTGAGCCTGCGGCCGGCGCAGGCCGCGCGCACCGCCGCCACCAGCGCGGCCGGGCCGGCCGCATCGCCCTGCTGCAGCGCGCGCCAGGGCAGCACCAGGTCGACCTCGTCACCACCCGCATCGACGATGGCCCGGGCTTCGGCTGCCGCCGCCGCCGTGTCCAGCGCGCCGGCCGGGAAGTTGGCCACCGCGGCCACCTTTATGCCAGCCGGCAGCGCCGCCCGGGCCTGGGCGACAAAGCGTGGCCAGACGCACAGCGCCGCCGGCGGCCCGGCCGGGCCCAGCGCCTTGGCACACAGCGTGGTGATGGCCACTGCGTCGTCGCCATCGTTCAGGCTGGTCAGGTCCAGGCAGGCCAGGGCGATCCGGGCCAGCGGGGCGGTGTCGGGCAGGGCAGGGTCGTGCATGGTGGGTGTCAGCGACGGGTCACCGCGTCGCCGGGTTCGTAGTCGGCTGTCTTCAGCGGGCTGTGGCGGGCGATGTAGTCACGCAGCACTTCAGCGTCGTTGAAGCCGGTGTCCACATAGTCGGGGTGGGCGCGCAGCTTGGGGTAGCCGTCGCCGCCGATGGCGGTGAAGTTGTTGATCGACAGCTTGTAGCGGCGCACCGGGTCGATGGGCTGGCCGGCGATGCGCGCCTCGGTGATGCGGCCGGCCTCGATGCGCAGCTGCACCCCGGCGGTCTGCGGGAAGCCGCCCGCACCGGGGGTCATCGTCGCGGCGGCGCCCAGCCAGTCCAGCAGCTCGGCGCCGGTCAGCGTGACCAGGCCCACGGTGTTGGCAAAGGGCTGCACCTTGAGCACGTCGCGGTAGCTGATGGTGCCGGCGGGCAGGCTGTCGCGCACGCCGCCGCTGTTGATCAGCGCCAGGTCGGCACCGGTCTTGTCCATCATCGCGCGGGCGATCAGCGTGCCCAGGGTGGTGGGCTGCTGGCGCACGCGGGCGCGGTCGCCGTCCAGCACGCCGTCGGCCTGGCCCACCGGCTCGGCCAGCTTGCCGTGGCCGATGTCCTGGTAAGGCTGCAGCAGGCTGCGCAGCGCGCCGTCTTCGGCAATGGCCTCGGTGTACGGGCGCAGGCTGCCATCGGCCTGGCGCTGCTTCAGGTTGATGGGCAGCAGCTGGTACCGGAGCAGCTCGACCTTGCCGGCGGCGATGACGAAGTCGGCGCGGCCGACGTACTTGCCCCATTCGTGCGCCTGCACGATCCAGCTGCCGTTCTGCCGGTCGGGCGCACAGGGCTGGCCGGGCACATAGGCGTTGTTGCGCTGGTTCTCGGCCAGCATGCACACCGGGTTCTGGCTGTGGCCGCCCACCACCAGGTCCAGGCCGTTGACGGCGCGTGCCATCTCCACGTCGCCCGGCGCGTTGACGCCATGCCGGCCGTCCGGGTAGTGGCCCATGTGGGTGGTGGCGATGACCATGTCGGCCTGCACCCGCAGCTGCGGCACCAGCCGGGCGGCTTCGGCGATGGGCGGGCGGAAGCTGATGCCGGCCACGTTGTCGGGCAGCACCATCCTGGCGGTGTCGTTGGTGGTCAGGCCCAGCACCGCGATCTTGTAGCCGCCACGCTCGAACAGGCGGAAGGGTTCAAACAGGCGCTGGCCGTCGGCGCCGTAGATGTTGGCCGACAGCATCGGGAAGTTGATCCACCGCCGCTGCTTGGCCAGCACCGCCGGCGGTTTGTCGAACTCGTGGTTGCCCACGGCCATCGCGTCGTAGCCCAGCGCGGCCATGCCCTTGAAGTCGGGCTCGGCGTCCTGCAGGTCGCTTTCGGGCACGCCGGTGTTGACGTCGCCGCCGTCCAGCAGCAGGGTGTGGCCACCGGCGGCAGCCACCTCGGCGCGGATGCGGTCGATCAGCGTCTTGCGTGCGGCCAGGCCACCTTCACCGTCGGCATTGGTCCAGAAGCGGCCGTGGTGGTCGTTGGTGTGCAGGATGGTCAGCTTCAGCGGCGCACGCAGGGGCGGCGCCTGGGTGGCGCAGCCGGCCAGCAGCAGGGCGGCGGCCAGGGGGAACAGGCGAAGGGTCATGGGGGGCTCGGTGGGCGGACGGGGCGCCGGGTCACAGCGCCAGCGCCGGCACGATGGCGACGATCAGCCGCGCTGCCAGCGTGGCCGTGGCCGACGCCGTGTGCAGGGTGTGGGCATGGCTCAGCACCTCATCCGACAGGCCGGCGGCATAGTTGGTGAACATCGACAGGCCCAGCACCCGCAGCCCGGCATGGCGTGCCAGGATGGTTTCGGGCACGGTGCTCATGCCCACTGCCTGCGCACCCAGCAACTGCAGCATGCGGATTTCGGCCGGCGTCTCGAACTGCGGGCCCAGCACCCAGGCGTAAACGCCCTCGTGCAGTTCGATGCCGGCGTCCGCGGCGGCGGCGGCGGCCTGGTCGCGCAGCGTGGCGTCGTAGGCATTGGCCATGTTGACGAAGCGGCTGGCGCCGGGCTCGTCGTGCAACGGTGTGCGCTGCACGATGTTCAGGTGGTCGCTGATCAGCATCAGCGAGCCGGGCGGCATTTCGGGCCTCAGGCTGCCGGCGGCGTTGGTCAGCAGCAGGGCGCCCACGCCCAGCGCGGCCAGGCTGCGGATGGCACCCTTCATGCCCGCGGCGTCGCCGGTTTCGTAGGCATGGTGGCGGCCACGCAGCAGGGCCACCTCGCGGCCGGCGATGCGGCCCAGCCGCAGCGTGCCGGCATGGCCGGCCACGCCCGGCACCGGAAAGGCCGGCAGCTCGGCATACGGGATGTCGACGGCCTCGTCCACCTGGTCGGCCACCGCGTCCCAGCCCGAGCCCAGCACGATGGCGAGTTGTGGCGCGCGGCCGGGGGCGCGGGCGTGGAGGTGCGCCACGCTGGTGGTGATGGCGTCGTGCAGGGGGTTTGCGGTCATGGGTGTTTCAGCCGGCGCCGGGCCGCCCCGTCGGGGGGCCGGTGCGCAGCGGCGTGGGGGTGGGTGGTCAGGTGGCTGGGGCCGAAGCTGGCCGGCAGCAACTGCCCGAGTGTGAAGCGCGCGCGCACGCCGTGCAGGTCGGCGCACCAGATGGCCATGTCGTCGGCGGCAAACTCACGCAGGCGCTGGCGGCAGCCGCCGCAGGGCGTGACCGGCTCGTCCGCCACACCGACCACCACCGCTGCCAGGATGCGTGTGCCACCGGCCAGCACCAGGTGGGCGATGGCCGAGGCCTCGGCGCACTGGCCCTGCGGGTAGGCGGCGTTTTCGACATTGCAGCCGGCGTGCACCCGGCCGTGTTCGTCCAGCAGCGCGGCGCCGACCTGGAAGCGTGAATACGGCGCGTAGGCGCGCTCGCGCGCGGCGCGGGCCGCGGCCACCAACTGGTCCATCAGGGTGTCCGAGACGGGCATTCAGCGTTCCTTGACATAGGGCACGCCCAGCGCCGCCGGCGCGCGTGCGCGGCCGATGAAGCCGGCCAGCAGCACCACCGTCAGCGCATAGGGCAGGGCCTGGATGGCCTGCACCGGCACCGCGCCGCCGCCCAGGGCCGCCGGCAGCACCACGCCCTGCAGCCGGATGGCCACCGCGTCGAGAAAGCCGAACAGCAGGCAGGCCCACAGCGCGCCCACCGGGTGCCACTTGCCGAAGATCATCGCCGCCAGCGCCATGTAGCCGCGGCCGGCGGTCATGTGCGGCACGAAGTTGGCGTTCTGCGCCAGCACCAGGTAGCTGCCGGCCAGCCCGCACAGCAGGCCGTTGCCGGCCAGCGCGCCGTAGCGCAGGGCCTTCACCGACAGGCCGGCGGCGTCCACCATGGCCGGGTTCTCGCCGGTGGCGCGCAGGCGCAGGCCGAGCCGGGTGCGGTACAGGCCCCACCAGATCGCCGGCACCAGCGCCAGCGCCGCGTAGACCAGGGCGTTGTGGCCCAGCAGGCCGCCGCCGACCAGGGTGCCCAGCAGCGGCAGCGGCTTCAGCGCCTCGGCCGCGCCGGCGAACCAGGGCGACAGCCGCACCGCGTCGGGCAGCGGCGGTGTCTGCCCACCCTGCTTGAACCAGGCGATGCCCAGCACGATGGACAGGCCGGCGGCGATCATCGTCAGCGCCATGCCCAGCACCACCTGGTCGCCGGTATGGCTGACGCAGGCATAACCATGCACCATCGACAGCGCCACGCCCACCGCCAGCGCCGCCAGCACGGCCAGCGGCAGCGAGCCGGTGACGGCGCCGGTGGCGCCCGCGGCAAAGGCGGCCAGCAGCATCTTGCCCTCCAGCCCCAGGTCGATGACGCCGGCACGCTCGCACAGCACCGCCGCCAGCGCGCACAGGATCAGCGGCGTGGACACGCGCAGCGTGGACGCCAGCAGGCCGCCGATCAGCACCTCATCCATGGGCCGCTCCGGGGTTGGCCGCGGCCGGCGTGGCCCGGGGCCGCCACCAGCCGTGCAGCCGCGCCAGCGCCGGCGCCGCCACCTGGGCCATGGCGCCGGAGAACAGCACGATCAGGCCCTGCAGCGTGGTCACCATGTCGCGGCTGAAGCCGGGGATCTCGAAGGCCAGCTCGGCGCCGCCCTGGTACAGCGC